>Ga0302325_10027259_pt1 | contig 11848 bp, 7 predicted proteins | sample Palsa_T0_2_FD_201948 | JGI IMG/M metagenome (GOLD analysis project Ga0302325, IMG submission 201948) | Peat permafrost microbial communities from Stordalen Mire near Abisko, Sweden - Palsa_T0_2 | ecosystem: Environmental > Terrestrial > Soil > Palsa > Peat permafrost | place: Sweden: Abisko... | reverse complement strand
GGATAGCCCACTGCTGGGCCGCGGTGAGCCAGTTGATCTCCACGGTCTCACCGGCAGGAGCCTCCGCCAGCATGGCCCGCAGCACCAGCGCGGCCGCTTCCTCGTTGCGGGCACCGAGTGTCACGACGCGATCGTCCCTGGCCACCGCATAGGCCTGGTCCTCGTGGAGCAACAGGCGGTTACCCTCTTCGGAGAGCATCATGGCGATGTCGACCTGGCGGGCCGAACCGCGTACGGCCCGATCGATACCCGTCACCACGTCGAGCTGCGCGTCGGTGACGCGCTCCCCTTCGTAGCGCACGACCTGGTCCGGTCGTTGCACCGCCCCCGGCCGCAGGGGGCCCCACCCGGCCACCACGGGGTGGAGTGAGAACCCCAGATCGGAGTAGAGGGCCATGGCCTTGGGATCGCGCGAGCACTGGATCGTGCCCGGGCTCTGCGGGTCGCCATGGGAATGGGCCAGTCGGAGAAGCTCGCGCCCGAGTCCACGACCCTGTCGGCCGGGTACGGCGCCGAGTTGGGAGAGCATCCAATAGCCCTCGCGCACGAAGGACTGGGACATCCCGACAATGACCCCGTCGTCCTCGGCCACCCAGGACCCGCCCGGATCGGTGGCCAGAAAATGGCGGGTCCGGTTCTGCCGTCGGCGATCGCTCTGGAGCGAGCTGGCCGTCACCGGGAGCCCGTACCGGGCCCGCATGGCGAGGAACCCGCTGTCGAAGGCGTGCACCGCTCCCGCGACATCCCCGTCGGTCATGGGGCGAAAGGTCACCATCGGGTGATACTCCCACGCCCGGGCTGGGCGGAGGCCGTTGCAACGCCGCCCAATGTGGGCTGCGCGTCTCGGCGGCTGCCAATTCGGCTTGACGGGGCCGCGGGGCGGGGAGAGCATGCTCCATGGCCCGCGCCCCGTCCTCGCCGCACGTCCTGGCGGTGGCCCGGGGCGATGAGCCGGCCGATCTGCTCCTCCGCGGTGGGCGGGTCCTCTCGCCCTCGACGAGGGAGTGGGTGAAGACCGACCTGGCCCTGGCCGATGGTGTGGTGGCCGGGTGGGGTCCCCGGGACGCCATCGAAGTGGTGGACCTGGATGGGGCGGCGGTCACGGCCGGACTCGTCGACGCCCACATGCACCTGGAGTCGACGAAGTTGTGGATCGACGAGTTCGTCCGCACCGTCCTGCCACTAGGCACGACCGCGGTCGCCGCCGACCCGCACGAGGTGGCCAACGTCTTCGGGATCCCCGGTGTGGCCGCACTCATCGCGGCGGCTCGCCAACTCCCGTTCACCTTCGGGGTGTGCGCCAGCAGCTGCGTGCCCGCGTCACCCTTCGAGAGCCCGGGTGCCGAGTTGTTCGCCGCCGACGTGGCGACCCTGCTCGACGACTACGCGGCCATCGGGGTGGCCGAGGTCATGAATTTCCCCGGCGTCATCGCCGGTGACCCCGAGATGCTGGCCCGCATCGCCACCGCGGGCCGCCGCCGGGTGGACGGTCACGCACCCGGGCTCTCGGGCGCCCTGCTCGATGCGTATCTGGCGGCCGGGGTGGAGTCCGACCACGAGTGCACCGAGCTGGCCGAGGCCGAGGAAAAGCGCCGCAAGGGTATGTGGATCTTCATCCGCCAAGGATCGGCCAGTCAGAACCTTCGTGACCTCATCCCCACCGTGTTGGCGCACGGCACCGACCACGTCGCCCTCTGTAGCGACGACCGCGAGCCGGACACCTTGCTCGAGTCAGGGCACCTCAACGACTGCGTCCAGCTCGCCGTCGAGGCCGGGGTCAGCGAAATAGATGCCCTCGTCCTGGCCACGCTCAACCCGGCCGAGTACCACGGCTTCACCGAGCTCGGTGCCCTCGGGCCGGGCTATCAGGCCGACATTCTCTGCTTCGACACCCTCTCGGGATTCCGGCCCTCACGCGTCTACCAGCGCGGCCGGCTGGTGGCCAGCGGCGGTGCCGTGGTGCCCGGCGCGGTGACCGACACCCCACCGCCGGAGTTCATGCGCCGTTCCGTGCACCTTCCGCTCCCTCCTCCCGCGGCCGCCTTCGGCGATGCGGTCGTTGGGGGCACCCGGGTCCGCACCATCGGCGTGCACGACGGGTCGCTCACCACTTCGTCCCTCGTCACTGATCCATCGGACCCGCGCGCCGGCGTCGCCCGCCTGGCCGTGGTCGAGCGTCACTGGCAGACGGGCCGCATAGGGCTGGGGTGGGTGCACGGTTTCGGTCTGGCGCATGGCGCCCTGGCGTCGACGGTCGGCCACGATGCGCACAACTGCATGGTCGTCGGCGCTCGCTCGCCCACCGGACCGGTGGCCATGGCGGCCGCCGTGGCCCGGCTGGCAGAGATCGGCGGGGGCCAGGTAGCCGTCGACGATCAGGGTGCGGTGCTGGCCGAACTACCGCTCCCCATCGGGGGCCTCATGAGCGACCGCCCGGCCCACGAAGTGGCCGACGGGCTGCATCGTTTGGTCGAAGCCGCCCGCTCACTCGGGACGACGATCCACGCGCCGTTCATGCAGATGAGCTTTTTGGGGCTGTCGGTCATCCCCGAGCTCCGCCTCACCGACAAGGGGCTGGTCGACGTCGGGAAGTTCGAACTGGTGCCGGTGACGGTGGACTGAGCCGCTGGCGGCGTCGTCTCCGAAGGGATGATCGCGGGGGAGCGTCAGATGTGGTGGCGTCGGAGTGCATGGCTCGGCAATCAGCCCGTGTTCTCGCCTAACCTCGTGCAATCCGAGCCAGAGGTGTCTCATGGCCATCGAGAGCACAACGATCCTGTTCACCGATGTGGTGGGCTCGACGGAGTTGTCGCAGCGATTGTCGCCCGACGCCGCGGAAGAAGTGCGTCGAGGTCACTTCTCGATCCTGCGTCAGACGATCGCCGAGGCCGGTGGCACGGAGGTCAAGAACCTCGGTGACGGCCTCATGGTCGTGTTCGGTTCGGCGTCAGCCGCCCTGTCCTGCGCCGTGGGCATGCAACAAGGCGTGGAGCGGGACAATCGGAACCGTGAACACGTGGTGGGCCTGCGGGTTGGTCTCAGCGGGGGAGAGGTCACCCGCGAACACGACGACTATTTTGGAGATCCGGTCGTCGAGGCGGCCCGGCTCTGTGCTGCGTGCGAGAGAGGGCAGGTCTTGGCCACCGATGTCGTACGGGCCATGGCCGGACGCCGCAACCGCCACGCTTGCCGGGCGCTCGGGGAACTCACCCTGAAGGGCATATCCGACCCGCTCGAGACGATCGAGGTGTTGTGGGAACCGCTGGAAGGAGCGGAGCTTGGGGTCTCCATACCTCTTCCCGCTCGACTCGCGGTTCGTCCTGCTGTCGGCGTAGTCGGACGCGAAGCTGACTTGCGGTCATTGACCGACGCCGCGAAGCGCGTATCTGCCGGGGAGAGCCGAGAGGTTTTGCTGATCTCGGGCGAGGCCGGCCTCGGCAAGACAACTCTGGTGGCCGAAGCGGCCCGGGCCGCGTTCGACGACGGGGCCTGCGTGTTGTTCGGTCATTGCGAGGAAGACCTCGCAACCCCCTACCAGCTATTCGCCGAAGCCCTCGGTCACTACGTCACCCACGCTTCCGCGGCGCATCTTCTCCTCCACGTCGAGGCGTACGGGTCTGAACTGTCGCGGCTGGTCCCGGCCCTGTCCAGCAGAATCCCCGACCTCCCGCCCTCCAAGGCCACCGACTCCGACGCCGAACGGTTCGTGCTTTTTGCCGCGATAGTCGGTCTGTTGACCACAATTGCGGAGCGCCAGCCGCTCGTCCTGGTATTGGATGACCTCCAATGGGCCGACAAGGGGAGCCTGTTGCTCTTGCGGCACCTCACCGCGGCCGATCAGGCCACGGGCGTTCTCGTGCTCGGCACCTATCGCGACACCGAACTCTCTCGTTCTCATCCGCTCACCGAAACCCTGGCGGCACTTCGCCGCCAGGATGGCGTAGGCCGCATCGAGCTGAAGGGCCTGGACGACACCGATGTGATCGCATACCTGGAGGCCGCGGCCGGCCAGACCCTCGACGACACCGGAGTGGCCCTCGCGCACGCGGTCTATCGCGAGACCGACGGCAACCCGTACTTCGTGAGCGAGGTGCTGCGTCATCTGGCAGAGACCGGAGCCATCTACCGGGATGCCACGGGGAGATGGACCTCGGAAACCGCCGCCGACGAGGTGGCCCTCCCCGACAGTGTCCGCGAGGTCATCGGGGCGAGGGTAGGGCGACTCGGAAAGGAAGCCGAGTGGGTGCTCTCGGTAGCGGCGGTCATCGGTCGGGACTTCGACCTCGACCTCTTGGCCCGTGCCACCAGCACCACTGAAGACAATCTCCTCGACATCCTCGAAGCCGCGTCAACCATGGCTCTGGTCCGCGAACCACATGATGCGTCGGGTCGCTACAACTTCTCCCACGCCCTCATCCAGCACACGTTGTATGAGGACCTTGGTCCCAACCGTCGGGCCCGGGCGCACCGGAAGGTAGCGGAGGCCTTGGAGGACCTCTGCGGCGACCGGCTCGGCGCACGGGTCGGCGAACTGGCCCGCCACTGGGTCGCTGCTACCCAACCCATCGATCTCACCAAGGCAATCGGCTACTCCCGTCAAGCCGGCGACGCCGCCCTCGATGCCCTGGCCCCCGCTGACGCCCTGCGCTACTACGCCCAGGCGCTCGAACTCTACGCGCAGGCTACGGAAATCGACCTGGTGTTGGGTATCGACCTGGCCATCGGGTTGGGGACCGCGCAGCGCCAGACGGGGGACCGCGCCTTTCGCGAGACGCTCCTCGACGCGGCGCGCCGCGCCGCCGACCTCGGCGATACCGAGCGCTTGGTGGCGGCCGCTCTGGCTAACTACCGGGGCTGGGTCAGCTCTGTAGGGGTTGTCGACGCGGACAAGGTCGAGATGCTCGAATTGGCGCTTCATCGGCTCCCGGCGGACAGCCCGAATGCGGCGCTTGTGCTGGCGACCCTGTGCGCGGAGCTGGTCTTCGACACGGCAAGCGAGCGTCACGAGGCTCTGGCCTGGGAAGCCGTGGCTATCGCTCGGGCCTACGGAGACGACACCATCATCGTGCGCGTTCTCAACATGGCCTGCCCGTTCGGGGTATCCGAGGCGCTCACCTGGTCCGAAGAGGCGCTGATCCAAGCGCAGCGGCTCGGTGACCCGGTGCAGCTCTTCTTGGCCGCCGATCGGCGCGCCACGGCTGCCTTACGCATCGGGGACGTCGACGAGGTGGATCGATGTCTCGCGATCATGGCGTCGACGGCCGAGAGACTTGAGCAGCCGACGTTGAATTGGGTTCTCACCTTCGGCCGCGCCACGCGGGCCCAGGTAGCCGGAGATACCAACGAAGCTGAACGGTTGGCCCTGGAGGCCCTTCGGATCAGCACCGACATCGGCGAGCCCGACGCCGCCGTCATCTTTGGCGCTCAGCTCGCCATCGTGAGTCTGCAGCGGGGCACCATGGGTGACCTGGTCCCCTTCATCGAAGAGGCAGCGGCGGACAATCCCGGGCTCCCCGCCTTCGTGGCTGGTCTGGCTGTGGCCCACACCGAAGGTGGACGCCTCGACGACGCTCGGGAACTGCTCGAAATCCTGGCGGCTGCCGACTTCGATCTCCCGATGGACGCCACCTGGCTCACCGCAATGGTGTCGTACAGCGCTGCCGCCGTCGACTGCCGCGATCCCAAGTACGCCGGGCCGCTGCTCGACCGGCTGGCCCCGTGGGCGGGAGTCTGGTCCTCGACCCTGGGGCCAACGGTGGAGGGTCCGGTCAGCCTCTTTCTTGGCGGCCTCGCCAGCGTCCTTCGCCGCTATGACGAGGCCGACGCCTACTTCGCGCAATCCGCTCAGTCGAGCGATCGTGCTGATGCCAAGTATTTCGCCGCTCGGACAAATCTTTGGTGGGGGATCATGCTGGCCGATCGTCGAGGCCCGGGAGATGTCCAAAAGGCGCGAGATCTCCTTACTCGCGCGCACTCCTCTGCGGTGTCCAACGGGTACGCGACCGTCGAACAACGCGCCACGACGGCGCTCCACCTGATCGACAGCTAAGGGGGCACCGGCCAATTCCCGAAGCGCCGGCCGCGCACGCGTTACGCCGAAGGCATGAAGGCCGGACGCCGGGCCTCGTACTCGCTGATTTCGTCGGCGTGGCGCAGGGACAGGCCGATGTCGTCCCAGCCGTTGAGGAGGCGTTCCCGGGTGAAATCGTCCAGCGGGAAGGTGGCCGAGAGCCCGGCGGCGGGCGCCTCAATGCTGGTGCGGGCCACGTCGATCGTGATCTCGAGCGTCGGGTCGGCTTCCACGGCCGCCAACAGGGCCTGGTCGAACTCGGGAGTCACCTGCACCGGGAGGAGCCCCTGCTTGGTGCAGTTGTTCCGGAAGATGTCGGCGAACCGCGAGGAGACCACCGCTTCGAAGCCGTAGTCCATCAGCGCCCACACGGCGTGCTCCCGCGAGGATCCGGTGCCGAAGTTGTGGCCGGCCACCAGAATGGTGGCGCCCACGTACTCGGGATGATTGAGGACGAAGTCCCGGTCGTCGCGCCATTCGGAAAACAGCCCGGCACCGAAACCAGTGCGCTCGACGCGCTTGAGCCAGTCCGACGGGATGATCTGGTCGGTGTCCACGTCCGTGCGGTCGAGCGGCACGGCGCGCCCGGTGACAACAGTGACGGGCTTCATCAGTCCAGGTCCTCCGGGGTGGCGAAGGTCCCGGCCACGGCGGTGGCGGCCGCTACCGCCGGCGAGACCAGGTGGGTACGCCCACCACGTCCCTGACGGCCTTCGAAGTTCCGGTTGGAGGTGGAGGCACACCGTTCCCCGACCGCCAGCTTGTCGGGGTTCATGGCCAGGCACATGGAGCAGCCCGGCTCGCGCCACTCGAACCCCGCCGCCAGGAAGATCTTGTCGAGCCCCTCCGCTTCGGCCTGGGCCTTGATCCGGTGCGAACCGGGAACGACCAGAGCTCGCATGCCGGCGTGGACCTGCCGCCCGTCCAGCACGTCGGCCGCGGCCCGCAGGTCCTCAATGCGCGAGTTGGTGCAGCTTCCGAGGAACACCGTGTCCACCGGGATGTCGCGCAAGGGGGTGCCCGCCTTGAGGTCCATGTACGCCAGGGCCCGCACGGCCGCTTCCCGGTCGCCGGGGTCCTCCATGGCTTCGGGGTCGGGGACGGTCCCGCTGATGGGGGCGACCTGGGCGGGATTGGTCCCCCATGTGACGTGGGGCGAGATGGCGGCGGCGTCGAGCACGACCTCCTTGTCGAATACGGCGCCCTCGTCCGTGGTGAGCGTGCGCCAGTAGGCGATGGCGTCCTCCCAGTCCTTCCCCGACGGTGCGTGGTCACGGCCCTTGACGTAGTCGAAGGTGGTCTGGTCGGGTGCCACGAGGCCGGCCCGGGCCCCGCCCTCGATGCTCATATTGCACAGGGTCATGCGCCCTTCCATGGACAGGGAACGAATGGCCGAGCCCCGGTACTCGATGACATGGCCGATGCCGCCGCCGGTCCCGATGGCACCGATGATCGTCAGCGCCACGTCCTTGGCGCTCACGCCCGGCGCCAACTCGCCCTCGACCGTGACGGCCATGGTGGCGGGCCGGTTCTGGGGCAGCGACTGAGTGGCGAGGACATGTTCCACCTCGCTGGTTCCGATGCCGAAGGCCAGAGCGCCGAAGGCGCCATGGGTCGAGGTGTGACTGTCGCCGCAGACGATCGTCATGCCCGGCTGGGTCCACCCCTGCTCGGGGCCGATCACGTGCACGATCCCCTGGTCGGGACTTCCCATCGGATAGCAGGTGATCCCGAACTCGGCGCAGTTCTCGTTCAGCACTTCCAGCTGCTTGGCCGAGATCGGGTCGGCCACCGGCTTGTCGATGTCGGTGGTCGGGACGTTGTGGTCGGCCGTGGCCACGGTCAGATCAGGCCGCCGCACCGTACGGCCCGCCAGGCGCAGCCCGTCGAAGGCCTGTGGCGAGGTCACCTCGTGGATCAGGTGCAGGTCGATGAAGAGGAGGTCTGGTTCGTCGGTGTGGGAGTAGACGACGTGCGCGTCCCAGATCTTCTCGGTCAGTGTGCGGGGTGCCGTCACTGGCCCACCGCCACAATCGCCACCCGGAGGATGCCCCCAGGGGCCTTGTACTCCACGGTTTCGCCCGCATTCTTGCCCAGGAGCACCTGGCCCAGCGGGGCGCTCGGGGAGAGCACCGGGAGGTCGCCCTGGCGCTCCTCGATAGAGCCCACGAAGAACTGCTGGGTGTCGTCCTCGTCGTCGCCTTCGTAGCGCAGCGTGACGGTGCTGCCGGTGGTCACGCTGCCATCTCCCGGCTCGGACTCGTCGAGCACCTCGACGTTCTTGAGCAGGGCCTGGAGCTGGCGGATGCGGGACTCCATCTTCCCCTGGAAGTCCTTGGCGGCGTGGTAGTCGCCGTTCTCGCTCAGGTCGCCCAGGGCCCGGGCGGCTTCGATCTGCTCGGCGATCTCCACTCGCCCCCTGGTGGTCAGGTCGTCCAGCTCCGCCACCAGGCGGTCGTAGGTGGCCTGGGTGAGGTTGGCCGACACGGTCTCGTCGTTGGTTGATGGATTGGTCACAGCGCGTCCTTCGGATGGAGGTTGCCGGCGCCGAATTACAGCGCGACGGCCGGTGCAAGGCTAATCGGTCCCGCCGGGGGTGTCGCCGCCCGCCGCTCCGACCACCCCGGCCCCCCGCCGCCGGGTGTGGTTGACGGGACCGGCCTGCCGCGGGAGACTGGTGGGGTCATGGACCGCTCCGAGCACTCTGTAGGCATTATTCACTAGGCGCGCCACATCTCCGCGCGCCTTCCAACCGTCCACTGCGTGGGCGGTTTTTCAATTTCCGGCAAGGCTCCACGACGTACTGCGGGCGGCGGTCCGGCGAGCAGGCAGTACCTCCAGGACGAGAACGAGACGAGAACGAGGACAAGGGCAGGATCAGTGAGCAAAGGTACGAAGAACAGGCGGGTGGCGGTCATCGGAGGCGACGGCATCGGGCCCGAGGTGTGCGCCGAGGCGCTGAAAGTGGTGGCGGCGGCCGGTGTCGAGCTGGACACCACGGACTTCGATCTGGGGGCCGCCCGCTACCTGCGGGACGGGACGGTGCTGTCCGATGAGACGCTCGAAGAGCTGCGCAGCTACGACGCCATTTTGCTGGGGGCCGTCGGGCCGCCGGTGGGGGACACATCGGTGCCGCCGGGGACTCTCGAGCGTGGCCTCCTGCTCCGGTTGCGGTTCTCCCTCGATCTGTACGTCAACCTCCGTCCCTTCACCGGCGTCCAGGGATCGATCGCCGAAGGGGCCGACTTCGTCGTCATCCGTGAGAACACGGAGGGGACCTATGCCGGCGAGGGCGGCTTCCTTCGCAAGGGGACGCCGGCCGAAGTGGCCACCCAGGGATCGGTCAACACCCGCATGGGCGTCGAGCGCTGTGCGCGGTTCGCCTTCGAGCTGGCGAACCGCCGGCCCAACCACCACCTGACGCTGGTCCACAAGACCAACGTCCTCACCTTTGCCGGTGACCTGTGGCACCGCACGGTCACCGAGGTGGCACCCGAGTTCCCCGACGTCTCCTGGGATTACAACCACGTCGATGCCGCCTGCATCTACCTGGTGGAGCAACCGAGCCGCTACGACGTGATCGTCACCGACAACCTCTTCGGCGACATCTTGACCGACCTGGCCGGTGCCGTCAGCGGGGGCATCGGATTCGCCGCCTCGGCCAACCTGAACCCGGACCGGACGGGACCCTCGTTGTTCGAGCCGGTACACGGGGCGGCGCACGACATCGCCGGCAAGGGGATCGCCAACCCGCTGGCCGCTATCCACTCGGCCGCGCTCATGCTCGAGCACCTCGGTGACGACCACGCGGCCCAACGCATTTTGAAGGCTCTGTCCGAGCAGTCCCGGGCCATGTCGGCCTCTTCCCAGCAAATGTCCACGACGGCCGTGGGCGACGCCATTGCAGAAAGGCTCTAGAGAATGCCCATCACCCCAACCGAGAAGATCTGGATGGACGGCGAGCTCGTCGACTGGGCCGACGCCACGGTGCACGTGCTCACCCACACCATGCACTACGGCTCCGGTGTGTTCGAGGGCATCAGGGCCTACCCGACCTCGAGCGGCGTCGCTGTGTTCCGTTTGGGCGACCACATCCGCCGCCTCTTCGCCTCCGCCAAGATCTTCATGATCGACGTGCCGTTCACGGTCGAGGAGATCATCGAGGCCACCCGCGAGGTGGTCCGGGCCAACGGGCTCAGCGACGGCTGCTACCTGCGCCCGCTGATCTACCTGGGCTACGGGGAAATGGGGCTGAACCCGCTGCCGTGCCCGACCAACGTCTCCATCGCCGCCTGGCCCTGGGGGACCTATCTGGGCGACGAAGGTGTGGCCAACGGCGTGACGTGCAAAATCAGCTCGTGGCGCCGCCACGACCCCAACGCCGTCCCGACGGCGGCCAAGGGCACCGGGATGTACATCAACTCCTCGCTGGCCAAGGTGGAGGCGATCAAGGCGGGGTACGACGAGGCCATCCTGCTCGCCCCCGATGGCAACGTCAGCGAATGCACGGGCGAGAACATCTTCATCGTGCGTGACGGTGTCCTGGTGACCCCGCCGACTTCGGATGCCGGGGCGCTGGACGGCATCACGCAGAGCTCGGTCGAGACGATCGCAGCGGACCTCGGTTACGAGGTGCGCCACGAGCAGATCATCCGCACCGATCTCTACCTGGCCGACGAGGCGTTCCTCACGGGGACCGCGGCCGAGGTGGTGCCGATCCGCGCCGTCGACGACCGCGAGGTGGGCGACGGAAAGCCGGGACCGATCACCCTCGAGGTACAGCAGACCTACTTCGCCACGGTGCGCGGCGAAGTCGATCGTTACAAAGACTGGCTCGACCATGTCGACTGACCCCGAGCAGGCGCACACCCACTCGCGTGGCGGCGGCGGGACGCACACGCACGGCGGCGGTGTGGCGCACAGTCACTCCGAACTGGCCCACGACTACGAGATACCCGAACTCCCCGAGTCCGTGGACATCTTCGACACCATCTTGCGCGACGGGAGCCAGCAAGAGGGGCTGTCCCTCACGGTGGCCGACAAGCTCCGGGTGGCCGAGCAACTGGACCATCTGGGTGTCACGTTCATTGAGGGCGGCTGGCCCGGTGCCAATCCCAAGGACATCGAGTTCTTCGCCCGGGCGCGCCAGGAGCTCACCCTCACGACCGCCACCTTGGTGGCCTTCGGCTCTACCCGCCGGGCCGGGGTCCGCCCCGAGGACGACGCCGTCCTGGCCAACCTCATCGACGCCGGCGCACCGGTCGCCTGCATTGTGGCGAAGACCTGGGACCGCCACGTCGCCGAGGCGCTGCGCACCTCGCTCGACGAGGCGGTGGCCATGGTGCGCGATTCGGTTCGCTACCTGCGGGCCCACGACCTTCGGGTCTTCTTGGATGCGGAGCACTTCTTCGACGGCTACCGCCACAATCGTGACTTCGCCCTCTCGGTGCTGGCGGCGGCCCAGGAGGAGGGGGCCGAGGCGTTGGTCCTGTGCGACACCAACGGCGGGTCCCTGCCCGACACCGTGGGGCGGGCCGTGGCCGACGTCCGGGCCAATACTGACGCCCAACTCGGGATCCACTGCCACAACGACACCGGGTGCGCGGTCGCCAACTCACTGGTGGCGGTGCAGGCCGGGGTCACCCAGGTCCAGGGGTGCATCAACGGCTACGGCGAGCGGTCGGGCAACACCGATCTCTCGGCGGCCATCCCCAACCTCTCGCTGAAACTGCACATCGGCACCATCCCGCCGGAGCGGCTCGAACGGCTCACCCCGGT
>Ga0302325_10027258_pt1 | contig 11848 bp, 15 predicted proteins | sample Palsa_T0_2_FD_201948 | JGI IMG/M metagenome (GOLD analysis project Ga0302325, IMG submission 201948) | Peat permafrost microbial communities from Stordalen Mire near Abisko, Sweden - Palsa_T0_2 | ecosystem: Environmental > Terrestrial > Soil > Palsa > Peat permafrost | place: Sweden: Abisko... | reverse complement strand
CGTATAGACCGCAGCCATATAGCCACCCAGCGGAATCGCAACCGCCGTCACAACACCCACAAACAAAAAGATCGTCAACCACCCGAGGAACGTCATCGCCCTAGAACTTCTCGCCCCTCAATAACGCATACAGCAGATAAGCGCACACCAGTATTGACACCACCAACCCGAACAGGTCCGCGCCACTCATATGGCTGAAGATGATCGTTGCGAACCCCGGGCTCATATCCGGTCGATCCCGTAGATCAACGCGATCAGCACCCCGAACATCAGCACCCCCAGCAGCACCGAAACGATGTCCATGGCGCGAATCCTCGCCCGTCAGCCGTCAAGGCCGCGTGCCAATTCCGCCCCGCCGCATAAAGATGTTGTGAAGACGGGTCAGCGAACGGTGCGCGCCGAAGCTGAGGTCATCGTTCGCGTAGTCGCGACGGCGCTCCGATCGGTAGCGCAGGAGAACGCGGGCAGGGTGCTGCGAACCATGCGCGCGTTCTCAGCCCAGCAGATGTGAGCTGAGCGCCTGCGCAAATGGGGCCAGCACGAGGACGCTGAGAAAGGTCAGGACGGCGAAGATGGCGACGAAGCCGATCAGGAAGATCACGAACGTGGGGGTGTCGGTGCGCAGCGTGCCGAGGCCTTCTGGGGCGATCCGGCGGGGTCCGAGCGAGCCGGCGAGTGCGAGTACGGTCAGGATCGGCACGAACCGGCCCAGGGTCATGACCCAGCCGCCCGCGAGGTCAGCGAATACGATCCCGTGCGCACCGACGTTGCCCGCGACGGGCTGCACCAACCCGCTGTAGCCGGCAAACGCCGAGCCGTTGTTCTGCGCCTGGGACAGGTACGCGTAGACCGATTCCGCCAGCCCCTGGGGTCCATGGGTCGACATCGATTGGCGTCCTGCCGGCGAGGCGACCGCGATCGCCGCGAACACGAGCACGAGCAGCGGCACGAACAACGACCCCAGGGTGGCCAGCTTGACCTCGCGGGCCTGGATCTGCTTGCCGAGATACTCCGGTGTTCGCCCCACCATCAGACCCGCGATGAACACCGCGAGCACGACCAGCAGCAGCATTCCGTACAGGCCCGAGCCGGGACCGCCGAAGATCACCTCGCCGGTCATCATGTTCGCCATCGCCACGCCAGCTCCGAGGCCGGTGAACGACTCGACGCCGCTATTGACCGCCCCATCGCCACTCGCGGTGCCGGAGGCAACGAACAGCGCGGAGCCCGCGACGCCGAAGCGCTGCTCCTTGCCCTCCATATTGCCGCCCGTCGAGCCAGCGATTACGCCCGTACGCAGGCCAGCGGCGTGCTGGGCCGGGGTGCCATGCGCCTCGGCGGCGTACATGACCGCCGTGCCACCCACGAACATCACCATCATCGCCGCGAACAGCGCCCAGCCTTGGCGCCGACGGCCGATCATCCGGCCGAACGTCGCGGTGAACGCCACCGGGATCAGCAGCATCAGCACGATCTCGACGAAGTTCGAGACGCCGGTGGGGTTCTCGAACGGGTGCGCCGAATTCGTGTTGAAGAACCCGCCGCCGTCGCCGGACATCAGCTTGATCGCCTCCTGGGAGGCCACAGGGCCGACAGCGATCGATTGCGCCAGGCCCGTGGGCCCGTGTGCGCTGAGGTAGTGCTCGAGCGTCTGGGGCACCCCACACGCAACCAGGAACACCGACGCGAGCGCGGCGATCGGTAGCAGCACGTAGATCAGCGATCGGGCCATGTCGACCCAGAAGTTCCCCAGGCGGTGTGTGCCGCGGCGGCCAAGCCCACGAATCACCGCGGCCGCGACCGCCATCCCGGTCGCGCACGAGGTGAAGCTGGCGACGGTAATTCCCGCCATCTGCGAGAAATACGACAGCGTCGTCTCCCCGCCGTAGTACTGCCAGCTCGTGTTGGACACGAACGAGGACGCCGTGTTGAACGACAAAGCCCACGGACCCGAGTGAAACGACTGAGGGTTGAATGGTTGAACCGTCTGCGTGCGCAGCACGAGATACAGCAACAACCAGCCGGCGGCGCTGAACAGCAGCACCGACCGCGCATACTCCTTCCACCCCTGCTCGGCTTCGGCAGTGACGCCGAACACGCGATAGGAGACCTGTTCGAGCGGAGCGAGAACGCCAGACAGGAGCACACGCTCACCCTGGTAGACCCTGGCCATGTAGCCACCGAGCAGCGGCGTGAGCGCGGTCAGCACCAGGACCAGAACGGCGATCTGGATCCAACCCGTGACCGTCATCAGTCTCGCCGCTCGCTCAAGGCTTCATACCTCGCGCGCGGCTGGCCATCACACCGGCCTACGCGGGCCTCACCGCGAGGTCATCACTCACAGCGATCGCGCCACACAGCCCGCACGTCCACGCGACATGCTCCGGATCGAGCTTGATGATCACCGGACAACCCCACCTGTGCGGCGGACACAACTGCAGCCCGTCCGCGACCCACCAGATCGCTGCGCTCAGCGAGCGCTCTGCAACGGAGCTAAACAGCGGCCCGGTGGCGTCGGTCAGGAGCACCACTGTCCGCGCCACGCCACACGGATTGACAGGACCGGCGTGTTCGAGCCGCTCTGCCACCCCGAGCAGCCCTTCGCGCCAACGCGCAACCGGCTCCCGGCGAGCCGACATGCTCCCGGGCAGCAGCGCCGCGCGTGGCTGCTCCACGCCAGCCACCACGCGGCGCAGCGCGATCGCGAGCTCGTGCCGCGTCAGCGGATCCGCGAGCTGCCCGGCGCGCCCGGCCCGATCCTCGAGACCGTCGCACAGGTCGCCTTCGGCAAGCTCACGATCCAGCCTCCGTCGCTGCAACAACACCCGGTCGCTGAGGCCGAGGCGCAGCGGCTCAGCCGACCCGCCCGTGCGCGACATCTGCCGGGTTCTCGCGAGCTTTGAGGGGCTCATCTGTGACGCGCCAGGATCCTGTTACCTTCGTTGATCAGCTGACCGTAAAGCGCGTGCTGTAACGCCCGTGTGGAGATCGCCAGGCAACCCGTCAAGATTCCGTGAAGAGCCCGCACCACGCTCGTCTGCCCCGGGCTGCGACGTCCGCGCAAGACCATCGAGCGTGTCTCTCTGACGGGATAGAGCTGTGCGCCCGGTGCGCTGGCTCAGTGATCACGGCGCACCGGCATGACCGGAGTCCGACCGATGCGGATGACCTTAGCGGTGCCAGCTTGCGACGCTGCGCGCACTCTCCGGTTAGCCGTCGACGTGAGAGGTGGCAATGAAAGGCGAGAAGCTGGTTCCTGCACTGCTCGCGGCACCAGCGCTGACCGGGTGCGCTGGGAACCTCGAATGCGACGGACACCCCATGCGTCGGGGACTGGAAGCCGGACATGGCGCTCGGCCGGACCGTAGTGCCCTGCACAGATGGCTCTTGGTCCCATGCTGGCGGCCTCAAGGGAACGTGGACCGGGCACCGGCGGAAACGGTGAAGACCAGCAGCCGGGCTGGACACTACGCCCGAGGCCAGCGTCATCCGCACCATCTCGCCGATACCGTCTTCAGCGCGCGTGCTCTCCCCCGAGCTGCAGACGCGTCGATCAGCGCCGGCGCGTCGCTGCATCTCATCCCTTTCCGGCGGCGAGCAGCGCGTTGACGTCGGCGGGCAGGCGGCCAGAAGGCGCGCACGACTGAGCGGCGCCGAGGAGCAATAAACTCGTCTCGATGAGGCCCGGGGAAGATGAATTCGGCTTGCGGCTCGCAGCAAAGGCCGCACACCGAGCGAAAGCCGCCCGCCTGGAGTGGCCAGCCTTCGAGACGCGGTTGAGGGAGTTGGGCTACGGCCCGCGAGAGATTGCCCACGCGTTCAGCGCGCTGAGCGGCCCCGGAAGTGTCGCCGAGGCGTTAGCCGTGCTTCGCGCGCCCATTCACGAATCGCATCCGATCACGCTGAGCTTCGAAGTAACCGAGACTCGCGGTGGTCCCTCGCTGGCGAACCGCGTCACGATCACCTCCACAACGACTACCGCGATCTCGGCGGCCATTTCGGGGCCACCGGGAGCATCGACGCCACTGACCGCGCGAACACGCGCGCCCACGGCAGGCTTAAATTAAGCTGCCGCTACCTCCCCCGGCGGCAACCATGCTGCGCATCCGCATCAGGTGGGAAGCGTCGGGCGCGATCCGGATGCCCTGGGACGCGTCCCCCCCATCGATCTGGAACAGACCAGCCCACGAAGTCCGCGTCTCGCTTCCGGATTGAGCGATTTCCAACACTCTCGTCCAACGCGGCCAACGTTCGCTGAACGTTGGCGCACTGAGACGGTCGCGGGGCCGGCATAAGGAGTGGCAAAGCGTCCGGTGGTCGATGCCTGATGAGACGCGGCGACGACCGGCTGGTGATCGTGCGTCGTGTGCGTGATCCGGTTGACGAGAGCAAGATTGTGGTTGCCGATGTCCCCGTGATCGCAATCGTGTGCTATTGCGATCGTCTCCTGACGGTGGCTGTGACCGCTCAGTTCACCCGAATGCGGAAGGCGGCCGCTGGCCTGCGATCGACGACGGCTATCTCGCGAAACTCGCCAATGCCGTTGAACGCGAAAGCGCCCGAGCGCTCGAAGCTGACAGCGCTCGGAACCACCCCTGGTCGATGCCCGACTAAGAGGCCGGTACGCTCGTCACCGCAGAACACTCACCGGACCGCCACGACGAAGGTTCTACGGGGACTGTGGCGCGCCTCCTCGACCATCCCGTTGCCCGCGGGCTCAGGACGTTTACGAATTCGCGGATTTCTTTTGTCGGTGTTCTGCCGCTCGGTTTCCCTGTGACGCTTTGTTTGGCCGATCTGACCGCGGTGACGTGCGGACGTCATCAGACTGGCGCAAACGCCGGCTGACGGCTTGCATCTGCCTGACTGCTCGCGTGAGCGATGGGGTGCGGATCTTGCGAGGGGCGAAGCTCCCGGTAGCGCAGCCCCACGACAGCAGGTTGGGGAGGTGCCCGGGACGAACCATCGCGGCAACCACGGCAGCCTCGAGGCCGACACTCTGACCGCGACTCGCCACCGTCGGCGATCCCCAGGTGACGATGCCCGCGACGAGATCCGGACGCGCAGAAGCCAGCGCCTTGGTCAGAATGCCGCCTCGGCTGTGACCAACCAGCGCGACACGGTCGCCCCTGTCGGCTGCGATCTGATCAGGCCGTCGCTCCAGACGCCCGCAGAGCTTCTGTGAGCAACCGACGTTCCATCCGATCCGCGCGCGGTACGTGCGATACCCGCGCAGCCGCAGCCAGCGGGCCAACAGGACAAGCGAACCATCCGAGGCTCCGAAGCCCGGAATCAGTAGCACCGGACGGCCGTACCCTCTCGGCGTCCCCACGCCCAGCCACACCGGACTCGTCAACAGCCCGCCACCGCCGCCACTGAAGCGCTCTCGCGAAGGATCGAACCCGAACGCCGTCTCACTGGACACCAGCCGAGCAAGCATTCACGATCAGGCGCCCCACCGCAGCGCGCCGCCGACTGGCACTCTCCTCGACCTCGGCGAGCCCCAGCACGTCGCCGGCCCAAGCCACCAAGAACGGAGAGGTGACGCTCACCGGCGTCACGCTCGGATCACGGACGCTCGCACACCGCCGTTGGCCGCTCTCAACCGATGCCGCCAGCCCTCCCGCCCACGCATCGTTGCGCTTGAGAGTCTTGATGTGTCACGTTTGGGAGGCCCAGCTGGTTAGCGTGCTCAGGCGAGCTCGCAGGCTACCGGAACCTGGGGCGGTCGCTGGCTGAGTGCGGGCGTCGACGCTTCCTCCCGCGGAAAGCACAAGCGCAGGGCTCGCGGGCGGGCGGCCCATCCTCGACCGCTCGTTCCACGCGAGGCCGTCGCGCAAAGAGTCTGCCGGCCAGGTGAGCGGCGGGGGTGAGCTGTTCGCGCACGTCGCGATTCGCCATGCTCGTCGCGCTGGCGCTGGCGCTGGCGCTGGCGCTGGCGCTGGCGCTGGCGCTGGCGCCGGCGTCGCGCTGATACCAGGCCTCCCGTTTGGCGCGCCGACCACGCTCGTCCAGACGCTCGCCGGCGTCCTGCTGCCCAGCACGCTCGTGCTGCCGCTGATGCTCTCAAACGACGAGCAGCTGCTGAGACCTCTCACCGAGGCTCGATGGCTGACGCGGAGGTGCGGGGGTGAGCGTGTCGGTGCTCGTAGCTCCAACGTGGCCTCTTCGGTCGCGCTCCGGTTTGCAGGTAACCGCGGCGCATCCGGAGCAGAGCGCGCAGCGTACGCTGTTCGGCGATGTCTCAGCCCGATCGTGAGGCGGGCGGGGTTTCCCTGCCTGGCAGACCGTATCCACCTCCTGCGCGCAGCGAACCGCTCTGGCCCGCGCTCGCCACCGTACTGTTCGCGATCGCCCTGCAGCTGCTACTACCGGATCGACTGACGGTTGGGCCGCGGTGGCTGCTGCCAGCATTGGAGGGTGTCCTGCTCATTGGGCTCGCGTTCGCCTCTCCGCGTCGTCTCGAGCACGCCCACCGGGGACGCCGAATCATGGCCGTCGCCCTAACGGGCCTGGTCAGTGCGGCGAACATCGCCTCGCTCGCGCTCCTCAGTCACCAGCTGCTCCACCACGGCTCACCCAACGGCCGAGAGTTGATCGTCTCCGGAGCGCTGATCTGGCTCACCAATGTCCTCATCTTCGGTTTGTGGTACTGGCAGACCGACCGCGGAGGGGCCGGCAGGCGCGCCGCCGGGCAAGACGGGCCTCCTGACTTTCTCTTCCCGCAGATGAATGACGACCGGATCGAGCCCGCCAACTGGCGCCCCCAGTTCATCGACTACCTCTACGTCTCGCTCACCAACGCCCTGGCGTTGAGCCCGACCGACACGATGCCGCTCTCGCCAATGGCCAAGAGCATCATGGGGATCCAGTCGCTCGTCTCGCTCGTGACGATCGGTCTGATCGTGGCGCGTGCGGTGAACATCCTGCAATAACCCCCGTGCACTTGGAGCGTGCGGAGCCTCCGCAGGAAGTTCACTTCCGTCCCCTCGGAGCTGTCAGCGGCGCTCGACTTGAGACCGTCGCGGTGAACCAACGCGAGCCGTGCGCGTCATGACGAATCGAGCATACGTGGAGCGCGCGATGTCCGGCGCGACCACGGAGTGGATCTCGCTGCCGTTGGCACCACCGTTCTGTCTCGCAGACCTGGAAATGCTCGCCGGCGCCACGCTGCTCTTCTTCATCGCGGGCGCATCGCGCCATCGCACCGCACAAGCGAAGGTCTCTTGATCCTCACCTGAGCGTCGCCCCTCGCCAACAGTCGCCGTTGAGGATCCACGAGCCGCGCGCAACTTTGCATGATGGATACCGGCAGATCAGTGCGATCAAGCCGCGAGGCGGGGAAATCGACGAGCATCGCTTCGGAATACACGCTGACTGAAGCGACCGAGCTCTTGAGCGCGCCGGTTCCGACGCCGCGTGATGGCCACGCTGGGCGCGGAACCGTGCGCGTGTCTCGGGATGACTCCCCCGACGTGGAGGGATGAGCAGCGACCCGGCCAGCCGAGGCTCGCACTCCCCGTCCCCCTGCCTGTCGAGCTCCCAGCCTGTCCGGCAGCTCCCGGGGGGCCTCCGGCGCCGTGAGCGCAGCCTCGGGCGCCCGTTGCAGCCGGGCCCCCGCAGGGCACCCAGAGCGCGCGACGATTTCGGCTCTGGCTAGACGTGACGGTGTAACAGAGCCCGCGCGCCCTGGCAGGCCGCGACCTGGGTCCAGCGGTTCAGCTACATGTCAAATGGGAAACTGGCCTGGGCGGCAACATTTGACTGGGCGCCCACATGCTTCGGCACCTAGCGCGCACAGCCCGTCACGGGCGTTGTCCCGTCGGGCGCTGTGTTCGGTGATCGTTCCGTTCTGAGGCGCGAACGCCGGTTAGCGGTCAGCTTCGCGGTCCGCGACCCGCTGTACTCCACGGTCAAGGGTGAGCAGCTCCGCGTCGCTGAGGAGCGCGGTCGCGAGCGACACTGCATCCGGAAACCGCAACCAGCTATGCCGCGCCCGGAGCTCGGCGGCGCGCCGAGCGAGAGGGCGGCCAACCTCGACTATGTGCGCGCCGATCGCGCCCAGGAACTCGTCGACCTTGGCGTCGGTCCCATGCTGCAGGGGCCGGACGATCACTTCGGCGTAGACGGTGGCCGCCACCAGAACCTCATCGCCCGCGGCAAGGTGCGCTCCGAGCGTCGCGACGGCTCGTTGGTGTTCGGCGTCGGAGGGGTCAAGGAACGCGATGACGATGTCGGCGTCGAGCGCTACTCGCGCCATTCGCCCCGCAAGTCGTCGAGGTACCCGTCGGGGTAGGTGCCGGCCGGAAGGCTGCCCGCGTAACGGCGGATGAGATCGTCGGCTCGTTCGATCTCGATGCGGCCGTAGCCGTTCGCGCGGACCACGACCTCGTCGCCCGCAGCCAGGCCTGCCTCGCGCAAGACGCTGACAGGGATCGTGATCTGATGCTTGCTAGACAGCTTGCTCATCGCTTTACGATTCTACCAGTCGGTAAAGGATACGTCGATTCGCGCTCGATGCACTCCGACATCGGGTGTTCGATTGTCGTTCCCTACTGTGACGTGCTGCCGACCGCAGAACGACGTTCGAAGCGGCCGACGGAACGTCCGCTAGTCGATCCGTTCTGAGACGCCACCTCTGTCAGGTAGCCTGCCTGCGGCGGCGAGCGGAACTCTGACCTAGGTTGCCCAGGTGGCGACATTGCGGCAGCGGCCAGGCACGGTCGCGGGATAATGACGCCAAGAGAAAGGCGCGATATGCGAGTTGCTGGCTCACGATCGTGGGGGTTGACCTTTGATGTCGGTCAGCTGCCTCACGTCGCGCTATTCACACGCGATGCCCTCGCCGTCCAGGCGAAGCGCAGCGATCGCTTGGACGCTCCTCGGCTGATGCACAAGGTGCCCGATCGGTCTGCGCTGATCGCCGGCCACGACCGCCCAGAGGCCGCGTCGGCCTGGCAGGCGTGGTGGACAATGATCATTACGACGCCTCGCGGGGAGACCTCACAGAGGACGCCCGATGCCAGCCCAACCCTTCGCCGCGCGGTCCGCGAGTTGCACCGTGATGCCTGTGCGTGGTTTGAGGAGCACCGAGACCCGTGGATCCCGCCGCGTCGTGACCCTGGCCGAGACTGGCCGATCGCCAAGAGCGCCGCGGAGGCCGCGGCCTCAGATCGCGGTGTCTCACTTGACGTGCACGCCGAAACCCAGCTGTTGCTTGTAGACGGGAACTGGTGGCAGCGTCCGGCTCCCGGCGTCCTGTTCTACTCGCCGGCCGTGTATGTCGACGACATCCAACTGCTCCAGCTGCTGCGCGAGACGTTCGTCTCAAGCGTCTGACTTTCATCGGCGTCGTCCTCGCGCTGGGCGCCACGAAGCGGCGCTACCAACGTCTAACGTCGCGTTCGACTCGTCGCAGTCATCGTCCCGTTGTGTGACGAGACCTGTCTTCCGCGCCAAGTGGACTTGTCTGACCCTCGGGCGTTTAGGCGGCTCTACGGAACCGACGCAGATAGGCCGATAGGCCGATTCCACCGATCGCGAGGCTGACCCAGTTCACGATGCGGGACGCGACCAGATAGGTGCTGGTCGGCAGCGAGAGCGCGAGGACGAGGTGCGCGAGGGCGTGCAGGATGAGGAACACGCCGATCATCAGGCTCAGATTTCGGTCCAGGCCGTTTGGGGCGTCAACGACGCGCAGCAGCCGCGCGACGGGCAGCGGTCGGCGGACGAGCACGCCGGCTACGAGGACGATCCCGACGCCGAAGGTGATCACTGCCTCGTGCAGCTTGAGCGGCAGCGAGCTGCCGTTGGTCAGCACGGTGACCAGACACGCCGCTACGAACCCGAGTGCCGAGATCAGCGCCAGGGGATCGACGCGGTGCTTGACGACCGCGAGACCCAGGCAGTAGCCGGAAGGGATGGCGCCGGCGAGAACGAGCGCGATCGCGTTCGACGCCACGTACGGACGGAGGAGCAGATAGACGACCAGGGGTGTGACCAGGACGGCCGCGGCACGCCTGAGCGAGTTGCGTCTCTCGGGCCCGGCGAGCTCCTTTACGCTCCACAAGTGAGGCTGGGAGCTCATCGGGGCACCCCGGCGAGGGCCTGTTGGACCGCTGCGCGAACGTCGTCTACCAGCGCGCCGCGCTGCTCGCCGCCGGCGATCCAGTGCATGACCGCTGCGCGCTCGGCGCCGAGCACCATCGCCGCGAGCACGCGGCAGCCCAGGCCATTCAGCGACGATCCGGCTCGGTGAGCGATCGCTTCGGCGAGCGCCTGCTCCCCGTCGCTGGTCGCCTTCAGGTACTCCCCGTGCAATCCGGGTTCGGTGGCCACCAGCGGTCGAAACCGGCGCAGCCAGCCGCGGGGCACACCCTGCTGCTCGGGACCGCCGTAGCGGCCGATCACGGTGGCGATTAGCGCGTCGCCAAGCGCTTCATCGTCGGGCCGCCCGAGCAGATCCGCGGCCATTCGTGCCGTGCGGACGCGTGCCGGCCAGACGATCGCGGCCTCCTTGCTGGAGAAGTAATTGTTGAAGGTCCGCGTCGACACACCGGCAACTTCAGCGATGTCCGGCACCCGGACGTTGCGCAGCCCTCGAGTCAACGCAAGGTCAAGGGCCGCCACCGACAGATCGCGCCGGGTCTCCTCGCGCTGTCGATCACGACGGCGGACTCCTGTTGACGTCTGGTGCTGCGGGGGAGTGACGGGCACGAGGCAAGAATAACCGCAACTTGCGTACTACGCAAGTAATGCGTGATACGCAGCACATCTGGCGAGCACCCCGAATATCCAGCATCCACGGCGGTCTCTGACGCCCCGAGGATGATCACGAACAGCATGATCGCCATGCCAGTTCCCAGAGATCCGGCGGCGCCCCACAGTCCAAGCGTTACCGCACCGGCCGCAAAGATCGAGAGCGCAGCGGCCGCCCACAGTTGGAGGAAGTTGCCCTCCAATACACCGTAGGCGCTACGTGAGGCGGTCAGGAAGACGTCGGACGGCTCCGGATCGCGTCGCGCTGGAGTGCCCACCAGACTTCGAGGGCGCTCCTCGGGTTGCGCAGGTTCGCGCCGGTGATCTCCTCGAACCGACCGATCCGGTAGCGAAGCGTGTTGGGATGTACGAACAACTGCTCGGCAGCGCGATCGACGTGCATGTCGGATTCGAAGAGGGCGCGGAGGCTCGCGGCGATCTCGGCTCGTGATGCGGCAAGCGGCTCCAGGTAGCGCCCCACGAGCGCATCGCCGACGGCCCTGTCCGCGACGACCGCCGGCAGCGCCCCGAGCGCGTCGAAGTCGCAGACGCCGACCATGTCGAAGGCCCGCATCGTCGCGAGTATGCGCGAGGCCAACTCGAACGACTCCGTCAGCCGTTCGACGGGGCGCGCCGGCCCAACGCCGACCGCGAACGGGATCTCGCCTGCCGGAGGCTTGAGGAGGAACCCAGCGAGGTCGTCATCGATCATCGCGGCGAGACCCACCCGTGGCCTGAGGGTCCCCTGAAAGCCGAGCCGGCGCTCACGCTGGGTTCGCTCCTCGGGCACGTCATCGGCGCGAATCGCGACGTACTCCCGGCTGACGTCGATCCCGCAGGACTCGGCGTGCGCGCGCACCACGACCGGCGCGATCTTTCCGAGCAGGGCCTCGCGGACGACCGCCGCGCGCCGCTCATGCTCCCGGGTCGCGAGTTCCAGGTCGGCCGTCCGGTGCGCGCTGGCGATGATCGCCATCGCGCGATCCGAAGAGGCGATCAGCGCCCTGACGAAGCGGAGCATCTCGGCATCAGAGATGTCGAGGCCTGGGCCGATCTCCGTGGCTCTGTCGATCGCGACCTGAACGCCGAG
>Ga0302325_10027256_pt1 | contig 11848 bp, 15 predicted proteins | sample Palsa_T0_2_FD_201948 | JGI IMG/M metagenome (GOLD analysis project Ga0302325, IMG submission 201948) | Peat permafrost microbial communities from Stordalen Mire near Abisko, Sweden - Palsa_T0_2 | ecosystem: Environmental > Terrestrial > Soil > Palsa > Peat permafrost | place: Sweden: Abisko... | reverse complement strand
ATATTCACTAGCCTGAATTGTAGTGGGAAAGTATACGCACAGGATGTGTTTCTCTCAGCATTTGCGAATGATCCGATGAGTAGGGAAGTTGGCATGAGATTCCGAAAAACGGTCCTGGAGCCCGGTGCAAGTCAGAATGGAATGGATCTTCTCGAGAAGTTTCTGAGAAGGAAGCCGAACGCTTTGGCAAGGTACAAAGAGCTTAACTTGATTTAATGGACAAATACTAAGTTTGTAAATTATGAAGCAGAATGAAAAATTTGGTTAACTAACTTGGAAAATCTCCACTTTTGTATGGTTCCTTCTGCTGAACTCAATTTTTTGCTATTGAATCGGTGTGTGATCTTAAAGAGCGACTAGTTTCCTCTGAAATACGGGAAAGTGGAAGTGGAACAATCACAACTGATAAACTTGTCGGACTGTCACCGGAGAAGAAAGCTAGGCTATCAAACATTAATGCGGATGTCATTAAGAAGGTAAGAGACTTGATTTCCTCTCATTACTAGCCTTTTCCACACTTTCAAATGAAATTTTGCCCCTGATTGTCTTTCATATAAGCAAAGTGCAGCGAGGTAGCGGACGTGATACCGTTGAGAACAATACTTATTGTAAATTCGTTGTGAAGATCAGTGAGCTTCTCTTCAAGTTTGGAGCTCCTACTTCAGAGTTTTGTTGCGAGATTCTGGAGAAGAATAGGATAGCTCACAGCATATTTAGAAGATAGGGAGTCTCACCATTCCTATCGAGCCGGCTGGTAGCGAACCTACTAGTGAATAGGAAGACAGCGAGTGGAGTTCCAGGGAATAAGAGAGAATTACGCGAGAAACAAGCACTAGAGGGATCAAGAGAAGAGGTGTAAAGCGAAGAAGGCAGAAAAAGATATAAAGCAGGCTGATGCCGATCGGTTGGATGAATCTTCCGCTGAGCAAGCCGGTTCGCCAAAGCCGTCGAGCAGTAATAAAAAGCTCGTCCAAACGAAATATCCGGAAAAATACAAGCACAAGAAAAGCCATAGATGACAGAGGAAGGCAGAGGAGGCCCCAAAGAATGTAGAGGCAGAACAACTACTACGGCGAAAGCCTGCCGAAGAGTGCCCAGCATTGAAAGCCAGAACAACAAAACTCTAGCTCTTCAAGGCGAGTGATCTCTTTCTATCTCGATAAATCTCGCCCAACTCATTATCGATACTAAATATCCCCATACTCAGACGATTTATCAAAATTCAAGATCGAGCTGAAGCCCTCCACGCGTAAACATCTCGGAGTCTTCACACTCAAGAATATTCGCTCGGAAACCGAGATTTTCAGAGAGGCACCTCTGCTCTATGGCCTAGAAGGAGAGCAAAATTAGTTAGAGTTCGAGGCCGCGTTCACTGTGCTCCCTGAAGAGAAGCAGGAACGCTTGCTCGCACTAAGCCCAGGTGCCAATGCGAGAAGATCCTTTGTATGGATACCGCGTTGATGAAGACATGGGCCCCAACTGGTTCGAAAAGGAGGTCGATGAGCGGAAGGGAGATTTTCTCTACAATATTGTCTACCACGACTGTCTTCCTAATGCCTTCTTGTTCACCAAGGATGCAGAGATAGTGTTCTATACCAGTCGGGACATCATGAAGGGAGAAGAAATCACCATTTCGTTTCTTGGTGGTGGTGAAACCTGGGAAGCCAGACGAGGGCGTCTACTGTCTCAGTTCGGAATCTTCTGACGCTGTTATTCTTGCGTTCACCATAAAATGGTGACTGCTCGAGACCTCCAGAGGCAGACAGTTACATACAACGCGCATCGGGAGGTAGCTAGCAAGGACCCCGAGCTCGCTATTGGGAAACATACAACGAAAAAGATGGCGGCATTCCTGGAAGTCAAGGGTTGGGCCGAGAATCTCGTGGATAAACTTTGGGACGTCGAACGGAAGCTCATGGATTTATGCTCGGACGGGACATCTGCTAGACTGCTGATGAAATGCAGCCTCTGGCTAAAGTATACGGACGAATTCTGATGGAGAACAAGTACGGACTGAGCGAGGACGTCTTGGAAAAGATCATGAAGAGAAATCTAGAGGAGATCGTAGAGGAACAGGGAATTGGAAAGCCCAAGCTAAATAAAGCCATTGGCCTGTTTATTTTCGGGGCGATAAATCCAAAATTAGTGAGAAACAACCTGAGAAAGAGTGGAATTTGGTACGGAGGTCTAGGCAGAGACCAGAAAAAATTTTCTATGAGGAGGCCAGGCCTGGAAGTCAGGTGGGAAAGTATTTTGAGGAGGAGGATGGTCCTACATAATCTTACAACGGGCTTGTTGCGAATGAGCTATATATGGAGATTGTTTTGACTGAGAAAACTAGATAGATCTATTCTGCTGTTGCGGAAGGATCGAAAATAGGCGCTGACGTCACGATCCAGTAGGAGAGGAAGGAGGGGACGGTTGCGAGATTCAGGTTGAATTGAAGGTGCAAATTGAGGAGAGCAGTCCATCAGAGTTTGTGATGGATGGTGGGACAGCCTAGATAGACGTTTATACTGATGATAATATGTGAATTAGTAACTATTTATATATGAAGAATCACAAGAAAGTCTTCGCGTGATGCTAATTCGTGCGATGGCAACTGCAGTTATGCAAAATTACCTCTAGTTCCAAAGAGGGATGTCGTCAATTTCCTACTTATAAAAAGCGTACTCACAATTTTAGAGCTATTTCACCACTTCACGCCTAACAGATCTGCACGCCATGGCTTGCCGATCCATAATTGAACATATCGATTGATGCTTTCCCATCAATCTCCCAGATCACTGGATACCACTGCCTCCTGGCTGTGGTGGTGGCTGTATGCTGGCATTCTTGGTTTGGCTTTTGACCCCAATTCTTTTCCTGTTACTCGGGCAGATCTGATACTCCGCAACCATACCTTTGCCTTCTCTTTCTCCTCGTTTGTTGCTCCAGACTGCTTCCACCAACTCCAAACAACCAGTTTGTCATCTTCTATGACTCGCTCCTGTTCCAATCTGGTATGTACATAACGGCGGCCATGTGTATAGTGTGAGAATTGTGTCCTGGTGGCAAATAGTGGGAGCGGAATATGATTGTAGCGAAAATCGAAGGCTGAAGCATAGGCTGAACGATAAGCTAGCGTTCCAAGGACGAATCCAATTATCATGCCGAAAATCATATCTTCGGCTTGATGTTGCTGTTCATCATCAGAACGTGCATTCGCCATGGATGTACCGATGTTTCGAGAACTTACATGAGATGTGTACATGGATGCCGAGACGAGCGAGGCCAAAATCAAGGGTGCAATCACGACAATGAAAGCCCAGAAATCCGACGCATGATCAGAAAATGCTTTTAGCTTCGCATTTAGGTAAAGCGAAAGGAAGATTGCAGCTGCGAATGAACTGGCAGCATGGCCGCTTGGGAAAGCCTGGAGACTGTTCTCTGCATTAGGGTATACTCTTCGTAAAAGCGGTCGGAGGGAGACCCGGACATACGCTCGGTCGACATCACGCCTATTCCCCGTACATGCTGTTGCATTGAACTGATAAATCCCATCATCGAGATCTCGGACAATGGTGGTCCAATTCGGTTTGCATGCTTCGATGTAGTAAGGTCGAAAACCACCAACGAAATGCTTTAGGATAGCGCAGAAGAAGGACCTACCAATACCAGGTATGTCAGTATTGGTCGTTGAGATATTCATTCAGAAGGCGCAGGAAAAGTTACAAACGTACGCAGAAACCACAGCCTTTAACACACCTACTACTCCGGCATGGAAGTCCCAAAAACTCTGAATCTTGAGCTGGAATATAGCAATTACCAAGATTGGAACGAAGACAACTACTAGCGCGCAACCCCATGTCGGCAACGGCTCACTCATCCACGGATAGGTTATCTCCCTCGGCAAATAGAATGCTAACATCCAAGGAGGTTCAGTCATGGTTGAGGGTGTGATTGACGGCAAGATTGGAATCACACGGTGGTTGAATAAGTACATTGGGGTGAAATAGACGCCGAGTGTCAGGCCTGCGATGACAGCGATGCACAGGTAATCTATCCAGGCTATCCGGCAATAAGTGACGAAACTTATTCTTCTTGCATGCCCTCGACTAGTGGACGCTTGAGGACTGTTTGGGGGAGCTGAGACGGCAGACATGGGTGCTAGACTGGTGGGGGAATTGGTGTAAGAATGCCTGCGGTATCATGCCAATGATACCAGAAAGGGAAATGTGAACGCATAGAGGAGAAGAGAGAGCAGAGAACAGATTAGGCAATACAAAACGAAGGGTGTTTCCCACCAACCAGCTTAGTAAGAGAACGGAAGGCACTGGTCATTGGCTTGGGAAGGAGCGACTAGCTTTAATGAAAGTCCTTAGGTATGACGAGCTTACTCTAGTGACATTGAATATAGGACATAATGAAATCTCAAACGACAAATCAAACGTGAGAATGTGCCTCCCTCACACTGGATAAGGGAAATAAGGAAATTCTCCAGAGATGGAAAAATTGAAGGAGGGGAGAGATCCAGCCGCACACCCAAGTATCTTCGAGGTCAGTGTAAGCGAGCACGTGACTACAGTAGCGATTTCGGAGTTGTGTCTATTGATTAATTTGGGTCATACTAGGTAGAAGTAGAAATTTTAGAACAGCATCCCATTCAATGACTCGTCCCATTCTTCAACCTTCTGCTCTTGTTAGCAATATCCAGAAGGGATTCCCACTCCTAATCTACTCTAGACCCCTTTCAGCGTTGTCCAATCGGACAACAACGGAGCCCCTACATACGTCAAGGCTCGCAGCTCTGGCTCACCGAAGGGTGTACCCCGCCATAAACAAACTGGCAACTCCTCCCCACTCCAGGCTCTCGGTGATCTCGAGACATTTAGATCCTCGGCCGCCAATTCCCATCAACACTCCATATTCTATTGAGAGAATTCCCCGTAACGAGTCTACGCAAGCAAGGTCTTTCAGTTCGGATAAGCCCAAAATGTCGAGTCAACCCCATCACCCCACGCTGCTCATCCCGGGCCCAATTGAGTTTGACGATGCCGTCCTCCAGTCCATGAGCCATTATACGTATGGAAGTCTTATTATCTTCCTCCTTATTGCGACATCTGCAGTTAAATTGGAGCTGACTTTGGCGAGTTGATAGCGAGAGTCATGTTGGAGCACCTTTCGTTGCAACATTCGGGGAGACGCTGTCCATGCTGAGAAAGCTTTTCCAAACGACGGACCCTTCTTCCCAACCATTCGTAATTTCTGGATCGGGAACTCTTGGGTGGGATCTAGTTGCAGCGAATCTGGTAGAGCCTGGGGATGAGGTGTTGGTCCTTCATACTGGATACTTTGCGGATTCTTTCGCGGATTGCTTCGAGACTTATGGAGTCAGAGCAACACAACTGAAGGCCCCTATCGGATCAAGACCTCAGCTCCCCGAAATAGAGAAGGCGCTGAAGGAAAAGAAGTATAAGTTATTGACGGTCACGCATGTTGACACATCGACTGGCGTGCTGAGTGAGCTTAAGGCGCTCTCAGAATTGGTTCATAGGGTCTCGCCAGAGACTCTGGTTATTGTGGATGGTGTTTGCAGTGTTGGATGCGAGGAAATTGAGTTCGACAAGTGGAAGCTCGATGGCGTGATCACCGCAAGTCAAAAAGCAATCGGTTGTCCTGCGGGGCTGTCCATTTCGATGTACAGTGGCCGAGCAATCAAGACATTCCAGAGCAGGAAGACGCCACCTGGGTCTTACTTTGCATCTTTCAAGAACTGGCTGCCTAGTAAGTCCAGTCAACCCTTTCCCAAGTGGGATAAAGGCTAACCACAATTCCAATAGTTATGCAAAACTATGAAGCTAAGAAAGCCTCATACTTTGCTACCCCATCGCCACAATTAATCCATGCCCTTCACACGGCTCTGACTCAGATCCTCTCGAAGCCCTTAGCTGGACGCTTTGCGCTACACCATGCAACCTCTCAAAGGATTAAGAAAGCCGTGACCGATCTTGGCTTAAAGCAGCTGGCCTCGGATCCGGCAGACCAAGCAAACGGAATGACGGCTATGTACCTTCCAGAAAATGTCAAAGCCCCAGAATTGCTACCAAACTTGCTGAAGAAGGGTATCATATTCGCTGGCGGTTTACATAAAGAAATTGCTACGAAGTACATTCGATTTGGCCACATGGGTGTTAGCGTGGTAAGTTTCCGAAGACTACCAAACATATTGGTAATATTGACTTAAATTCTTTTAGACTGACCCTAAGCGTGATGATATCGATCGGGCGATCCAAGCCTTGCAAAATGGTTTGTTAGAGGCTGGGTATCAAAAGGCATAAAATTCGAAGTGCAAACGAGCCTTTGGTGAATTCTTGCACATGCAGAAAAAGCAATTTTTAAGACATTTTACTTTGCGGCTTTGTACATAGGTGCACGTTTTCCGGATGATGAAATAGATTGGCGCAATTGCGAACCAACTTTCTCCATGTTCTTCCGCAAAATCGATCGGATTTCTTCAGCCACTACACAACAATGACTGTTCCAGAGGTGCAAAAAACGCCTCGTCCGCTTCGCGGTATGAGCATGAGCACTAATTGCGTGAGAATTTGGCACAAGATGCAGCACGTGCTCTACGCAATAGAGTCCACATTATGGCGAGTTCTCCCACTTGGCCCTTTTCAGCCGTAGGGGTGAGCCGGGCGTTCAGCTGTGGTGGCAGAATGGGAAGCCAGACCAGATGTACGATCTCGCGGTGGATAGGGATCGGCCTTAAATTGATGATTCACAATCTAAAATTGAAATGAAAAACTATTCCTGCTTTTGGGAGAGAGCGTACTCCAGGCGCAGTGCTTGCGATCCGGTAGGTGGAGAGACTGCTTGGCGGATATCCTGTGCAGGACATATAAGGGAGCTCTCCTTGACCAGTACAGCAATCAGACCATCTTTCCCTACAACGTTTCTCTGGAATCCATAATATTGTTCCTGTAAACTTTCACAGCCTCTTCAACATGCGTGTCTCATTTCTCCTCGTTGTCTTCGCTACCGCTGGAGCTCTCGCACAATCAACCAGCTCTGTAAGAAGATCCTATATCATACTACCATATGGCCAATTGGTACTGACTATATCTCTAAGCCAGCGACCAGCAGCACGATTCTCACTTCATCTACAATCAAACCCGCCAACGCTACAATCACCACATCAGCTTCCTCGTCAGTCAAGCCCGCCAACGCTACAATCACCACATCAGCTTCTTCGTCTGTCAAGCCCGCCACCACCGCTGCATCCGTTACATCTGCTACATCTTCCAAACCTGCAAACGCGTCTGCTTCCGCCTCGTCTACTCCCAAGCAAGCTTCCGGGGCTATGAGTGCTCTCGAGATGAGCAAGTATGTTGCTGGACTTGCTACTCTCTCAGGACTGTTTGTTGCATTCCTGTAGAGCGTGGCAGTTAAAGTGAAGGACAGGATGGGACGGATTGGGGTCCAGTAATATTCAAGCATAGTCTTTCATTATTAGCACCCTAGCACTTGCGCAGAGGGATGTTACTGTACTAGCGACTAGGAATACTGAATCCTAAGGTCGTTTTTAATGATGTTGGCTAAGGGGGATACTTCGTGTAGATAATTAAAAACATAGATGCAGCTGAAAAGCACTTTCAGTCTTTCAGTGGACCACGTCTTTCCATCTCCTGGGCCAATGAAATGATCAAGTGAATATGCGACAACACATAATGAAAGACGACTAGTCTAGACGATTCTTCTGAGCGATTACCTGCGTGAAAGAAACCCATCGAGCCGATCACCTTTCATATGAGACTTGAAGACAAAGGGAAGATTCGATACTGGTGTTAGAGACAAGTATTGGGCACGTGATCAGGTATCTCGCTAGCGTACTGCTTCAGGTGGGGCAATATTTGAGGCTGGGAAACTAATATCTCACCTCCCATCGACTTCAACGACTTCTTCAACAACCGTCCAGTGTTCTCGAGAAGACTACTCCTGCCAGCGCGAGCTGTACTGAAGCACACTCGAAGCGAGGATCTATCTATCGCTGCCGGAAAAGGTCACATACCTCGAGATCAAGCCGCAAAGATGGCTCCAACCATTGAAGAGCTCGACGCGACGGTCCGCGCCTTCTATGAAGGCCGAGGCGAATCGGTCAGTATCTCCAGGCGTGCTTGCTCAGACACTACATGTTGCGTACATTTGCTGACGCGTTGGGAATATAGCAAAAGGTTGCTCAGGCAGCTCTAAATCAGGTAAGTCTGCCTTTGCGCCGGGGAATATGTTCTACTACGAGCACCTGCTAACGCTTCAGAATAGTTCAAGGAAGATCCTGATGCTTGGCTACTGGTCGATAAGATCTTGCAAGAAGCTACATACCCGCAGACGAAATGTTTGTGCCACTTCTCTCAGATTGCTGCTCTATTCAAGGAAGCTGACAAATTACAGACTTGGGCTTGCAGGTACTCGACAATGTTATCATGACCAGATGGAGGGTTCTTCCGAAGGAGCAGTGCCAAGGTGGGTGTCTATTTTTGTTTGACGTGGTGGGTTTGCTAACTACTACTGCTAGGAATCCGCAACTTCGTGGTCAACTTTATCATTCAATGCTCAGGTTCCGAAGAATCTCTCAAATCTCAACGAACCCTCCTCAACAAGCTCAACCTCGTCCTTGTCTCTATCCTAAAGCAGGAGTGGCCTCACAACTGGCCTACCTTCATCAACGAAATTATATCTTCCTGTCATACAAGTTTGTCGATATGTGAGAACAATATGGCCATCCTGCGGTTGCTCTCCGAAGAGGTCTTCGATTACTCGGCGGATCAGATGACTTCAACGAAGACCAAGAACTTAAAGACAACCATGTGCGCGGAGTTTTCATCCATCTTCCAGCTTTGCAACGAAGTCCTGAACTCAGCCACCCAAGCAAGTCTGATTAAGGCTACACTCGAGACCCTCCTGCGATTCTTCAACTGGATTCCGCTTGGTTATATCTTCGAAACACCCATCATCGATACGCTACGAACACGATTCCTAGAAATGCCCGAATTCAGAAACGTGACTCTAAAGTGCTTGACGGAGATTGGCGGCCTTCAGACTGGTCAGAACAACGCTTACGATGAGAAGCTGGTCCAGATGTTTACAGAAGTTCTCACTACTATTTCCAAGATTATCCCGCTCTCTCTTGATCTCAAGTCGACCTACAATTCCAGCAATTCCAGAGACCAGGAGTTCATTCAAAATCTCGCACTCTTCCTTACTAATTTCTTCAGCGTGCATCTCAACGTAAGAATTCTCTGCTTCTATTTTCTAGGATCTTATTAACTTATTGGCTAGCTCATAGAGAATCTTCCAAACCGCGATTTCCTTACCCACGCTCACTTCTACCTAATCCGAATCTCACAAATCGAAGACCGAGAGATATTCAAGATCTGCCTGGAATACTGGACCAAGCTTGTGCAGGAGTTGTATGACGAGATGCAGTCACTCCCTATCACAGATGTCAATCCGCTCATCAATATGGGAGTTGGTGGCCTTACAAACCCTGGTGCACCAAATCCAAGTGTCCTAGCCAACTACCCACTCCGCAAGCACAAATACAACGAAGTTCTCTCTAATCTTAGAGTTGTCATGATTGAGAAGATGGTTCGACCTGAGGAAGTCTTAATCGTTGAGAACGACGAGGGAGAGATTGTTCGAGAGTTCGTGAAGGAGAGTGATACCATTCAGCTATACAAGACTACACGGGAATGTCTGGTCTACCTGACCCATCTGGATGTTGTCGATACCGAACAGATCATGACCGACAAGCTAGCTCGACAGGTTGATGGCTCCGAGTGGTCTTGGGCTAATTGTAACACGTTGTGTTGGGCTATTGGATCCATTTCCTTGGCCATGAACGAAGAAACTGAGAAGCGCTTTTTGGTGACGGTTATCAAGGATCTTCTTGGCCTTACTGAGATGAAGCGAGGCAAGGACAACAAAGCTGTCGTGGCTAGTAATATCATGTACATCGTCGGCCAATATCCGCGATTCTTGAAGGCACACTGGAAATTCCTCAAGACAGTCGTCAACAAGCTGTTCGAGTTTATGCACGAATCACATGAGGGCGTTCAAGATATGGCTTGCGACACCTTCATCAAGATTGCTAGACAATGCAAGCGACACTTTGTTGCACTGCAACCAGGAGAGACTGAGCCATTCATCGAAGAAATCGTCCGCACCATGCGTAAAATTACCGGCGATCTCTCACCCCAGCAGGTGCATACCTTCTATGAAGCCTGTGGTTATATGATTGCCGCACAACCTCAGAAGAATGCCCAGGAGCGACTTATTGCTGAGTTGATGTCGTATCCAAATGCCGCGTGGGATCAGATCATTTCTCAAGCTACAGCAAATCCCGCTATCCTGCAAGATGCGGACACTATCAAGGTCATTGGAAACGTTATGAAGACGAATGTGTCGGCGTGTTCTTCAATTGGGAGCTACTTCTATCCTCAAATCGGGAGAATCTATCTTGACATGTTGTCTATGTACCGTGCTACCAGTCAGATGATCTCCGAGGCAGTTGCTCGCGATGGTAAGCTGGAATATCATACCCGAGAAAGGCAGGTTCACTAACAAGGCGTAGGCGAAATTGCAACAAAGATGCCAAGAGTCCGAGGATTAAGAACGATCAAGAAAGAGATCCTAAAGCTGATCGAGACGTATGTTGAGAAGGCGGATGATCTTGAGATGGTCCGAACAAACCTTGTCCCGGCTCTGCTCGATGCCGTTCTTGTCGACTACAATCGAAACGTACCCAATGCGCGCGATGCTGAGGTTCTGAAGGTCATGTCAACAATCATTACTAAGCTTGCTGTACGTTGGACCCCTCATCGCTCGAAATATTCAGTGGTGCATCCCCTTTCTACTTCAATATATAGCGAATTCCTTTTAGGCTTTCTGGAACGGCATCACTAACTTCAATATTCAGTCTCTTATGGAAGATCAAGTCCCCACAATTATGGAAAATGTGTTTGAATGCACATTGGAAATGATCAACAAGGACTTCTCGGAATTCCCTGAGCATCGGGTTGAATTCTTCACCCTCCTCCGTGCTATCAACCTCCATTGTTTCCCTGGTAAGCCTCAAACGTCTTTCTCGATGTGCAACAGCAACTAATAACTTCTGCAGCTCTCCTCAAGCTCGACAACAGACAATTCAAGTTTGTAATTGACTCTTGCATGTGGGCAAGCAAGCACGATAACCGCGAAGTTGAATATGCTGGACTCAACATGTGTCTGGAGTTGATCACAAACATTGCGGAGACCGACCCCGGAACATCGAATGCTTTCTTCCAGCAATTCTTCATTCCTATCCTACAGGACGTCTTCTTCGTACTTACCGACACAGATCATAAAGCTGGCTTCAAATCACAGTCCATGCTACTGTCTAGGATGTTCTACTTCGTCGAGCCTGCTGATGGCTCTAAACCCAAGATCCAAGGCCCCATCTACCAGCCAGATCAGGCTCCTGTGGGAACGAGCAACAAGGAGTTCTTGGGAGGATTCGTTGGCAACTTGTTGCAGAATGCCTTCCCGAACTTGCAACCGTAAGTCAATAGCCGCTTTGACTAACGTCATAATTCAATGCTGACTTAGTATAGGGGACAAATTAAGAACTTTGTCGAGGGCTTGTTTAGTCTCAACAATGCTTACGACCGATTCAAGCTGAACCTTCGTGACTTCCTGATTCAATTGAAGGAATTTGCGGGTGACAATACTGAGTTGTTTGCTGAAGAAAAGGAGCAACTGGAGCGTGATGCCAAGGCTGCAGAACGAGAGCGGTTGTCGAAAGTTGGCGGTCTGCTCAAACCTGCTG
>Ga0302325_10027255_pt1 | contig 11849 bp, 10 predicted proteins | sample Palsa_T0_2_FD_201948 | JGI IMG/M metagenome (GOLD analysis project Ga0302325, IMG submission 201948) | Peat permafrost microbial communities from Stordalen Mire near Abisko, Sweden - Palsa_T0_2 | ecosystem: Environmental > Terrestrial > Soil > Palsa > Peat permafrost | place: Sweden: Abisko... | reverse complement strand
CAACCAGCAGGCGCGCCCCGCTCCCTTCAGCGCCCGGTGTCGCGGGCCCTGCCGCGGCCAGGAGTGCGGACCCCCCACTGGGTGCCCGTACCGGAGCCCGGTACCGGGGATCTGTTCCGGCTGCTCACCATCGGAACGCCGGCGGACGGGCTGGCACACTGGGGCGAGGCGATCGCCGGACGCCTGCCCGACCTGCTGAGCCACGACCACCTGCCGCGCCGCGGGACCGGATTCCTGCTGCTGCGCCCCGACGGCTACGTGGCCGCGCGCGGTAAGAGCGCCGACGACCTCGACCGGCTGGAGCGGACGCTCGCCGACCACCTGATTTCCGGAGGGACCGATACTTTGACGCGATGCGGAAAATCGGGGGAGAGCGATCCATGCTGCAGTCCGAGCAGGCGATAATCACGTGCGCGTTGACCGGCGCCATTCATACACCTACCATGTCCCCGTATCTGCCGATCACTCCGGCCCAGCTGATCGAGCAGGGCCTGGAAGCCGTCGCGGCCGGGGCAGCGGTGCTGCACCTTCATGCGCGCGATCCGCACACCGGACATCCGAGCGCGAGCGCGGACCTGTTTGCGCAGTTCGTCCCCGAGCTTCAGGCGTCCGGTGCGGTCTTGAACATCACCACGGGCGGCAGCACCCGGATGACCTGGGAGGAACGCCTCGAGGCCGCCCTGCGGTTTGGCCCCGAGCTGGCAGCGCTGCCCATGGGTTCGATGAACTTCGTCTTCTCAGGACCGGACCCGCGCGATCGTGACTGGAAGTACGACTGGGAACGCGACTACCTGCTCGAGGACGTCATCTTCTCCAACACGTTCACGCAGATCGAAAGGACGTTGCGCGTCCTAGGGATCGAGCATGGCGTGAGGTTCGAATTCGAATGCTACGACGTTGGCCACCTCTACACTCTCGCGCACTTCCTCGAACGCGGGCTCGTGCAACCGCCCCTGCTCATCCAGTGCGTGCTCGGCGTCCTCGGCGGCATCGGTGCGGATCCGGACAACCTCCACCACATGCATGCTATCGCCGAGAAGCTCTTCGGCGACGACTACTGCATGTCCGCCTTCGCCGCCGGGCACCATCAGTTCGCGTTCCTGACCCAGTCAGTGCAGCTCGGCGGACACGTCCGGGTCGGGCTTGAGGACAATCTTTACCTTGAGCGCGGCAGACTGGCGGTGAGCAATGCCGAGCAGGTGCGCAGGGCCGTTCGCACACTCGAAGAACTCGGACGCCCCGCCGCGACTCCGGACCAGGTGCGCACGCTATTGAAGCTCAAGGGCGCACCGGATCTCAACCGCAGCCGACCCTGAGGGTCAGCGTCGTCGTCGCGGGCAAGCCGCCAGCGCTGAACTGGCTCTCGATGGATGAAGCCGTCGCGCATCGCCGCGGCCTACGATCCGAGCCACGCCACTGATGCCGCCGACCGCGCGCGGGCCCGCCGCGCGGCGGCGACCGAACCAGGAGAGACGGCCATGAACTCACAGTCCTCGAAAGAAACCGCGGCCCCCGGCATGCCCGCGCCAGCCGCCCGGAGCCTGGACGGCTGCACGGCCGTGGTGACCGGAGCCTCCAGCGGCATCGGCGAGGCCACCGCCCTCGCACTGGCCGCGCGCGGCGCGAGCGTGGCGCTGATCGCCCGCCGGGCCGACCGGCTGGACGCGCTAGCCGGGAAGATCGCCTCGGCCGGCGGGGCGGCGCACGCCCTGCCCGCCGACATCACTGACGCCGACCAGGCCCGCGCCGCGATCGACGCCTCGGCCGGCGCCTTCGGCCACGGCCGCATCGACATCCTGGTCAACAACGCCGGGGTGTTGGCGGTCGGCCTGGCCGCCGACGCGACCCTCGACGAGTGGCGGCGGATGGTCGACCTCAACCTCACCGCGCTGCTTGCCTGCTCACACGCCGCGTTGCCGCACCTGCTCGCGGCCGCCGAGTCCGGCCCGCGCCAGGTCAGCGACATGGTCAACGTCAGCTCCACCGGCGGGCGCACGGTCCGGATAGGCATGGGCGTCTACAACGCCACCAAGCACGGCGTCGGGGCGTTCAGCGAGTCGCTGCGCCAGGAGTTCACCAAGCGGCACCTGCGCGTCTCGCTCGTCGAGCCCGGCGCGGTGGACACCGAGTTGGACCACCACCTGCGCCCGGAGATCCGCGCCGCCCTGGACCAGCGCTTCGCCGGAGTCGAGCTGCTCGCGCCGCATGACATCGCCGACGCGGTCGAGTACATCGTCACCCGGCCCCGCCACATAGCGGTTAACGAGATGCTCGTACGCCCCACCGAGCAGGACGACTAGGAGCACGGCAGGGGAGGGCGCTATCGCTGTCGACCGCCTCCGCCACGAGTTCACGCCCTGAAGGCCTTGCCGGACAGCGCCGAGGCGAGGTCGGCCCGGCAGGTCACTTTGAACTTGCGATAGATGCGGGTCAAGTGCTGCTCGACGGTGCTCACCGTGATGAACAGCAGCTTGGCGATGACCCGGTTCGTGTGCCCGAGAACGACCAGGTCGACAACGCGCTGTTCCGCGTCGCTCAGCTTCGCGGCACCGCCCGGGTCGGTCTCGGCCTGCTCTGATACCGGAGCCAGCAGCCGGATCAGAGGTTCGGCCGCGCATTCCGAGGCGATTGTCAGGGCTTGCCTGCCCACCAGGCGGGCGCGCTTGGACTCGCCCGCCTCGCGATAGGCTGTACTGAGGTCGGTCAGGGCGAGCGCCAGTTCGTAGCGGTCTGCGCTGGTTTGCAAAACGTCCGCGGCCATGCGCAACAGGGCTGGACGCCGCTGCCGTTCCTGGAGCGGCGCGAGCAGCCGCAGCGCGGTGCCGTGGGCGCGCGGCGAAGCGCTCCGGTCGCAGCGTGACAACTGCTCCTCGATCAGTTTCCGCGCCCGGCCCCGCTCATTCATCAGCAGCAGCGCCTCGGCGGCATCGTTGCGCCAGGAGATGAGACCGGGCACATCCAGGTTCCACCTCGCCATCAGGTCGCCGCATTGCCTGAAGTCCGCCAGAGCCCCGTCGAGATCGCCGGTGGCCAGGCTGTGCCGACCGCGCGCCCGCAGGTAGTGCAAGCCGAATCGGGTATACAGCATCGCTTCGAGTACCGGCTGGTTGAGCACGTCAGCCGCCGCGTCGACCTTGCCCATCGCCGTCAGGGCCGTGGCCAGGCTGCCGAGGCAATCACCAAGCGCCACGCCCCAGTCGGCGGCCGGAATGATGGTGAAGCAGGCGCGCGCGTACTGCTCGGCACCCCGCATGTCCCCCTGCCGCACGCTGATCTCGGACCGGATCGCGCACAACCTGGCCACACGAGCCGGCGCCTGGCCTGCGCGGGCTTGCTTGATGAGCTCGTCGCACCACGGCGCCGCGCGGCGCGGCTGCTCGCCGAAGATGAGGGCGAGCAAGGCGGATTCGACGGTATCCATGCCCATCCAGTCGAGCCGGGCACCGCGCAGGATCCGCTCGGCCGCTTCCACCGCCTGCTCAGACGGACCGTTCGTCAGCACCGTGTCAAGCGTCGCCGCGGCGTCGAACCGACGGCGTGCCTCGGTTGTCGCCGGCTCCGGCGGCTTCTCGTCGACGCGCGAGTCGATCGGCACGTGCTCGAGCAGCGACGCGAAGGAGCACCGCAGCCACAGGCGGGTCGTGCGCAGTTCGGCTATCGTCTCAGGGTCCGACTTCGCGCGCGAAGCGGCCAGGCGGGTGAGGATGCCGACGGCGTCCTTGAACCGTCCGTGCCAGAGCAGGGCCTTTGCGAGGACCAGGACGTCGCTGCCGACGAGGTAGCCCGCGTGCGTCGCGTCCACCAGGTCGGCGAGATACCGTGCCGGTACGCTGGGGTTCGTCCTCCACTGTGCACGTACCAGCATTGTCGTGAGCTTCGCACGGCGAGGTCCGTCGGCGCACAGATCGCACGCAACCTTGAGGTATTCGATTCCAGTGGTGACCTGGCCCTCGGCCAGTGCATGACTAGCCGCCTCATCGAGGACCGGCACCGCCCATGCCGCGTCGGCTTGGCCCGCGCCGCAAAGATGCTGAGCGATTACGCTCGCCGGCAACCCATCGGCGTAGCCGAGCTCCGCCGCGCGCCGATGAAGTTCCGCGCGCCGCTGCGGATTCAGGTTGGCGAGCACCGCGGATCTGGCCGCGGGGTGGCGGAACCGACCGTGGTCAAGCAGGCCTGCGCCGTTGAGCTCGTCCAGCGCGTGCGTAACCGACGCCGTGTCCAGATCGAGCAGCCGGCCGATCGAGTCGGGGACCCCGAGGATCGCGATCGCCTCCGCGATTTCGAGCATCTGCACCCCGCCCCGCTGCAGACAGGACAGCACAGCGCTCGCGTATTGATCGCCGACGACCAGCCCGGTCGTAGCCGCATCGTTCTCGAAACCGTGCAGAGCCACTTGGTGGTCGTTGAGCAGTGCGCCGACGAGCAGCGGATTTCCGCCGCTGACACGGTGGCAGTCCGCGGCGACGCGCTCGGCCGACTGAGCGCCGAGTCGGGCGGCGGCCATCAGCCTTACCGCGTCGCGGGTAAGCGGACGCAGCAGCAGGCTGTGGCTATGGGGTTGACGTAGCACGTCAAGCTTGCGTTGCCGGTGCGTGCCCGTGACCTGGCGCGAATGCCCGAAGACGGCGATGATCCGCGCGTGGCATACCCGCCGGACGAGGTAGCCCAGGCAGGCGAGCGAAGCCGCGTCGGCGTGATGTACGTCGTCGACGACCAGCGCCAGCGGGCACTGCCGCGAGAACTCGACCAGTTCGCCGCAAAGCAGGTCGGCGACTTGGGTGAGTTCTGGGGACAGCCGTGGGGGTGGCTCGGCCAGCCGTCCGGTGAACTGGCCTGCACCTGTCGCGAGGAGCGCGCTGACGCGCTCGCGGACCTCGGTCGGCAGCGCGGTACCGACGGCGAACTGGGCGAAGACTCCCAGCGGCGTCATGTGCTCCGCGTCCGACGCTACGGCGGTCAGCGCTATACCGCCGGCATCGGCAACCTGCCCGCTGAACACCTCGAGCAGCGCGCTCTTGCCGACCGCTGTAGGGGCGCAGACCAACGCGACGCTCCCGTGGCCGGCGAAGGCGGCGTCCCGCAGTTGCGCCAGTGACGTCAGTGCTTCGTCACGTTCGAAAAGCTCCATGAATCCGCCTTCTTCGATCCGGCTTCATCCTGGCAATTGCCCTTGTGACATGGCCGGGCCTTGGCCGCCTGAACCGCGCGCAGCGCCGAGGCATGCACACCGGGTATCAGCCCCACGCCTGGTTGCCGTCGCGAAGGTCGGTGGACAGCCAGCGCGGCGCCCGGGTCAGAGTCCGGTTAGGCCAGACTCGATCGGGGAGCTCGACCGGTGCGAAAGCGCGGTAGCGGCGGAATCTCTCGTTGGTCTTCACGGCTTTCCTCCTCGAGGTAAAGCGGGCCGGACAGGCCAATGGCGGCTGTCGTAACAGGCGGACGCCGCTTACCAGGTGTTACGCCAGTTAAGCCAGGAATGCGGCCGAGGGAAAGCAGCGGAAACTGCAAACGTCATCGCCAAGACCGATAACGAGCCGGGACTGCACAGTGCAGAGCCCTCCATTTAGCCGCTCGTCGCGGGCCGGCACGAGGGCGGAGATCCGCACGTCATCGGGAATCTTGTCCTGCTCGATCAGCAGACGCACGAAGTCGAACTCGTCCTTGCTGGCGACGGGAAATCCGACCTCGATCTCATTATGCCCAGACCAAAGGGAGCCTCGTATGATCGAGACCCATGATGAACATCGAGTGAACGGTAAATACCTCTTGAGATGCCACGACCTTCCAGCAGTACGAATTACATCTATAGTGCATCCCAGTGCATCCCGGGAGCGAGCCAACGTGATCCCTACGCGTTTCCCTAACACGTTCCTAACAAGTTCCTAACGCGTTCCTAACACGCTCCCACCACGCCGCAGTAGGCTAAACGTTCCGTCTCGGCCATCGCAGGGAGCCGCGGTGCGGGGTATGGCACCGCGGCTCCCTGCGGATGCTCATGGCACGGACTGCGCCGGGCAGTTCGCTGAGAACCCGCCGACCTGGCTGTCGGCGTCCCAGCCGTAACCGTTGTCCGCCTGCCAGTCCGCCAGCGTCAACCAGTTGTTGTCCGGCAGGGCGAAGTTGCCGTTGACCGTGCTTGATTCTCCCGAACGGACCGAGGTGGCACAAGAACCTTCATAAGGGCGCAACCAGATGTCCGTTTACGGTTCATCATGATCGGAAATGTTCATTATTGACAGTTCCCCGCGAGCGCACATGGAGAGTCATGCGCCTGTCATCCCGCATCGGCATGGCCGTCACCGTCGCGGCCGCCGCCGCGGTGGCCGTCGGCACCCTGGTCGCGACCGGTACGCACACCCACGCTACCGAATCGCACGTCAGGCTCACCGCGTCCACCCTGCCCGTTCCCTCGCACATCGTCATCGTCATGGAGGAGAACCACTCCTACTCCGACATCATCGGCAACACCAGCCAAGCGCCGTACATGAACCAGCTCGCCTCGCAGGGCGCGCTGATGACGGACTCGTACGCGATCACCCACCCGAGCGAGCCGAACTACATGGCGCTGTTCGCCGGGGATACCTTCGGACTCAGCTCCGACGCCTGCCCGGTGAGCGAGGGAACCACCGCCAACCTCGGATCCGAACTGCTCGCCGCCGGATACACCTTCGCCGGCTATTCCGAAGGCCTGCCGTCCACGGGCTACACCGGCTGCACTAAGGGCGAGTACGCGCGCAAGCACTCACCCTGGATCAACTTCAGCAACATTCCCACCGCTGACTCCCTGCCGTTCTCGGCCTTCCCGACCAACTACGCGAGCCTGCCCACGCTGTCGTTCGTCATCCCGAACCTGGACGACGACATGCACGACGGCACCATCGCGGAAGCGGACACCTGGCTGGAGAACAACATGTCCGCCTACGCGACCTGGGCGCAGTCCAACAACAGCCTGCTCATCGTCACCTGGGATGAGGACGACTACACCGAGGGCAACCAGATCCCGACGATCATCGTCGGTCAGGACGTGGCGGTGGGCCAGTACAGCGAGCTCATCAACCACTACAACATCCTCGCCACCATCGAGGCGATGTACGGCCTCACCGCCGTCGGTTCCAGCTCCGGCGCCAGCGTGATAAGCGACATCTGGTCGTCATGAGAAACCTGGTGACCGTCGCCTGCGCGGTGGTCACCGTCGCAATCGGTACCGGTGCCGCGCTCTTCGTGACGAGCGCGGCACCGGCCGCCGGCGGGACGGTGCCGGTATCCATCACCGCGTCCTCGTGCGGGGCGAGCGCGGGATGGCACCTGACCGCCGGGGCGGTGACTTTCGACGTGACCTCCCGTGCCCCCGGGTTTACCAGCGTGTACCTGGTCTCGGCCGCAGGTGACGTGCTGGCCGAGCTGCCGTCACTGGGGCAGGGCCGCGCCCAGCCCCTGTCCACCGCGCTCACCGGCGGGCGTTACACGCTCCGCTGCGTCCTCACCGACGCCACGGTGCGGGTCAGCGGGCCCCTTCAAGTAGCCGGAACAACGGGAGGGACTCCTGTCGGCTACCGTCCGATGCCGGACCTCGCTATCACCGGGGCGGTCCGCGCCTACACCGCGTGGGTAGCGGCGAAGCTGCCTGGACTGCTGACCGCCTGCCGACGGCTTGACTTGGACGTGGCACGCGGTGACCTGGCCGCCGCGAGGTCCGACTGGCTGACCGCGCACCTGGATTACGAGCGCCTCGGCGCCGCGTATAACGCGTTCGGCGACTTCGACAGCGAGATCGACGGGATGGCCGGAGGCCTGCCCGAGGGGACGGCGACACCGGGCTGGACTGGTTTCTTCGCGATAGAGCACGCCCTGTGGGGCGGCCAGCAGGCCTCGCGAGTGCGGCCGCTCACCCGGGAGCTCGTATCGGCGCTCGTCGGCCTGATCGCGGACTTCCCCAGTGAGGAGATCGACCCGGGTGACCTGCCGTTGCGTACCCACGAGATCCTGGAGAACGCGCTGGAGTTCCAGCTGACCGGCACCGCGGACTACGGCTCGGGCAGCACGCTGGCCACCACGTACGCCAACACCCAGGGCACCGCAGAGATCCTCGGCACGCTGGCACCCCTGCTCAGGTCCTTGGCGCCGGCCGTGCTGTCGGCCGCGCAGCGGGGACTCGCTACCTTGCAGGCCGGCCTGCTGGCCGAACGCGCACCGGACGGCCACTGGACACCCGTCGCCGAACTCAGCACCGCGGTCAGGGAACGGCTCGACGGCACCGCCGGCTCGCTGCTGGAAACACTGTCACAGATCCCCGGAATCCTCACGCCCAGGGATGGTGCCTGATGGAGGCCGGGCGCAGGGACTTCCTGCGGGGCGCCGCGGTCACCGCCGCCGGGGCAGCGGCCTTCGCCGGGACATGGGCCGCGACGCGCGACTCGGCGCAGGCCGGGACCGCTCAGCCTTCGGGACGCGCATTCGAATTCGAAGGCGCCCACCAGGCGGGGATCGCGACACAGCAACAGCAAGCCGCATCGTTTTGCTCATTTGATGTCATCGCCGGGTCGGCGGGCGAGCTGCGTGAGCTGCTGCAGGCGCTGACTGCCCGGCTCAGGTTCCTCACCGCAGGCGGGCGCCCGCCTGCCGGGGACGTGCAGGCCATCCCGGCCGACAGCGGGACACTGGGTCCGGTTGTGCCCGGCGATGGGCTCACCGTAACCGTGGGAGTCGGGGCGTCATTGTTCGACGCGCGGTACGGGATCGCGTCCCGCAAGCCCGCCCGGCTAGTGCCGATGCCGGTGTTCCCCGATGACCAGATCACCGCCTCCTCGCCGCTGCACGGCGACCTGTCGCTACAGATCTGCGCCGACTCACGCGACACGGTCATGCACGCCCTGCGGGACATCGCCAAGCACACGCGCGGCGGCATGCAGGCGCGATGGAAGATCGACGGGTTCCACGCCGCGCCCCGGCCCTCGGGCACGCAACGCAATCAACTCGGGTTCAAAGACGGCATCGCCAACCCGGACGTGGCGCAGCCAGCCGTCGCCGACGCGCTGCTGTGGACGCGCGGCGGGCACGGTGGCGAGCCCGCCTGGACCGAGGGCGGGTCTTACCAGGTCATCAGGATCATCAGGATGCTGGTGGAGTTCTGGGACCGGGTGTCGCTGCAGGAGCAGCAGCAGATGATCGGCCGGTACCGCGACTCGGGCGCGCCGCTTGACGGGAGTAAAGAATCGGATATCCCGGACTACAAGGCGGATCTGGACGGCCTGGTTATCCCCCTTGACGCGCATATCCGGCTGGCCAACCCCCGGACATCCGCGACCGCGTCCTCGCGGATCCTCCGCCGCGGCTATAACTATGATCGCGGCTTTGACGATGTGGGTGACCTGGACGTGGGCCTGGTCTTCTGCTGCTATCAGCAGGATGTCTCCAGGCAGTTCGAGGTGATACAGAACCGGCTGGCGGGGGAGCCGCTGGTGGACTACATCCAGCCGACCGGCGGCGGCTACTTCTTCGCGCTGCCCGGCGTGCGCGGACCGGACGACTACCTCGGCTCTGGCATGTTCTGAATGCGCTGAGGGGCTTGAATGCATGCGCGTAACCCCGGTGTGCCTGCGGACGCCTTTTCGGGTGCCTGGGAGGCGTCGAAAGCCATGAGATTGCTCAGCAGCATCTGCGTGGTGAACGCGATGTGGTCGCGCAGCAGTTCCGCACCGCGTTCGGCGTCTCTGCTGATGGCGGCGTCAGTGAGGGCCTGGTGCTCGGCGGCTGGGTCGCGTTCGTGCTCGGCGATGAGTGGCGCTGCCCAGCGCCGGTAGAGCTCGGCCTCTGCGCGCATGCCCTGCGCCATCTGCACAAGGGGCCGGTTGCCGCACCCGGCGAGCAGCGCGGCGTGGAATGCCTCGTGCGCGAGATACCAGGAGTCCCCGCGGGGACCGCCGGCGGCCTGGCGTTCACGGACGCTAAGGAGGTGGTGGGCGGCTACAACCTCTGATTCCCAGCGGTCGCTGTCTTTGGATGTCGGCCGGGCGGCTGTGAGCACAATGGAGTAAAAACGTGATTATCGCTAATGTCGCACAGCGGCTGACCACCTTCGTGGGCGGACAGGCGGTTGATGTCGAGGAACGGAGCGGCGGTCTTTTCAAGGCCGACCAAGCCGCAATCTACGAGCGCTGGAGCGAGTTCCGGCAATGGGCCGATGGAATCGGCGCTAAGGGGCCGGGCGAAGTAGCCACGGACCTGCTGGACGCGCCTTCTCCCCGGCCGTCGCAGGTGTTCGCGATCAGCCTGAACTACCGTGACCACGCGGCCGAAGCCAATCTCGCCATACCCGAATTCCCCGCCGCGTTCACGAAGTTTCAGTCCTGTATCGTGGGCGCACGGACCCCGGTCGAGCTCGCCGGGCCCACGTCGGACTGGGAAGTAGAGCTCGTCGTCGTGATGGGTCAGCCGACCAGCAAGGTCGCTGCTGACGGCGCCTGGAATCATGTCGCCGGCGTGACCATCGGGCAGGACCTCTCGGAGCGCGCCAGGCAACTGGCGGGTCCGATGCCGCAATTCAGCCTCGGTAAGTCATTCGCCGGTTATGGCCCTACTGGGCCCTGGCTCGTCACACCAGACGAGTTGCCCGACGCTGACGACCTTGCGCTGCGCTGCCTGCTCGACGGCGAAACCGTCCAGGAATCGCGCACGTCGCAACTCATCTTCTCGGTGCCTGACCTCATCGCCGCGCTGTCCTCGGTCCTCACCCTTATGCCGGGCGATCTGATCTTTACCGGCACCCCCGCCGGGGTGGGATTCGCCCGCTCACCACAACGGTTCCTGAAACCGGGGCAGCAGCTGCTCAGCGAGATTGAGGGCATCGGGCAGCTGCCTACCCGCATCGCCGGACCGCGCGGGCAATCCGCGAACCCCCAGGTGTCACACGGATGAACCTGGGCCACGACGTGATGTGGGGAGAGGCACTGCGCTACCACGACGGGACGCTGTGGAGTTCCGACACCCAGGCAGGACAGCTTGTCAGCATCGACGCGTCAGGTGCGCACCGCCGGCCGCTTGATAGCCCCACCAACGGGATCTGGTTCCTGCCCGACGGGCGGCTCGCGGCGGCACGCTGGCGCGACAAGCGCGTCGATGTTCTGGTGGACGGCGAATTCCAGCCTTACTCGGATCTGAGCCATCTCGTCAGGGACACGCTCGGCGACATGACGGGCACCGCGGACGGCCGACTGTACGTGGACGACCTGGGCGCCGACCCGCACAGCGGCAAAGATGTCGGCCGGATCCTGACGATCGACCCTGACGGGTCGCCGCGAGTCGCGGCCGAAGGGCTTCGCTTTCCCAACGGGCTCGCCGTCATCGGTCACACGCTGATCGTTGCCGAGACCCATGCCACCCGGCTGACAGCATTCGACATCGCCGCCCACGGCCGGCTTGAGAACCGCCGGACGTGGGCGGACCTCGACGAGATGTTCGACGAGACATACCGTCCCGACGGCATCTGGCCGGCTGCCGATGGCTCGATCTGGGTCGCGGCAACCACCGGAGAAGCCTTTGTCCGGGTGCGGGAGTCCGAAGTGATCGATCGTGTGCCTACCCCGGGTGAGTTCGCGATCGCGTGCTGCCTCAACGGAACGTCGCTGTATATATCTGCTTCGCATAGCACTGACCCGCGGCTGTCGCTACTTACCGAGGCGCTGCCGCAGAAGAAGATCAAGGGGCGGATCGCCTGCGTCGATGTTTCCGCGTAGCCCGCCCCGTCCAGAAAGGCAGACAATGATGTCCGACACATCTGACGTAATCGTTCTCGGGGCTGGCCCTTCAGGTCTGGCCACCGCAAAGTTGCTCGCCGATAAAGGCGTGCG
>Ga0302325_10027254_pt1 | contig 11849 bp, 8 predicted proteins | sample Palsa_T0_2_FD_201948 | JGI IMG/M metagenome (GOLD analysis project Ga0302325, IMG submission 201948) | Peat permafrost microbial communities from Stordalen Mire near Abisko, Sweden - Palsa_T0_2 | ecosystem: Environmental > Terrestrial > Soil > Palsa > Peat permafrost | place: Sweden: Abisko... | reverse complement strand
CGGGGGCAGATAGGGGCCCCCTATCGCGCGAGCGTGAATCGGTATTTGACGCTCGCGCCCGTATTCTCCACTATCTCTATTGGAGTTCTCGTATTTACGGCCGCCTGTCGCACGCGCCGGGGAGCGCACGGACCAGTGGCCGGTTCGACACGTCTACCAGGACCACCAACTATGGAGGGAACCCATTGACCACGATTGAGCAGAACGCGCCCCCTGTCGCCGGGATCGACATGGGCGACCCACAGGCTACGACCGGTTCCCACCGGTGGACTCCTACAACTGATGGCTGACGTCGGCCTCATGTTCGTCGGCGCCGTACTGTTCGTCAACGGCCTGCTGCTGCTTGGCAAGGTCGACGCGAAGGGCGCCGCCGTCTTCAACCTGTTCGTCGGCGGTCTGCAGACGGCGATCCCGTTCTACCTGATCGCCACCGCCAAGACGCCGAACGACATCCTGCTGGACTCGGGGATCTTCCTGTTCGGCTTCACGTACCTGTACGTGGGCATCTGCAACCTGGCCAATCACCCGGCTGTGGGGATCGGCTGGTACTCGGCGTGGGTCGCGATCATGGCGGCGGCGTTCGGGATCACCGAGATCGTGAAGTTCCACGACCCGACGCTGGGGCTGCTGTGGCTTCAGTGGTCGGTCCTGTGGACGCTGTTCTGGCTCGTGCTGGGGCTCGGGATCGAGCGGCTCACGCCGGTGACGGGCTGGCTGACGCTGATCCTCTCGTTCACCACCTGCACGATCCCTGGCTACGTGCTGCTGCTCGGAGAATGGGGTCGCGTGCATACGTGGCTCGTGCTGGTCGTGATCGGCGTGACCGCGGTCGCGCTGGCGCCGGTGGCGGAACGGACGTTGCGTCGCGGGCTCGCTGAGCCCGAGCTGGGCGTACCGGCCTCGGCGGCCTGAATCCTCGCCATTGCGCTCGGGGCGGCTTCGCCGCCGCTCCGGGCGCAGACGGCGCGTCGCCTCTCTGCGGTAATCGTGCTACGCGGCGACCGGCTCGGCGCGCTGCGCCGGCGGCACCCAACCGATCGCGGGCGCGATCTCCCGCATGATCGTCTCGAGCATCCGCGCGTTGTACTCGACGCCGAGCTGGTTGGGCACGGTCAGCAGAACCGTGTCCGCCGCCTGCACTGCCGCGTCCTGCGCCAGTTCGGCCGCGATCACGTCCGGGTCACCCGTATAGCTGCGCCCGAATCGGGCGAACTCCCCGCCGGGCAGGTACCCGAGCGTGTCGCTGGAGTCGTGATGGCGGCTCGAGCCGAAGTAGGCGCGATCGGCGTCGGTGACGATCGGCAGCACGCTGCGGCTGACCGATACGCGCGGCTCACGGTCCCAGCCGGCCTGCGCCCAGGCGGAGCGGAAGACCTGGATCTGCTCGGCCTGCAGCTCGGACAGCGGTACGCCGGTGTCCTCGGTCAGCAGCGTCGAGCTCTGCAGGTTGTAGCCCTGCTCAGCGGCCCACTGCGCGGTCGCGCGCGTCCCGGCGCCCCACCAGATCCGGTCGATCAGGCCCGGCGACTGCGGCTGGATCGGCAACGTCCCAGCTGCGCCCGTCATCTCCGGATCGGCCGGCGCGATGCCGGCGCCGGCGATCGCCGCGCGGAACAGCGCCGCATGTGAGCGAGCCATGTCGGCGTCGGTGTGGCCCTCGGCGGGCACGTAGCCGAACGACTGCGCCCCGTTGAGCGCCGGCTCCGGCGAACCCCGGCTGATCCCCAGCTGCAGACGGCCGCCCGCGATCAGGTCGGCCGCGGCGGCGTCCTCGGCCATGTACAGCGGGTTCTCGTAGCGCATGTCGATCACCGCCGTGCCGATCTCGATCGCGCTCGTGCGCGCGCCGATCGCCGCCAGCAGCGGGAACGGCGACGCCAGCTGCCGGGCGAAGTGGTGGACCCGCACATACGCGCCGTCGATCCCGAGCTGCTCGGCCGCGACGGCCAGCTCGATCGTCTGGTTCAGCGCGTCGGCGGCGGTCGGCGTCCGCGAGCCGGCGACCGGCGCCCAGTGACCGAATGAGAGGAAGCCGATTCGTTTCATGCAGCCGATGATAGAACAGGTACTTGCGCACTCAAGCAGTTAGCGGCGACGCGCTCCGCGCGGTCGCGGCGCGCAGCTGCTCGAGCCCGTCGTCGATCAGCTCCACGAGCGGCGTGCGGTTGGCGGCATCTGTCCAGCGCGCGAACGACACCCAGAAGATGCTGACCCCCGCCCAGGAGACGAGCGCCGCCGCCGGCTCGCCGACGCCACGCTCCCGGAGCGCGACCGCGATCGACTCGGCCAGCGACGACCGCTTGATCATCTCCCGCTCCTCGAGCTCCGGGTTGGCGTCGATGATCCGCTGGCGGCGCGACGCGGCGTCACGACGCTCCTCGAAGATCGCTGTCGCGGACGCCTTGAAGCCGGCCGCGACGGCGTCCAGCGGCGCAATCGACTCGTCCTGCTCGGCGATTCCGTCCAGGACGACCTGTACGAAGATCTGAGAGCCCGCGAACAGCACCTCACGCTTGTCAGCGAAATAGCGGAAGAACGTCCGCTTGGTCAGACCCGCCCGCTCGGCGATCTCGGCGACCGTGGTCGCATCGAATCCGCGCTCGCTGAAGAGCTCGAGCGCCGCCTGCTGCAGGCGGCCGCTCGCGTCCGGTTGCCATCTGCCCATCGGTTCAGCATACCTTCATGACACTTAGTGTCATGAAGGTCACGCGATCACTTGTAGGTGAACGTTGCCTGCGGGTTCACCGGGCTCTTGCCGGACCCGGTCGCCTCGCTCTCGAGCGTCTTGACCCGGACGTTCACCGTCTTGCCGGAGGTTCCCGCCGGTGCGAAGGCGATCACCTTCGTCGTGTCGCCTCCCTCGAAGAACGTCGGACCGTTGTGGAACGTGGTCGCCGGAGTGGATCCGAAGTACACCGCGGCAATGTAGCCGAGGTTCTCGCCCGTGATGACGACGCGGGTTCCAGCGCTGCCGGTCGCGGGCTTGACCGAGGTCACGCTCGGATCCCCCGGGACATAGAACGTGAAGGTCGACGCCGACGGCGGCGAGCAGCCCGACACGCCACACACCTCGATCCCGTAGACCCCGGTGAGCGCCCCGGGGGTGTTGAGGGTGATCTCCTGATTGGAGACGACGGTGAAGTCGGACTGGGTGCTGTCGAAGCCGTACTTGCCGTCGACGAACTCGACCGTCTGCGCTCCGTCGAAGCCCTCCCCGGTCAGGGTGATCGGGGTGCCACCGCTGGTCGGCCCGGCGAGGATCCCGCTGGCGATGCTGGTGCTCACGCCGGTCACGCTCGGGGTCGGGGCGAAGGCCAGGTTGACCGCGTTGCTGGGCGGCGTGCTCGTCAGCACCACGCCGGGAGCCTGGTTGGGGCTGCCAGCGGTCTGAACGGTGACCGGCAGGTCGAACACCGTCGTCGGCGGCGGCGGCGGTGGCGCCGGCGGCAGGGGCGCCGGTGGCGACTCGGGCGGGAGGACGATCGTCAGCTGGGTCGAGCTGACCGAACTGGGGATGACCTCTGAGTCGTCGGACTGGTAGGGGCCGACGTTGACCCAATCGAGCCCGAGTGCCCCGAAGCCCGTGCCGTTGATCGTGACGACGGTGCCTCCGCCGTTACTGATGGGATCTGGCGCGGACGCGTAGTCGACGCTGGTGATGTGCGGGGGCGGCTCGTAGTCGAACTCGTTGGGCGCCGGATAGGTTCCGGTCGCGGTCGCCGACGAGAGCGGGCCCGCGTACTCCGCGGGGATCGCCGGTTCGGGACTGCTCCCGGTCGTCGTGGTGACCCGGACCTGCACCTGGCAGGTCCCGGTGGTGGGATCGTCAGAGGATCCGCAGCTGGTCGTGCCCCCGGAATACGCGGGCGTGACCGCGGTGATCTCGTTGTCGTTGACGACGGAGTAGCTCTGCGCCGCGACGCCCCCGAAGGTCACCGCGGTGACCGGCTGCTCGGCGAAGCCGGCGCCATAGATCCGAACCGTGGAGCCACCCGCTTGCACTCCCGCCGACGGCTCGGTCCCGTCGACCACGGGCTTGGTGCCCGAGCCGTACAGCACGACCGTCGCGTTCGGACCGGGCGCGCTGCTTGCGCCTCCGGTGATCGTGACGACGACGTCATAGGTGCCGTCCCCGGTGCCCGTCCCGCCGTCGCCGGTCTGCGACAGCGCGGCGGGAACCGGATCGACGACCAGCTGGCCCGAGCTCGTCACCGAGATGGCGCTCGCCGGGACCTGAACGGTCCCGATCGTCACCCCGGCGACGTCGGAGGTGCCGTTGACCATGAACCCCGACCCCGACACGGTGAGGCTGGCGCCCTTGTTCAGCGACGCGCTCGAGATCGCGCCCGGGGTCACCGAGCTGACGGTCGGCGCGGCAGCCGCAGGCGGCGCGCACAGGTAGTAGGCGAGGCCGTTGGCTCCACCCGCTCCGGTGACCTTGGGCGACCCCAGGCCGGTTGCCATGTCGTAGCCCGTCGTGGCGGGGAAGAGTCCGTTGGCGACGCCGAAGATGTCGTTGTTGCCGGTCGTGATGTCGTTGAACGACGCGGCGTACTCCGACGGAGACGAGCCGATCGAGTACAGCGCCGGCGAGACGAATCCGACCCCGCCGCCGGCGACGCAGCTCGGCGTCGAGTTGATGTCGGCGAGGATCGCCGCCCACGTGGGAGACGCGAGCGAGGTTCCGCCGTAGACATTCCAACCGCCGTCCACGTAGACCGGAAAGCCACCGGTGTTCGGCGACGCCTGAGCGCTCACGTCGGGCAGCTCGCGGCAGGCGGTGGTGTACGAGCTCCCGCTCTGGCAGAAGTCGTTGCCGGCGACATTCTCCGCGGAGCCGATCACGGTCCCATTGCTGATCCCGGGAACCAGCGAATCGGCCTGCCACGACGGCTCCTCCCAGAAGTCGGAGATGCCACCGCCGCCGCCACCACCATCGGCGCCGTCGTTCCAGACCTCCTCGGAGGGCGGATCGGTGGCCGCGGTGATCGCGGTCCCACCGACGGCGGTGACGTAGGGCTGCGAGGCCGGATCCGACGCCGAAAGCAGCGGCGGGACGGGCGCGCCGCTGTCATTGGAGCAGGTGTCCGAGCCGTTGTCGGCGGTGGAGGCGAACACCGTCTTGCCCTCGACGGCGGCCTGCTCGAACAGGCTGTTCTCCAGCTGCTCGTATCCGGGGTCCTCGGCCTGCAGCTGCGGCTCGCACTCGCCGTAGGAGATGGTCTCGATCTTCGACGCCGTGTCGTTGGTCATCGCGGCGATGTCATCGAGGAAGCCGGTATCGGTGTTCGGCGCCTCGAACACGTCGGCCTGGGCCTGCGGCGCGTAGGCGGCCACGGATTCCGTGTCGATCTCGGTCTCGACCGTCCCACCGTCCCCGGGGTCGGTCTGGGCGCCGCCGTCGACGTTGGTGGAGGACAGACGGGAGAGGACCTGGGCACCCTCCGTGGCGCCGTAGTAGCAGTTGTCGAAGCCCTCGAGGTCGGACTGGTTGTAGCCGAACAGGTCAAGGATGTCGATCTTCTGCCCGGAGCCGAAGTCACCCGCGCGGTAGAGGGGATCGAGGCCGTAGGCGTAGGCGACGTTGTCGGCCGTGAGCGCGCTGTCCATGGTTGCGATGTTCTTGGCCGCAGCGCACGCCTTGGCGGCGCCGCTGGGCGGTGTGACCTGCGGCGACGCCGAGCCGGTGCTCTTGCCCGTACCTGCGGCGGGGGGAACCGCCTGCGGGAGGACGAGGTTGTTGAGTCCGGTCACGCTCTGCACCTCGCTGGCCACCGAAGCTGGCAGCTGCGCCGGCGCCGTGTTTGCGAAGGCGGTACGTCCACCGTGAAGCCGGAAGCGTCCGAACGTGGTGTGAAAGGCGCTGGCCACCTCGGCGGCGGAGCCGCTGAAGCTCACGATCAGATTGTCCGGGGAAACCGACCCGACCGTCAGACCACCGGCCCGCAAGTCGCTCTCGATCGCCTGGACGGTCGCCGTGGTCGGCGCATATTCGGCATTGAAGGTCTGGAGGGAGAGGTAGTGGTGGTACTCCGCCGAGCCGGGGGTCGATGCCTCGCTCGCGTAGGCGCTGAGCGCCGCGGGGCGGCGCAGGTTGAGCCCGACATCTCCCGAGATGGTCGAGGAGGAGGACACTGCGCCGAGCGACGTGGCTCCCTGTGGAACCTGGGGCTTTGCCATGACGGCGGTCTCGGGCGCTGCCGAGGCGGCCGCCGCGCCCATCCCGAGCGCCCCGGTGCACAGACCGGCCAGCAGCATTCCCCGGAGAGCCATCCCTGTCCATCCCCGGACGCCGAGCCGGCGCCGAACGTCCCTGTTCAATGACCCCATGCCACTCCCTCGCTCGACCTCAACGTAACCCCGACGGGACCTCGACGAGGTCGCGACGACACCTTAACGATCCGATAAGACACCCTACTTCAAGGCGGTCCATCGCGTGCTGGGAGCGCTTGCACCGAGGTGATCTGACGCGCCGCCGTTCGGACACGTCTCAAAAAGGAGCGCCGGGCTCAGAGCGTGTGCCGCGCGGGCGGCGCGGGAGCCCGTCATCGGGGAGCTCGTAGTAGTCGCCGGCCTGCGAGACCCAGATGTGACCGGCCGCGATCACGCCGGTATCGCCGTCGAGGGTGCCGGCGGCGACGCTGATCGTCGGGAACTGCGGTGAGTCCCAGAACAGGCTCGAGCCGCACTCGGCGCAGAACCCGCGGCGCGCGTGTGCAGCCGAGTCGGGGCTGTCGATCCAACGCAGGCCGGCGCCACGGACGAGCACCAGGCGCTCGTCGGGCACCGCGGTCATCGCCGCCGCGTGGCCGCCCCAGCGCCGGCACTCGGCGCAGTGGCAGAACAGCACATCGCGCAGCGGCCCGTGTAGCTCGTAGACGACCGCCCCGCACAGACACCGGCCGCTGTGGCGTTCGCCGTCAATCCCAGGGCTCGCCATAGCGATCGTCGTACGGGTAGATGGACGAGCCGCCGATCACGCTGGGGCGGTCCAGCGCTGCGTCGGTGACCGCCAGCGCATCGAGCGCGACGCACACGACCAGGTGGACCGGCACCGGGTCAAACGTACGTGCGTAATCGTCGGCCGCCCGCAACATCCGCACCCGGCCGTCCGACGGCCCGCCTTGCCCGGCCGCGTCCAGTGCCGCGCGCCGCCGGTCGCCGGCAGGTACTCGGCATCGTGTCATTGCCCGACGGTCGGCGCGGGTACCTCGTGGAGCGTCGATTCGAGCGCGGACGCGGACACCGGCCGGCCGAGATGAAACCCCTGCGCGTACTGGCAGCCGAGCTCGTCGGCGACCGCCAGCGCGCCGGCGGTCTCGATGCCCTCGGCCACGATCGGCAGCTCATAGGCGGCGGCGAGCCCGACGATCGCGGCGAGCACCGAGCGGGCGCGAGGGTCGCCGCCGAGCCTCGAGGTGAACCGCCGGTCGACCTTGACCCCGTTGATCGGGAGCTCGCCCAGGCGTGCGAGCGACGAGTGCCCGGTGCCGAAGTCGTCGATCAGTACCGGGATGCCGAACGCGCTCAGTTGCTCGAGCGTCTCGATTGCGGCGTCGAGGTCGCGCATCAGAGCCGACTCGGTGACCTCGAGCACCATCGCCCGCGGCGGCAGGCCGACGCGCTCCAGGCCCGCCATGAAGCCGGACGCGAAGGAGGGGTGCGCCAGCTCCAGGGCGGACGTGTTGACCGCCACCTGGATCCCGGGCAGCCGCTCCCACCAGGCCCTGGCCTGCTCGGTGACCAGCTCGATGATCCGCGCGCCCAGCGACACGATCAGCCCGGTCTCCTCGGCCAGCGGGATGAACTCGTCGGGGTTCAGCAGGCCGCGGTCCGGGTGACGCCAGCGCACGAGCGCCTCGACGCCGCTCCAGCGTCGCTCCCCGAGCCGCAGGATCGGCTGATAGTGCATCTCCAGCTGGCCGCGGTCGCTCGCCTGCCGCAGCTCGGTCTCGTCGCGCAGCCGGTTGCGCAACCGCGCGTGCAGTCGGTCGTCGTAGACCTGGCGGCGACCGGGGCCCAGTCCGCGCGCGGCGTACATCGCCGCGTCGGCGGCACGGACGAGCCCGTAGGCGTCCATCGTGGGATCGGCGAACGCGATCCCGACGCTGACGGTGAGGAAGAACTCGACGCCGTCGAGCACGATCGGGACCTCGACCGCGCTGGTGATCCGCTCGGCCAGCTGCTCGACGCGGCGTCGCCCGGTCCCGGTCATCATCACCGTGAACTCGTCGTCACCGAGCCGTGAGACGAGTCCCGAGTCGCCGACGACCGTGCGCAACCGTTCGGCGAGCTCCCGCAGGATCCGCTCGCCGGTCTGCCGTCCGACGGTGTCGTTGATCTGCGTGAACCGGTCGATCTCGACGAACACCAGCCCAACCCGCCGGCCCGGGCGTAGGCGCTGGTTGACGAGCTCCAGAAAGCGCGCGCGGTTGGGCAGACCCGTGAGCGAGTCGTGGTTGGCCGCAGCCTCGAGCGCGCCCTGCATCCGGCTGCGCTCGATCGCCAACGCTGCCAGGTCCCCGACGTTCGACACCGTCCGGATCTCCGAGCGCGACGGCCGGTGCGGCTCGGCGCGATAGACCGCGAACGTGCCCAGCACCTCGCCGTCGGCGCGGAGCAGCGGATACGACCAGCCCGAGGCGATCCCGAACCGGCGCGCGATCTCGGTGAAGCCCGCGGTCAGCGGGTCGGTGAACATGTTCTCGACGACGACCACCTCGCCGCGGGCGGCCGAGGTGCCACAGACCGCAGCTCCTTCGGCGACCGGCAGCCCGTCGATCAAATCGCTAAAGGCCCGCGGGAGCGACGGGCGGGCCCCATGGCGCAGCAAGCCGGCGGCGCGGTCGAGCACCAGCACCGTGCAGTGCGCGTTCGGATACTGGTGCTCGACATGACGGCAGAGGCCATCCAGCGTCCGCGCCAGCGGCGCACCGAGCGCGATCCTGCGCAGCACACGCCGCTGGTAGGCAAGCTCACGCTGCGCGGACCGGCGACGGTCCGCGGAGTGGCCGTCGGTCGCCCGGTCAGTCACGCCGTCGGTCCAGGCGTTCGGGTTCTCGTCATCGTTCGAGTTCTCGTCACCGTTGGGGTACCCGTCACGACCCAGACGCGCGCGCGACGCGTCAAGTCCCGTGGCCCGTCCGGTACTCGGTCTCGACGGCATCGAAGTAACCCTTAGTCCAGACACCTAATCACACCCACCTGTGCCCCGCAACGTGGGCGACGGTGTGTAGGACGTCCGGCGAGCCCCGTACCGCGGCTGTGGCGCCGAGGCGCATCCTCCCGGGGCCATGGCCGACGGCGTGGCGCTCCGCGTCAGGCGCCGGCGGAGCCGACGGGCGCGCCGACGAGCAGCTCGGCGATCTGGACGGCGTTGGTGGCCGCGCCCTTGCGCAAGTTGTCGGAGACGACCCACATGCTCAGCGCACGGGGGTGCGACTCGTCGTCTCTGATTCGCCCGACGAACACCTCGTCGCGCCCCTGCGCCTGCAGCGGCGTCGGCACGTCCGTCAACGCGATTCCGGGAGCGTCAGCCAACAGCTCACGGGCCTGCGCGGCCGTCAGCGGTTCACGCGTCTGGACGTTGACCGACTCCGAGTGACCGGTTCGCACCGGGACACGAACGCAGGTGACCGCGACGCCGATCTGATCGTCCTCGAGGATCTTTCGCGTCTCGAACATCATCTTGCGCTCCTCGTCGGTGTGGTCGTCGCCGTCGAGGAAATTGCCGGCCGCGCCGATCACGTTGAACGCGATCTGCTCGGGGTAGACGGTCGGGACCGGTTGCGGATCGCCGTTCACCGCCGCGCGGGTCTGCGCGTCGAGTTCGTCGAGCGCGTTCCTGCCGGTGCCGGACACCGACTGGTAGGTGGACACGATCAGCCGCTCGATCCCGACCGTCCGGTGGATCGGCGCGAGCGCGACCATCAGCTGCATCGTCGAGCAGTTCGGGTTGGCGATCAGACCGTTGTGGCGCGCGAGCGCGTGCGGGTTGACCTCGGAGACGATCAGCGGGATCTCGTCGTTGCGGCGGAATGCCGAGGAGTTGTCGATGACCGTGGCGCCGGCCTCGACGAACCGGTGCGCCCATGCGCGTGAGGTGCTGGCGCCCGCGGAGAACAGCGCCACGTCGATGCCGCTCAGGTCGGCGTGATCGTCGAGCACCTGGACCGGCCGGCCGTCGATCTCGACGCCACGTGAGCGCTCGGAGGCGAACAGGACGATCTCGTCGGCCGGGAACTCGCGCTCGGCCAGCACCTGGAGCATCGTGGCCCCGACCACGCCGGTCGCGCCGACCACCGCGACGCGCGTCATCGCGGACCCGCCTCGGGCTCGATTCCGCCCTCGCCCAGCTTGAAGGCGGAGTGCAGGGCACGGACCGCCTGGGGTACGTTCTCGGAACGGATCACGCAGGAGATCTTGATCGGCGAGGTCGAGATCATCTCGATGTTGATCTGCTCGTCGGCGAGCGTCTGGAACACCTTGGCGGCGACGCCCGGATGTGAGCGCATGCCGGCCCCGATGATCGAGACCTTGCCGATCTCGCGGTCCGCTTCGATCTTCACGCCCAGCTCCTTTCGCAGCGGCTCGAGCGCCTGCTCGGCGGCGCGCAGATCCTCGTAGCCGACCGTGAACGAGACCTCGGCGTCGGCGCCGAGCGTGCGCGGCTCGTTCTGGATGATCGTGTCGACGTTGCAGTTGGCATCGGCCAGCGCGACGAAGATCGCGGCGGCCGCGCCCGGCCGGTCGGGCACGCCGACGAGCGTGATCCGAGCCTCGTCGGTCGAGTGCGTGACGGCGGTGATCAGCGGCTGTTCCATCGTCTGGTCCTCTCTGAGCACAACGGTACCCGGACCTGGGTCGAAGCTCGACCGGCAGTGGATCGTGACCCCGTGCGTGCGCGCGTACTCGACCGCGCGCAGCATCAGCACGCCGGCGCCCGACGACGCCATCTCGAGCATCTCCTCGAAGCTGACCTGCGACAGCTTGCGGGCATCGGGGACGATCCGCGGGTCGGCGCTGAACACGCCGGCGACATCGGTGTAGATCTCGCACACCTCGGCACCGACCGCGGCCGCGACGGCGACCGCCGTCGTGTCCGAGCCGCCACGGCCCAGCGTCGTGACGTCATACGCGGTCGACACCCCCTGGAAGCCGGCCACGAGCACGATCAGATCCTCGTCGAGCGCCTCGTTGATCCGGTGCGCGCGCACATCGACGATCCTCGCCTTCGTGTGGCTCGTGTCGGTGACGATCCCGGCCTGCGAGCCGGTCAGCGAGATCGCGCGGTGACCGAGGTCGTTGATCGCCATCGCGCACAGCGCGCAGCTGATCCGCTCGCCGGTCGACAGCAGCATGTCCATCTCACGCGGATCGGGCTGCGGCGAGACCTCCTCGGCCATCGCGATCAGCTCGTCGGTCGTCTTCCCCCGCGCCGAGAGCACCGCGACGACACGCTTGCCCTGCTCTCGCTGCGCGACGATCCGCTGCGCGGCCCGCTTGATGCGGTCGGCGTCGGCGACGCTCGTGCCGCCGAACTTCATCACGATCGTCTCAGCGCCGATGACGGACATCGGCACATGAGGGTACGCACCCGCGTTCCGGCGGCGCCGATATCGGGTCTCGGGCTCTCGGGGTCGTGCCCCGGGTCGCCGCTGACCAACCCGGGCACCGGTTCCGGTTCCGGTTCCGGTTCCGGTTTCGGTGCCGGTTCCGGTTCCGGTTCCGGTTTCGGTGCCGGTGCCGGTTCCGGTTTCGGTGCCGGTGCCGGTTCCGGTTTCGGTGCCGGTTCCGTTTCCGGTTCCGGTTTCGGTGCCGGTTCCGGTTCCGGTGCGGGTTCCGGTTCC
>Ga0302325_10027253_pt1 | contig 11849 bp, 9 predicted proteins | sample Palsa_T0_2_FD_201948 | JGI IMG/M metagenome (GOLD analysis project Ga0302325, IMG submission 201948) | Peat permafrost microbial communities from Stordalen Mire near Abisko, Sweden - Palsa_T0_2 | ecosystem: Environmental > Terrestrial > Soil > Palsa > Peat permafrost | place: Sweden: Abisko... | reverse complement strand
CGGAACGGCGCGCCGGTTGTGACGCAGATGGCCTTACAACCAGCCTTGACCGCCCGATCGATCTTCGCTCGCAGAGCCGATGGTTCGCCTTCCAGGAAGACCTGATACCAGAAGACTGTTTTCGACTCCTCCGCGATCTTTTCGACAGGGACGCTGGATTCACTACTCACAACCATCCACGCTTTAGCGGCTGAAGCGCCCTGCACCACGCCGATCTCGGCCTCCGGATGGTAGTTCTGCAATTTCGCCAGCGGACCTGCCATGATGGGTGCGAACATCTTCTCGCCAAACAGCTCGAGACTGAGGTCCATATGAGTAGTCGGGGCCATCATGCGCGGGCGGAACGTGATCCGTTCAAAGAATGAGCGATCGCTTCCGGCAATGGTTGCGTAAACGGGAGGAGCCAACGTTCGCTCCGCCATGCTCTCGAATTCGAGCACGTTGACCAGTTCATTGCGGGGCGCGATGCGGCCAGGAGGCTCCGGGTTCAGTGCGGACTGATTCGAGATTAGCGGAGTGGCCGTGGCCGCGGACAACGACCCAAGACCCGCCAGAGCCTGACGTCTTGTCAACGCAGTTTTCTTCATCGGAAATGCGTCCTCACTAAGCTGCGATCGATCAATGCGAGATCCGGCCTGCCGGTCTGAGCCATAGCCATCACCAATTCCGCCTGAAGAATCTCAAGGACCCGCTGAACGCCCGCCGGTCCATACGCGGCGAGTCCCCAGCGAATGGCGCGGCCGAGACAGACAGCTTTGGCGCCCAGAGCAAGAGCTTTCAGAATATCCGAACCACTGCGAATGCCGCTGTCGAAGAGCACGGGCACTCGGGCGGGAACCGCATCGACGATTTCGGTCAGAACTTCCAGCGTTGAGGGGTCATAGTCGAGCGACCTGCCGCCATGATTGGAAACGTAGATTCCGTCAAAGCCTTGATCCACAAACGCTTTCGCGTCTTCACCCGTCAGCACTCCCTTGACCAGAAGCGGGACGTTCAGCATTTTGCGTACTTGATCGGCGTATTGCCAGTTGTACCAAAGGCGCGATGGCGGAACCCGATAAGGATTGCTTGCCGCGGCAGCGGCACGCCCGCCGCCAGGGCGGCCTCCACCGCCGAGAGGCGCTGCGTTGAGGTTACGATCGCGCAGCGAGCGCTCGTAATAACTCGCCTGCTGGTCCACCGTCATCACGATCGCTTTGGCGCCAGCCGCCAAGGCGTGGTCCAACAGGTCTTTGGTGTGGTCCATGTCTTCCTGCGGATAAAGCTGCCACCAGATCGGACTGGCGCCGGCGGCGGCAATCTTATCCACCGGGAAAGACGCGTTGGCGCTGATGATCATCGGCGTAGCCGAGGCCGCGGCAGCGCCCTGGTGGGTGGCCATCTCCCCGTCGCGATAAAGGGCGCCGTGACCCGCGCTCGGCGACACCATCATCGGATAGTTCATTGGCGTCCCGAGGATCTGAGTGGCCGTCTTCACCGAGCTGACGTCCACCATTGCCTTCGGCACAAGCTCCACCCAGTCGAAAGCCTGCCGATTGCGCCTTAAGGTGAATTCGCCTTCCGATCCGTAAGCTGTGTAGGTGTAGGTCTCCCGCGGCGCCTTGGCATACATGACCGCCTCGAATTCCACGACAGTCTTCAACTCATTCATCCCAGGTACGCGTGTACTGTCACGAGAAGGGTCCTGCTGCGCTTTCAGCAGGGCCGTACCCGCCGCGCCTGCTCCCAATCCACCCAGCAAAGCGCGCCGCGTGGCGCCTGATCTTTTCATATCAACTCCTGCCCGCATTCATTCCAAACCTATCGCGCATCGTGACAGGATTCGCAACCCATGGCGGCATTGCGCTCCCGATGACAGCTCAGGCATCCCGCCATTGACAGATCGCTTTCGCGGAACAGACGATCCCGCTGCGCAACCTGGCCATGGCATTCGTCACACTTAGCGCCTGAATCCAGATGAGTCTTATGACTGAAAAATACGAAATCCGGCACTTTGTAGACCCGCACCCACGCAATGTCCTGCTTGTTGCGATCGAAAGTAGCCAGCTTCTGAACGGCGGGGCTATCCTTCTTAACCGTCCGATGACAGCTCATGCACTTCGAAGTAGCTGGAAAGCTCATCGCGTCACCGGGGTCTGGATTCACATGGCAGTCCTTACAGATAAGACCCAGAGCCAGATGCTGCTTGTGACTGTAAGGTATAGGCTGCTCCGGTCCTTTCAGTTGCTGCTGCGCGAAACTCGGAACAACCGCCATAAGCCATACTGCTATGGTGCTCAGCCTTACGCTACTCATCGAAGCGGATGGGCACAGCGAAGGGCTTCGCGACAACCAGATTCCCGCTAGCCACCTTGAGCGGAAGCGGAGGCAGCGGATGCGCCGCGGGACCATCTGCCACCTTGCCCGCCTCTCTTGGATCGAATTCGGATGCGTGGCAATCGCATGCGAGCACGTTTTGCGACGGTATCCAATCGTTAATGATGCAGCCGGCATGGGTACACAGGGCGCTGTACGCCAGCACGCCATCGACGGAGATGGAGCGCGTTTCGTCGTTCAGGGTAGCAGGATCGAGCCGCAGCAGCAACAGCTCATTAAGGCGGTTCTGGTTCCGCGCGACGTTGCTCGCCTGAACTATTGGCCAGGCGTGTAAGGGAGGCGCCCCAAGGACAACATCGTCCGGCCGCAGGAACTTGAGGCTTTTGTCGCTCAGCCTGACTAGAAGGTCTCCGGCCTGCGGCGGGGCCGATGCCGAATCTGCCTGCGCGGCAAAGGCGGCAGGTATCAGAGCCAGCCCGAGACCCGCCTGGATCATCGCGCGCCGGCGAGTGATTCTCTCCGCGCAACCCTTGCAGGAACCCGCTGGCGTGCGGTCGCTTCCCTCGTGAATTTCCATGGTCTGTCCTGTCTTACTGTCCAGTGCCCAATGTGAAGACCCAGATGGAGCCGCCTTCGGGCACTTCAGGAAACTCTCCTGGACGAAGTCTTTCGAGACGCGCCTGAACGCCCCGCGCATCGCCACCCCAACCCGTCATGACGGCGACATACTGCTTACCGTCCACCATGAACGTGGAGGGCTGACCCATGACGCCTGAGCTCGTTGGCATCTGCCAAAGCAGCCGCCCGGTAGACGCATCGAGCGCGCGGAACATGCGGTCGGCGGTGCCGCCGCCAAATACCAGACCACTGGCCGTCGTCAGCAGCGAACCCCAGTTCGACGAGTACGGGAAATTGTAAGACCACGCCTTCTGGCCCGTATCCACATTCCAAGCCTGAGTCTCGCCCAAGTGGTCGGCGCCCGGGGCGACAAACAATGCATTGCGCCCGCCGGTATATTGCGAGCCCTCCCGGTACTCCGGCTTCGTGCCGGTTGTCGAACTACACAGATTCGCCGAGGTGGGGACGTAGATCATGCGCGTCTTCGGGCTGAACGCGGCATACTGCCAGTTCTTTCCGCCGAGCCACATCGGACAAATATCCACTGTTTTTCCGACTCGGGGCTTGTGATCGTCGTTGTATTCGATTTTGCCCGTTTTCGGATCGACGCCCTTGAAAACGGTTTGCAAGACGTATGGGTTCGCACCGACGAAATGGATCGGCCCTTCGCGAGTGCGCTCCAGATAAAAGATGTAGCCGTTACGGGCGACGTCGATTAACCCTTTAACCGTTCTTCCGGCACGGCTGAAATCGATCAGCAGCGGCGGGGAAACCTCGTCCCAGTCGAACGATTCGTTCGGTTCGTACTGGCGATAGCCGACAATTCCTCCCGTGGCCGCGTTAATGGCGATCGTCGAAGAGGTATAGAGGTTGTCGCCCGGACGGAGTTCCCCCATCGACGGCCCGGCGTTACCGACGCCCCAGTAGAGGATATTCGACCCGGGATCGTAGTTGCCCGAAACCCAAGTGGGTCCGCCGCCGGTCTTCCATTCGTCGCCTTTTGGCCATGTTTCGCTGCCGGGTTCGCCCGGCGCCGGAATGGTAAAGCGCTTCCACACCTGCTTGCCGGTCTCAAGATCGTAAGCCGCGACGAAACCGCGTATACCCCACTCGCCTCCGGAGACTCCAACTATGACCTTACCGTCGGCTACCAGTGGCGCGCCGCTCATGTAATAGCCCTTCTTGTTATTTTCAACAGTGGAGGTCCAGATCTCCTTGCCGGTCTTCGCGTCAAGAGCCACCAGGACCGCCAGACTTGACGCAAAGTAGACCTTATCGCCGAAGAGCGCCACGCCGCGACTGACGGGGTGCATGAGGATAGAGCCCTCGGGAATATCCCTCCGATAACGCCACAGCAGATTGCCGGTCTTCGCGTTGATGGCCAGCACCTGGTTGCCCGGCGCCGAAACGTACATGACGCCGTTGTTCACCAGAGGCGCCGCCTCATGGGCGTTGGCGGCGCCGGTGGCGAATACCCAAGCGAGTTGGAGTTGCGTCACATTCTTTGGCGTGATCTGGTCGAGTTCGCTGTAACCCCACCCCGAATAGCCTCCACGGATCTGAAGCCAGTTGGCGGGCTCGGGATTCTTGAGCCGCTCGGCGGTAACGGCCTTGTAATCCCGAAATATTGTGGACGGCGCGGCCGCGGGTGATGGCGCGGCTCCGGCTGGCCCCTGCTGCGCAGAGAGCTGATAAGAGGCAAAGCCGAGACTGAAGATGGCTCCGGCTAATGCCATCGAACGAAAAGGTACGAGGCCGAAAGCAGTCATTCTGCGAGAAAGCATATCGCCCAAAATGAACGATCCACGATCGCCTTACGAACAGAGCAAGTCAGCACATTTACTTCCCTCTAAAGCCCCTTTTGTGGTATACAGTAGTACACTGATGTATACATTACTAGGAAAGTATATATCACGGGGACGGACGGCTGTCAACAAGCATTTCGCGAGCGCCTGCAGGGGAACGTCCAGCCGGGCGCAGAGCGCCGTTGCGATGGTTACTGATGCGGGAAACCCTCACCGCGAAGCGGCTCTGAGTCTAACTCTGGCGCGACAAATGCCCATGAGCTTGACCAGCGCGAACCTGGGAAGTGAGAATATCGAATGGTGATCAGCTGTTCACATCTTGAGATCGCGCTACAATCGCACCAGAACGGTAACGGTTTGCATGCAATTAAGAAAAATATCAGCGTCTAATGGGTCTTCCGGCCGTGGTGACCGCTCGGATCAGAACGCGCTTTCCCGTGGCGAACAGGCCTACCGCAGGTTGAGAGACGCCATTCAATCGGGCGATCTGAAACCCGGCGACCGGCTCCTTGAGGTAGAGCTTGCTAAATCGCTCGGCAGTAGTCGAACACCCGTGCGTGAAGCGTTGGGCCGCCTGGAAAGCGACGGTCTAGCCGTAAGAGATCCACACCGCGGTATGATCATCGCCGAGCTTGATGGAAGCATGATCGCCGAGCTGTACGCAGTTCGTGAAGTCCTTGAAGCCGCCGCCGCCGCCCTCGCGGCGCGGCATGCGTCCGAATCTGAGATTTCTACATTGCGGCAGATCGCCGACCGCGACCGCGCCTTCGCCCGCGAGCCAGAGCGTCTAGCCATCAACAACCGGCTCTTTCACGAAGCCCTTTACCGGAGCGCTCACAACAGATACCTGCTGAAGACGCTCAGCGCTTTGCATGGGTCGATGGCCCTGGTACGAAAGTCTCTAGCCTATAACGAACAACGCATCGAATTGACCATCGCACAGCATCAAGGGATCGTCGATGCGATTGAGCGGCAAGATTCAAAAGCTGCAGAGGAAATTGCCCGAACACACATTCAGGATGCGCGCAAAGCGCGACTGGCCCTCTTGCTTGAATTTCACGACGAGATCGAAGGGGCAAAAAAAGAGCTCGAGAGCGGCAATCGATAGACCCTGCGCGTTGGATTAGGGGACTACGGAGTTGGAGCGCACCAGGTATTGACGCCAGAAATCCAGCTTGAGCGGATCCGCCACTGGGCGTGTACCCATGTGGTTGCCGAGTTCCATCGTGACGGCCGAGTTGGACCTGAACGGCGCCCATTGAGGTAATCTGCCGCCGTTCGGGTCGCCGGACTTCATAAAGTTGATCCAAAAAGCGCCTAGCGTATCGGCGATTTTCCGGTCCTCTTCCGTCCACGGCCGCTTCGATTCATTCAGTGTGTTAAACACGTAGGGAACCTCGGAGGTGTGGAAGGCGCCGTAACGGTCGCGGTCTGGCCCAGGTTCCGCATGCGTCCAGTAATAGGTGAAGGCCTTACTCTTGGCGGTCTTGGCCCGAAGCTCGGCCCACATGAACATCGAAACGAGGCCGGCATCCCGGAAGGCCGCCTTCTGGGATGCGCCGGATTCCGCTCGCGTGCCGTTCGGATACAGTTTGAAGAACGCTGCGAGATCGCCGTAGCGTTCCGCAACGGTCTTCCGGTAATCCGCCATGGGAATGATTCCGTAATCCGGCGTGGAACTACGCTCATCAAGATTCATGCCGGTCAACTCCGGCACATCGTTCTGCTTTCCCTGCGCGTAGATCTCATTCGGGTCGGCAGTCAAAAAGTACCCGTCGATGATGAGCCGGAAAGCGGAACTGGGGCCGTCGCTGATCTTCGCCATGAGCTTTTCCGGCGACAGCGCGCGCAATTCCTTCAAATCCTTTGCGCCCTTCGCCGCCGCGAAGTTGGCGCCGTTCCGCTCGGCCTGGGTAAGATTCTGAAGGCGTTTTTGGGCTACATAGCCTGCTCCACTCTCTGCAATCGCGCGATGGAAGAGGCCGCTGGTCAGCGGGGACGCAACGAGGCTATGTACGCTGCTTGCTCCCGCCGACTGGCCGGAAATTGTGACGTTGCCCGGATCGCCACCGAATGCCGCGATGTTCCTCTGCACCCACTTGAGCGCCGCCACTTGATCGAGCAAGCCATAATTGCCGGAGTGATCCGCTTCTTTGGTTAGTTCCGGATGCGCGAGGAATCCCAAAACCCCCAAGCGATAATTGATGGTTACCACCACTACGCCACGCCGGGCCAGATTCTCTCCGTTGTAAATGGGGACTGCGGACGAGCCTTCCACATATCCTCCCCCGTGAATCCAGAAATACACGGGCAGCTTATCCGATGCGGCTTTGGCCGGCCTCCAAACGTTAAGATACAGGCAGTCCTCGCCGATCTTGTTGTGCGCCATGAACTCGGAGGTCCACGGCTTACGCTCCTCGACGATGTTTTGAATGCAACTGTCTCCAAACTCTTGGGCTTTGCGGACCCCTTTCCAAGAAATGGGCGGCATGGGTGCGCGCCATCGCAAATCGCCGACCGGGGGCGCAGCGTAGGGAATCCCTTTGAATGCCACGACCGCCGCATCGGCGGACGGCGCGCCCGATACCTGGCCATTCGCTGTGCGCACCGGTTGGTTGATGACCGCCCCGAGCGGTATCGCTACGACGATCGCCACAGAGGCGGCGCAAATTAGAGCTTGTATCGATGTTTGCATTCGTTGCGCGGCCTCACTTGATGAAACCGATCTCGCGATAGAACTTCGCAGCCCCTGGATGGAGCGGCAGGACACCCTTTACCACGGTCGCAGGATCGTAGTAGAAGACGGTCAGATGTTTACGGAACAAGTCGCGATGTTCGTAGAGCGCCTTAGCGAGCGTGTAGGCAAAATCGTCCGGCGCTTCGTCCCGCACATAAACAAAAGTTCCACCCACGCGGGACACTGTCTTGATTTCCTCGTCCACTCCACGCAACGTCTCCACCGGCAGCACGGTGCGTTCGTAGTCGCCCGTCGCTACCAATTTGTCGAGGAGCGCCTCGTCCATCTTCAGAAAAACCAGGTCGTTCAATTGCGTGATCTCTCCCCACATGCGATTCTCCACGGTGTGCGTGAGGGACCCTAAATCGCCCACCCAGACATCCGCTGAGGCACGCCGTTCGCGCCCGGAGCCGGTGATGAACCCGCCGCCGTTCTTCTGCAAAACTTCTGGGGTAAGGCCGTAGTAGTTCAGCACTGGGGCGCCGCCCGATCCGTCGTAAATCCATACATTCCGCCGATTCTTGAGCTGCGCCAGGCTGGTGATCCCGAGGCTCCGCCTTACCGCTACAACGAACCAACTCGGGGTAAGCACGTCGGCAATCAGACGCAGGTTGTTCTTGAGCGGCGGCATACCCGGGCTGAGACCTTCTCCGCGCAAAAGACGCGCCATGAGGGCGTCGTGCCCGGTGGCGATATCCGGCACGGTGGGCGGCGTAGATTCAATCAGCCGGCGGGTGGGGCTGTACGGATCTCCCCCTCCCCCTTGTTGGGTCGATTCTTTGAGCGACATGTCCCTGGCCGCCAGCGACGAGGCGCAGGTGAAGCAGAGATGGACATCGTAGCCGTAGTACGACATCGCCTCCCGGGTTATCAACCCTACTTCTCCATAGGGACATGCTTTGCAGCCGCCCGCGTAAACCGGCTTTTTGGCGGCGATGCCGAGTGGACCGCTCCAATCCTGGCTTGACTTGGGGATCGGAATTTCGGCCGGACCCTGCGCGGTGGCAGTCTGCGCCGCCATCCCGGCCGCGAACAGCAGCGCTAACCCGCACAGCCTGACTGGATCGCTGGTGAAACGAAAGAATCTCATCGATAAGCTCCTTGGCTTGCTCAGGCGTATTTTACAACAGCGCGCGCACGAATGGTACACCACAGTATACACTTGCATACAAATAATTTCCCGTATAGAATTGGAGCGGCCCCCATGAAGACATTTACACTCGCCTTGGTATTCGCAGCCGCGGCCTTCGCGCAGGGCCGGGGAGGCGTTGTTTCCCCGGAAGTGCTCCCCGATCATCGCGTCACCTTTCGGATCAGCGCGCCGAAAGCGACGGAAGTCGTCTTGCGGTTTGGCGACAGCAGCCCGCAATCGCATCCCATGATCAAGGGACAGAACGGCGTCTGGACCGTGACGATCGGCCCCGTCCAACCGGAGATTTACAACTACTCCTTCCTCGTCGACGGCGCCAAGACGATCGACTTAGCGAATCCGGTGACGAACACTGGCGCGGGGGTCGAATCCAGCGTGGTGGAAATCCCGGGCGATCCGCCGCGCTTCGACCAGGTGCAAGAAGTGCCGCACGGTTCCATTAACATCCACATGTATCCGTCCGCCGTTAGCAAGACGCAGCGCGGCCTCTACGTTTACGTGCCGCCCGATTACTACAGCCAGCCGGCGAAACGATTCCCGGTGCTCTACATTTATAACGGTGGCGGCGGCTTCGAGTGGGAGTGGGCCCGCAATGGCCGCGCGGGCGTGATCCTCGACAATCTGATCGCCCAGAAAAAGGCGGTCCCAATGATCATCGTCATGCCCAGCAACAGGGTGGGCACCCCGGCGCCGGGCGTGATATTGGCGCCGAACGTCGCGCCGGTCGCCCCGGCCGGCGGCGTACCAGAGTTCCAGCTTCTCAAACGCGAGCTCCGCGAGGAGATTATCCCGTTCGTGGCGAGCCGCTATCGCACCATTGAAAACCGCGAGAGCCGCGCGATTGCGGGGCTTTCCGGCAGCGGCGGGACTACCATGACCGTCGGCTTCGGCAGCCTCGATATGTTCGCCTGGTTCGCCGAAATGAGTGCGGGAATCTTCGGCGGCAACGCCAATACCCCCCAGACCTTCGATATCGAGACGGTGGCGCCCGGTTTCTTCAAAGACCCGGCGGCGACCAACAAGAAGGTGAAACTGTTTTACATGTCGGTCGGGACGGAAGATCCGCGCCTGCCTTATCAGAAGAAAGCATTGGAAGACTTTCAGGCGCACAAAATCAATGTGACGTTTGCAACGTTTCCCGGCGCGCACGAATGGAAAGTCTGGCGGCACTCGCTGGCCGATTTCGCCCCCAAGCTGTTTCGGTAAGGAGGTTCTGATTCAAACCAGAATGTCCTTGACGACGTAGGCTTTGTCGACGCCCGTCAGCTTCTGCTCGAGCCCCAGATACTTATAGGTCAGCCGCTCGTGATCGATGCCGAAGAGGTGCAGAATGGTGGCCTGCAGATCGCGCACATGAATAGGGTTTGCGGCTACGTTGAATGCGAAGTCGTCGCTTGACCCGTACACGATGCCGGGCTTGATCCCTCCGCCCGCCATCCATAGCGAAAAGACCTTGGCATGATGGTCGCGTCCATAAGACTCGACGGCGCCCTGCGAAAAAACCGTGCGTCCGAACTCACCGGTCCAAATAACCACGGTGTCTTTCAGCATGTCACGCTGCTTGAGATCCTGGACCAAGGCCCAGCCGGCTTGATCGACATCCTTGCACTGATTCGGCAGGACACCGGGAATATTCGAATGAAGATCCCAGCCCCGATGATAAACCTGAACAAAACGCACGCCGCGTTCGAGCAGGCGCCGAGCCATCAGGCATGACCTGGCGAACGTGCCATTCTTGCGCGCGTCATCGCCATACATGTCCCAGACATGATCCGGTTCACTCGAGAAGTCGGCCAGCTCAGGCACGGAGGTCTGCATCCGGAACGCCATTTCATACTGGGCGATTCGAGCCATGGTCTGCGCATCCGCAATGCGGTCGTATTGAATCTTGTTCAGCGCGTTAATGGCATCGAGAGTCTGCCGGCGGACATTCGCTGGAACGCCATCGGGATTTTGAATATAAAGGACCGGATTGGCGCCATTCTGCAATGCGACGCCGGCGTACTGGGCCGAAAGAAATCCCGCACTCCACATGCGCGCCGAGACTGCCTGCACGTTGGCGCGCGGATCGCTATGGGTCGCGTTGATGACGACGAAAGCGGGAAGATCCCGATTCATGGTTCCAAGCCCGTATGACAGCCATGAACCCAGGCAGGGCTTGCCTCCGACCATAAATCCGGTCTGCATATAAGTGATCGCCGGTTCGTGGTTGATCGCCTCCTGATAGACGCTGCGCAGAACGGCGATATCGTCGGTCATGCGGGCCGTATAGGGCAGCACCTCAGACATCCACGTTCCGCTCTTTCCATGCTGGGCGAATACAAATTTGCTGGGAACGATCGGAAAACGGCTGAGGTTTGCCGTCATACTGGTCAGGCGCTGGCCGGCTCGGACGGATTCGGGGAGATCCTTATTGGCCCAATCCTTAAGACCGGGCTTATAGTCGAACAGATCGATGTGGGGCGGACCGCCAAGCATGTGCAGGAATACGGCTCTTTTAGCCGTGGGAGGAAAATGGGGAAGTCCGGGCAATCCGCCGGCCGCCACATTGTCGGCGCCTTGCAGTTCCGACGCGATCAGCGTCGCGAGGGCTGCGACTCCAAGGCCTCGGGCGCCGCGCGCAAAGAACTGTCGGCGGGTCTCATTCCGGATGGCGTCGTCGAATGGGCTGATTGGATAGTTGGGTTTCATTTATTCAACGCCTCGTCCAGATTCAGAAATTCGTTGGCCAGCATGGTCAGCGCCGCCAATTGATCGATAGGAAGCCGCGCGTTTGCCTTCGACTCGCCGACAGCGATCAACTTATGCGCATCGGCCGCATTGCGCTCATAGAAAGCGAGTAACTTGCGATAGCCGGCTGTCAGAACCTGCCGTTCGGCCGGCTCCAGGCGGCGCGATAGAACACGCATGCTCATATAATCGATTTGGCCATCCAGCGTTGCGCTTGCAAGCATGGAGTGCTCCGCCAGATTGCGAGCCGCTTCCACAAATTGGGTATCGTTGAGCGTAACCAGGGCCTGAAGAGGCGAATTGGTCCGCTCCCGGCGCACCACGCAAGTCTCTCGTGAAGGAGCGCCGAATACGTCCATTTCCGTTGGCGGCGCGCCGCGCTTCCAGAACAGGTAGACGCTGCGACGGTAGAGATCGCCGCCGTGATCCTGAACGTAATCGTGGGTATTGCTCTTCCCCATAGCGGTCGCTGTCCAAACTCCTTCCGGCTGAT
>Ga0302325_10027252_pt1 | contig 11849 bp, 12 predicted proteins | sample Palsa_T0_2_FD_201948 | JGI IMG/M metagenome (GOLD analysis project Ga0302325, IMG submission 201948) | Peat permafrost microbial communities from Stordalen Mire near Abisko, Sweden - Palsa_T0_2 | ecosystem: Environmental > Terrestrial > Soil > Palsa > Peat permafrost | place: Sweden: Abisko... | reverse complement strand
CGCCCAGGCGTTCTACGGCTCGATCGAGCAGGTGCTCACCGGATGGATCTTCGACAGCGTGCCGGTCGGTGAGCAGGAGCTCGAACGGGCCAAGACCATGATCGTCGAGACGATTTGTCACGGTTTGAGCGAGTTTCCGCAGCGGCAGTCTGATTGAATGCCAACCGATGACGGAGAGTCCGCTGGTTAAGCGAATGATGTGGACCGGACTGCTCGCCGGGATCGGCGCGCTGGCGAGTCTTGCCTCGACTCGTCTCGCCGCGGTGATCTGGATGCGGGTGTTCGGGGAAGAACCGCCCGAGTGAACGAGCAGCCGCAAGCACCCCAGGACGGCACCGAGGCGGCCGCCCCGGATGCGCCCACGGTTATCGAGCCCCTCTCAGCGACAGCACCGGTGCTGCCGACGGTGGCCAGCCCTGTGGTACCGCCGTCTCCAGCGGCGATTTCTGCGCCCGCGCGTCCGGAGGCGTTCCCCGCGCCCGCCAGCGCTGCCCTGGCCTCCGGCAGCGACCGTCCCGAGGTCGCGGTGGGCGCCGCGTTCGTGGGCGGTTTCGTCCTCGCCCTGATCCTCAGGCGTCTTGCCCGCTGAGAACGGCCAGCCAGACAACCTGGCCACCGCGGTAACCGAGGTCTCAGAGCGGATGTCGCTGCTCGTCCGCGAGGAGATTGAGCTGGCTAAGGCCGAGGTGACGCTCAAGGTCACGAGCTTGGCCCGGGGAACTGTGGCCGTCGCGGCCGGCGCCGTGTTCGGCGTGTTCGGGTTGGTGTTCGTGCTGCTGACCATCGCGTGGGCTCTGAACTCCGCTTTCGGCAGCGAGTGGGAAGGGTTCGCGGTGGTGATGGTCGTCCTGTTGGCGTTGACCGCCGGCGCCTTCCTGTTCGCGTGGCGCAAGTTCAAGGTTGGCGCTCCGACGCCGACGATGGCGATCGAGGAGGCGACGAAGATTCGCGCCACGGTCACCCCCGGTTCTCAGGTCGACCGCTGATGCCGGCGCCGCAGCGCAGCCCGGAGGAGATCCGGGCCTCGATCGAGCAGAACCGAGAGGAGCTCGGCAGCGCGGTCGAGAAGCTGAGGGTCGAGGTTGTCCACCTGACCGACTGGCGCTCGCAACTGCGCGGCCACGAGCGCCAGGCACTGGTTGCGGCCGGGATTGCCGGGTTCTTGTTGGGCGGCGGCCTGGCTGCCTTAGGCGCCCTGGCCGGGGGACGCCGGCGCCGTCGTCGGCGCGAGGGGCTCTAGCCGGTCCCGAAGCGACGGGCGCGCGGCAGGGCACTACGGTTGGCGTCCCCGGGGGCATGACGCCTCGGGCTTGACGTCAAGCGTCCTCGCGACCGGTACATGTGCTCGGCGCTGGAGTCTGCCAGCGCTGCCGCGCGGCATAACGCCACGACCACGATCGCCAGCGTGCTCCATGCCACGACCGCGACTAAAACCACAGTTATGAGATCCATGAGTCCCTCCGCTGGACTCTGCCAACGTGCCTCGACGTACCGCCGAGACCTTCCAACTGCGGTCCACCCTAGCGCGAAATGCCCTCATGCGAAGCCGCGCAGGGCGGGTCCCGCGGAACCCAGACTCCAGATCAGGCCAGGTAAGCGCTGGGAAGCCCGCCAGCACCCAGCAGGCCCGGACCGACGTGGGTGCCGATCACCGGACCGATCTCCGATACGACGCGGGGCTCGACGCCAAAGATCTCAGTTCCCCGTGCCGCCAGCTCCTCGGCCTGGCTCCGAGCCTGAATGTGCTGAACCATCCAACCGTCGGCGCCGTCCTCGTGCCGAGTGCGCAACAGGTCGACCATTCGCTCGAACGCGCGGCGTGAGGTGCGGACGCGTTCAACCGGGGTGATCTCCGACTCGACCGTGAGGATCGGCTTGATCTTCAGCGCGGCGCCCAGCCACGCCTGCGCGCCGGCGATCCGCCCACCTCGCCTGAGGTACTCGAGTGTGTCGATGGCGAACCACATCTTGAGCTCTGATCGTGCTCGCCGCGCTCGGGCGGCGACAGCCGCGGCGTCCGCGCCGCTCCGCGCCCCGGCGGCGGCCGCGAGCACCACCAGCCCCTGGCCACCGCATGCCGTCGCCGAATCGATCACGTGCACGCGGTCGGCCCGCGCGCCCAGCTGTTCCCGGGCCTGCTCGGCGGAGCGAACCGTTCCCGACATCCCACCGGCGAGATGGATCGAGACGATGTCGCTCCCGGCGTCGAGCAACGGCTCGTACACGGCCAGAAAGTCGCCGATCGAGGGCTGGGAGGTGGTCGGCAGGTCGGGTGAGATGCGCAGCCGCTCGTAGTACGCGTCATAGTCGCTGATCTCGCTCTCGCGTTGCGTGCCGTCGGTCCAGTGCACGTACAGGCTGACCAGGTGGATGCCGTTTTCAGCCACCACCTCGCGGGGCAGGTAGTGACACGTGTCCGAGACGATCGCCACAGCCATGACCGCGGCACCCTATCGTTTGCGCTCGATGGCGACCCTCTATCGCTGCCGGACGCCCTCCGACTGGCTCTGCCCCTGCGGCAAGGTGGCCCGGGCGCTCACGCGTGACGGCATTGAATTTACCGCCGTGGCCGTGCCGCAGCGTCGCTCGCGTCGAGACGAGGTCGAGGCACTGAGCGGCCAGCGGCGGGTTCCGCTCCTGGTCCTCGAGGGCGAGGTGATCTGCGATTCGCGCAGGATCGTCGAGCATCTGGCGTTCAGAGCGCAGCGCGCATGATCGCCTCGCACGCTGGCTCACCCGTTCACCTCGCGACTATCGCACGAGCTCAAGGACCGAGCCGGCTTGCCCCGGTGTGGCCACCCCTCGCTCGGTCACGAGCGCGGTGATCAGCGCCGCAGGCGTGATATCGAAGGCCGGGTTGCGGCATCGCGTGCCCGGCAGCGTCAGCTCGCTGGAGCCCCCCGGCGCGGCGCTCGCCACGCAGCGCACCTCGGCGCCGTCACGCTGCTCGATTTCGATCTCGGCCCCGGTCGGGCATGCCGAGTCGATCGTCGAGGTGGGGCCCGCGACCACGAACGGGATTCCCGCCGCCGCCGCGGCGAGCGCTAGTCCGTAGGTGCCGACCTTGTTCGCCACATCTCCGTTTGCGGCCACGCGGTCGCAGCCCACGATGACGGCATCGACCTCGCCCGCTGCGATCAGTCCCGCCGCGGCCCCGTCCACCAGCAGCTCGTGTGCGATTCCCAGGCGCGCGAGCTCGTAGACCGTCAGCCGGGCACCCTGGAGCAGCGGCCGGGACTCGGTGACCAGCACGCCGTCCAAGCGTCCCCGTCGCGCGAGCTCGACGATCACGGCGAGCGCCGTGCCGCGTCCGGGCGCCGCCAGCGCCCCGGTATTGCAGTGGGTGAGGATCCGCCTCGCGTCCGCCAGCCGCTCGGCGCCGTAGGCGGCGATCGCCGCGCTGCAGGCCGTCTCCTCGGCGTCGATGGCCCGCGCCTCGGCCAGCGCCGCCGCGGCTTCCTGCCCGCGTGGCGCCGCCAGGACCGCGGTGCGCACGCGTTGCACGGCGTAGGTCAGGTTGACCGCGGTCGGACGTGCGTTGGCCAGCGTGTCGCTCGCGCGCTCCAGTGCCTGAGGGTCGCGGGCCAGCTCCAGCGCGATTCCGTACCCCGCCGCAACCCCGATCAACGGGGCGCCGCGGATGCACAGCCGCCTGATCGCGTCCGCCACCTGCTCGGCGCTGCGCAGCTCGAGCTCGCGCTCCTGCCACGGGAGCACGGTTTGGTCGATCGCCCGGAGCACCTCGCCGTCGAGCCGGAGGGCCGACATCGGAGCCGACATCGGTGCGGCTCCGGCCTCCCCCGTTCCCGCCCGCGACACGTGGGCGGCCATGCCGGCCACGTTGTGCGCAACGATCTAGTGCAGCGACTCGATCGAGAGCGGCGGCGCCTCCACGACGGCGGGCGCGGGGGCGGGCTCTTCGGCTGGCCCGGCGTCCAGCCCGAGGGCCTCCTGGAGCTCTCCGGACTGGTACATCTCGGTGACGATGTCGCAGCCTCCGACGAGCTCGCCGCCGATGAACAGCTGCGGGATCGTCGGCCAGTTCGACAGCGCTGAGAGCTCCTGACGGATGCGCGGGTCAGGCAGGATGTCCACGGCCGCGAACGGCTGGCCGAGAGACTGCAGCATGGCGACGGTCCGAGCGGAGAAGCCACACGCCGGCTGTTCGGGGTTGCCCTTCATGAACAGGATCACCGGGTTCTCGGAGATCGCGCTCTGGATCGCTTCGCGCATGGGGTTGGTGGTCTCGTCGCTCATGGGCTGTTCTCCGTTTCTGAAGTTCGCGTCTGGATGGACAATGCGTGGATGCGGTCACCCACCTCGGAGCCGAACACGTCGTACACAAGTCGGTGCTGGGCGATTCGCGGCAAGCCTCGGAACGCCGGCGCGGATACGATCGCGTTGAAGTGATGGCCATCGCCGGTCACGCTCGCTGTCGCGCCTGGGATCCCAGCCTCGATTCGTGTTCTCAGCTCCTCTGGGGTCGCGGACACGCCACTAGCGTAGCGAGGCCGCATCGCTATACTGAATGAAGCATGATCACTCTCACAGACAAAGGCGCTGAGAAGGTCCGCGAGTTCCTCTCCTCCCAGAGTACGGTGGCCGAAACGGCGGGCCTCAGGGTCGGGGTCCGCGGCGGTGGGTGCTCTGGCTTCCAGTATGCGCTCGCGTTCGACGAGCAGCGCGCGGATGACACGGTGTTCGAGGACAAGGGAATCCGCCTCCTCGTTGACCATCCGAGCCTGCCTTACGTCAAGGGCTCCGTGATCGACTTTGTCGAAAGCCTTCAGGGCGCCGGTTTCAAGGTCGAGAATCCGAACGTGGTTGCCGCCTGCGGCTGCGGTTCCTCGTTCCGCGTCGCGGAAGAGCAAGAGGTTTCGGCGGTCTAGACCGGCGTCGCGTTCAGCGAGCGCCACAGCAGTAGGCAGGCCAGCGTGCGGTGTGGGCGCCACGGCTCGGCGATCTGCTCCATCGCGGCCGGGCTGGGTAACTCGGGCAACTCATAACGCACCATCATCGCGCGCCGGATCCCGAGGTCACCGACGGCGAGCACGTCCGGCCGGCGAAGTTGGAACATGAGGAACATGTGCGCGCTCCAGGTGCCGATCCCCTTGACCGCCACGAGCTCGGCGATCACCTCATCGTCCGGCAACTGCTCAAGGTCGTCGAGTGCCAGTGAGCCTTCCAGCACATGCTCGGCGAGCGAGCGCAGGTAGCGGACTTTGGCGTGGGACAGGCCGGCGGCGGCTCGAAGCTCCTCGGGGTCGTCGGCGAGGACCTCCTGAGGCGTCGGCGTGCGCCCGCCGAAACGGTCCGTGAGACGCGTGTAGATGGCTCGCGCGGCCGTCGTCGAGAGCTGCTGGCCGACGATCGAGCGCACCAGTGCGCCGTAGTGATCCTGCGGCCGGCCGGGGCGTGGGTTCTCGAGCCCGTCGACGCCGACCTCGTCGATGATCGCTCCCAGCACCGGGTCGCCGGCGCGTAGCGCGGTGACCGCGTCAGCGATCGCCGCGGGCTGGTCAGGGCTGGCCGGCAACCGCTCCGGGAACACCCGTGTTGGTCGAGTGCGTGGTCATGGCGCCTCTGAAAGCGCGAGCGCGACACCGTCGAGCGCTCCGAGCGCCCGCTCCACAGAGCAGGAGATGCAGGTGAACGTCGGCGTGTCACGCAGTGTGTAGGAGCTGGATTCGGTGGTCCGCAGACGTTGGACGAGGTCGAGGAAATCGCCTGGATTGTCGGTCTCGAACGCGACCACGAACTCTTGGTCGTCCAAACCGAACGAGTAGCTCGTATTGAGATCGACCGAGGGGAACTCGCGTCCCAGCTTGATGTGCTCCTGCATGATCCGCCAGCGCTCCGGCGCCGGCAGCGAGTACCAGGTTCGGGTCTTCACGAACGGGTATACGAACAGGTATTTCCCGTGCGCAGGTCGAACTTCAAGCCGGGACTCCTCGGAGTACTCCGAGGGTTTGGTCATGGCGAGAAACGAATGCGGAATCGTGCACCACTTCATCAGCCCACTCTGCGCCAGCACAACGTGAAACTCGTGGATCCGCTCCAGGTTCTGGGCTTGACTGAGCAGCATCAGGTCTGCGTCGCCGCGCGTACCCACGAGCGAGAACGCGCGCAGGAGATGGCCGTCGGCGAAGTCCTCGCAGGCCGCGATGAACTCGAGCTTGTCAGCGGCTCGGCTCTCATCGTCGCGCCGGCGCCAGGCCGGATCGACCTGCAGGAACGTGTACTTGACGAAGTGCCGGACCGGCATGTGCACACGATGATAGGCGACCGAAACCAGGCTGCCGTGCCTGATCAGAGGCTAAGATAAAGGTCATGCGGATCGCGCTCGTTTCGCCGTACTCGTGGACCTATCCGGGAGGGGTCACGAGACACATCGAGGCGCTCGCCGAGCGTTTCATCGAGGAAGGCCACGACGTGCGCGTGCTGGCGCCGTACGATCCCGCCGACACCGTCGCTGCGGGGCTGCATCGTGGCGCTCGGCCCCAGCCCCTGCAGGCTCCGGATTATCTCGTCTCGTTGGGTCGGACGATTGGCTTCAAGGCCAACGGCGCGGTGTCCAACCTTTCCATCACGCCCTATGCGGTGGCGACCATGCAGCGCGAGCTTCGGACCGGGGGCTACGACGTCGTCCACATCCATGAGCCGGTGGCGCCGTTACTCGGGTGGCTCGCCGCCGATTCGACTCGGCTGCCGTTGGTCGGCACGTTCCACTCCTACTCCGACAGCCGGATCTCGAATGGGATCGCCAATCTGTTTGGGGCACGGCGTGTCCTCAACCACCTTCATGTGCGAATCGCGGTTTCCGAGGCCGCCGCGTGGACGGCCAGACGTTTCTTCGGCGGGCACTACCGCGTGATCCCCAACGGCGTCCACGTCGACCCAGAGCTGGGGGCCCGCGCCGTCGCGTCCTCGGCTGACCGACTGCGGATTGTCTTCGTGGGCCAGGCGGTCGAGCGCAAGGGGCTGCCGCTGCTGCTGAACGCGTTCGAAGCGCTGCGAGAGCACATCCCGGCCGAGCTGACGGTGATCGGACCGACACAGCAGGAGCTCGCGCCGCTGATGCTCGACGATCGTGGCGTACGCGTGCTCGGCAAGGTCGACGACGCCCGCAAGCACTTCGAGCTCGAGCAGGCGGACCTACTCTGCGCCCCCTCGCTGCGAGGCGAGAGCTTCGGCATGGTGCTGACCGAGGCATTCGCCGCGGGCACTCCGGTGATCGCATCGGACATCGCTGGTTACCGCGATGTGGTCCGCGACGGCGTCGACGGCCTGCTCGTGCCGCCGGGAGATGCGCAAGCGCTGGCCGAGGTGCTGCGCGACCTGTGGGACGAGCCGGCTCGACGGTCCGAGATGGCGCTCGCCGCGGCCCGGGATGTTGAGCGCTTTGCCTGGCCACGCGTCGCCTCGGAGGTGATGGACAGCTACGCCGATGCGATTGCCACTCCGGCGCCCGAGGGTCGCGTCCAGCGCGCCGCGGTGAGGATTGGAGCTCGCCCGGCCGACCTCAAGCCTCACGTTCCGGCGCGCCGTCTACCCAGCCTCGAGCCTCCGCTGACCGGGGGCCGGTCGCCGCTGGTCCGGTTTGCCCGCCGGGCGAGCGTGGCCATCGTCTCGCTGGGAGGCCTGCTGCTGGCCTGGCTCGCGCTGCAGAAGATCGGAGTGGGCAACGTCACCACTGCACTGATCAACTCAAGCCCGGCGTTCGTGTTGCTGGGTTTCGGCATCATGTGCAGCGCAATGGTTCTGAGGGGATTTTCGTGGTACGCGATCCTGCGTGCAGCGCTGCCGCGGGCCCGCATACGGATCTCAGACGCGATGCAGGGCACGTTCATCGGCGTGCTCATGTCCTCGACGCTGCCGGCGCGGCTCGGCGAGCCCTCGCGCGCGCTTGTCGTGGCCCGGCGGACCGGGAGACCGCGCGACAATCTGCCCGTCGTCCTCGGCACGTTGGTCTCCCAGACCCTGCTCAACCTCGTCGCCCTGGCAATCCTCGGCGCCGTCATGTTCTCGTCCGTCGACCTGTTCAGCGGCCACCAGGACGCGTTGCTCGTGGCGGCGCTGGCGCCCTTGACGCTGCTGGTGATCGTCCTGCTGGCGCCGGTGCTGCTCCGTCACGGCAGCCTCGCCTCTCGGTTCGGCCGTGTCCATACCGTGGTCGGCCAGATCAGGCAGGCGCTGACCCGCGTGCGAGCCGGGCTCGCCGTGTTCCGCCGTCCCAAGCTCGGCGCGGCCGCGGCGGCGGCGCAGCTGGCCGCTTGGGGATTGCAGTGGCTGGCCTGCTACGTGCTCCTGGTCGCGCTCGGGTTGAATCGCCAGGCCGGGATTGCGGCAGCCGCGGCCGTCCTGTTCGCCGTCAACATTACCGCGGTGCTGCCGGCTACGCCGGCCAACGTCGGTGTCTTTCAGGCCGCGTGCGCCGCGGTGCTGCACACCGGTTGGCACGTCGGATTTGGCGCCGGCGTGGCCTACGGGGTGATCCTCCAGGCGGTGGAGGTCTCCAGCGCGCTGCTGATGGGCATGCCCGCCCTGCTCAAGGAGGGCATGTCCTGGCGTGAGGTCAGGCTCCGCGCAATGAACGCCGCACCAGTGAAGCTCCCGGCCCGGCCGGCCCGGTCCCAGCGCACGGGCTCGCGCCGCGGCAGCGGGCCGGTCAACGCCAAGAGCTAGACCAGGAGCCGCGAGCCCCACACCGTGAGCCCGTCGGCCGTCGCCCAGGTCAGAGGGACGCGGTCCGCAAGCGGAGCTAGCTCGCCAGGGCGCCGGCGTCCTCGAGCTCGAGCAGTCGCGTCGGGTCCTTCTCGGTACCGGCAATCAGGTCATCGCTGGCCTGCTTGGCGCTCTTGGGGAGGAAGCCTGACTTCATGCCGAAGTAGACGGCCTGTGGATGGTGGGTGACGATGGCCAGTGTCGACTGCTCGGGCTCAACGGCGTAGCCGCTGGAGAGCCGCAGCCCGATCGAGGGCGCGTCGAGCAGGCGGAAGACCTTTTCGTGCTCTGACTGCTCGGGGCAGGCCGGGTATCCCCAGGAGTAACGGCGACCCTGGTCGGGCGCGATCCTCAGCTCGGTGCGGACGCGCGCATGTACCCATTCGGCCATTCCCTCGGCCGTTTGCACACCCAGCCCGTGCACGAACAGCTGCTCGGCGAACTCGCCCTCGGCCTCGAGCGTGGCCATCAGTTCGGTGACCTCGTCGCCGGCGGTCACCGCCTGCAGGGCGACCACGTCGACGACGGGGTCAGTCGAGCTCAACGGCCGGTAGAAATCAGCCAGGCAGATGCGAGCATGCTTGGGCTGTCGCGGGAACACCAGCCGCTCCAGCTCGCGCTCGCCGGGGGCCTCCGGGTCCCACACGATCAGCTCGTTGCCGTCGGAGTTGCAGGGGAAGTAGCCGAGCACCGCGCGCGGCCGCAGGTAACTCTGCTCTCGCCACATGCGCTCGAGACGGGGCTGGAAGTCGTCGCGGAGCAAGCGCGTCCACTCCTCGCCCTTCACTCCTCGCCCGCCCCAGTGGAGCTTGAACAGCACGTGCGTATCGAGGTGGTGGTAGACCTCATCCATCGGGATCTCGAGCTCGCGGACGCCCCAGAAGGGAGGTTCCGGGATCGGGTTATCGGTGAGCGCCGCACTGCGAACTGACGCGTCAGTGGTCGGGGGCGCGTTGTCTGGTGTGGCCGCCGGCTGCTCGCGGAGCTGCTTCGCCGCGTCACGCGTCTGCGCGATCAGCCTTCCGCGCGCGTCGGCGTCGGTGAGCTGGTCCATCTTGGCCAGTCCCTCGAATGCGTCCTTGCAGAAGAAGACCCCGGGCTCGTACACCTCGTCGGATTCGCTCCCCTTCGGGTACAGGATGCGCAGCCCGAAGTTGCGGTTGATCGCCGCGCCGCCGATCAGTACCGGGAACGGCAGTCTGCGCTCATGGAGCTCCTGCACGCAGGCGGGCATCTGCTTCGAGGTCGAAACGAGTAGCGCCGACAGGCCGATCGCGGTCGCGTTGTGCTCGACCGCGGCGTCCAAGATATTGGAGATCGGAACCTGCTTGCCGAGGTCGATCACCGTGTAGCCGTTGTTGGTGAGAATCGTGTTGACCAGCGACTTCCCGATGTCGTGCACGTCGCCGAACACGGTCGCGATCACCACCGTCCCCTTCGTGTAGCCCTCGAGCTTGTCGAGGTACTTCTCCAGCTGCGCGACTGCGCGCTTCATCACCTCGGCCGATTGGAGTACGAACGGCAGGATCAGCTCGCCGGCGCCGAACTTGTCTCCGACCTCCTTCATCGCCGGGAGCAGCACCTCGTTCAGCGTTGGCACCGCGCCGATCTTCTTGACGCTGAGGTCGATCCAATCCTCGACGCCCTCTCGCTTGCGACGCAGGATGTGGTAATGCAGCGCCTCCTCGGGCTCCATGCCCACGGTCGGGTCGGCCGCGCCGGGGCCCTCCTCGGTCTCGGCTCCCTTGGACTCGAAGTGGGCGATGAACCGCTCCAGTGCATCCTCGCGGCGGTTGAACACGAGGTCGTCGGCCAGCTCGCGCTCCTCCGGGGGGATCTCGGCGTATGGAGTGATGTGGTTTGGGTTGACCATTGCGAGGTCAAGCCCGGCGTCAACGCAGTGGTGCAGGAAGACGCTGTTGAGTGCTGAGCGAGCGGGGACGCCGACGCCGAAGCTGACGTTGCTCACCCCCAGCGAGGTCTTGACGCCTGCGATCTCCGTCTTGATGCGCCGGATGCCCTCGATCGTTTCGACCGCGCTCGGTCGCCACTCCTCGTCGCCCGTGGTCAGGGTGAAGGTCAGGCAGTCGAAGATCAGCGCTTCCGGGTCGAGTCCGTGCTCGTCGCAGCACAGCTGCTTGATCCGCTGGGCGATCTCGACCTTGCGCTGGGCCGTCTTGGCCATGCCGATCTCGTCGATCGTCAAGGCGATCAGCGCCGCCCCGTGTGCTCTGGCCAGCGGGACAACCCGGTCGAGCTTTTCGCGACCGGCCTCGAGGTTGATCGAGTTGACGATCGCCCGACCCGGAATCTGCTGCAGCGCGGTGTCGATCACGTCGGGCTCAGTCGAGTCAACCTGAATCGGAGCGGGCTGGGTCAACGAGATGCCCTCGACGACCCGGCGCATCTGCTCCGCTTCGTCCTGGCGTTCGGTCAGGGCCACGCACACGTCGAGCACGTGAGCACCGCCGGCCACCTGGTCCTCGGCGATCGTCATCAACCCGTCGTAGTCGTCGGCCAGGAGCATCTCCTTGGCCTTGCGCGAGCCCTGAGAGTTGACCCGCTCGCCGACGATCGTGGGCCCGGGGTTCTGCACCAGCGGCGTGGCGGTCATCATCGAGCTGACATGGATGGGGCGGCGCGCGGGCCGCGGCCCCGGCGTGTGTCCGCCCACGCGCTCGGCGATCGCCCGGATGTGGTCGGGCGTGGTGCCGCAGCACCCGCCGACAATCGAGATGCCGTAGCGCTCGACGAACTCCCCGAGCGCATTGGCCAGCGGCTCTGGCTCCTCAGGGAAGATCGTCTCACCGTTGGGGCCTTGCAGGGGCAGGCCGGCGTTTGGGATGCAGTGGACCGGAACCGAGCAGTATTCGCCCAGGAAGCGGATCGCGTCGCGCATGTCCTCGGGGCCTGTCGAGCAGTTGAGCCCGATCACGTCGACCTCGAGCGCCTCCAATGTTGCGAGCACAGCGCTGATGTCGGTGCCCAGCAGCATCTTGCCCGCCTGGGGCAACAGGGACACGCTGCACTGAATCGGCACGCTGCGCCCGACCTGCTGGCCCGCGGCGCGCGCGCCGAAGATCGCCGCCTTGACCTCGAGAATGTCCTGCGCGGTCTCGATGATC
>Ga0302325_10027251_pt1 | contig 11849 bp, 6 predicted proteins | sample Palsa_T0_2_FD_201948 | JGI IMG/M metagenome (GOLD analysis project Ga0302325, IMG submission 201948) | Peat permafrost microbial communities from Stordalen Mire near Abisko, Sweden - Palsa_T0_2 | ecosystem: Environmental > Terrestrial > Soil > Palsa > Peat permafrost | place: Sweden: Abisko... | reverse complement strand
ATCGCGGCCGACGCGCATCGCTTGCTGCGCGGGCAGATGCGGGCACGTTATGGGCAAGCGGCGGGCGACGCCGTGCGCATCCTGTACGGCGGCAGCGTGAAACCGGATAATGTGCGTAGCCTGATGGCGCAGCCGGAGATCGACGGCGTGCTGGTGGGTGGTGCGAGTCTGGATGCGAACTCGTTTGCAAGTATCGTGAATTTTTAGCGATGGCGTTCACAATCCGGCTTGCACGGCGGCGATACGCGCCAGGGCAGCCCAGTCCAGTTCGCCTTCATCGCGGGCCAGCGCGGCCAGAAAGCGATCCCGCAGCACGCCGGCCAAGGGCATCGGCACCGCGGCCGATTCGGCGGCTTCCTGAACCAGGCGCAGATCTTTGAACCCCAGCCGCAGCCTGAAGCCCGCCGGCTCGAATTTTTCTTTGACCACCGCGCCGCCGTAGCCGCCGTACAGCGGCGAGTTGAACAGCGCATTGTTGATGATGTCGAGAAACTGGGCGGCATCTCCGCCGGACTTCCGCACCAGCGCGAACGCCTCCCCGAGCGATTCGATCGCGGCGGCGATCAAAAAATTGCCGGACAGTTTAAACACGTTCGCGAGCCAGGGGTCCGCGCCTACGACCGACCAACCCCTGCTGATAGCGTCGAACACCGGCCGGCAGTGCTCGACGTGCTCGGGGGCGCCCGCTGTCACAACCCACAACCTGGCTGCCTCGGCCGCCTCGGGCCTCCCGAAAACCGGCGCCGCAACGTAGATCTGGCCGCGCGCGGCATGCATCTCGGCGAGGCGCTTGGATAACCCCACGCTCACCGTGCTCATGCCGATGTGAATGGCGCCGCGTGCGAGAGTCTCGGCGAAACTCTGCACGACCTGCTCGACGGCCTGGTCGTCGGCCAGCATGGTGACGATAGCTTCGGCGTCGCGCGCCGCGTCCGCCGGAGAGTTCGCCATGGCCGCGCCTTCCTGCCGCAGCGGCTCGGCGCGCTCACGCGTTCGATTGTAGATGGTCAGGCTGTGCCCGGAGCGCACCAGGTTGCGCGCGATAGGCAGGCCCATATTTCCAGCGCCAATGAATGCAAGCTTCATGTTAAGTGTCATTCTAACCTCATCTCCAAGCCAACCCTGCGGTTCTGACCGGACCTGCCTCATAATGTCTAAAGAACCACACTCATGAAGATCCGCAAAGCGGTGATCACGGCTGCCGGGCCGAACCAGCGGAGCCTGCCGCTCCAAACCCTCATCGATCGCGATGGCGTTGAAAAGCCGGTGCTGCGCATCATTATCGAAGAGGCCCTGCGCGCGGGCATCGAAGAAATTGGCGTCGTCGTTTCTCCCGGAGACGAAGCGCCTTACGCGGGTGTGGCGGGCGATCACGCCGGGCGCCTGCGCCTGATTCCGCAGCCGGAACCGCTGGGCTACGGCCACGCCGTGCTGTGCGCCCGCGACTTCGTCAAGCAGGATCCGTTCCTGCATCTGGTCGGCGACCACCTTTATATCAGCCGCACCGCGGAGGGCTGCGCGCAGCAATTGGTCGATGTGGCGGAAGCGCAGGCGTGCGCCGTTTCGGCGGTGCAGGCCACGCGTGAGAACCTGCTCTCCCGCTATGGTGCGGTCGGCGGCCAGCGCGTCGCCGGCAGCCAGGATCTCTACCGCATCGAGACCGTCGTGGAAAAGCCCACTCCCACCGAAGCCGAGCAGCGCCTGGTGGTCCCAGGCCTGCGCGCCGGCCACTACCTTTGCTTCTTCGGAATGCACGTGCTCACGCCCGGCGTAATGGATTTTCTGGGACCGCGCGTGGGCCTCTCGACGGCGCTCGCCGAACTGGCCAAACGCGAGCAGTACCTGGCGCTCGAGCGCTCCAACCACCGCTACGACATCGGCCTGCGTTACGGCCTCCTGCACGCGCAAATGGCCCTGGCACTGAGCGGTCGCGATCGCGATGAAGTCTTGTCCCAGTTGGTCGAGTTGCTGGCCATGCGTGAGATGACGGCGGTCGGGAGATAGCCGCGTCATGAGCCAATTGACCGGCATCGTTACGGCAGCCGACCCTGCCGTTCGCAACCGCTCGCTGGATGCTTTCTGCCGGGACGCGGGGCTCGAAGATTTGCAGCGCGAATGCGACGCTCTGGACCGCTTCCGCCGCTCGAGCGACAACCTGTACGAGTGCGTGCGCGCCCTGTTTTTCCTGTATGCCATTCATCGTTTCCACTTGCCGTTCAAGCGCGGCGTCCGCGGCCAGGCGCCGATTCCCTTCCATGGCTACGAAAACCTGCTGAAGCGGCGCTTCGAAGAGGCACTTGAGATCTTCCTCGGGGCGCAGCGTGACAATGGCCCCAGCGCGGCCATTTCGAGCGCCCTGGCCATGGGGTACCGCAGTCTGGGATTTCAAACGCTTGCCGGGCAGGTGCGCCGCAGCGTGCGCATGGTGCGGGGCAATCAGTGGATGTTCCGCGCCGGCCATCCGGCCGATTATCCTCTGCGCCTGCGCCCCGAGCTCCTCGCGCGCCCCGCCCACGACGCCGCCCTTTTTCCCATCCTGCGCGAGACCACTCCGGTCCGCATGGACCTGACCCACAGCGGCTGGAGCGACATCTTCTTCCTGGGCATGGATTATCCGGAAGGCGCGCGCGTATTGAACGTTTCGATCGATCTCAGCGTGCGCGGCGCCGGTGCGCCCAAGCCGCCGGTCGAAGCCTGGTTCCGGGTGATCGACGAGCCCGTGCTGCGCCTCGCCAGTGTCGATCTGCAAGCGGTTACAGAGATTTCCACACTGGCCGAGGTCTTCGATTTCGCGCGCGATTATCTCGGTCTGTTGAAAGCCGCGGTGATCGCCTCCGGTATTGTGCCGCCCGGCATGGAAGGCGCGGGCCAGCCCCTGGCCGATCTCCTCGCGGTGCTCACCGGCCGCCCCGGCCACGGCATCGAAATCGTAAGCCGCGTGAACGATATTCCGAAAGGCTCGCGTCTGGCAGTTTCTACCAGTTTGTTGGCATGCTTGATCTCCGTTTGCATGCGCGCCACCGGTCAGACGCGCGCGCTCACCGGTCAGTTGGCGGAGCCGGATCGCCGTCTGGTGGCGGCGCGCGCCATCCTGGGCGAATGGTTGGGCGGCTCCGGCGGCGGTTGGCAGGATTCCGGCGGATTGTGGCCCGCCATGAAGTTGATCGAAGGCGTCCAAGCCGCGCAAGGCGACGCGGAGTTCGGCATCAGCCGCGGATGTCTGCTGCCGCGCCATCGCATCCTCGATGCGAGCGAGGTTTCCGCCGAAACGCGGCGCCGTTTGCAGGATAGCCTGGTGCTGGTGCATGGCGGCATGGCGCAGGATGTCGGGCCCATTCTCGAAATGGTCACTGAGAAATATCTGCTGCGCTCGGAGGCCGAATGGCGGGGCCGCCAGGATGCCATGCGCATCCTGGACGAGATCCTGGGCCGGTTGCGCGCGGGCGATGTGGCGGGCGTCGGCGCGGCCACCGAGCGCAATTTCGCGGGACCCATTCAGGCCATTATTCCGTGGGCCTCCAACCTGTATACCGAGACGCTGATTAACCGCGCGCGTGCCGAAATGGGTGCTGATTTTCAGGGCTTTTGGATGCTCGGCGGCATGTCCGGCGGCGGCATGGGCTTTATCTTCGAACCAGGCGCGAAAGCGCGCGCCGAGGAGCGTCTGGAAAACATCATGCGCGAGACCAAACTGCGCCTAGAGCGCGCGGTGCCCTTCGCCATGGACCCGGTGGTCTATAACTTCGCCATCAACGAGTGCGGCACGCACGCCGACTTTCTCGCCGGCAATACCGCGCTCATGCCGTCCGGCTACTACACGCTGACCGTTCCCGCCCTGTTGCGTCAGGAAACTCGCTTGCTCTCCTCGGCCCGTCGCGCCGAGCTCGATCGCTTCGCCGTCGCGTGCCGCACCGCGCCCGAGCTGTCCGGCATGGTACAGAACCTGTTCGATCACATGCTGCCGCGAGCCGCGGGCGACGGAGCGGAGGCCGCCCAGAGTCTCGCGGCGTTGCTCGACCGGTACGGCTTCGACCGCCTGCAGCATGAGCAGATCCAGGCCGACTTGCGCAGCGGCCGCATCGGCCTGGCACAGAACCGTCTGCCGGCCAGCAGCCGGATCGAAGACGTGGACGGCGGCGACTTCGTGGATGCGGTCAATGGCTTGCCGGCGCGCTATCGCGAAACCGGCATGCAAGCGCTTGCGGACGGTATGGTGGCCGTTGTATCGCTGGCCGGCGGCGCGGGCAGCCGCTGGACCAAGGGCGCCGGCGTGGTGAAGGCGCTCAACCCGTTCTGCAAGCTGGCCGGCAAGCATCGCAATTTCATCGAGGCCCACCTGGCGAAGAGCCGCCGCACGAGCCGCCAGTGCGGCACGCCGCTGCCTCACGTCATTACCACCAGCTACCTGACTCACGAAGCGGTGGCTGCCTGGCTCGAAGCTGAAGAGCACTACGGCTACGCAGGGCCGCTGCTGCTTTCGCCGGGGCGCAACATCGGCCTGCGCCTGATCCCCATGGTGCGCGATTTGCGCTTCGCCTGGGAAGAGATGCCTCAGCAACTGCTCGACGACCAGGCCCAGAAGGTGCGCGAGAGCCTGCACGCCAGCTTGATCGGCTGGGCGCGGCAGGCCGGCGAAGCAGGCAACTACACCGACAACCTGCCCATGCAATGCCTGCATCCGGTCGGGCACTGGTACGAGGCTCCCAACCTGTTGCGAAATGGCGTGCTGGCCCGCCTGCTCGATCGCCGGCCGCGCTTGCGCTACCTCATGCTGCACAACATCGATACGCTGGGTGCCGACGTTGCCCCGGATCTGCTAGGGCTGCACATTGAATCGGGAGCCGCCCTCACCACCGAGGTCATCGCCCGCCAGATTGACGACCGCGGCGGGGGCCTCGCCCGCATCGACGGCCGCGTGCGGCTGGCGGAAGGTCTCGCGCTGCCGGACGAGCGGGTCGAGTTCAAGCTCTCTTACTACAATTCCGCCACGTATTGGATCGACCTCGATCGCATGTTGGACGCATTCTCGCTGAGCCGCGCCGATCTCGGAAACGACGATAAAGTCGCGGCGGCGGTCCGCGCTGTAGCTGCCCGCATGCCGGCCTACATCACCTTGAAGGACGTGAAAAAACGCTGGGGCAAAGGCCAGGAGGACATTTTCCCAGTCGCGCAGTTCGAAAAGCTGTGGGGCGATATGACCGCGCTGCCGGAGCTGGACTGCCGCTTTGTGGTGGTCCCCCGCGAGCGTGGCCAGCAGCTCAAAGAGCCGGCGCAGCTGGATGGCTGGCTGCGCGACGGCTCGGCGGCCTATCTGCAGTCGCTGGGCGATTGGTAGTTTATCCGGACTTGAATCGCCCCTTGACGCAGCCCCCTGTTTCAGTCTAATATATGGCAGCGATACATATGGAACCTCCAGCTATCGATCGCGAGTGGAAGAAGGGCAGCGCCGAGCTGCTCCTGCTCTCGCTTCTCGATGCCCTGCCTCGCCACGGCTACGAAATCGGAAAGTTGATCGAGCAGCGTTCGCAAGGCGCGCTCCGTTTTCACGCGGCGTCGCTATACCCGTTGCTGTATCGGCTGGAAAAGCGCGGCTGGATTCAGGGCCGATGGGTCGAGAAGAGCGGCCAGCGCCGGCGCCGCTATTACCGGTTGACCGCGCAAGGCCGCAAAGTCTTGGCCGCCCAGCGGCAGGGTTGGCAGATGTTCATAGAGGCTATCGGTCGCATTACCGGAGTCGAAAATGCCTGACTGGAATGAACCAATTCGCAAACAACTGGCGGACTTGAAACTGGCTCCCGCCCGCGAGGCCGAGATCGTAGAGGAATTGGCCCAGCACACCGAGGATCGTTACCGCGAACTCCAAACCGGCGGAGTTGCGGAGACGGAAGCACGCCGCATCGCACTCGACGAGCTTAACGGACACGAGTTGCTGGCCCGGGAATTGCGGGCCATCGAGCGCACGGACGCGCCGGAGCCTGTCGTCTTGGGCGCGAAAGGCAAAGGGCATCCCTTGGCCGGCCTGGGGCAGGACCTTCGCTACGGATTCCGAACGTTGCGAAAAAGCCCGGGATTCACCGCCATCGCCATGCTGGCCCTGGCGCTTGGCATCGGAGCGAACACAGCCATTTTCAGCGTGGTGAATGGCGTGCTTCTGCGGCCGCTGGCTTATCCCGATCCGAGCCGGCTGCTGATGATTTTCGAAGCCACCTCGGAGTTCAGCGAGAGCTCGGTCGCGTACCCGAATTACCTCGATTGGCGCCGCGAGAGCAGGTCGTTCACCGATATGGGCGCTTACCGCAGCGACGACCTCAACTTCACCGGAGCAGGCGAGCCCGAGCGGCTCTCGGGCGAGTACGTCTCGGCGAGCCTCTTCCCGGTCCTCGGCGTGACTCCGTTCCTGGGGCGCAATTTCCTGCCTGGGGAAGACCGCCAGGGCGCGGCCTGCGCGGTGATGCTCAGCTACCGGTTCTGGAAACAGCGGCTCGGAGCCGACCCGAACATCCTCGGCAGAGTCCTGACCCTCAACGCCATGAGTTGCGCGGTGACCGGCGTTTTGCCCAGCAGTTTTCGCTTTCGCGAGATGGCCCAGGTCTTCGTTCCGATCGAGCAATGGAACAGCGCCGAGCTGCGCACGCGGGAGTCGCACCCGGGACTCCGCGTCATTGGCCGCCTCAAGCCGGGCGTAACCATTGAAGCGGCGCAAGCCGAGATCTCGTCCATCAGCAGCGTCCTCGCCCGCGAGTACCCGAAGACCAATGCGGGGGCCGGGGCGAAGGTCGTCCGCATGAAAGACGACATGGTGGGCTACATCCGCCGCACGCTGCTGCTGCTGGTTGGCGCCGTCGGGTTTGTGCTGATCATTGCCTGCGCCAATGTCGCCAATCTGCTGCTGGCGCGCTCCACTGCTCGCAAGCGCGAGTTCGCCATTCGCGCCGCGCTCGGCGCCGAACGCTGGCGCGTGGTGCGGCAGTTGTTGACGGAAAGTGTGCTGCTGTCTCTAGGCGCCGCCGCGATCGGCTTGCTACTCGCCTATTGGGGGACCAGCCTCGTCCTGGCTGCCGCGCCGGGCACCCTGCCGCGCTCCGGGGAGATCGGGATCGACCCTTATGTCCTGCTCTTCACCCTGGCGGTTTCGATGGTCACCGGCATTCTGTTCGGCTTGGCCCCGGCTTTCCACAGCGCGAATGCGAACCCGCAGGAGTCTTTGAAGGAAGGCACGCGCGGCGCGGGAGGCGGACGCCATCGAGCGGAGGGCGTCTTCGTGACCGTGGAAGTCGGCTTGGCCGTGATCCTGCTCGCGGGCGCGGGGCTCATGATGCAGAGTGTCTGGCGGCTCTTGCGGGTCGACCCCGGATTCAACACGCGCAACGTTCTGACGATGCAGGTGGCCCTGTCGCCCCAAGTGATGGCGAGCCCGCCGGGCATCCGTCTGGCATTCCAGCAATTGCTCGCGCGCGTGGCAGCGATCCCAGGGGTCCAGTCGGCTGCCGTCACCTCGGTGGTCCCTCTCGGCGAGAGTGACAGCGAAATCTCCTTCTGGCCAGGCGCCGGTCCGCAGCCTGCTCCGGATCGAATGACCGCGGCGATGTTCTACGTCGTCACTCCCGATTACCCCGCCGTAATGCAAATCCCCTTGCGGCGCGGCCGGTTTTTCACGGACCGGGACAACCTGGCGTCGACCCCCGTGGCTGTGATTGACGATGTCCTGGCAAAACACATCTTTCCCGGCCAGGACCCGGTCGGCCGGCAGATCAGCCTTATCGTCATGGGGACTGTCCAGATCGTCGGCGTGGCCGGGCACGTCAAGCATTGGGGCCTCGATGCCGACGACACCAGCAAGATACGAGACCAGATCTACTTCCCCGTACTGCAGGTGCCCGATAAATTCATGTCCGCGGGCGTGGCCGGACTGACGCTCATGTTGCGCACCGCACCCGAGCCCCTGAGCCTGGTCTCCGCGGTGCGCGCGCAGGTCGCCGGTCCCACCCAGGACCAGCCCATCTATGCGGTCCAAACGATGGAACAGATCGTCTCGGGATCGCTCGCCCAGCGCCGCTTCACCATGCTGGTGCTCATCATCTTCGCGGCGACCGCCCTGCTGCTGGCTGCGGTGGGAATCTACGGCGTCATGTCGTATACGGTGACCCGGCGGCTGCATGAACTGGGAATTCGCGTGGCCTTGGGAGCCTCGCGCCAACAGATCGCCGGACTCGTCATGCGCCAAGGAATGCGGCACGCGGCGATCGGAATGGCTGTGGGCCTGATAGCGGCTCTGGCGCTTACGCGACTCATGGCCGGCCTGCTATACGGCGTCCGCCCGGCCGACCCGGTGACGCTTGTGGCGGTAACGTTGCTGCTCGGAGGAATTGCGCTGCCGGCTTGTTACATCCCCGCGCGCCGGGCCACCGCAGTCGATCCGGTTGTCGCCCTACAGTGCGAGTAAGTCAACTTGTCTGCATTACAATAGGGGCAAGTGTCAGTCCTCCAGGACATCCGGCTCGCGTTCCGCCTTTTCCGTCGCACCCCCGCCTTCGCCGGCATCGCCCTGTTATCGATTGCGCTGAGCGTGGGCGCAGCCGCAGTGGTCTTCGCCGCCATCAAGTCTGTCCTCCTCGATCCGCTGCCTTATGTGCGTGCCGCGGAGCTCGTCCAGTTCCGCACCGATTTCACCAACGCCGAACCTTCCCATGGCGATTGGGTCTTCTGGAACGACATTCAGGAGCTGATTAGGCGCACGCGCACAGTTCAATCCATCGGCATTTATCGCAACGCCGTTTTTGATCTTGCGGGCGACCCGTCTACTCCGCCGGAAGCGCTATACGGCCTGTTGATCACCGCGAACCTCTTTCCCACGCTGGGTGTTTCGCCGATGCTGGGGCGCAACATCCTTCCCGGCGAGGATCAGCCCGGCCGCACCGATGAGATGATCCTGAGCTACGGCTTATGGATTCGCCGATTCAACGCGGACCGGAGCGTGATTGGCCGGAACGTAAAGATCGACGGCCAGGACTGTATCGTCATCGGAGTGATGCCGCCGAATTTTAATTTTCCGCTGCGCCGGGCGGCGGCTCACACCCCGTCCCCGTACGTGGAGTTTTGGGCGCCCCTGCGAATTACTCCTGCTGCTACCAGCGGAGGACTCGGGGCCGTAGGGAGATTGCGTTCAGGCGTGTCGCTTATCCAGGCACAGCAGGACCTCGCCTCCATCAGCGCCGCCCTCGCTCGCGAGTTCCCTGCTACCAACCGCGACCGTACTCTGCGCCTGGCCTTCCTGCGGGATCGAGCCGTGGGCAGCGCCGCCAACCCTCTTTGGCTGCTGATGGCGGCGGCTCTGATGTTTCTTTTGATCGGATGCGCGAACGTTGCCAATCTGCTCCTGGCGCGCGGACTGGTCCGCCGGCGCGAGATCGCCGTGCGCATGGCCATCGGCGCGGGGAGCGCTCGTATCGTCCGTCAACTCCTCACCGAGAGCTGCGTGCTGGCGGTCTTGGGCGGCCTGGGCGGCTATGCGCTGACTGTGGCGGCGTGGAAGATCTTGCCGGCCATAGCTCCTGTCAGTATTCCCCGATTAGCGGCGGCTCGCGCAGATTGGGCGATCTTGGGTTTCGCCCTGTTGGTGGCCCTGATCAATGGCGTCCTTTTCGGGATTGCGCCCGCCTTGCGCGCAGCCGGCTGGACGCAGGCGATCGCCGTACGCGACTTCGGCCTGCGTGGCGGTACGTCCGGAAAGCAGGACCGCATTCGCGGCTCACTGGTGATCGCCGAAGTTGCGGTGACCTTAACTCTGGTGGTAATCGGGGCGCAGCTCATGGGCAGCTTTATGGGCTTGCTTCGAACCGATCCCGGTTTCCAGGCCGATCGTATTCTGGCGTCCGTGATACTTCCTTCGCTCGCGCGCTACAAAACTCCCGAACAACGCGGAGCGCTTTACCGGCGGTTTCTCGATTCTGTCCGCGCGCTGCCCGGAGTGGAGAGCGCCGGGACCGTGGACGCGCTACCTTTTAGCGGAGAGAATCATGGCGGATGGATCACCGCGAATCAAGCCGCTGTGATAAACTCAAACGCTCAGATCAGCGCCGAAATCGACATCGTCGGCGGTGAGTATCTGCGGACTATGGGAGTTCGCCTCGCCGCGGGCCGCTGGTTCAACGACGAAGAGATGAGACCGTCGAGCGACGCCGCGATTATCGACGATGTAGCCGCCAGGCGCTTGTGGCCGGGCGCCGCCGCGATCGGGAAGCGCATGTGCGTCGACTGCACACCGGAGAATCCGCGCAATTGGAAGCGAGTCATCGGAGTAGTTTCGAGCATCCGCCATGCGGCTCTTGACGGACCGGTGCCGGCAAACGTCTATTTCTCCGCCGGGGCTCTCGAGAGCGCCGTATTCCTGGTCGTAAGAACCAACCGCCCCGTTTATAGCTCCAGCCGGGATCTGGAGAAAGCCATCCGCCGTGCGATCGCCGCAATCGATCCGAATCAGCCGGTGTTTCTCAGCGCTTCCATGCGAACTCTCATCGCCGACTCTGTCGCGGATCGGCGCTTCATCATGAGCCTGCTCACAGTCACTGGCTGCCTTGCGCTGTTGATGTCGGTGGCCGGCGTCTACGGCGTAACGGCGTACACCACCTCTCGCCGAACCCAGGAGATCGGCGTGCGGATGGCGCTCGGGGCCACTCCCGGCAACGTCCATACACTGATCTTCCGCCAAGGCTTCCTGACCGTCGCCGTGGGACTCGCGTTTGGGCTGGGTTTGAGCCTGGCTCTGATGCGCACTCTTCGCGGAACCCTGGTTGGGCTCGCATCCGGAAATCCGTCGCACGTTTGGATCGCGGCCGCCCTGGTCTCGCTCACCGCGGCGATCGCCTGCTGGCTCCCGGCCCGCCGCGCAACGAAAATCGACCCGATGTGCGCGCTGCGCGAAGACTAACCTACTTGATTTCCAGGATCTCTTTTTCCTTGATCTTGGCCGCCTGGTCGATCTTCTCCATATAGCCGTTGGTCAGCTTCTGGATTTCTTCGTGAGCCCGCTTGTCCTCGTCTTCGGTGATCTTCTTGTCCTTGAGCAGCGCCTTAATAGCTTCGTTGCCGTCGCGGCGAATGTTGCGCATGGACACCCGATGGTGCTCGGCGACGCCGTGCAGGCGCTTGACGAACTCCTTGCGGCGTTCCTCGGTGAGCGGCGGGATGGGAAGCCGGATCAGCTTACCGTCGTTGGCCGGATTCAAGCCCAGGTCCGAAACCCGAATGGCTTTTTCGATGGGACCGATTTGCGATACATCCCACGGCTGGATGGTGATCAGATTCGGCTCGGGCACGTGGAGCGTAGCCACCTGATTGAGGGGCGAGGGCGTCCCGTAGTAATCCACGCGGATGTGATCGAGAAGGCTCAACGTGGCGCGGCCCGTGCGAATGGCGGCCATCTCGTGCTGGAGATCGCCCAGCGCCTTTTCCATGCGGCTCTTGACATGGTTTTCAGCGTCCTTCACGGACCCAAAGGCTGGCCCGCTGGGGGCGGCGGTATGTTCGGGTTTCATAGTGGGCTAGTGAATCAGCGTTCCGATGGGCTCACCCATCGTCATACGCATTATATTGCCGGTTGTATTCAAATTGAAAACAATAATAGGCAGTTTGTTGTCCCGGCACATGGCAATGGAGGTCGCATCCATCACGCCCAGCGGTTTGGACAGGACCTCCAGGTACGAAACTTCACGGTACATCACGGCGTCGGGGAACTTCAAGGGGTCCTTGTCGTAGACGCCATCCACGCGGGTGGCCTTGGCGATGATCTCGGCGCGGATTTCGAGAGCTCGCAAAGTGGCGGCGGTATCCGTAGAGAAGTACGGATTGGA
>Ga0302325_10027250_pt1 | contig 11850 bp, 10 predicted proteins | sample Palsa_T0_2_FD_201948 | JGI IMG/M metagenome (GOLD analysis project Ga0302325, IMG submission 201948) | Peat permafrost microbial communities from Stordalen Mire near Abisko, Sweden - Palsa_T0_2 | ecosystem: Environmental > Terrestrial > Soil > Palsa > Peat permafrost | place: Sweden: Abisko... | reverse complement strand
AGCGCGGCGACCGGCTGCTCCACCACCGGGTCGAGCGAGGCGTGCATGCTCGGCGGGATGGCACTGCTGTGGCGCTGGCGGGCCCGGCAAAAGGCGGCGGGACTCGATGCCAGCAAGCCGAACCTGGTGATGGGCTCGAACGTCCAGGTGTGCTGGGAAAAGTTCTGCCGCTACTGGCAGGTCGAGCCGCGCTTCGTCCCGATGGTGCCGGGACGGCTGCACCTGCGGGGCGCCGAGGCCGTGGCCAAGTGCGACGAGAACACCATCGGCGTGGTCGCGATCATGGGCTCCACCATGGACGGCAGCTACGAACCCGTCCTGGAGATCAGCCAGGCCCTTGACGGGCTGCAGGCCGAGAAGGGCTGGGACGTGCCGGTGCACGTGGACGGGGCGTCGGGCGGCTTCGTCGCCCCGTTCCTGCACCCAGACCTGGAGTGGGACTTCCGGGTGCCGCGAGTCGCGTCGATCAACTCGTCGGGACACAAGTACGGCCTGGTGTATCCGGGCGTGGGCTGGATCTTGTGGCGGACCCCGGACGATCTGCCGGACGATCTCATCTTCAAGGTGAACTACCTGGGCGGCGAGATGCCGACGTTCGCGCTCAACTTCTCCCGGCCAGGTGCCCAGGTCGCCGCCCAGTATTACAACTTCATCAGGCTCGGGCATTCCGGCTACCAGCACGTGCAGCAGACCTGCCAGGACATCGCCCTCCACCTGTCCGCCGAGATCGCGAAGATGGGCCCGTTCGAGCTGCTCACCGAGGGCCGGGACCTTCCGGTCTTCGCCTTCAAGCTGCGCGACGACATCACCAGCTACTCGGTGTTCGACCTGTCCGAGCGGCTGCGGATGCGCGGCTGGCAGGTACCGGCCTACACCTTCCCTGCCGACATGACCGATACCGCGGTGATGCGGATCGTGATCAGGAACGGCTTCAGCATGGACCTGGCCAACCTGCTGCTCGCTGACTTCCGGCTGCATCTGCAGGTCCTGGAGCACCACCCGCAGACCCAGCCGCCGCCCGAGATCCAGAAAAAGCGCCAGTCCTTCACGCACTAGGCGGACTAAGGCCGGAGCCCGGACCGCCGGGCCGCGGACCGAGGGAAAGGGAATCCGATGACGGCGGCGCTGCGCAGCTATGTGAGCGGGACCTGGACCGATCCGGCCGACGACGGGAAGCCGGTGCTCGACGCGGTGACCGGCGAGGAAGTCGCCCGGGTCTCGTCGGCCGGCATCGACATGGGAGCGGCGCTGGATTACGGCCGGTCCGCCGGCGGCCCGGCGCTGCGTGAGCTGACCTTCCACCAGCGGGCCGCGCTGCTGAAGTCACTCGGCACGGCGCTGCGCGAGCACCGCCAGGAGCTCTACGCGCTGTCCGCGCGAACCGGGGCGACGCTCGGCGACTCCAAGTTTGACATCGACGGCGGCATCGCGGTGCTGCTGAGCTACGCCAGCCAGGCCAAGCGCGAGCTGCCGAACGACACCGTCCTGCCCGAAGGTCCGGTCCAGTCGCTGGGCCGAGGCGGGACCTTCGTCGGGCAGCACATCCTCACCCCGCTGCGCGGTGTCGCGGTGCAGATCAACGCGTTCAACTTCCCGGTCTGGGGCCCGCTGGAGAAGTTCGCCCCCGCCTTCATCGCCGGGGTACCGAGCCTGGTCAAGCCGGCCACCCAGACGGCGTACCTGACGGCCCGGCTGGTGGAGCTGATGGTCGGTTCCGGGCTGCTGCCCGCGGGCTCGCTTCAGCTGGTCTGCGGCGGCGCGGGTGACCTGCTCGATCACCTCAGCGAGCAGGACCTGGTGTCCTTCACCGGATCGGCCGCCACCGCGCAGCGGCTGCGGGCGCACCGGGCGGTCGTCAGCCGGTCGGCGCGGTTCAACGCCGAGGCGGACTCGCTCAACTGCTCCGTCCTCGGTCCCGACGCCGTGCCGGGCACGCCGGAATTCGACCTGTACGTGGAGCAGCTGGTCAGCGAGATGACCGTCAAGGCCGGCCAGAAGTGCACCGCGATCCGGCGGGCCCTGGTTCCGGTGGCGGTGGCGGACCAGGTGGCGGAGGCCGTGCGCAGCCGGCTGGCCACGGTGGTCGTCGGCAGCCCGGCCGAGGAAAGTGTCCGGATGGGCGCGCTGGCCAGCCTGGAGCAGCGCGAGGAGGTGCGCCGCTCGGTCAAGGCCCTGCTGTCGGCGGGACGGCTCGTCTCCGGTGATCCGGATCATGTCGACGTGGTGGGGGCCAGCGCCGAGCGAGGCGCGTTCCTGGCCCCGCTGCTGCTGGTCAGTGACGACGCCGACCGTCCCGAACCGCACCAGATCGAGGCGTTCGGACCGGTCAGCACGATCATCTCCTTTTCCGGCACCGACGAGGCGATCGAGCTGGCGGCCCGCGGCCGGGGCAGCCTGGCCGGATCGATCGTCACGGCCGACACGGGCTTCGCCCGCGACGTCGTGCTCGGCCTGGCTCCCTGGCACGGGCGGCTGCTTGTCCTGGACCGCGAGGACGCGGCCGAGGCGACCGGGCACGGGTCGCCGCTGCCCATGCTGGTGCACGGCGGTCCCGGGCGGGCCGGCGGCGGCGAGGAGATGGGCGGCATCCGCGGCGTGCTGCGCCATATGCAGCGCACGGCCGTGCAGGCGAGCCCGCGCGTCTTGTCCGCCGTCACGGGCCGCTGGGTGCCCGGAGCCGAGCGGACCGCGGACGGCGGCCACCCGTTCCGCAAGTCGCTCGCCGAGCTTCGGATCGGCGACGCGGTGGTGGCCGGGCCGCGGCAGGTGACGCTGGCCGACATCGAGCACTTCGCCGAATTCACCGGTGACACGTTCTACGCGCACATGGACGAGGAGGCGGCCCGGGCCAACCCGTTCTTCGACGGCCGCGTCGCCCACGGCTACCTCATCCTCTCCTTTGCCGCCGGCCTGTTCGTCCAGCCCGACCCGGGCCCGGTGCTTGCCAACTACGGCCTGGAAAACCTGCGCTTCCTCACGCCGGTGTACCCGGGGGACGAGCTGACGGTCACGCTTACCTGCCGGCAGATCACCCCCCGCGAGGACGCCGGGCACGGCGAGGTGCGCTGGGACGCCGACGTGACCAACCAGGACGGGAAGCCGGTGGCCAGCTACGACGTCCTGACCCTGGTCGCGAAGCAGTGGCCGCCGGCCTGAGGGGTCAGTCCGAAATCGCCGCCATGGCGTCGGGTGACTCGGGGAGCACCTGGCCGCCGTCCACCACGATCGACTGTCCGGTGATGTAGGCCGCCTCGTCGGTGGCGAAGAACAGCGCCGCGTAGCCGATCTCGTCGACGGTACCCAGGCGGCCCAGCGGTATCGCGGCGGTCATCCCGCTCGTGTACTCCTTACCCAGGTCGGCGAGCCCTTCGGTGACGACGTTGCCGGGCAGCACCGCGTTGACCGTGATGCCCTTGGGCGCCAGTTCGATCGCCGCCGTCCGCATGAAGCCCAGCTGGCCGGCCTTGCTCGCGCCGTAATGCGTCCAGCCAGGAAAACCGGTAATCGGCCCGGTAATGGACGACGTGATGATGACCCGGCCGCGGCCCGAGCGCGCCAGCCCGGGCAGGCACGCCTGAACCGAGAGGATCGTGCCCTTCAGATTGATCCCGAGCACCTGATCTAGATCAGCCTCGGTCAGGTCCTCCAGGCGGGCGTCGGGGAAGATCCCGGCGTTCGTGCAGAGCACGTCGATGCCGCCCAGCCGCTCCTGCGCGACCCCCGCCATCCGGCGGCAGTCTTCGGTACTGGCCACATCGGCGAGCACGAACGAGACCTCCCCGGCGAGCCCGCTGGCCGCGGCCTGATCGCTGAGCTCGTCGGCCGCGGCCCGGGCGACCTCGAAATCCCGGCCGGTGATCAGTACCTTCGCTCCGTTGCGGGCGAACACGCCGGCCATTCCCTTGCCGATCCCCCGGGTGCCGCCGGTCACGACCACGGCCCGGCCGGCGATTGATGTGAACATGAGGCACTGCCCTTCAGTGTGCGGGTTTCAGAGGCGGCTGAGGTAGGACTCGGCCAGGTCGCAGCTGCCGCGGGTATAACCGGCGCCGAGCTCGGCGGCGAGGTCGACGCCCTGGTGCGAGCCGATCCAGGCGACAAGCAGCAGCCGCCGGAACATGATGAACGTCCAGATCTCCGCCTGGTCCTGCGCGGACAGCTCACCGGCCCGGCGGTACCCGTCGAGCCAGCTGTCCACCAGCGCGGGCACCTCGGGCGAATGCTCGAAGAAACTGACCGAGGTGCCCAGGTCGTACAGGTACCAGCTGAACCCCGAGTCGTCGAAGTCGATGATGCTGACCGATCCGTCGTGCACGAGCAGGTTGGCCAGCCGGGTGTCCGCGTGCACCAGCCCGTAGCGCTCGGGCCCGGTGCCGAACGCGGCCAGCCGGGCCTGGAGCACGTGGTCCAGGCGGGTCAGGACCTGCCGTTCGGCCGGCCCGACGCCGATGCCGTCCTGCCAGCGTCCCCAGCGGGCCTGCGGACCGAACGCCGCCCCGTAATCCCAGCGGAACCGGGTGAACCAGTCCGGCCGGGACCAGCCCCTGGCGTGCCGGTGCATCCGGGCGGTGATCTCGCCGAGCTCGGCGAAATGGCTGCCGGTGAGCGCGCCGTCGGGTTCGGTGCCGGGCAGGAACTCGAAGCGGACGCAGTGCCGGACGGTAGCGGGGCCCGCGCCGCCGCGTTCGGCCACCGATACGATCCGCCGCCCGTCGGCGGCCGGCAGGATCCGGGGCGTGCGGACCCCGGCTTCGGCCCGCAGCGCGTCCATCCAGGCCAGCTCGGACACGATCTCCGGCTGGCTGTGATAGCCGAGCCGGTGCACCCGCAGCACCGAGGGACCGGTGTCGGGATCGGTCACCAGGAAGGTGGCGTTCTCCGAGACGTTGAGCAGCTCGATGACGGTGTCCGGATGCGCATGGTAGGCCCGCAGCGCGTCCCCGGCGCAGCCCCGCACCCGGTCCATCACGTCTCCGCCGGCCGACAGGTCATGGCCCGGGAGGCTAACCGTTTCGCTGACCGGAAAGCCAGGATCGTTCCGTACCTCGTCCATCTCAGCCTCCGGCACGTAACAAAGCGAACCCCCGGGTCTCACCGCACCGCGACGCGGTGGAGAACCGGGGGTTCGGATTCAAGTCGGTCAGGTCACGCGCAGGCCAGCTAACGCAGAGGCGCCGCGGAGGCGGGCCAGCGCCTCGGCCAGGATGGCCTCGCCGTCGGAGTCGCTGCGGCGCTCCTTGACGTAGGCGAGATGCGTCTTATAGGGCTCGACCCTGGGCGGATTCGGCGGAGCCTGCTCGTTCTGGCCCGCGGGGTTGCCGCACCGGGGGCACTCCCAGGTGTCCGGGATCGCGGCGTCGGTTGCGAAACTCGGGCGGGTCTCGTGCTTGTTCGCGCACCAGAACGACACCCAGACACGGGGCGCGGCCTCGCCGCGCTCAGCCTCTCCCATCGGCCCCGCGCCAACCCTGCTGCCGCGGATGGCGTTGCCACTACTCACAGATCACCCCTTGAAAGGCCATAGTGCTACCAAGCCGGAACTTCGGTGCGGGAAACTTCGGTGCGGGATAGACGACAGGCTAATGGTTGATCAGCCAGCTGAGGGCGATAACGCAGACAAACCACAGGACACCGAAGAAGATGGTGATCCGGTCCAGGTTTCGCTCGACGACAGAGGAGGAGCCCAGGGTGGAGGACACCCCGCCGCCGAACAGGTCAGACAGACCGCCGCCCTTACCTTTGTGCAGCAGGACGAGCAGGATCATCACGAGGCTGGTGATGATCAGGATAACGGAAACCCCGACGATCATCGCTGTTATCCCTCTCCCTTACGCCGCCACTTCACGATACCGGCAGATCTGAGCGAACTGCCCGGCGTCGAGGCTGGCCCCGCCGACCAGGGCGCCGTCAACGTCCGGCTGCGCCATAATCGGCGCGATGTTGCCGGGCTTAGCGGACCCGCCATACAGGATACGCACTCCGCCTGCCGTTTCGGCATCATAGACGTCCGAAATTCGCGACCGAATGGCCCCGGCCGCCTCCTGAGCATCGGCCGGGGTGGCCACCTCCCCGGTCCCGATGGCCCAGCACGGCTCGTAGGCGACCACCATACCGGCCACCGCGGCGGCTGTGATACCTTTCAGCGCCGCGTCGAGCTGTCCCAGGATGTGCGGGATATGCTGTCCGGCCTGGCGGACCTCGAGCAGTTCCCCTACGCACAGGATCGGTGTCAGCTCCCATCGCAGCGCGGCCTGGACCTTGGCGCCGACCAGCTCGTCCGTTTCGGCGTGGTACTGCCGCCGCTCGGAATGGCCGGCCAGCACGTAGTCACAGCCCAGCTTGGCCAGCATCGACCCGGAAATGTCGCCGGTGTACGCGCCCGCGTCGTGCTGGGACAGGTCCTGCGCGCCGTAGGAGATCCGCAGCTTGTCTCCGTCGATCAGCGTCTGCACGCTGCGCAGCGCGGTGAACGGCGGCAGCACGGCCACCTCGACCGAGTCGAAGTCCTTACCGGTCAGCGTGAAGGCGAGCTTCTGGACCAGGGCGATCGCCTCGAAGTGGTTCTCCTGCATCTTCCAGTTGCCCGCCATCAGCGGAAACCTGCCTCCCGCACGAGAGTCGCGGGAACGGCTGGTCATGCCCTGTCCTTCGGCCCGGAGCCCGCTGGCCCGGAGTCCTCAAGCGCGGTCAGCCCGGGCAGGGTCTTGCCTTCGAGGTACTCCAGGCTCGCGCCGCCACCGGTGGAGATGTGCCCGAACGACTTCTCAGGAATGCCGAGCGCCCGCACCGCCGCGGCGGAATCGCCGCCGCCGACCACGGTCAGCCCGTCCACGGCGGCCACGGCCTCGGCCACCGCGCGGGTGCCGGCCGAGAATGCCGGGAACTCAAAGACCCCGACCGGCCCGTTCCAGAAGACGGTCCTGGCGTCGGCGAGCTTGCTGGCGAACAGGGCCCGGGTCCGCGGGCCGGCGTCCACTCCTTCCCGGTCGGCGGGGAAGTCGGTCACCAGCACCACCTCGTGGTCGGCGTCGGGCGCGAAATGAGTCGCCGCGACCAGGTCCACGGGCAGGACGAGTTCCACGCCGCGCCGCTGCGCTTCGGCCATCACGGCCTTGACCGCGGGAATCTGGTCGGCTTCGAGCACCGAGTTGCCGACCTCGTAGCCTTGCGCGGCGAGGAACGTGTACCCCATGCCGCCGCCGATGAGGATCCGGTCCGCCAGGTTAAGCAGGTTGCCGATCACCGCGAGTTTTTCCGAGGGCTTCTTGCCGCCGAGCACGACCACGAACGGGCGGGCCGGGTCGGTGGTCAGCTGCCGCAGCACGGCCACCTCGCTTAGTACCAGGTCACCCGCGGCATGCGGGAGCAGACGGGGCAGGTCGTAGACCGACGCGTGCTTGCGGTGCACGGCGCCGAACCCGTCCCCCACGTACAGCTCGCCGAGGGCGGCCAGCCGCTCCGCGAACGCCGCGCGCTCCGCATCGTCCTTGCTGGTCTCGGCGGGCTCGAAGCGGACGTTCTCCAGCACCGCGACGTCGGAGTCCCCGAGGCTGAACGCGGTTTCTGTGGCCGAGGCGCCCGCCACGTCGGTGGCGAACGAGACGGGCCTGCCTAGCAGTTCAGCCAGCCGCGCCGCCACCGGCCGCAGCGAGGGGCCGCCCGCCGCGCGCTCTTCGAAGGTGGCGCCCTTGGGGCGGCCGAGGTGCGCCAGGATGATGACCCGCGCGCCCCGCTCGGACAGCTTGCTGATCACTGGCAGGCTGGCCCGGATCCGCCCGTCGTCGGTGATCTCCCCGGTGCCGGTCAGGTCAAGCGGTACGTTCAGGTCCGAGCGCAGCAGTACGCGCCGGCCCGTGACCTCCAGGTCGTCGATGGAGCGCATTACCGCAGCCGTGAGGCGACGAGGGCGGTCAGGTCGACGAGCCGGTTGGAGTAGCCCCACTCGTTGTCGTACCAGCCGATGACCTTCACCGTACTGCCGAACGCCATGGTCAGCGACGAGTCGAACGTGCAGGACGCGGGCGAGCCGACGATGTCGGAGGACACGATCTGGTCCTCGGTGTAGTAGAGGAAACCCTTGAGCGGTCCCTCGGCGGCGGCCTTGAACGCGGCATTGACCTCGTCCTTGGTCACCTCGCGGTTCAGCTCCACCACCAGGTCGGTCACCGAGCCGTCCGGCACCGGCACCCGCATGGCCATCCCGTCTAGCTTGCCCTTCAGCTCGGGCAGCACCAGCGAGGTCGCCTTGGCGGCCCCGGTCGTGGTCGGGATGATGTTCTGCGCGGCAGCCCGCGCCCGCCGCAGGTCTTTGTGCGGGAAGTCGAGGATGACCTGGTCGTTGGTGTAGGCGTGGATCGTGGTCATCAGGCCCTTGACGATCCCGAAGTTGTCGAGCAGCACCTTGGCCATCGGCGCGACGCAGTTCGTCGTGCAGGACGCGTTGGACAGGACGTGGTGCGTCGCGGGGTCGTACGCGTCGTCGTTGACCCCCATCACGATCGTGATGTCCTCTTCCTTGGCCGGCGCGGAGATGATGACCTTCTTCGCGCCCGCCGCCAGGTGCGCGCCCGCCGTCGGGCCGGTGGTGAACCGGCCGGTGGACTCGATCACGATGTCCACGCCGAGCTCGCGCCAGGGCAGCTTGGCCGGGTCGCGTTCGGCGAGGATCTTGATCTCCTTCGCGCCGACGGCGATGGTGTCACCGGATACCGACACCTCGGCCGGCAGCGTGCCGAGCACGGTGTCGTACTTGAGCAGGTGCGCCATCGTGGCCACGTTGCCGAGGTCGTTCGCCGCCACGATCTCGATGCCACGGTCACTGTCCGAGGCGTTGGCCGCCCGCCAGAAGCTACGCCCGATGCGGCCGAACCCATTGATTCCCACGCGAATAGTCACAGCACCAAATCTCCTCGTCGATCTCCGTGATCGCCAGCGCTCCGAGACTATCGGACGCTGCCTCCTCCGATGGTCAGAAGGCGGCGCCAGGCCTGCGCACGCCGAGCCTGTCAGGGCCGCTGGTACCGGGCAGGCAGGGCACAGACGCCTTTTATGGTCTAGACCATAGCAAAAAAGAAAATTCTTTGATCCGAACGGCCCAGCTACCTGCGCAAGGCCCATCGGCTCAGCGTGCCTGTCGATCGGCACCGTGCGGATTCGGGTAGCAGGTGACAGGCATCGCCGGGCTTCGCCGGCGTAGCGTCTAGCGAGGGAAAAGGGGGGTACAAGCCTTCGCGATCATGGGATAAACATTTCGATGGCGGGGCGCATGTGATACAGAGGGCTGGTGTGAGCCGGGAGGGAGCAGACGGGGTGCGAAGGGTTAGAGCATGTCGACGGTGAGGAAGGATTCGGTGCTTGGGATGCCTTGCTCGCCGGCGCGGCGGTCGGCCATGGCCAGCAGGCGGCGGATGCGGCCGGCGATCGCGTCCTTGGTCAGCGGCGGGTCGGCGAGCTGGCCCAGTTCTTCCAGGCTGGCCTGGCGATGCGCGATCCTCAGCTTGCCCGCCATGGTCAAGTGCTCCGGCGCGTCCTGGCCCAGGATCTCCAGCGCGCGCTCCACCCGGGCGCCCGCCGCCACCGCGGCGCGGGCGCTGCGGCGCAGGTTCGCGTCGTCGAAGTTCGCCAGCCGGTTGGCGGTGGCCCTGACCTCGCGACGCATCCGCCGTTCCTCCCAGGCCATAACGGCCGCGTGAGCGCCGAGCCTGGTCAGCATGGCGCTGATCGCCTCGCCGTCGCGGATCACGACCCGGTCCACGCCGCGCACATCCCGCGCCTTGGCGTGCACCTTCAGCCGCCGCGCCGCGCCGACCAGCGCGAGCGCCGCTTCTGAGCCCGGGCAGGTGATCTCCATGGCCATCGACCGGCCGGGCTCGGTCAGCGACCCGTGGGCCAGGAACGCGCCGCGCCAGGCCGCCTCGCAGTCGCAGGCGGAACCGGACACGACCTGCCGGGGGAGGCCGCGCACCGGGCGGCCGAAGCTATCGATCAGCCCGGTCTGGCGGGCCAGGCTCTCCCCGGCTCGCCCCTTGCTCACCCGCACCAGGTAGCGGTTTCCCTTCCGCAGGCCGCTCGGCGCGACCACGAGGAACTCGGCCGGGTGCCCGAACACCTCGGTGATGCTGGCCCGCAGCCGCCTGGCCACCGCTCCGGTGTCCAGCTCCGCCTCGACCACCACCCGGCCCTCGGCCAGGTGCAGGCCGCCGGCGAACCTGAGCAGCGTGGATACCTCGGCCTGACGGCAGCACGGCTTCAGCACCGGGACCCGGCTGAGTTCGTCCTTCACTACGCCGGTCATCGCCATTCGCGTCGCTCCCCCCACGTTTGCCTGGCTGCCTGTCCGGGCCACTGGCCTCCCGGAGCGCCAAGGTTCCCCCCGCCGTGCCGTGCCGGGGGAACAAAGCCTTCAGACCCCCGGAACCTCGCGAAAATCTCTGCGTAAGTCTCGGCCAGCAGCCTCGGATCATGACGGGGCGTGCCATCCGCCGCGGCCACGTCGGCCCGCTCAAGCCGGGCGCCGAGCATGGCCGCCGCCCTCTCCAAGTCGGCGAGGTTATCGGTGTCCGAAGCTTTGCTGTCGGCCAGGACCACATCCACGGTAAGCGCCGGCGCGTGTCCGGCGAGCACTTCCAGGTGCTTGTGCGGAGAAAATCCGGCCGTCTCGCCCGGCTGCGGCGCCAGGTTGAGGACGAGCAGCCGCCGGGCCGTGGTGACATGAAGCGCGGCCGCGAGTTCGGGCACCAGCAGGTGCGGCAGCACGCTGGTGAACCATGACCCGGGACCGAACACGACCCAGTCCGCGTCCAGCACGGCCCGCACCGCCTCGGGCACCGCGGGCGGGTCTTCGGGGAGCAGCGTGATGGACCGGACCTGCCCCGGCGTGGTGGCGCATTCCTCCTGTCCCCTGATCGTGGTGACCTCGTCCGGCTTGTCCGGGTCGGCCCCGACCACCTCCGCGACGATGTCGAGCGGCACCGCGGCCATCGGCAGGACCCGGCCGCCGGTGCCGAGCAGCCGGCCGACCCAGTCCAGGCCCGCGACGGTGTCGCCGAGAAGGTCCCAGAGCGCGACGATGAGCAGGTTTCCGACGGCGTGGCCGGCCAGATCGCAGTCCCCGCCGAACCGGTGCTGCACCACCTTGCTCCAGGTGGTGCCCCACTCGTCGTCCCCGCACAGCGCGGCCAGCGCCATCCGCAGATCGCCGGGGGGCAGCACGCCGAAATCACGGCGCAGCCTGCCGCTCGACCCGCCGTCGTCCGCGACGGTCACGATCGCGGTGAGATCATCAGCCACCCTGCGCAGGGCCCGCAGCGAGGCCGCCAGCCCGTGGCCGCCGCCGAGTGCCACCGCCCTCAGGCCAGTCACCAGATGCTCACTCCCGACCTAGGTCTCTGTGCACGACCTGCACCGTCCCGATCCCAGCCGCCTCCTCGACACGCACCGCGAGCTGGTCGGCCATGGCCACGCTGCGATGCTTGCCGCCGGTGCAGCCCACCGCGAGAGTTACGAACCGCTTGCCCTCGCGCTCATAGCCGGGCAGCACCACCCGCAGCAACTCAGTGTAATGGTGCAGATACTGTTCGGCACCAGGCTGGGAAAGAACATAATCGCGCACGGGCGCGTCCTGTCCCGTCATTGGGGCAAGTTCGGCGATCCAGTGCGGATTCGGGAGAAACCGGCAGTCGGCGACGAGGTCGGCGTCGACCGGAAGGCCGTACTTGTAGCCGAACGAGACGATGGACAAGCGCAGGCCCATCGCGGTGCCGCCGCCGAAGAAGTCCCGCATCCGGGCGCGCAGCTCGTGCACGTTGAGCCGGGAGGTGTCGACCAGGAGATCGGCGTCGCCGCGCACCT
>Ga0302325_10027249_pt1 | contig 11850 bp, 4 predicted proteins | sample Palsa_T0_2_FD_201948 | JGI IMG/M metagenome (GOLD analysis project Ga0302325, IMG submission 201948) | Peat permafrost microbial communities from Stordalen Mire near Abisko, Sweden - Palsa_T0_2 | ecosystem: Environmental > Terrestrial > Soil > Palsa > Peat permafrost | place: Sweden: Abisko... | reverse complement strand
TGGCCAGTTCGAGGAGGGCGATCGATCGCAAACCTACAAGAAGCAGGGAATTGTGATCTGGGGTCCATTCAAAATCGCGCAAGATGTATGGGTTGCTTTTCTGGTCGTCGTCTTCGAGCTTAGGATGAGTCGGTGTTTCAAAGCCACTTAGACTGGAGGTGACTTTGGCTGCTGAGACCAGGAGAATTCGATCAGCCGAAGAATGAGCACTCGAGACGGTACTCTGGCTCCCTGATTCGGTCTTGGGCTGAACTCTGCCCTGGGTTGAAACCGACCATATCTCACGCTGCGGCGATTTGTCGTTGATCCGTATTGACCCCGTATGCGAGGACGTCTCAATCCACGCGAACCGCTCTCCGTCTGGGCTCCAGCGGACGGAACCTAGTCGTTCGTCGAAATCGGGCTCTGAACTGACGCGCTGCACCGTCAGAGCGTTGACGTCGGCCTCGGCACCATGGCCGTCGATTTGAGCAGCCAAAGGAGCGGAATGGATCGCGAGCAGTAGCAAAGAGCTTGCGATGCAAAGCAGGAAAAAACGTGTTTTGATCATGCATCGTTCCTTCGAGAATCGGGTCATTCTGATAAGCGAAATGAAATTTGGTCAATCATTGCTATTTGGGAAAGGATCTGTGCAGAACCATCGACATTCCTGCCGTTGCTCATTTCATTCGAGGCGAATCTCAGTCATCACAGAATTCATCGTGGAATGTGTGCTAGTTTCTTAGGATATCTTCGATTTTTGCAGATCCCGTGTTCTCATAGTATGCAAAGAGGGGGTGTGCCCGGGCGTCGCTAACTCTTTGGCGGCGGCTGATCGTAATTCAGAAGGGACATGACTCGTAGCAATTCAGCGATAGACTCGATAGTCATTTTGAGGTGGCGTCAGCCAAGAATGTGGGCATTCGATGCCTTTCCGTTTAAGAAGGCGATTAAGACCGGCGAAATGTGGTTTTGTGTAGATCAAGAAAAATGTACATTAAAAAATTCAAACCTTGATCAAAATTGCTCATCGATGATTTAGACTCGGTTTAGTCACCATTCAGCCGTTGACAGTATCGCGATTTGTGCCTTCCCATACGCGGTGCCTTGACGCTCTTGAGTTCGTACTTATTGCCTCTTCTGTTCCAAAGCAGAACCCAGTCGAGCCGTTCATAGAAGTTTGGAGTGTGCTCGCGGGCAGTAAGTAACCACATAGATGGTTACTTAGGTACCAAGTCGAAAATGCCATTTTGGGCGTTGGGAACTTACTGTACCTAACCTTTGGTCCGATCGGTTCTCTCGTTAAGCGATTGATTTTTTAAGGGATAAGGAGAGGGTGTGTTTCGTCCCTGAACTTTTCTGTCGCTGCTACCCATTGCCCGGCCATGCCAGCGAAAAGGGAAAATTTTCAAATTTAGTACCCAATGATGATGAGCTAAGGTAATCTAGTCTTCCGTTACCCAATAGCCTTGGTTCCGGCTCTCTGCAGCGTAGGCAGCTGAGCAAAAAAGCAATGTACTGGTTGAGAAGTTCAATAGGACTCTCCGCCTCGAATTGGTAGAGGAGTTTGCGTTCATGAAATTTGTTTCTTTTGATACCCGTAGGAAATCGTCGATTTGCGTCATTTTATCGGCAATCTTTTTGGCCGCATCGTTCGGAGCATTAGGTCAAACACCAACGAACATCCAGATTTCCGGAGCGGTCCAACAACCGTCTGTAAGCCGTCTGGGTGTGAATCTCTCCGACGAGACCTACTGGGATTCAGGTCAGATGACCAAGAATCTGGTGTTCGAGAATCCCGGATTTGAAGGCTTGAAGTACCGGATGGTCTTGAAGTGCGCAGTAGTAACCGCGAACACTTGTCAGGACGATAACCAGTATGCAGCGATGGCGGCTGGATACTGGGTGGGCACGACTTACCGAATCCTTTCTGGAAATTCTGGGGGCAAGACAGGCACGGTTTTGGCCAGCACCGCATCCGCGAATTGTTCTGGATGCGGGATGATGATCACGTTCGATCAGAATATTAACGCAGCTGTAGGAGATTATTTTTCTGTAGAAACAGCTTTGCAGCCTGGGCACGGAGATGCAGGTTGGGCTGACGATGTTTCAGGCGGCGGCACAATTTCGACGGAAACGACTGATCTGTCGCCAGAGACTCCCGGAAAACAGGCATTGGTCTTGAATGCCGGCGCGCCGGGAGAATCGGCGGCCGTCCAGTCCGGATTCGATACGTGGTCTGGTCTGAGCTTTATCCAGTTGAATGGAACTTTTGAAGTTACGTTCCGCGCCAAGGGAATTGGCGGCAACAATACCCTGACCGTTACCGTTCAGCGCCTCGAAAATGGCATACCGTTCTATCTGGATCAGACGGTGACGCTGACCAACAGTTGGCAGGATTACACACTCACGTTCAGCGCCAACGAGACTGGCTCCGCTGTTGGGTCTGTGCAACTCGAATTCCTGGCCTCCAATTCCAGTGTGGAACTGGACGATGTTTCACTCGATCAGACAAACACGAGTTCATCCAATCCAACGATATTTCGCGACGACGTGGTCAATGCTCTGAAGGAGCTCAATCCTGGCACGATCCGCATGATGGCTGCTGGAGCAGCCCTTGGTTCCGATCTTCCCAATCAGCTGCAAGTTCCCGGCGCCCGTTATCGCGAGGGGTGGAACAGCAGCGGAGTGCAAACCGTAATCCCCTACGGCATCCACGAATTTCTGCAACTCTGTCAGACAGTCGGAGCAGACCCGTGGATCACCATTCCAACCGCGACGACGCCGACCGAGATGACGGAGTTCATCGAGTACCTGACCGGCAATGGTTCCGATCCATGGAGCGCGCTTCGCATCAGCCGCGGCCAGACCTCGCCCTGGACATCCGTCTTTGGCAAGATCCATCTTGAGCTCGGGAACGAAACTTGGAACGGCTCGTTCAAAGGCGAGTCCATGAACATCCCTGGCTATCCGGAGTGGGCAAACACCATTTTTGCAGTGGCAAGACAGGCGCCTGGATTTGTGGCGAGCAGCTTCGATCTCATCCTGGATGGATGGGCTAGCTCTCCCGGATATGACGGCCCTATGTTGAGCGTAAGCAATCAGCACGACTCAATCGATATCGCTCCATACCTGCTTTATAGCGCCAACGACGAAGCGCAGGCGACGATGTTCGGTGCGTTGTTTGCCGAACCGGAACTCTTTGAGTCCGCGGGCGGCGAAGTGTATCAGGACATGACAGTGGCAGCGGCGGCTCCATCAGCAACATCGACATCGACCAACGTCAGCGTGTACGAAACCAATCTCGGCACGATGATTGGCGGTATCACCAAGCCAGAGCTCGATGCGCTGACTCCCTCCGTGGGTGCGGGCGTCGCAATGGCCGACCATATGCTCCAAATGATGCGGCTGGGGGTTAAGTATCAGAACATGTTTGCGTTGCCGCAGTATGAGTATCTGCGCGGCGATGGGAGCCTGGTACGACTGTGGGGAATTGTCGTGGACATGGGCACGACCAACAGGCGTCGACCGCAGTTCCTTGCCGAGGCGCTGGCGAACAGCGTGATCGGCGGCAGCATGCTGCAGACGGCTCAGACGGGTGCAAATCCGACATGGAACCAGCCGTTGAGCAGCGACGGAGTCGTACTCAACGGTGCGCACGACATCCAGTCGTTCGCCTTCCTGAACCAGGGCAATGTCTCGACGGTCCTCTTTAATCTGAGCCAAACGACCGCGCTACCAGTTACTTTCTCTGGAGCGGACGCGCCGACTGGATCCGTGCAGATGACCCAGCTAACCTCAGCCAACATAACGGACAACAACGAGTTCTCGACCGTTGTGCAACCAACGACTCAGACGCTCAGCGGATTCAATCCTGCAACGGGTTTGACGCTGCCACCATTTTCAATGACCGTGCTGACGGCGGTATCCGGAGCAGTCCAGGCGCCGACGTTCTCCGTTCCCGCGGGTACTTACAGCGCAGCGCAGACGGTTACGATTACGGATACTACGCCAGGCGCGACTATCTACTACTCGACGGATGGAAGCACTCCAACTGCAAATTCGACTGCTTACACTGCTCCCGTGGTGGTGAGCACGAGCGAGACCCTCCAGGCAATCGCAGTGGTTGCCGGGAGCAGTCCGAGTGCAGTTGCAAGCGCCAAGTATGTGATCGGTCTTCCAACCGCAGCAACACCAACATTCTCAGTAGCCGCAGGAACCTACAGCTCGGCACAATCGGTGAGCATCTCAGACTCAAGTTCCGGCGCATCCATTTATTACACAACCAACGGCAGCGCGCCGACGACCTCCTCAACGCTCTACACCGGACCGATCACGGTGAGCAGCAGCGAGACAATCAACGCCATCGCAGCAGGCTCGGCTTACTCCGCCAGCGGAGTTGCTTCGGCCAGCTACACCATCAACGCCTCGGCGGCGGCAACGCCTGCCTTCTCGGTCGCGAGTGGGACCTATAGCTTGGCGCAGACCGTAAGCATCTCGGATTCAACTCCAGGTGCGACCATCTACTACACCACCAATGGAAGCACGCCGACAACGTCTTCAGCGCCGTACAGCGGACCGATCACGGTGAGCGGCACGGAGACCATCAAGGCGATCGCTACTGCGACAAACTACACAACAAGCGGAGTGGCGACGGCGACTTACACCATTAGCGCCTCGGCAGCGGCAATGCCTACCTTCTCTGTCGCAAGTGGCACCTATAGCTCTGCGCAAACTGTCAGCATTGCGGATACAACTGCTGGCGCGACGATCTACTACACGACCAACGGGAGCACCCCGACGACCTCCTCGGCCGTCTATGGCGGCGCCATCACCGTAAGCGCTAGCGAAACCCTCAAGGCAATCGCCACGGCGACCAACTACACAACAAGCGGAGTGGCTACAGCGAGCTACACTATCAGCACTCCCGCTGCCGCGACACCGACCATCTCGCCTGCAGGTGGAACATACAGCTCTCCTCAGACTGTCAGCATCGCCGATGCAACTTCTGGCGCTACGATTTACTACACGACCAACGGCAGTACCCCGACAACCTCCTCGGCCGTCTATGGCGGCGCCATCACCGTAAGCGGTAGCGAAACCATTAAGGCTATTGCATCAGCGACGAACTACACCACCAGCGGAGTGGCGACAGCGACGTACACCATCAGCACTCCCGTGACAGCAACGCCAAACTTCTCGATATTAGGAGGAACCTACAGCAACGCAATACGGATCACTGTCAGCGACTCCACCGCTGACGCAACGATCTACTACACCACCAATGGAACGACACCAACAACGTCCTCGACGCAGTATGCGGGGGTGATCACGGTGAGCGGTACCGAGACCATCAAGGCCATTGCGAAGGCTGGGGGCGATACGGCTAGCTCGGTTGCGACGGCAACCTACACCATTCTTACTCCGGCGGCGGCGCCCAACTTCTCAGTAAGGTCTGGGAAGTACGACGTCGCACAGACAGTCGAGATGACGGATCAAACCCCGGCAGCAAGCATCTACTACACAACGAATGGTGAAACACCTTCTACAAGCTCCAAGAAGTACGTGAGCCCGATCAGGGTCAGCAGTTCCTTGACGATTAAAGCCGTTGCCGTTGCAGCGGAACATGCTCCAAGTCCTGTTGCGGCTGCGTCTTACACGATCGTGACGACGGACGCGCCAACGTTCTCAGTGGCCCCAGGCACCTATGGTGCAGCTGTGGACGTTACGCTCGCAGACGGAACATCGGGTGCGTCAATTTACTACACCACCAACGGCGCAACGCCTACAACGAGCTCAATCAAATACACCGGTCCGATCAAGGTAAGTGTCAACGAGACGATAAAGGCAATCGCAGTGGCAACTGGGGATGCGGCAAGTTCGGTATCGTCGGCGGCGTACGAGATCGAAGCAACGGCACCAACCTTCTCTCTGAAGGCTGGCGCTTACGCAACCTCACAAACTCTGACTCTCTCAGATTCGATGGCAGACACCGTGATCTACTACACGACTAACGGCGCGACGCCTACTACGACCTCAACGAAGTACACGGGGCCGATCAAAGTAACTGAGAGTGAGACCGTGAAGGCAATCGCCGTGGCGACGAGCCATGCGGCTAGTTCCGTAGTCACGGAGGAATACAAAATCAACGTTGTATCGGTCGCACCCGTTTTTTCCTTGAAGGCAGGAACGTATGCAACCGATCAATCGTTGACGATTTCCGATGCGACGCCGGGGGCGTTGATTTACTACACCACCAATGGATCCACGCCAACCACCTCATCGACTCGGTACACCGCACCGATCAAAGTGATCGAGAGTGAGAGTGTTAAGGCGATCGCCGCTGTCTCTGGCGATACGTCGAGCGCGGTAACCACGGCATCCTATGTCATCGAAACCGCGTCGCCGACTTTTTCATTGAAGTCGGCGACGTATTCCACGACCCAGAGTGTTGCGATAGCAGATGCGACATCGGGGGCAGCGATCTATTACACAACGAACGGCGCAACACCGACAACAGGTTCCGCCAAGTATACGTCTGCGATCAAAGTGAGTGAGAGTGAAACGATCAAAGCGATCGCAGTTGCTCCCAGCCATGCAGCGAGCGCGATAGCGAGCGCTGCGTACGTGATTGAAACCGCGGTACCCACCTTCTCCTTGAAGGCGGGTACCTATACAGCACAGGAAACGCTCGATATTTCCGATGCGACATCGGGCGCGGTGATCTACTACACAACCAACGGGGCAACTCCGACGACCGGGTCCGCCAGATATACTTCTGCGATCAAGGTGACTGGGAACGAAACGATCAAAGCGATCGCAGTTGCTCCCAGCCACGCAGCAAGCGCGATGGCAAGCGCCACGTATGTGATTGAAACGGCGGTGCCCACCTTCTCCTTGAAGGCAGGTACCTATGCAGCTCAGGAAACGCTCAATATTTCCGATGCGACATCGGGTGCGTTGATCTACTACACAACCAACGGGGCAACACCGACGACTGGTTCAGCCAGGTATACCTCCGCGATCAAGGTGAGTGAGAACGAAACTGTCAGAGCGATTGCCGTTGCTCCCAGCCATGCAGCGAGCGCGATGGCTGGCGCCGCCTACGTGATTGAAACTGCGGTACCCACCTTCTCCTTGAAGGCAGGTACCTACGCAGCACAGGAGACGCTCGATATTTCCGATGCGACATCGGGCGCGTTGATCTACTACACAACCAACGGGATAACACCGACGACCGGCTCAGCCAGGTATACCTCTGCTATCAAGGTGAGTGAGGACGAAACTATCAAGGCGATTGCCGTTGCTCCCGGCCATGCAGCGAGCGGGATGGCGAGCGCCGCTTACAGAATTACTAAGACCGCAGTCAAAGCAGCTGTCGATGCGGGCGACTGAGACGCGTCCTGGTTGTCGGCACAGGCTGGTAAGATAAGAAGGATTGAATTGCAAAGATTGCGTTTGGTTTCATCGCTCGTCTGTCGGCTTGAGCGGCAAGTAAATTTAGACCCTATCGCCCCTGTGCGGTAAAAACGGTCAACCGTATCTCCCTTCCAAAGACCCCAAGTTCCGTTAAGCAGCGTTCGTTGGCCGAAATTTTTCATGGTAATATTTTGCCTATACCCCTCTGCCGCTGGCTCAAAAGTAGGATTTGTCCTGGTGCGCTCCATCCTATAGATTTGACTCAGGACACGTCCAGCGCGCCCAGTGCGGGCAGATCGCTGTCCCGACCGAAAAAGGAGAATTACAATGCAGGAACTATTCAGCGAGAAGTTCAGCAGGAAGCTGGAGTCTCTGGCAAAGGAAAAGGCGGAGCAATATAAGAATGCCAGGCCTTTTCCTCACATCTATTTCGACGACTTTCTTCCCGTGGAAGCCGCTGAAGCCGCGCTGAAGGATTTTCCTGAGCCCAAGCAATTGACATGGACTGAGTTTGATAAGCCTACTGAGCGCAAGCTGGCTTTTGACGAAGTTGAGAAACTGCCGCCGTCGGTTCGCGATGTGCTGTACTTCCTCAATAGCCGTCCAATGCTTCAGTTCTTGGAGGTACTCACCGGTATTCAAGGCGTCATCTCTGATCCCTATTACGTGGGTGGTGGCCTACATCAAATCAAGCCAGGTGGGAACCTCGAAGTTCATGCGGATTTCAATTTTCATACCAAGCTGAAGCTCGATCGCCGGATTAATGTTCTGGTCTATCTAAACAAGGACTGGAAGGAAGAATATGGTGGTCATTTTGAACTCTGGAACCGTGATATGACCGCAGCTGAACAGAAGATATTGCCGTTGTTCAATCGCTGCGCCATCTTCAGTACAACGAGTTTTTCCTACCACGGTCATCCGACGCCTCTTTCGTGCCCACCTGACCGGACGCGCAAGTCAATGGCGACGTACTACTATTCCAACGGTCGCCCCGAAGAAGAAGTCGGCGACGCCCACTCCACTCTATTCCAGGCTCGACCGGGCGTTGTCGTGGAAAAGCCCAGGCATACGATGAAGGATGTGGTGGTTGCGGTCACGCCACCGATTCTGATCAGCGCCATCAAGAGTCTTCGCAAGTAGCACGGACTGACGTAAGACCTCGAGGAGTCAAGCTCCCGAATTGGAGCGGGGGCCGAGGACTCATCTCATTCCCTTGTTTATCTTCGAACACCATTGGCAGCAATTCGTGATTCACACGGCTTGCTCTTTGAATCTCCTGAGGACAATTCAGTATTTTGCCGTTGAGACGGAGCCTCGGGTGGACACGAGATGCCGGCAAGTCTATGTTCTGAAAAGAGAGTAGTATCCGAGCCTCTTGAGGTAGCTCTTGACGCGCTGTTCGCGATAGTAGGTACTGGGCAGGAGTTCTTCATAAGGAATGATTGGACCGGCTGATGTAAGGTCCTTTTGCTGGTCCAGCATGCCTTTTTCCTTCGCTTCCGCCAGCCACCACTTGGCTTCGCCGCCGGCGTGGAAGCACTTGATTGAAGAAAAGTCCTCTACTCGCAGCAGGTGTATGCCGGGAAGTCCCATTGTGCGCAGCATGCGCTTGGTTTGATTGCGGTGCCAGCAATGCCACAGCTTGGGGTCAAGGTATCCTCCGCCGAAATGCATGGCCACCGCAGCCCAAACGATCGCTTCAATGTGCATCACGCGTGGGAGAGAACGAACATCGAGTCGGCTCAGAAGCCATTCGAGCCAGTCCAGATCTACCGGAGCTCGCCATCCGCCTACGCCGATATCGACATGATGGGCGAAGCGGATACCCCTCAGCATGGCACTGCGCACGGTGTCTGCCGGAACCAGACAACTTGGGCGCTGCCACATCAACAGCACGCCCATCGTGGGAGTGGGTTCAAAGCAAAACCGATTCGGGAAATAGAGATCGGGATCGAGTAAGACCATCTCATCGTCTGCGTTCCGTTGCTCCTGGCTGAGCAGTACTGGGTCTGTGATTTTGCGCCAGCAAGGATGACCGTCCCGGAATTGGCGCATGCTGGGATATTGTCCGAATACAGATGCTTCTCGATCGGCAAGTTCGTCCTCAGCGAAGACGGACCATTGATGATCAGCCGTTTTCTGGCGCAATGTAAGCTCCTCCACCAGCATGTCCTTGTCGGCGAGGGAGTCCGTAATGAGATGCAGATGAAGCGGCTCCGCGCTGTTGCGGAAGAGACTTTCGAGGCAGAATCGCGCATATCCAAGCGATACCGGAGAGATGACCATGAAGACCCGGCGATGTGCCGGTTTTGAGGCAGCTATCTGCGAACTCGTCATGACCAAAACGTCCCTTGAAATCCACGCAGGAAGTTGGCTCTGGATTGCCCGAGAAAATAAGGGGTCACCGGGAGAAGGTCAATGTCTTGGTGCAACATACTTTTCTCCTCAAGATGTCGCCGATCGCCGGTTTTCGGTCCCAACGATCAGCGTGCTCGGAGACGGATTGGACGCAACGGCTTGAATTGGTGGCTTGACTGCTAGTTTATCAAGTCTGGATGAAAGCGGGCTGAATGCCGATTGGATTTCAGTTGGAAGTATGCCTTCATGCTTGAGCTGGGAACTTCGATCGAGGAAGTGGCGTTCGATCATAAACCACGACAATGCGCCTGCCACCAGTGTGATGGGTGCCGCCTCTGCGAAGAGGAGCCAAGGTGAGATGTGACTGTGAGCGTACATTACCAATAACTGTTGGATGGGGAACGCATATAGGTAGGTCCCATAGGAGAAATCGCCGAATCGCCCAAGATTTAGTGGATGCATCCACGGGAAGTAGGCCAAGCCCATGAGCAGATATGACCCACAGATAGGCATAGTGAGGATCAACCCATGCGGGATGAAATTGGAGACGACCAAGATGGCTCCGGCCGCAGCTAGCCATCGAATGTGCAGCAGATGGTAGCCGCCATAGATATGGAAAAGTGTGCCGGCTAGATAATAGGGCAGAACTGTCGCCCAAAACGGGGGATAACCGAAGATTTGGCCGAGCATGGCGCCGGCCGGCGTCCAGCCCGAAATATCCATGTATAGGTGCAGTGCAATTACTGCGAGGAAAAGGCCGGCAACTACCCACCGGCGTCTAAGCAAGCCGAAAAGGCCCAGGGTCATGACGCCCAGATAGCACCAGAACTCGTATGGTACTGACCACAGTGAGCCGTTCAATGCCAGAGCCCCTGGGTTATGAACGAATACTCGTGGGAATTCGAAGACCTGCAGGCGCAGCGTGCTGAATAGGAAGCTTCTTAAAGTAACCGGAAAGTAGGTTTCGGGGTCAGCGGCTATCGGCACTACGAAAAGTGCGGTCATCATAGCGGCTACCGCGAATCCGGGATAAATGCGTCCAACGCGCCGCTTGAGATACTTGCCAATCTTAGGTGAGCGTTGCCAGCTCTTGGTAATCAGAAACCCACTGATGACGAAGAAAGCCCAGACGCTGATATTGCCAAATGTGATCTGTCCATGGGTGAGGACTGAGAGCGGTTCGGTCTCGTTTGAGCCTCTGGTCAACGGAAAGCTATGAGAGAAGATCACCAGAACGGCGAAGATCAAGCGCAGAGAGTCGAAGTTGTTTGCGCGAGTGGCCTTGTTCTGGTGCACGGGCATCTCTCCATATTGAATATGGGTGTTGTCGAACGGCAACTCCCCAAAGGATACAAATTCTGCACTTAAAGTGCACGCCTAGTCATCTTCGACCGATGTCGGTAGGGTCATTTTGAGACTCGGCTAAAGATGCTCTCCAAATAACCCCTTCAAAGATTCAGGGCAACTCCGCGTAGGCCTCGGCCAGACTCTCGCGTAGCAGTTCGCCTACCGTTTGCAGATGAGGGTTCAAGAACATGGACTCATGGTCACCTGGCGCCCAAAGCACCTTAACTCCCCCCTTAACGATCGCATCCCATCCACAGTGTTCGCGTGCGCCCGGGATGTAGGGTGCTTGCTTCGCTCGAATGAGAACCAGGGAGCCTGGATATGGCTCGACACCCCTATACTGTTTGAGAGAGTTGAGAGTAGTCAGGCTTACGTTGTGCATGAAGTGAGGCAGCTGGAGGCCAAACTTGCGGCAAAACCACTCCGCAATCGCCCAGTTCTTGAGGTAAATGCGGTCGCGAACTGACGAGAGTTTGTTGCCAACGACGCCCACAACATAGCGTACCCTCTGTGCTGGGGAAAGTGGAGTCCATTGACTCCGGTGAAAGCGGAATTTGCGATGAATGCGGGCACTGAGGCGCATCTCCGGCGTTCCGGCTTGCTCCTTAGCAAGCTCAGCTGCGTAGCCTGGGCGCCAAGAGTCAAAGAGCACGAGGAAGCCAACTTTTTCTCCTGATGCGACGATCTGCCGGGCAGTCTCTACTGCTAAGGGGCCTGCGGCACACCACCCGCCAATAAAGTAAGGAC
>Ga0302325_10027248_pt1 | contig 11850 bp, 9 predicted proteins | sample Palsa_T0_2_FD_201948 | JGI IMG/M metagenome (GOLD analysis project Ga0302325, IMG submission 201948) | Peat permafrost microbial communities from Stordalen Mire near Abisko, Sweden - Palsa_T0_2 | ecosystem: Environmental > Terrestrial > Soil > Palsa > Peat permafrost | place: Sweden: Abisko... | reverse complement strand
ATCCCGGAAGCGGTTTGGCGTCCGGTCGGCCTGGGCACCCCCGCGCTCACTCCTGACTTCACGCGCATGCACGGAATGCTGCTCGAAGGTGTGATGACCTTCTTCCTCGTTCTGGTCTTTTTTGCCACTGCTGTTGACGCGCGCGGCGCCTTCGACAAAATCGCGGGCTTCGCCATCGGGCTCACCGTCACCATTGACATGCTCGTGGGCGGCCCATTTACCGGCGCCGCCATCAACCCCGCGCGCGCTTTCGGTCCCGCCCTTACCGCCCACTACTGGACCAACCACGGCGTATATTGGGTCGGCCCGCTTCTCGGTGGCGTTCTCGCCGGAGTGATTTACGACCGTGTCTTCCTGGGCAATCAACCGCCCGTTTAAACTCGCAAGCTCCCGGCACGAATCGCCGCTCAGCCCGCGCGACCTGACCTAAAGTACAGGTTGGCAGTTTAGAACTGCCTCTCCGTGGTTTTCTTGCTCGCCTCCAACACGCATGCTAGCTTGGCTTGAAGCGTTGTAGCCAAGGACTTTCTCGATGGCCATTAATATCGATGATTTGCTGCGCCGCGCTGTCGAAAGCAGGGCTTCCGACTTGCATCTCAAAGTCGGCAACCACCCCTACTTGCGCGTGGACGGAATCCTGAATCCGCTCAGCGACGTGCCGCGCATCACGCCCGAAGAAATGCTCTCCATGGCCTTCAGCATGATGACCAACCGGCAAAAGCAAAAATTCAAAGAGACCGCCGAACTCGACATGGCTTACGGCGTCGCCGGGCTTGGCCGCTTCCGCGTCAACGTTTTCCAGCAGCGCGGAAACGTCGGCATGGTTCTCCGCGTGATTCCGACCAAAATCCGCACCATCGAGGAGCTTGAGCTTCCCCGCGTTCTTTCGACCGTCTGCGAAGAGCAGCGCGGCTTGATTCTCACCACCGGCACAACTGGTTCCGGTAAATCAACCACGCTCGCGGCCATGATCGACCGCATCAATTCGCTGCGCGCCGAGCACATCATCACCATTGAAGACCCTATCGAATATTTGCACCGCGACAAAAAAGGTTTCATCAATCAGCGCGAAGTGGAAGTGGATACGGCTTCCTTCTCCACCGCCTTGCGCGCCGCCCTTCGCCAGGACCCGGACGTCGTCCTGGTCGGCGAAATGCGCGACCTGGAAACCATTTCCACTGCCATTCTCGCCGCCGAAACCGGCCACCTGGTGCTTTCGACTTTGCACACTCTTGACGCTACCGAGACCATTCAGCGCATCATCGCTGTCTTTCCGCCGCCCGAGCAGAAACAGATTCGTTTGCAGCTTGCCGGAACACTGAAGGCCGTCATCAGCCAGCGCCTCGTTCGCAAAGCGGACGGCAGCGGCCGCGTTCCTGCCGTCGAAGTAATGATCTCCACCGGATACATTCGCGATTGCATCATCAATCCCGATAAGACGCGCATGATCCGCGACGCCATCGCCGCCGGCACCAGCCAGTACGGCATGCAGACTTTCGATCAGTCGCTCTTCGATCTCTACACGCGCAACCTCATCACCCTGGAAGAAGCTCTCATGCGCGCCTCGAACCCGGACGACTTCCGTCTGCGCGTTCAAGGCGTTCGTTCCTCCGCCGACGCCGCCCGCGAAGAGATGGAGCGCGCCATGACCGAATTCGAACGCCTAGGCCCGCGTACCTAGCGCGAGCCTGCTCTCCGCGCATCCGCTCGCCTAGCGCGCACCGCTCGCGCACTTCGTCCAACCGGCAACTCAGGAATTGTTGTTCCCCTGCTGCCTTGCCTCCTTGCCTTGTTCCCCATCAGTTTTTATCTGTGTTCATCTGTGGTTAAATTCCTTCCGTGCGCTCTCGCTCCTCGCCCCGCAAACTTTCAACCGAAACGCAGCTCTACACCTCGGCGCTTCGCGCACTCATGCGCCGCGCTCACTCCATCCATGAGATGCGCGATTACCTCACTCGCCGCGCCGAGGATAAGGAGCTGATCTCGCCCGTCATCGCCCGCCTCCGCGAGCTGCAATATCTCGACGACGCGCGCTACGCGATAGATTACGCGCGCCAGCACGCCCGCACGCGGCGCCAGGGACGCTTCCGCATCGCCCGCGAACTTCGTGGCCGGGGAGTTCCCGACCGCTACATCGAATCGGCGCTCGAAGCCGTATTCGCTGAGACAGACGAAGCCACGCTCGTCCGCGCGCGTTTGAAGCGCCGCCTCGCGAACCTTCGCGGCCCGCTCGACCAGCGCAAAATCGCGTCGCTCTACCGCAGCTTGCTTGCCGCCGGATTCTCTTCGGACATCATCCGCGCCGAACTTCGCAATATCACGCACGCCGATTCCGCCGCGGTCGATGACCTGGCCGGCGAAGCCGAAGCCGGCGGCGAAGATCCCTGATTCCGTCGGGCCCGCCCGCGAGGGATTCCATTGGCTGGTCCAAAATCCTCAATAAATTGTGCAGCCTCTCAAATGCTTTTCGTGGCGACACGCGTCTAAGCAAGACAGGATTTCCCTGTGGAATCGAATCGCTGATTGCTGTGGGGAATGTTTGGGGAAAGTGTTTCTAGGGACGAACGTGGCCGCGCACGATTCTCCCAATTTTAATTATCGCTGACCGTCTTCTCCGGCTCGCCCGCCCGCTGCGACGTTCGCTCGCGGGACGAGCGCCCCGAAGAGTGCGCGGCCAACGAACAAAGGAGCATCAAAATGAAAAAGTTTGCGCTTCCCGCTCTAGCTTTGGCTTTGTTGCTCGGCCCGGCCGCGGCGCGCGCCGGCACCCAGGCCGCCCAATCCCCTCAATCTACCGACAAAACCGCTCCCAGCTACGATATGCGCGGCCAGTCGCTCGTTGACCTCGATGACCTGCACAAGAAATTCGTCAGCCTGGCCAACGCCGTGCCTCCGGACAAATACACTTGGCGCCCCGCTGAAGGCGTGCGCTCCATCGGCGAAGTTTTTCTCCACATCACGGCCGCGAATTACAACATCCCGGCCCTGATGGGCGCTCCCAAGATGCCCGAATACATGGCCAAGGATTTCGACAAATCCATCACCGACAAGGCCAAGATTATCGAGGAATTGAACAAGTCCTTCGACTACGTCCACGCCGCGATTGAAAAAATGACCAACGCCGATTTCGCCAAGCCCGAGAAGTCTCTCGGCGCCGACGCGAACGACGGCGACGTGGTTTATATCATCGTCACGCACGCGCACGAGCACCTCGGCCAATCCATCGCCTACGCGCGCATCAACGGCGTGGTCCCGCCCTGGACCGCCGAAGCAGCCGCCAAGGCCGCCGCCAAGAAGAGCCCGCCTCAGGAATAGCGCGAGGCAATTCGACCGGGGAGCCTCGACGCCTTCCGGCTCCCCGCACTCGGCCGCGCTCGCCCTGCGCGTGCGATTCCCCCGTGCAGATAGCGCGTGGGCGTGGTCCCCAATTGCTTGCGGAACATCGAAATAAACGCGCTGGTGCTGTTGTATCCCGCATCCAAGGCCGCCACGGTCACCTTCTCCCCTGCCGCCAGCCGTTGCATGGCATGCAGCAGGCGCAGCTGCTGCCGCCATTTATTGAACGTCATTTTCGTTTCATCCAGAAAGAGCCGCTGTATCGTTCGCTTGCTCGCTCCCGACTCCGTGCACAAAGTATCGAGCGTCCTCTGGTCTCCCGGGTTCGCCACCAACCTCGCCACCACTCTCTTCGCTCGCGAATCGGCGGGATGCGGCAGTTGCAGCGGTATTGACTCCACCGCTTTCAATTGATCCACGATCATCTCCGCGATCCGCCTTTCCGCCGGAGCCTTCCCGTGCAATTTCGAAAACGTGCAAGCGTGAAGAATCAATTCCTTCAGCAGCGAAGACACATTCATCACGAAACATTTCCTCGGAAAAGTCCGGCAAAGTTTCGGCGCGAAGTACAGCGTCCGCATCGAAACGCGCCCCGAAATCCCGACGGAGTGAGACGTGCCCGCCGGAATCCACACCGCGCGCATCGGCGGCACCACCCACACTCCTTGCTGCGTGTGCAACGTCATCACGCCTTCCGAAGCAAACAGCAGTTGGTCTTCGGGATGCGAATGCTCCGGAATCCGATGCCCATCCACCAACTCAACCGACACGCTGGCAATCTCCGCCACGCGCCGCCCATTCTGCCCCAGAAGTATGCTTTGGCACTTGTGCGACATTTCTTGTCACAATAGCGAGAGAAAGAATTTCGCGCAAGTGTTATTCATTAACGCCTCAGTCCCTAACAGGAGGCCAGCATGTTGGACGCGGGCAAGATGGTCGGCTTCGTTCCCACCAGTGACTACGACAGGTCCCGAGCGTTCTACGAAGGCAAGCTCGGTTGCGAATTTGTGAGCCTCGATCCCTATGCGCTCGTTGTGCGCGTCGCCGGACACAAAATTCGCATCGCAAAGGTGCCCAATTTCACTCCCCTGCAGGCCACCATCCTCGGCTGGGAAGTTGACGACATCAAATCCGTCGCGGCTTGGCTCACGAAACGCGGCGTGAGTCTCGAAAAATATCCCTTCATTCAAGATCGCGAACTCGGCATCTGGACCGCGCCCGGTGGCGACCAGATCGCCTGGTTCAAAGATCCGGACGGCAACATTTTAAGCATCGCCCAGCACGCCCAGACCGGCTCGCGCTAGGTTGCTAAATCGCCGGTTCCGGAGCACAATCCGGCGCCGCGCTCATCCTGGGAGGACTCTATGACCAAATCGCTCTTGCTCGGCGCCATCCTCGGCGGATTGGCCGCGTTCTTGTGGAGCAGCATCTCGTGGGAACTCCTCGGCTGGCACGAAAAGCCCATGATGTCTTTCCAGAACGACGATGAAGTCTCCGCCGTCATCGCTTCCCACGCGCCGCAGTCCGGCGTGTACCTGCTTCCGGGAACTCCTTCGCAGGAAGGCATGAGCGCGGAACAAAAGAAAGCCGCGCAGGCCGCCGTCATCGAGAAAATGCAGAAGGGTCCCATCGTGTTTGCGGCCGTGCGCCTGGGCGGTTTCGGATCCTACACCCGCGGCCTGCTCATCCAGCTCTTGTCGCTCATGGCCGCCGCCTTCCTGATCACCTGGCTGCTCTTGCAAACCAGTGGACTCAGTTACAACCGGCGCGTCGTGTTTTGCGCCGTCGTCGGACTCGCCTCCAGCGTCATCGTTGATCTGCCCAATTGGAACTGGTGGGGATTCTCCGGCCTCTTCACCGCAGTGGATCTCGCCGATTTCACGCTGACCTGGCTCTTCGCCGGCTTCGTCATCGCTAAATTCGCCAACCCTCGCGCCACTCGCTAGCCCGATTGTTGGGGTCATTCGCGAGCGCAGCGGCGAGCAATCCCTTTTCTTGCTCAAACGCTCACACGCTCCCACGCGCACCTGGTTTATCATATGCGGCGAACGACGAAGGACTAACCCAGCATGCTGGCTCTGCGATTCCACGAATTCGGCAGTTTCGACAATCTAAAAGTTGAAACTGTCCCCGATCCCCAGCCGCGCCCGGGCGAGCTCGTCGTCCGTGTTCGAGCCGCCTCATTGAGCCCGAGCGACGCGAAGAACGTTCTGGGCAAGATGGAAGGCACCACGCTGCCGCGCACTCCCGGACGCGATTTCGCCGGAGTCGTTGTAAGCGGCTCCGCTCAAATGATCGGCACGGAGGTCTGGGGCACCGGCGGCGACATCGGCTTCACTCGCGACGGCGCGCATGCCGAATTGCTCCTGGTGCCCGTGGGCGGAGTGCGCCCGAAACCGAAAAATCTAACACTTGAAGAAGCCGCCGTCGTGGGAGTGAATTTCGTCACCGCCTGGGTCGGGCTCATCGGCACCGCGCATTTTGAATCCGGAGAAACAGTGCTGGCCACCGGCGCTGCGGGTGGCGTCGGAAGCGCGGTCACGCAAATTGCCAAGTGGAAAGGCGGGCGAACGATCGGCGTGGACCGTGCGCCGATTTCAGAGCAGCATCAGAAGGAGTTTGCAATCGATCGCGCTCTCGTCGCTGACCCGAATGACAGTTACAAAAGCATGCTCGATGGCGCGCATCACTTCACCGCAGGCCAAGGCGTGAACGTCGTATTCGATTGCGTGGGCGGCCCGCTTTTCGAGCCTTGCCTCAAAACTCTCGGCCAGCTCGGCCGTCAAATCAACATCACTTCCGTCGGCGACCGGCGCGTCAGCTTCGATCTTCTGGATTTCTATCACCGCCGTCTTACTCTTTTCGGTGTAGATAGCCGCGCCTACGACACCGAAGCTTGCGCCGCAATCCTCGAGCGCCTTACCCCCGGTTTCGAATCCGGCGCGCTCAAGCCAATTCCCATCGCCAAGCGCTTTAGCCTGAGCGACGCCGTGCAAGCGTTCACTCAGGTGAACGCCGGCACTCTCCAGGGAAAAGCAGTTTTCACATTTTCAGCTGAACGGCCATGAACACCACACGCTGGCTCGAAACGAGGGCTATGCGTGTGCGCAGGAGAAAACGTATGAAGACGCTCGTTGCGCTCACAATTGCTGCCATTCTATCGTTTCCGGTTTCCCTGCCGGCCAATCCCGCAGCGCCTTCGCTCGAAGTGATCGTCCTCGGTTCCGGCGGCCCGCGTCCGTTCGGCAGGGCGGCGACCAGTCTTATCGTGCTCCTCGACGGGACGCCGCGGATTCTGATGGACGCCGGACCCGGCGCGTTTTTCCGAATCGGAGAACTCAACCTCGATTTGCAGAACGTGGACACCGTTCTCTTGACCCACCTGCACATCGACCACAGCGGCGACTTGGCCGCTTTCTTCAACGCGCGCGCTCTTTCGAGCGACGGTCCCATCGTGTACCGGATTTTTGGGCCGGACGGCGCGGGACAATTCCCCAAGACCTCCCGATTTGTGGATTTGATGGTCGGGCACGGCGGCGCGTTTGAATATCAGAAGACCTTCGGCGCGGACGAAACCTTCGAAGTTCACGATCTCGCCATCAGCTTGAATTCGCCGCGCAGCACGATCCTTAACGAAAAGGGCTTGCTGGTCGAAGAAATCGCCACGCACCACGACGATAGTCCGTCGGTGGCCTACCGCATCACTTACAAAGGCGCGGTGCTCGTCTTTTCTGGCGACATGGACGCATCCGCGCTCCCGAATCTGGTTCAGTTGGCGAAAAATGCGGATCTGCTGATTTTTGATTGTGCCGTGTTGGACCCTCCGGCCTCGCCCTCGCAGCTCTACGACCTGCACACGCCGCCCAGAAAAATCGGCGAGGCCGCGCGTGAAAGTGGCGTAAAGAGTTTGTTGCTGAGCCATACCGCGCCGGACGTGGAAGGCCAGGAGGATGCCGTGCGCAAATCCATTCGCGTGAACTATGCCGGCCCGGTCGCCTTCGCGACCGATAAGTTGCGCGTAACTGTTGGGAAGTAATCCGCAGATTCGCGTCAGCCCGCCGTTCTCTCGTGCGCGCTTCTCAAGGAACGATCACAGCCGACCCATCGATGCTGTCGCTTTTCACCGCCGCCAGAGCTTCATTCGCTTGTTCCAAAGTGAAGACTGTTACTTTGGGACTCATTTTGAGCTCGCCCGCCAGTTGCAGAAAATCCTTGGCGTCCTGCCGCGTCATGTTGGCCACGCTGCGAATTTGGCGTTCTCCCCATAGCAGACTGTCGTAATCGAATTCGGGAATGCGGTCCAGGTGGATGGCGTTAATCGCCACCACTCCGCCTTTCCGCAGACTCTTGAGCGCGCTGATCACCACGTCTCCGCTCGGCGCGAACGTCACCGCGCGATCCAGTTCCACTGGAGGCTTGTCAGCCTCTTCCCCGACCCAGGTCGCTCCCAGCGAAGTCGCCAGCGCGCGATGCGAGGCACCGCGACTGGACACATAGACGGAGCAGCCCCACGCCCGCAACACGGCAATCGCCAAACTCGCGGACGAACCAAAGCCGAACAATCCGACTCGCTCTCCATGTTCCACTCCCGCTACACGCAAACTCCGAAACCCGATAATCCCCGCGCACAAAAGTGGCGCCGCGTGCAAATCATCCAGATTCGATGGAAGCGGAAACACAAAATCCCGCCGCGCCACCGCATATTCCGCGTATCCGCCGTTCACCGAATACCCCGTGAAAGTCGGATGGTCGCAAATATTTTCCATCCCATGCTGGCAGAACCAGCAGCTCCCGTCCGTCCCGCCAATCCACGAGACTCCCACGCGCGCGCCAACCGGAAGCTCCGTTGACCCGCCTTCCACCACGTCCCCCACAATCTGGTGTCCCGGAATCACCTTCGGCAGAATTACGGGGAGCTCGCCCTCCACGATATGCAAATCCGTCCTGCAAACTCCGCAAGCGCGCACGCGCAGCAGCACCTGCCCCGTCTTCGGCTCGGGCTTAGCCACTTCTCCGATCGTGAGCGGCGACTTCGCAATCGCCTGCGGCGCACTCAAAAACGCAGCATTCATCGGCAACCCCACGGTTTTCTCAAACTGACTTGCGCTTCGCTGATTATTTTCTGGGCCTTAGTACGATTCGAGACTGCATTTCGGAAGGCGCGCCGGTCCAATCCGCCACGTATTTTCCGTTCACAGCTTCCCCCGCAAGACCCCCTGGCCCGAACGCCAATACGAAAGCGTGCGGCCCATAACTGGCGTGAACTCCGCCGGTGGCTGAGGCGATGGTCTCAAACATTCGGCGCAGCGCGGGTGCCTTCATCGTCCTCGCGGAAAACACAACGTATCCGTTTTCGTCGGTGCGCAAGTCTTCCTCGTGACTCTCACCTTCTGCCGAATAGTTTATCCAGCTCAATCTGACGAGCGCACCTTGAACTGGGTTCCCGCTCTCATCTACCACCCACACCTTCCATATTGGAGTGGCCGGAGAAGTTATCGGCCAAAGCGCGGCAAGTAGTGCTGCCACGCCCAAACTCACGGCAACGTATCGAATCAGATTCCGCTTTCGCTGCTGCTCCGGCATCAGAAGCTACCCCTGATAAATGAGAACCTTGGCATCCAAAATCCCGATTTGACCGTCATACGTGAGAGGTAAAAGGGTCATGATAATATGCGCTCGATACGTTGGCTACCGAGAGCGGCGGGCTAAATGAACGCACCCGCGGCACGGCCCGCCAGGGCCACGCCACGGCGCTCCAATCAAATCTGCCCAGTTTCTAATCGCCAAACTCGTCGAATAGAAATCCACCTAACTCACAGAAAACAAACGATCGCGACTCGCTCTAATCGCCAAATTTTCGGACTCTGCCCTGCGCCGTTTCGCCGCCCAAAAATCGCCCCCCGCCCGTCGTTGCCGCTTCGCGTTGCGGCTCCCCAACGCGTCTGCGATAATGATTCGCTTCCACTGAGGGCGTCCTTGACTCGCACCGGTTGGACGGGCAACGAAGTCCGCAAAACATTCCTGAAATTTTTCGCCGACCGCGGCCACCGCGTGGTGCGCAGTTCTTCGCTCGTCCCCGCGAACGATCCTACACTCCTTTTCACCAACGCGGGAATGAACCAGTTCAAGGACGTTTTCCTCGGCCTGGAGAAGCGCGATTACAACCGCGCCACGACCTGCCAGAAATGCGTGCGCGCCGGCGGAAAGCATAACGACCTCGAAAACGTCGGCTTCACCAACCGCCATCACACGTTTTTCGAGATGCTCGGCAATTTTTCCTTCGGCGATTATTTCAAGAAGGACGCCATCGCTTACGCCTGGGAACTCGTCACTTCGCCCGAATGGTTCGCCCTGCCGCTCGAAAAACTTTATTTCACGGTTTTCGGCGGCGCGGAAGTCTCCGGACAGAAACTTCCTCCCGACCACGAAGCCGCAAACCTGTGGTTAAGCATCGGCGCTCCCAAAGATCGCGTGGTCGAAATTCCCGGGCTCAAGGAAAATTTCTGGGCCATGGGCGATACCGGCCCCTGCGGCCCGTGCAGCGAAATCTTCTACGATATGGGCCCGGCCGCTTCCGACCAGGGCCACGCTGACTGCAAATTCCCCTGCGAATGCGGCCGCTACGTCGAAATTTGGAACCTGGTCTTCATGCAGTTCAATCGCGACGCCAGCGGCAAACTCAATCCGCTGCCCAAGCCTTCCGTGGATACCGGCATGGGCCTCGATCGCACCACCGCCGTCCTCGAAGGCGTAGTCAGCAACTACGACACCGATTTGTTCCGGCCGCTTATTCGTGAGGCCGCCAAGCTAGCAAACGCCGACATGCGCGACACGAAGGTTCAGCCGTCTCTGCGCATCATCGCCGACCACTCCCGCGCTGCCACTTTCTTGATTGCCGATGGCGTGGTCCCTTCGAACGAAGGCCGCGGCTACGTGCTGCGCAAAATCATCCGCCGCGCGCTCGTGCACGCAAACGAACTGAACGCGCCCATGCCGTTTTTGTCGGTCATGTCCACCACCGTTCGCAGGGAAATGAATGACGCCTATCCCGAACTCGAAGAGCATGCCATGCGCATCACTCGCATTCTCGACGAGGAGGAATACCGCTTCACCCGCACCGTAAACGTGGGACTCAAGAAACTCGGAGAAATGATCAAGCAGGTTACGCGCCCCACGGAAAGGCGGGCGCATCCACCCGGGCTGCTTCCACTCAGCGGCGAGCAGGCCTTCATGTTGTATGACACCTACGGTTTGCCGCTCGACTTCATCGAAGATGCTTGTCGCGATGCCGGCGTCAAATTCGACAAGGTTGAATTCGAGCGAGCCATGGAGGAGCAGCGCACGCGAGCGCGCGCTTCATGGAAGGGCGTGCACAAAGACGCGGCGAATCCGGTGTACTCCAAGCTGGCGCAAACATTCAAGACCGAGCCCGATTTTTACTTCGGCACCGACACGCGCGATTGCCGCATCGAAGCCATCGTCACCAAGCAAGGCCAGGTGAACGAAATCAAGAAGGGCGAAGAAGCGGAAGTAGTGCTCGACCGCACATCCATCTATTCCGAATCGGGCGGCCAGGTCGCCGACATTGGCGGCCTCTACGACAATGCCGAACGCCTCGAAGTCGCCGAAGTTCGCGGCGCGTATTATCCGGTCAGCGGCGTAATCGCGCACCGCATCGTGGCAAAAGAAGATTTGCATGTGGGCGACCGCGTCGCCACCGTCGCGGACGCCGAGCGCCGCGCGCGCAACATGCGCAATCACACCGCCACGCACCTGATGCACGCCGCGCTGCGCAACATTCTAGGCACGCACGTGAAGCAGGCCGGCTCGCTCGTCGCCCCCGATCATCTGCGTTTCGATTTCTCGCATTTCGCCGCCGTGGACGCAGCCGAGCTCACCGAAATCGAGCAGCAAGTGAACGAAGAAATCCTGAAAAACCTCGAAATGCAGACCGACATCATGAATATCGACGACGCGCTCGCTTCCGGCGCGCTGGCCTTCTTCGGCGACAAATATCCCGAGGCCAACGTCCGCGTGGTCACTATTCCCGACGCAGCCGCCGCCCGCGGCTTTTACAGCAAGGAACTCTGCGGCGGCACGCACGTCCATCGCACCGGCGAAATCGGCGTCTTCAAAATTCTGCGCGAAGAGTCCACCGCCGCGGGCGTTCGCCGCATCGAGGCCATTTCCGGCGACCGCGCGCTCGCCGAATATCAGAAAGCGCTTTCGACACTCCGCACTGCCGCCGGACTTTTGAACGTTCCGGAGGACGACGTCATCGCCGCTCTCGAACGCCAGTTCGAATCCACCAAGCATCTCGAAAAGCAGCTCGAAGGCCTGAAACGCAAGGCCGCCGGCTCGATTGCCGATTCGCTACTGGCAGAAATCCGCACCGTCAAGGATGTTCGCTTTCTTGCCGCCAAAGTGGACGGTTTTGACCGCGAATCTCTTCGCCAGCTTACCGATACCCTGCGCCAAAAACTCGGCTCCGGAGTGATCGTCCTGGCCAGCGCC
>Ga0302325_10027247_pt1 | contig 11851 bp, 10 predicted proteins | sample Palsa_T0_2_FD_201948 | JGI IMG/M metagenome (GOLD analysis project Ga0302325, IMG submission 201948) | Peat permafrost microbial communities from Stordalen Mire near Abisko, Sweden - Palsa_T0_2 | ecosystem: Environmental > Terrestrial > Soil > Palsa > Peat permafrost | place: Sweden: Abisko... | reverse complement strand
TCCGGTTTCCGTGTCCGGATCAACCTTCGGGCATCCTGGCGTTACCCCCTCCATTTCCGCCAACGGCAATTCCGCCGCCATTTTGTGGGCCGTGGATGTGAGCGCTTATGGCAGCAGCGGCCCTGCGGTTCTTTATGCCTTTGACGCCACCAACCTCGCCAACGAGCTATATAGCTCTAACCAGAACTCACAGCGCGATGATCCCGGGCCGGCCGTGAAGTTCACGGCTCCCACCATCGCCAACGGCAAGGTCTACATCAACGCGGAATATCAACTCAGTGTTTACGGCCTTTTGCCATAGGCTTGCTGTCGGAAGGTCCTCGGGCCGCGAATCGTTGCCTACGGCGCTGTCACCGCCGCCTCATTGGAGAAGCTGCTTTCGTTGCCATTGGAATCCACGGCAGTCGTCACGTAGTAATACGTCCCGCCGGATTCCACCCCCGTATCAACGAATTCCGGTTCGCTCAGTGGATACTGATTGATTACGGTGTAAGGCCCCGCGGAAATCGTTGCCCGGTAGACGTTATAACTCGCGACGCCCTCCGAGGAACTTGGCGACCATGCCAAATTCACGGCGCTCTGCTGCTCAGGCACGACCGGACTGCTTGTCAAGCTGATGGTAGTCGGCGAATCTGATGCGTCGCTGACAATCGTGAGGCTGCCTCCGTCCTGGGCCGATTGCATGGGCGAATACGCAACGCGAAATGAAGCATTCTCGCCAGGCGCGAGGGTCACTGGAACGTCCAATCCACTCACGCTGTAAGAATCGTCCGTCACGGCGACGTCCGTAATGGTCACGGCGGAATTGCCCTGGTTGGAAAGCGTCAGTGATTGGAAATTAGTCGTGCCTGCCGTCCCGCTTCTGAAAACCAGGCTGGAAGGTTGCGCTTCCAGCACGCGTGTCACGGCCTTCCCCATTCCGAATAGAGAAACAGCCACCACTTGGGGAAGCATGTTCGAGGAAACTTGCAAAAGCCCCTCGGCGTCGCCGCCGGTTTCGGGTAAAAACGTCGTGTCCAGAGAAGCGCTCTGCCCCGGCGCCAACGTCAGCGGCAACGATATCCCGCTCGCACTGAATCCTGCGCTCTTCATATCGATACTCGTGATGACCACGTCTGAGTTGCCCGTGTTTGTCAGGTTGACGGTTTGCGGCCCGATCATCTCCCCAATTCTTGCGCTCCCGAATATCAAGTGGCTCGGATATGCCCGTAACCCGTAGGACGGAGCTTCGCCTGTTCCGCTCAGCGGAATCAGAATGCGCGCATCGCCGGAATCAAGCAGGAGGGAAATGCTGCCGACGCTGGTTCCCGGCCTGTCGGGAATGAATTCAACATTGAATGTCAGCGCGGATTTTGGCGCGAGAATAAGGGGAGTGGTGATACCACTCAGCCGGAAGCCTTTTCCTTCCACGATTGCATCCGCGAATGATACGGCCGTCGAGCCGGTGTTCATCATTATAATTGTTTGCGAATTTGTAGACCCTGTTATCACGCCCGGGAAGTCCGCGCTTGCCGGAATCACCACTACTGCGGGACTCGCATCGGCGTCAGCGATGGGCGCGGCCGCCAGCCCCCCCGCCATTGCTGACCAGCACATTGACAAAGCGAGTAATCCCAGCATGAGCCTGGTCCTGGTCTGCCGAACGCCCTTCCAAATCAACGGCCATGCCCATGGCCATGCCGCTGACCTTGCGGTCGCAGTTGCCTTCCTTCTTAAGAGCTTCATGTCCATCCCTCCCGGTCAAATTGCTTTTGTGGCACGGCATTCGCCGTCAGTGAGAGCGCCGCTCGGGATCCATCGCTTGATGCCCGCACACAAGTTCACCGTGCGCGGTCAGGTGCCGAATCGCGCGCGTGGCGGCGAAATTGGCTGCCTCACGGCGACCACCGCTTTTATCGGGCTGGGGAACTACGGGTTGGGTATGGTTGAAAAGATCGGAACGCTGACGCGCGTCTTCCCGCACAAACTCCGCGCTCCTGCATGCTCCTGTTGAGACTTGATTGCGGCCTCGCCCCCTGCTGTTGATTTGGGAGAGGCTGGGACTGGGGAACTTGCATAATATCGCCAACCTCCCAAAAGTCAAGCTCCGCATCGCTGGCGCGGGCCGCGATTCCTTTCTTTCGAAACCGCCCTTGACAGTCGATGTGCTGTTATGACACAGTGCCCGGCACAGGAAAGGGTAGGGACAATTCCCTGTCGCACTCTCCATCCCGGAGAGCGTTTTTAAAACTGTGAAACTCCAATCACAAAAGCGACCGGGACTTGTCCCCATTCCTCTTCCTGGATTACCATGTAGTAAACTTGATAATAGGTAATCTTAGGAATAGGTTTATATACTCGTCAAGTAATTACGTGGGGATGTTTCCTTCCTGCCCGGATCCCGCATCCTCTCGCACCGGCCATTTTTTGTCCACTTCCTGCCTGTCTTCCGAATGGGAGAAATCGCGAACTGCAACCGTCGTCTCCGGCATTGGAACCAGAGGAGCGCGGAATTGTGACAGAATAAGGCTGATCCAGCATGGAAACCCCGGGGAAGGAGGTTAGTAATTGAGAAATACGTTGTATCTAGGGAATAGAAGAGTATAATCGTAGTTACTAAGTGCATTATTGATAACCCCATTGACAAGCTTTTTCAAAGCCGTTATAAGGTATCAACCCTTTCCTAGCATTTAGGCGAATTTGGATGAATTTGTTTCGGCCCTCGGTGGGACTGTGTCGGCGGTAGCCTGTAAATCCATCGTGGTCGGGGGAGAGGGTCAGTGACGTCTTGGTATGCCCTGCAGGTCCGGGGCCGCTATGAGGACCGTATTGCATCCCGTCTGGACGGACAAGGCTATGAGTGGTTCTTGCCGAAGTACCAGGTGAGGCGCAAATGGTCAGACCGCATGCAGTCCGTTAATATCCCACTGTTCGCCGGATATCTCTTTTGCCGCTTTGACCCTCAGCAGCGACGTCCCATCGTGATGACTCCAGGCGTCCTTTCCATCGTGGGAATTGCCAAGGAACCCGTTCCTATCGTCGACGAGGAGATTTTCGCCCTCCAGGCGGTTGTCAAATCCGGCTCCTCCACCGAACCCTGTTCTTTCTTGAAGCAGGGCGACAAAGTGAGGGTGGAATACGGGCCGCTTCGCGGCGTCGAAGGAATTCTCGTCGGGCTCAGAGGGCAGAATCGCGTCATTGTCTCGGTTACTCTTCTGCAAAGATCGGTCGCCGTGGACGTCCAAATGGAATGGCTTAGCGCGGTCGCCGGCAATGAGGGGCCACAATGGCTGTCTCCGCGGTTCACAGCCGGTCCTGTTCCTCTTCGGTCAACCCCTATCCTTTAGGAAGGTTCGAGCCGCGGTCCATTTACTTTTCTTTCCTCCGTCAGAACCCTTCGGAAACGTATCGTCAGCGTGACCATCTCAGCAGCCGCAAAGGCGAAGACTACAATCCAATGAACACTGTAACCATGAAGGTCCCGGAAGCCGTATCTGGCCCTCGCAGGAATCCCCGCGCCATTCGCTGGCCGCAGAGGATCCCGGAAGATTTTACGCAGGGACTGCTGCCCGAAAGGGTATTCCTGGGGATTCTGAGCCTCGAGCGAAAACGCGCCGAGCGTGCTTCCCGGCAATTCCTGCTTTTCTTGTTGGACGCGGAGGATATCGAAAACCGCGCCGAACGGGACGCCGCGCTCCAAAGCCTCATTACCGCGGTGGGTGAGGCGCGAAGGGAGACGGATCTGGCTGGCTGGTACAGGCAGGATGGGATATTGGGGCTGATTTTCACGGAATTGGAACCCGCAAGCATCGGTTCTGTTACGGATTTTCTGATGGACAAAGTTGTCACCGCCGTCCGCAAGAACCTGGATGATGAATCACTCGACCTCGTCCATCTCTCCGTGCATCCGTTTCCGGCAAAGGCGAAGGGCGGTGACTGGAATGATCATCGCGGTCCGGGTAGCCGCGCCCTTTATCCTGACTTGATCCAACGCGGCCACTCTCGGAAAAGCGCTCTTGTGGTGAAAAGAGCGATGGACGCCACTTTAAGCGCTCTCGCTATGGTGGTTCTTTCCCCGCTATTTGCGGTGATTGCCGCCGCCATTAAGCTTACTTCCGAAGGCCCCGTATTCTTCATGCAGGAGCGACTGGGCCAGTACGGCAAGACGTTTACCTGCCTGAAATTCCGCACCATGTTCGTGCGTAACGACCCCAAAATTCACCAGGACTATGTCGAGCGCCTTATTCGGAATGCACCGGATGAAAATGTTTCCGCCGCCGGCGAGACTGTTTACAAGATCCAGGACGATCCCCGCATCACCGCCGTCGGTCGCCTCTTGCGCAAGTCCAGCCTGGACGAATTGCCCCAGCTTTTGAATGTGCTTAAGAGTGAAATGTCCCTCGTGGGGCCGCGTCCGCCGGTCCGCTATGAGTACGAGGCCTACGACATCTGGCACCGCCGCCGAGTCTTCGAAGTCAAGCCCGGCATCACCGGCCTCTGGCAGGTGAAGGGCCGCAGCCAGGTGTCCTTCGATGAAATGGTTCGTTTGGATTTACGATATGCGCGCTCCTGGTCATTCTGGCTGGATATTCGCATCCTTCTCCAGACGCCTCGCGCAGTTCTTTCGGGTAAGGGCGCTTACTGAGTTTTAGCCGCCTCTTCTCCTGAAGCCCGTGAGGATGTTCGGGTTTTCTGGCGTTCGGCTGCCGCATAGTGACAGATACTTTCCCCTTCTCTGACGCATTCTGCTGGTCGTTTTAACTTCGATCAGCCCATGCTAACAAGGAGCCACCAGTGTCCATGAATCACAGCGCCTGTCTGCCCAGACGGGTGCAACTTTCCACGGAATCTGAAGCCGCGCCGAGGCAGTCTGCCTCGAGCGATGAGCGTGCAACGGGGGCAATTCGTGCCGGCGTCATTGGCTACGGCTACTGGGGACCCAACGTCGCCCGCAATTTCCACGGCCATGATAATTGCGAGCTTGTGATGATCTGCGACCGCGATCCCCAGCGCCTCTTGAATGCCTCCAAGGCGTGTCCTGATGCCCGGCTCACCACCGATTGCGAGGAAATTCTCTCCTCCCCAGACGTCGACGTCGTCGCCGTTGTTACTCCCGTGTGGAGTCATTTCGAACTCGCCCGCCGCGCCCTGGAAAAGGGCAAGCATGTATTTGTCGAAAAGCCTTTCACCAGCTCTTCAGCGCAGGCCGAGGAGTTGATTGAACTGGCCGCCGGGAAAAATCTGAAAATCATGGTGGACCACACCTTCCTCTTCACCGGAGCGGTCCGCAAAATCCGCCAATTGGTTGACGAAAACGCTTTGGGCAATCTCTTCTATTACGATTCGCTGCGCGTCAATCTCGGCCTCTTCCAGCATGACGTTAATGTCATTTGGGACCTCGCCCCCCACGATTTGGCCATCATGGATTACGTGATCCACGAAAAGCCTGAAGCCGTCGCGGCCACCGGCGAAAGACATCTGAACGGCGTCGAGGATATCGCCTTCATCACCGTCTATTTTCCCGGCAGGATCATCGCCCACATCAACGTCAACTGGCTCTCTCCCGTCAAGGTGCGCACCACCTTGCTGGGAGGCGAGAAGAAGATGCTGGTATGGAACGACCTCGAAGCCGATGAAAAGATCAAGGTCTACGACAAGGGCGTGCATATGGGCAGCGGAGAAGGCGTCCACCAGTTGCTGGTGAGTTATCGCTCCGGCGACATGTGGTCGCCGCAGGTGGAGCAGGTGGAAGCCCTCAAGGCCGAAATCGATTATTTCATGGACTGCGTCGCTCACAATCGCACGCCCCACAACGACGGAGAGGCGGGCCTCCGCGTAGTCCGGCTTCTCGAAGCCGCCGACCAATCGTTGCGAAAGCGCGGCGAGGCGATTCCCCTGTGAGCGAATTCGTCTCCATTGCCGCGGACGTGCGCCTGGGCGGGGGTGTAAAGCTGTCCAAGTTTATCAACCTCTACGGTTGCGAGATCGGCGACGAAACCAAGATCGGCGCGTTCGTCGAAATTCAAAAGAACGCGCGCGTCGGCCGGCGGTGCAAGATTTCCAGCCATACCTTCATCTGCGAAGGAATGGCCATCGAGGATAACGTTTTCATTGGCCACGGAGTGTTGTTCATCAACGATGCCTATCCCTGCGCCACCACCGGCTCCGGCGAGTTGCAGACCGAAAGCGACTGGACAGGCGAAGGCACCGTTATTCGCGCGGGCGCTTCGATTGGATCCGGCGCCACCATCCTGTCCAAGGTAACCATCGGGGAGAACTCCATCGTGGGCGCGGGAAGCGTGGTTACGCGGGATGTACCGCCGAACACGATTGTTGCCGGCAATCCCGCAAGAATTCTCCGCGCCGTTTCTGCGCGGGATTGATAGTCCTTTGGGAATTCGTCACGTGCATATCCCACACTCAAAAACTCGCGATATTCCACTCGTTCGAAGCCGCGAGCCGAATCGTTTGTCGCACAAGCAGAGATCGACCGCTGCCGCTGACTCATCTTCCAGGCAGAAATTTCGAGGACTACAAGTTTTGAAAAAAATCTGGATTGATTTGGAAAATTCCCCGCACGTCCCGTTTTTTCGGCCTCTCATTCCGGAACTTGTGGCGCGCGGGCATCAAGTAATCGTCACCGCTCGCGATTGCTTTCAGGTCTGTGAATTGGCTGACCTCTACCGAATGGAATACACCGCCCTCGGACATCATTACGGCAAGAACAAGGCCGCCAAGGTAGCTGGGTTGATGATTCGTTGCGGGCAATTGGCCCCAACCATCTTCAAGGAAAAGCCGGTCCTGGCGCTTTCTCACGGGTCTCGGACGCTCATGCTTTTGGCCTCGGTACTCAGAATTCCCTCGCTCACCATTATGGATTATGAGCACTCCAATAAAATCTCGCTTCCTCCGCCTAGTTGGTGGATGGCGCCGGAAGTGATTCCCGCAAGTTCTTTTGGCCCCTATAAATCGCGCCTCCTTCGCTACAAGGGAATCAAGGAGGATGTCTATGCCCCCGGTTTCGAGCCGGATCCGGCCATTCGCGAGGTATTGGGACTTGCGCCTGATAATCTTGTCGTTACCGTCCGTCCACCGGCCACTGAAGCTCACTACCACAATCCTGAAAGCGAAGCGCTGCTCGATGCCGCCATCGAATTGATCGCCCGGCATCCCCGCGGCCGCATTGTCCTTCTGCCTCGCAACGGCAACCAGGACATTGAATATCGCCGCCGATGGAGCGGACTTCAGGCCAGCCGAAAGCTGATCATCCCCGAACGTGTCATGGACGGTCTGAATCTTGTCTGGTTTTCCGACCTGGTGATCAGCGGCGGGGGTACCATGAACCGCGAAGCCGCCGCCCTCGGCGTTCCCGTCTACAGCATCTTCCGAGGACCGATGGGCGCGGTGGATCATTATCTGGCGAAAACGGGCCGCCTGATCTTGCTTACCAGCGTACAGGACGTCGAAAGCCGCATCGCCCTTGTTCCCCGGCAACGGCCAGCCGCGCCGCCCCGCGCGAACCCGGCCTGCCTCGGCAGTATCGTGGATGGGATCGAAAAAGTATTGCATTACTCAAATGGGAGCTGCCAATGAACGCCATCAGCACCACCGCCACCCTTCTGAATTCGACAGCCGCCGGGTCTTCCGTGCACATCGGCCGTTTAAACGAACTGGCCCTCCGCGGCCTGGATCGCATGTTTGACCGCGACAACCAGCTTTTCTGCCATCACATGCGCATGACTGGAGGCAAACTCCTTCGCCAGGGCCTCTCGCGTCGCTATACGCTGATTTCCCTCCTGGGTCTTCAAAAGGCCGAGGAGGCCGGGTATAAATCTCCCATTCCCATAGCGGACGTGACCGCGAAACTCCTCCATGAATATCGGCGGATCACCAACCTCGGGGACCTCGGTTTGCTGATTTGGCTGGCGGGGCGCGTTATTCCCGACCAGTTGATGATGCGTACTTTCGACATGGATCTGCTGGGCGCGCTGGATCACTATCCCGATGCCCGTGAAGCCTGCACTATGGAATTAGCTTGGTTTCTCACCGCCCTCTCGGAATGCGCGCTCGCCCATCTGCCCGTGGTTGGCGGTCAGGAGCAGTTGGCGGTGAAAACCTGGAAATTACTCCGCAACAATTGCGGGAAACATGGATACTTCGTTCAGAGCGCGCGGGGCAAAGGCCTTGCGGGCGTCGTCCGCGGCCGAATTGGAAGTTTTGCGGAACAGGTTTATCCCATCTACGCGCTTTCTCGTTGCGCACAGGCATATGGTTCCGAGGAGGCCCTGCAGACTGCCACAGCTTGCGCGCAGGCCATCTGCGATGCCCAGGGACCTCTGGGCCAGTGGTGGTGGCACTACGATGCCACCCAGGGCAGCGTCATTGGGCGCTATCCAGTCTATTCGGTTCATCAACATGGCATGGCGCCGATGGCGCTCTTCGCCATCAGCGAAGCAGGCACGCGTGATTTCACTCCTTACATCTATCGCGGTTTGCAATGGATCACCGGAGATAACGAGCTCCAATTCGACATGCGCTCGGAATCCGACCATATGATCTGGAGAAGCATTTACCGCCATCGCCGCAAGCGTATCGTCAGCGAAGCTCTCAATCTCACCATTCTTAATGGCCACGGCGGAAAGCCATCCGGCCTGGACGTGAAATGGGATTGCTGCCCTTATGAACTCGGATGGCTGCTCTTCGCGCTCGCTGGAGTCAACGACGCTCATGCCTGAAATCGCGATTCAAACCGGCCTTCTCGATGGGCAGGCAGGGACAGAACTCGCCGACCGTCCACTCACTCGTCGCTCGGCATGGGGATTCAAGGGCGTGTCGGTACGAGTGTTGCGCAGCATCGCCGAGCTGGAAAGTTTGCGTCCATTCTGGTCGCGGTTTGGTGGGCGCCGCGATTCGGATTTGGACGTTTACCTGGCCACGCTGCAATCCCTCGGGAGCAACGTTCGTCCTCATGTGATTGCGCTCTACCGCGACGGGCAGCCGGAAGCCATCCTGGCCGGCAGATATGAAGACACGGTTCTCCGCATGCATCTCGGATATTTTCCCGTCGTTCGCCCGCGCGCGCGGTTGCTCGTCTTTGTCCAGGGCGCGGCCCGGGGTAAGCTGGATGCCACCAACATTGCCCTTCTGCTGCGCGGGCTCAAAGATTCCCTGCGGCAGGGCGACGCGGATCTGGCCTTGTTTCATTACCTGGATGTGGATTCCGAGTTGTACCGCCAGGCCGCCTGCGGCTTTTCCTTTCTCACTCGGGATGCTTTTCCGGACCAAGATCCGCATTGGCACAGAATCCTGGCACCCGGAACCGGCTCCGCCTGGCAGGGCTTTAACGGCAAGCATCGCGCCGATTTGAAAAAGAGGCTGAAACATCTGGCCGCGGAATGCGCGGGCGAGATTCGCGTCCGGGCATATAACACCGAAGACGATCTTGACGCCCTGTTCCGCGATGTCGAAGCTATTGCCTCCAAGACCTACCAGCGCAGACTGGGTGTGGGCTTCGCCGATACACCAGTGACGCGCGCCTGTTGTCGCGTGTTTGCGCAAAAGCGATGGCTTCGGGCTTACGTTCTCTTTGCCGGCGATACTCCCTGCGCCTTTTTGGCCGGCAGTCTCAGCGACGGGTCCTTTTGCGGCGATTTTCTGGGCTACGATTCTTCGCTGCGGAAATATTCCCCGGGCACCTATCTGTTAATCTGGGCGCTGGATGAAATATGCAGGCAGGGCGCACGGGAAATCGATTTCGGCTGCGGAGCGGGCGAATACAAGGAGCGCTTCGGCACTTCCTGCCGACAGCGGGCGCATGTGTTCATTGCTGCCCCCACTTGTCAGGGCGTGATGCTCAATATGTTTCGTGCCGCGGCGGTTGCTGTCAACAAGCTCGGCCGACATGCGCTGCAAAGAACCCGTTTGCTGCCGCGCGCACGAATTTTCTTGCGCCGGCCGGCGAATTAGTGCATGATGTCTGCTCCCCAGCCCATAGTCGTACAACTCACCCAGCCAGTGCCGGTTCGTTTAGGAGAAATCCACGCACTCGTGAATGGCTTCGGAATTTTTGGTTCAAGCGAGAAGTCGGGAGGCGATGCACATCTCGGGCGCGCTACGATTCCAGCGGCGGGCCATATTGCATAGTAGGTATATGTTACTAAACAGTAACTTTTTGTAAACACCGGCTTTTTTGATCATAGGTAGTGCGGGGGCCCAGCCTTATCCTTTGCAAAAGGAAGCATCATTCAAAAGGGAGAGGTCAGGACCATGCGCCAAATTCTTCAAAGTCTGTTGTTTCTGTCCGCCGTTATCTTCGGGCTTTCTTGCCACTCCAGGGCCGCCTGGGCGGGCAACACCTTTTACATTGATTATTCCAATGGCAGCGATTCCAATAGCGGCGCCGGCAAGACCAGCGCCTTTCAACACGCTCCGGGCATGCAGGGCTGCGCGAGCAAGTGCGCCGCCGTTCAACCCAAGGCTGGCGACAGCTATATCCTCAGAGGCGGCGTCACATGGCCCAATGCCGCGCTCGGCTGGAACTGGCAGTGGGCCGGATCAAGCGCCCAGCCCATGTATATTGGCGTGGATCAGACGTGGTTTGCCGGTTCGTCCTGGGCGCGCCCGGTTCTCAATGGCGGTGGCAAAATTGTTGCCGGAAACAATGATTTCATTAACCTTCAGGGCAGCCCGTCGTATGTCACCATCGACAACATTGAATTTACCGGCCTCTATTGGACTGGGAGCCCCGCATATGGCTCCGCCATATATATCGAAGCCAACGGCTCCACAAATATCGCTGTCACGAATTCCTATTTTCACGGCTGGTCGCACACTACCGCCAACACCACTGATGCGGGCAGGGGAATTCAGGGAGATACCGGCTCGCCCTATAACGCGGGCAGCTACGTCGCGAATTGCGTATTTGACGGCACCGATACGGACGGCGTGAGTTTCGGCGCCATCTACATGTGGCCCGATGTCCATACCTCCGTGTTTCGCAATATGGCCAACGGCATTGTGGGCAGACTCACTCTTGTCCACGACAACCTGGTGGAATACATCTCCAACTCATTTGATCCCGGCACCCATTCCAACGGCGTGGAAAATACCGGCAGCGGCGGTCTCTGGATGTATAACAACGTGCTCGATAATATTAGTGCCGCCGTATCCGTTTTAAACTCCATTACGCCCGGCGGCTCGGACTATTACTACAACAATTTGATGTTTGCCACCGTGGCCATTCCATTGACGTTGGATACCGATCTTGGAGGGACGCAGAACTCCACGGAATATATTTACAACAACACGTTCCAGGGAAGCGGAGTTGTGGTGCGGTTTGAAGACCGCGGCAACGGCCCGGTCGGCTCCGGCGTGGTTCAGAACAACCATTTCATCAGCGATAGCAAGCCGGTTTGCTACAACGACAGCGCCCTGGGCTGCGTCACCGTCACGAATCCCACGCACAGCAACAATATCACCATGACGAACGCCACAGCGCAAAAGCAGAGCTACCTTAGCAGCAACTATTATTCTCCCACCAAGCCCAAGGACCCCACCGTTGGGTCCGGCCTTGACTTTTCGTCCCTATGCCAGAGTCAGCTTGCTGCGATGTGCGATGCCACGACGCTGGGTGTCACCGAGACGCCTTCGCACACGGCCCAATCTCCTGCTCGCATGCCCAATGCTCGCCCGAATGGAACGCCCCCGTGGAACGTAGGCGCCTATGAATTTGAGGGCAATCTGAACGCGCCGGGCGGCCTCACTGCCATGGCCGGCGGGGAGAATCACGGCCACTAAGTAAGCGTAGGTTTACTCTCGTTGATCGCTCGTTTTCGAAATCAAGTCCGCGGCCGCTCGGCTCGATACAGGGAAG
>Ga0302325_10027245_pt1 | contig 11852 bp, 11 predicted proteins | sample Palsa_T0_2_FD_201948 | JGI IMG/M metagenome (GOLD analysis project Ga0302325, IMG submission 201948) | Peat permafrost microbial communities from Stordalen Mire near Abisko, Sweden - Palsa_T0_2 | ecosystem: Environmental > Terrestrial > Soil > Palsa > Peat permafrost | place: Sweden: Abisko... | reverse complement strand
GGCCCGCCGGGTCGAGCGCGACCAGGGGATGCAGCAGAGGCTGCGAATCGAGTCGTTAGTTCCAAGCTTCGGGAGAATTTCATGGAAGTTTTTTCTGCCATACTCATAGCCGCGGCGACGCTCTTCGCGCCCGTGACGACGTCGACCGGGCCCGTGCAAATCAATAAATGCGCGGTTGCTTTTATCAACGAGCAAACCGGATCGATCCTCGTGTCCCAGACGATGACCTACACCAACGGCGTGTCGATCTCGTTCACGAACGTCAGCACGAAGCCGGTTACGAGCGTCACCGCTACCGGAACGTACAACGGCGTCACCATTACGGATTCATGGGCTGGCCATCTCGCCGCCGGCGACACGCTTTCGATCTGGAAGCACTACCGGCAGCTCCCCTACGCAGGCGCCAACGCAAAATGCACCGTAACGAAGGTCGTTTTTGCGGACGGCACGACTTGGCCGGCGGGTTCCGCTCCCTAAGCCTGACCGCAGCTCAAACGTTACTCCAAATCAACGGGTCTTAGAAAGGCCCGTTGATTTGGTGTGTACGCCTTTTGCTTCGCGCGGGCCGCGTTCTTCGGCGCGCGAACGTTCGGCTTCCGTGTCCGGTGAAGGCGTCGCTTCGTCGACGACCTTCTCGGCGATGATGCGGAAGACCGCCACCAGCGGAACCGCGACGAGCAGTCCGAGAACGCCGAGCAGCTCGCCGCCGACGAACAGCGCGACGATCACGGTCAACGGCGAGAGTCCGACTTTGGCGCTGATGACGCGCGGGACGATCAGGTTGCCCTCGATCTGATTGATCAGGATGATTCCGAGCGTCACGAGCAACGCGTTCTGCCAGCCGTTGGCGGAGAGCGAGATCGCAAAGGCCGGGAGCCAGCCGGCCACGGCGCCGACGTAGGGCACGACGTCGAAGAGGCCGGCCAAAACGCCGATGAGCAAAGCGTAGGGAACCCCAAGAGCGAGCAGCAGCAGGGTGACCATGACGCCGACGATCGCCGCCACGGTCAACTGACCTCGGATAAAGCTTCCGAGCATCGAGTCGATTTCGCGGATAAGACGCGCAGCCGGTAAGCGCGCGCCGGGCGGCGTGAGGCGTAAGGCCGCGCGCCGAATGGTGTCGATTTCGAGCAGCAGATAGATCGACAGGACCGGGACCACGATCACGAACGCCACGAAGCTGGCCGCGGTGATTCCGAAGGCAAACGCACTCGTGGCAGCTTCCGCGCCGAAGTTTCCGAGCGCCGCGAAAGCGCGTTCGGGAGCCTGCACGACCGCGGCGTGAAGGTTGGGTGGCAACTCGGCCACCAGCGGCATCGCGCCTACTTGCGCGTGGTACGCCGCCACGACGCGAGGCAGGCCGGCGTTGAACTCGCGCACGCTCGAGAGCAATCCCGGGATCACGACTGCGCCGCCGAGCCCGAGCAGGAGAACCATGGCGACGTAGACGGCCGCGATGGCCAAGCGCTTCGGATACGAGCGCGCCAGCCGATCGACTGCGGGCGCAATGGCGTACGCGAAAAAGATCGCCGCCACGCCGATGGCGACGAAGGTTTCGATGCGACTTAGAAACGCGGCGACGTTCGAGAGGATATAGATCGTCGCTGCAATCAATCCCGCGATTTGCAACGCATAGACGAGCTGACGCTGCCCGGGCAGCGTCTTGTCTGTCACTGGTGCCAGCAGCGTGCCCTCCCGAAAGCCTGTTCGCTTGCTTATTTCCTAACGAGGCGCCGCCAAACTTCGCCGGCGACACTTCACCGGAACCGCGGGAGCTAACCGATGTGCTGAGGCGACATTGAGGGCTCGGGAGCCTGATAGGCCAAGGGCTCGTCACGGCGGAGGGCGTCCTTGGCCAAGACGAGGTTCAGTTCGGTTTGCAGTTCGTCGAGATGAATCGCGTGCGGCGCAAACCAAGCCCAGCTGGCCGCAAAGGAGCGTTCGCGCTCTTTGAGCGAGCGCGCGGCCTCCCGGATCTCGCGCCGCGCGGAATCCGAGAGCCCCTCGGCGCCGCGTACGCCGCGCAGCAGTTTCTCGATGTCGCGCACGTCGATCGCCACGCCTTCGCCCAACTCGTAACCGCTCTTCGTACTCCGGATCGCTTCCCGGTCACCGGCCTGCGCGCGGGTCCTCGAAACGCACATCTTCAGCGCGTTCAAGGCTGCGTCACCGTCGAGCGAAGGCCAAATCGCGCTCGCCAAATCTTCCTTGCGCGTTCCGGCCGAGGCGAACGCCAAGGCAACGAGCAACTCCAAGCCGCGATCGGAAACGTGGACCGCCTCGCCGCCGCGACGGACCGTTCCACGCGTGACGTCGACGTAAAGGACGTCGCGTCGAATCTTGAGCGGCGAGCGCGCGACGCGCGCGGCCAAATTCTTGAAGATGCCGTAGTCGCTCGGTTCGGCCGAATCGATGAGTAGCTCGAGCGACGCCTGAAGCGGCGGCGACTCGACGACTTGCGCGATGACGCGCGCTTCGAGCAAACGCCGGCGCTGCGCCGGCAAGAGCAACGCCGCGCAGACGCGCACCACGACGCGCAAGAAATCGCTTTCCGCGGCATCGATGTCCTCGATCGCAGCATCGAACAGATTCCCCGCAAGTTCGGGATCCGTCGTCGCCAACGCCGCGTGCCAACGCGCGACGTTGAGCACTTGGGGCGAAGCGTCCACCGTTTCGTGCGCCAAAAGCGCGTCGACGGAACGTGCAAGCGCGCGCACTTCGCCGTCCCCGCAGTCTTCGAGCATCTGCCGGACCGCCGTCACGCGGGCGTCGTCGTTGCAATACCACGCCGCCCATGCCACGCTGCGGGCGGTCGCCACGATACGCGATGTCATCCCGCTGCGTTGCGCCGCGTATAGCGTCTCTTCGGTCATCTTGAGAAGTTCTGGCCATTCGCCCAGGAAGCGCGCCTTCTCGATTGCGATTTGCTCGCGCTCGACGTCGAAACGCAGATGGCGTGCACCCGGAGCCGCATCCGTCTCGTCGGCCAAACGGTCGCTTTCGGCGAAACGGCCGCGTTTCGCCGCGACGATCGCCGCAGTCATCAGCGCCAGGCGTCCCTCTTCGGCCGAGTCCGCGGCCGTCGCCGGCTTGGCAGCCTCCAGCAAGGCTCGCGCTTCGGAAAGTTTCTCCAGTTCGAGCGCAAGTATCGCGAGCCGGATCTTGAGCCGGCGCGCGAGCGAGGGCGGCGAGTCCTTCGCCAGCGTTTGCAAGAGCCGCGAGCCCTCATCGTAGAGCCGCGACGCTTCGACGTTCTGCCGGCGGTAGGCCAGCAACGCGATCCAAAGGTTGCAATGCTCGCAGAGCGTCGAAATCCTGATTCTTGAGAGCACGTCGATCAATCGCGACGGCGGGTGCTGCAAGGTTTCGCCCGGCAAACGATCGAGCGCCAACGCGGCGGCGGCTTCGTCGCCGTAGCTGCTATAGAGTTCGGCCGCGCGCAGAAAATCGCCGGACAGCTCGTACTGGCGCGCGGCCCGGAAGAGCGTTCCGGTGAGGTCCGGCGCGAAACGCGTGCGCAAGGCTGCGAGCAACAAGGGATGCGTTTGATATGCTCCCGTCTCCGACGAAACGAAACCCGGCAGACGCAGGAGACGATCGATGATCGGCGTGGCGTGCCGGATCCCGGTCGCGGCCGAAATGTCTTCGAGCGACGCGTTCGGAATCGCTGCGGTCGCCAGGGTCGTCGAGAGCATGTCGGGCGTGAATGCGGCAAGCACTTCGTTGACGAGCTGCTCGTGTGGATCGCCCGCACTCGAGTCCTCGAGACGGCGGACGAATTTGTCGATATCCGCATCGTACTGCGCAAAGAGCGCGAGCAGCAACAGCACGATCGGCCAGCCATCTGCCAATCGAATGATTCGCTTGATGGTCTCTGCCGAGAGTTCGCTCCCTTCGAACAGGCCACTCGCCTCGTCGTCATCGAAGCGCAACTCGTTGCGGGTCAGCGTCAGGATTTGATGCGGCGCCAAATAGTGGCCGAAGCGAACCGGCAGCGCTACGCGCGTGCTGACCAGCATGACGCGCTCGACCGGCCGGGCCGCGAGGAGATCGCCGAACGTCGCAAGTACCGCATCATTCTCGGCGATCGCTTCGGCGTGTTCGAAAATAAAGAGCGAGTGCTCCGATCGCGCTTTCCACGCTTCCAGCAAGGTGCGATTCCAGGTCGAAAAATCGGCGCCGGTGGCATGCTGGCGAAGCCGCGCGAGCGCGATCGATTCGCCTTCGGGCAGTTCGGAGGCGAGCGCCGCGAGCGCGCGCCCGGCGAAGTCGATCGAATCGGCAACGCCCGCACAATCGCAGATGGCGTGCCGTTCGAAGCGGCGCGCGAAGAGTCGCGCGAGCGACGACTTGCCGAACCCCGGTGGCGCGACGAGCCGCACCAGCCGAGGTTCGGAGGCCGAGAGTCGCGCCAGGAGCCGCGTGCGCGGCAGCGTCATCTCGCGGGCGCGAGCGCCTTCGCGCCGATCCGGGAGTCGAGCAACGCGATCCACTCCTCCATACCCGCGCCCGTCCGCGTCGAGACTTCGACGACGCGCACGCCGGGATTGACCCGTTCGATGCTCTCGCCGGCAGCAACCCGATCGAAGCCGACCGCAGCTGCGATGTCGACCTTCGTGATGAGTACCACCTGGGAGGTGTTGAACGCGAGCGGATACTTCAGCGGCTTATCTTCGCCCTCGGTCACCGAAAGGAGCACGACGCGCAAGTCCTCGCCCAAATCGTACTCGGCGGGGCAGATCAGGTTTCCCACATTCTCGATGAACAGCGCGTCGAAGTGCTCGCCCTGCAGTTGTGCGAGAGCCTTCGAGATCATGCCGGCGTCGAGACGGCATTCGGCGGCCGTCGTGATTTGCCGAACGGGAGCACCGCTTCGAGCCAAGCGCAACGCGTCGTTTTCGGTCGCCTGATCGCCGACGAGCGCGGCGACGCGATACGTGCCGGACAAGCGCCGCAAGGTTTCTTCGAGCAGCGTCGTCTTGCCGGAACCGGGGCTCGAAAGCATGTTCACGACCAGCGTCCCGCTTTCGACGAAGCGCGCGCGCAGTTTGGCCGCGAGCGCATCGTTCTTGAGCATCAGGTTCGACGCGATTTCGACGACGCGGACTTTCATGCGGGGACCTCCATCGAGACGAGTTGCATTTCGCGGCCGCTCACGATGCGCGGAGAGGGCGTACCGCATTCGGGACAGACGAGTCCATACCCCGGAAGCGGGGCTCGTTCGCCTTCGCAGCGCTCGCAAAAGACTACCAGCGGTACCTCTTCGATCCGCAGCTCGCTCCCTGCGGCAACCGTGTCGGCAGTCGCTACGTCCCACGAGAACAGCAGCGCGTCCCGCACCACGCCGCTGAGCGCCCCGACGCGGACGTTCACTGCGCTCACCCGCTCGATGCCCTGCTCGGACGCAGTTGCCTGCACGCCGTCCAACAGGCTGAGGGCAACGGTGATCTCATGCACGAGGAACGTCCTTAATGGCGAGTTTCGCAAGCATAACATAGATTTTTCCACAGTCGCGGGGACATCGCGTTTCGCATATATGTGAAGGCAAAGCGGGTTTTTCCGCTCTCGTAACGGTCCGGTAACGCGTCCGGCGCTCTCCCTGTGCGGCTACTTGAAGGCTTTCGGGAGGGCCGGCTCCATCGCCACAAACGTGCGGCAAATGCTGAGAAGTAAACCGCTAAACGGTAACGGTGCAGTAACGTTTTGCGTCAAGAAAACTCTACCGAACGCTCTTGCATTCACGCGTTTCATCCCGTAGCCTCAATCTGTCGGGCCATAGTACCGCAACCGTCGCAACGACGGGAGAAATTTGCCGCGAACGACGCGAGGACAAATAGCAATGGCGGACACGGTCGTAAACGTTCTTTGGATTCCAGCGGGCCTCAGCTGCGACGGAGATTCCGTTGCGTTGACCGCTGCGATGCAACCCAGCATCGAAGAGATTGCGCTGGGCGCCCTCCCCGGCTTACCGGGTGTCAAGTTTCACTGGCCGCTGATCGAGTACAGTCTCGGCGGCGCCGAATTTCTCGAAGCGTTCTTCAAAGCCGAACGGGGCGAGCTCGATCCATTCGTGCTCGTGATCGAAGGCTCGATCGCAAACGAAGAGATCAAGAAGGAAGGCTACTTCACGGGCTTTGGCAATGCGCCCGGCACCGATCAGCCGATCACGTTCAGCGGCTGGATCGATCGCCTCTCGCCCAAAGCCTGGGCGATTCTCGCGGCCGGGACGTGCGCCACCTATGGCGGTATTCATGCGATGGCCGGTAACCCGACCGGAGCGATGGGCATCCTCGACTATCTCGGCTGGGATTGGAAGTCGAGCGCCGGCGTTCCGATCGTTTGCGTTCCCGGTTGCCCGACGCAACCCGACAATCTCTCCGAAACGATTCTCTACCTCTTGTGGCAAGCTGCGGGCCGCGCTCCGATGATTCCGCTCGACGAAGCCGGACGTCCGACGTGGCTCTTTGGGAATACCGTTCACGAAGGCTGCGACCGCGCCGGCTATTACGAGCAAGGGCAGTTCGCGACCGAATACGACTCACCGCAATGTCTGGTGAAGCTCGGATGCTGGGGTCCGGTCGTCAAGTGCAACGTTCCCAAACGCGGTTGGATGGGCGGCATCGGCGGGTGTCCCAACGTCGGCGGGATTTGCATCGGCTGCACGATGCCGGGCTTCCCCGATAAGTTCATGCCGTTCATGGACGAGCCGCCGGGCGGCAAGCTGTCATCGACCGTGAGTGGCGCCTACGGCACCGTCGTTCGAACGCTTCGCAACTTTACCATCGCGACCGTCGACAAGGAACCGAGCTGGCGCCATAAGGGCAAGAAACTCACCACGGGTTATACCAAGCACTGATCGATCGGCCGTCATCGCACGAGAGGATTGGCATGGCAATTAAGGATCTTCCCGGTCAGAGCACCGGAACGCAGCCCTCGCGGCTGGTCGAGATGTCGTGGGACCCGATTACCCGGATCGTCGGCAGTCTCGGAATCTACACGAAGATCGACTTTCAGAAGAAAATCGTCGCGGAGTGCCACTCGACCTCGTCGATCTTCCGTGGCTACAGCATCTTCATGAAAGGCAAGGATCCCCGGGACGCGCACTTCATCACCTCGCGCATCTGCGGAATTTGCGGCGACAACCACGCCGTGTGCTCGGTGTACGCGCAGAACATGGCGTTCGGCGTTCGGCCGCCGGCGATGGGCGAGTGGATCATGAACCTCGGCGAGGCCGCCGAGTACATGTTCGACCACAACATCTTCCAAGAGAATCTGGTGGGCGTCGACTACTGCGAGAAAATGGTCCGCGAGACGAATCCGAGCGTTTGGGAGAAAGCCAAGAAAACCGAGGCGCCCAACGCCGCCATTCATGGCTATAAGACGATCGCGGACATCATGACGTCGCTCAACCCGTTTACGGGCGACTTCTATCGTCAAGCGCTCCAGATCAGCCGCTACACGCGCGAGATGTTCTGCTTGATGGAAGGCCGCCACGTGCATCCTTCGACGCTGTATGCCGGCGGAACGGGCACGGTTGCGACGCAACAACTTTTCACCGACTACTACTCGCGTCTCATGCGTTACATCGAGTACATGAAGGTCTGCGTCCCCCTGCACGACGACCTCTTCAACTTCTGGTACGACGCGCTGCCCGGCTACGAGCACAACGGCGAACGCCGCATCTTGCTCGGCTGCTGGGGAGCGTTCCAAGATCCGGATCACTGCGACTTCCAGTACAAGAACATGACGAACTGGGGCCGCAAGATGTTCGTCACCCCGGGTGTGGTCGTCGACGGAAAGCTCGTAACCAACGATTTGGTCAAGATCAACCTCGGCATCCGCATCCTGCTCGGGCACTCGTACTACGACGATTGGGAGAACGAGGAGACGTTCGTACCGCAGGATCCGCTCGGCAATCCGGTCGACCGGCGCCATCCCTGGAACATGCACACGCTTCCAACGCCAAGGAAGCGCGACTTCGCCAAAGAGTACAGCTGGGTGATGTCGCCGCGCTGGTTCGACGGCAAAGACCACCTTGCACTCGACACCGGCGGCGGCGCACTGGCGCGCATGTGGTCGACGGCGCTTTCGGGACTGGTCGACATCGGTTACGTCAAAGCGACGGGAACCAGCGTCAAGATCAACCTTCCTAAGAGCGCGCTCAGCGGGCCGGTCTCGTTTGAGTGGAAGGTTCCGAAGTGGTCGAACACGCTCGAGCGCAATCGGGCTCGTACCTACTTCCAGGCCTATGCGGCGGCGGCAGCGCTGCACTTCCTCGACAAGGCCTTCGAGGAATTGAATGCCGGCAGAACGCGTTCGTGGGAACCGTTCACCGTGCCGGATGAAGGCATCGGTTGCGGCTTCACCGAGGCCGTGCGCGGCGTACTCTCGCACCACATGGTGATCCGCGAAGGCAAGATCGCGAACTATCATCCCTGGCCGCCGACGCCTTGGAACGGAAATCCGCGCGACGTGTACGGCACGCCGGGTCCGTACGAAGACGCCGTTCAGAATACTCCGATTCACGAAGAGAACGGGCCGGACTCGTTCAAGGGCATCGACATCATGCGGGCGGTGCGCAGCTTCGATCCGTGTTTGCCGTGCGGCGTCCATATGTACCTCGGCAACGACAAGACGATCGAGACGGTGCATTCTCCGCTCGCGCCGTTCGGGTAAGCGCGCGCGGATGTCAACCGGCGTCTCAGAGATGGCCGTCCGGATCGAGGAACTGCTCGCGGGCTTCGACGCGGCTCAAACGCCGCGCCGGGCTCGCGAGCGTGCAGAAGAACTCGTCCGGACGGTCATCTCACTCTACGGCGAGGGCTTGGAACGCGTGCTCTCGATCGTGGATAGCGAGCTCGGAGAGGCCTCCGGTCCGGTCTTCGAACGTCTTTGCGAGGATCGCTTGGTCGAGAGCCTTCTCTGTTTGCACGGGTTGCATCCGGTGCCGCTCGAAGAGCGCATCGATCAAGCACTCCAATCGGTGCTTCCTTATATCAAGTCGCACAAAGGGAACATGGAGGTGTCGCGCATCGAAGGCGACGTCGTCTACCTGCGCCTCGAAGGCAGCTGCGACGGATGCCCGGCGTCGGCCTCGACGCTCAAGCTCGCCGTCGAACGCGCTATCCTCGAACGCGTCCCCGAGATTCGTGAGGTGCGAGCCGAGGAGGGTGCCGCTACGGAGCCCGGGCTCGAAACCTCGATTCGAATTCTGAGCCCGGCATGAGCGCGCTCGAGCGGAACGGCAAAGACAACGTCGCGCTGCTCGCGCAAATGCTGCAGAAGCGTCCGCCTGCCGGCGAGCGCTGCGACTTCTGCGCGACGCCGCTCGGCGCCGAACACAGCCACCTCATCGAGCTCGCGGCGCGTCGGATCCTGTGCACGTGCCGTCCGTGCTACATCGTCTTCGAACCGGCAGGTGCGGCGCAAGGCAAGTACCGGGCGATTCCTGCGCGCTACCTCGAGATCCCGAAATTCGCCGTCGACGACACGACCTGGGACGCGCTACAGATTCCGATCGGGCTAGCCTTCTTCTTTTTCAACTCCTTGGAGAACAAGACGGTCGGCTTCTACCCGAGCCCGGCGGGTGCGACCGAATCGCTGCTTCCGCTCGACACCTGGAGCGCGATCGAAACGCAATACCCCGAGCTCGCGTCGCTCAAGCCCGACGTCGAAGCGGTGGTCATTCAGCGCAACCGCGAGACCTCACGCGCGTTCATCGTTCCGATCGACGCGGCTTACGAGCTCGTCGGTCTGATCCGCACCTCGTGGAAAGGCTTCGACGGCGGTCAGGAAGCGCACGAAAAGATTTCGCAATACTTCGCGAAAGTCAGCGAGCGGAGCCAGGGGAAAGTTACGGCGAGGATCTCGTGATCGACCTCGCCTTCTCCGTCGTCGGTGCGCGCGCCGAGCGTTACGCGGCCTCTCCGATGCTCGTCCTGCGTTTGCGCATCAACGAGCGGAGCGGCGCGAAGGTCGACGCCATCGCGCTGCGCGTTCAAATCCAGCTCGAGGTTCAGCGACGCCGCTACGCTCCCGAAGAGAGTGCGCTCCTGACGGAGCTGTTCGGCGACACCTCACGCTACGCGGATACGCTCAAGCCGATGCTCTGGACGCACGTCGCCCAAACGGTCGTCGCTTTCGAGAATGAGACCGAGATCGATCTGCACGTCCCGTGCAGCTACGACTTCGAAGTGGCGGCCCACAAGTATCTGGCCTCGCTGAAAGACGGCGTCATCCCGCTCGATCTGCTCTTCAGCGGGATGGTCTTCGTCGAGGGCGAGGGCGGCGTCACGCCCGAGTTCGTGCCCTGGAGTTGCGAAGCGCGCTTTGCGCTTCCGGTCAGCGTCTGGCGCGAGAGCATCGATGCGTTCTTCCCGAACTCAGCTTGGATTCGCGTTGACCGCGAGCTGTTCGACGAACTGCGGCGCTTCAAGATCGCGAGCGGCCTGCCCACCTGGGATGCGGCGCTCGAGCGCCTGTGCGAGCTTGCCAAGGTAAAGCCGTGACCAATTTCGCTCCCGCGCTCGACGTCGCCAACGCGGTTCTCTATGAGGGCTACATCCTCTATCCGTATACGGCCTCGGCGCGCAAGAATCGGATCCGCTGGCAGTTCGGGGTGATCGTTCCCGATGCGTATGCAAAGTCCGGGACCGGCGAGCCGGCCGAAGCGCAAACCGAGATCCTCTTCGAATGCGCCGGCGAGGCGCAGGTCGATGTCTTGGTGCGCTTCTTGCAAGTCGAAGCACGCAACGTAGAAGCTTGGAACGGCTCGACCTTCGAGCCGGTAGATTCCCTCGTCGTCGACGCTCAGTCGCATCTGACGTTCGATGAAGGCGTCGAGCGCGAGGTTCCGGTGACGCTCGCGCTCGCGAACGCGCCGAACCTCAGCGTGCCGGTCGCTTTCGGTGCCGAACAAAGCGTCGAGCTGCTCCACGGACCGGACGAAACGCTTCTCGGCAGGATCGTACGCCGGCGCTGGCCCTTGCACGGCATGGTCGCGATCGAGTGCGAGCCGGTTCCCGGCCAGCCGCTCTTGCGTAAGCTGCGCGTCCGCATCCAAAACCACTCGCAAGTCGTCGCTGGCGAGCGCAGCTCGGCCTTGCGCACGTCGCTGGTCTCAACCCACACGCTGCTCTATGTTCGGGGCGGCCGCTTTCTCTCGGCGCTGGATCCGCCGCAGTATGCGGACGGGGTCGCGCCCCTCCACAACCGGCACACGTGGCCGGTTCTCGTGGGCGACGAACACGACGACGCGCAGCGCTCGCCGCTCGTACTCTCGTCGCCGATCATCCTGTACGACTTTCCGGCCGTCGCGCCGCAGAGCGAAGGCGATACGTTCGACGCCACCGAGGTCGACGAGCTCATGATGCTCAGCGTGCTGAGCCTCTCGGATGAGGAGCGCAATGAGGCACGGGCGACCGATCCGCGTGCCCGCGCGATCGTCGAACGGGCCGAGCGCTTCGGTCCCGAAGAACTCGGCCGGTTGCACGGTACGTTGCTCCAATCCAAGCACGCTGCCCAGCCCGATCCGTTCGCCGCCCTCGACCTGCCCGGGATGGATTGCGTTTTCGTCGATGGCGCGAAAGTTGCCAAGGGTTCGCAAGTCCGCCTGCATCCCAAGCGTCGCGCCGATGCGTGGGATCTCTTTCTCGATGGGAAAGTGGCTACCGTGCGCGCCATCCACCAAGACGTCGAAGATCTCATGTACGTCGCCGTCACCGTCGACGACGATCCGGCCAGCGACTTGCACGAATGGTACGGCCGCTCGTTCTTTTTCTATCCGGACGAAGTCGAGCCGCTGCCTTCCGGCGCGGCGAGCACCTGACGTGAAGCTGCTCGTCGCGGGCATC
>Ga0302325_10027244_pt1 | contig 11852 bp, 11 predicted proteins | sample Palsa_T0_2_FD_201948 | JGI IMG/M metagenome (GOLD analysis project Ga0302325, IMG submission 201948) | Peat permafrost microbial communities from Stordalen Mire near Abisko, Sweden - Palsa_T0_2 | ecosystem: Environmental > Terrestrial > Soil > Palsa > Peat permafrost | place: Sweden: Abisko... | reverse complement strand
TATAATATCGATATAGTATCGATACGATAAGAATTTTAGCCGAGCCTGCCCCAAATATTTACCTTGCTTAATCTAAAATTAGCCTGTTCTTCAATCGAGTCGGACTTCTTTATTCGTGCGGGATCTTTGGTCAATGTTCACCTTCGAATATCGCCATCCTCGATGCTCCCAAGGAATCCATCATCTTTTCTTTTCATCAACCAGATTGCCACGCTCGATGCCATGGGACTTTCCCAGAAGCCTTCCCTTCGCAGATTTGCTAAAAGCAAACCAATTGTCCGCCATCATACGCCACCATCCCTCAAACTATCGCCACCTGACGAAATATCGCGTCTCGAAACCACTCTCCAGGAACATCATTCGCCGTTCCGATCCTCTCGAAGTCTTCAGGATGGAATACCGACTCCATCAAAACCAGTGTATAGTGTACCGTCGGCCGCCCATACTGAAGCATACTCAAGCAATAGACGACAGTTCCATCCTCGATTCCCAAAGCCTCTCGTGAGTCAATCATGATCGTAGCCTTCGCTGAAGATCCCTTATGCAGAACACACGATACAGAGTCCTTATCAGTTTTCGTGAACTGAACGGCGACGATAGACCCACGAAGCCTTACAAATCCACCACTGACTTCCCCAGTAGCATTAAACCCGGCAGGCTGGCACTCTACCTCTACAATATCTGCTGAGGGTTTGTATCTCGATGTAAAATATGGAAAGGATATTGGTCCAGACCTCGAAGCCCACGAGAAGGAAGGCGCAACATATATATGACGGCGGTGGCACTTGAGGCAATCTTGAGATCTCCATAGCAATCCGTAGATTAAGTTCTGCTCCCACAATCCAGCTAGGTACTTGCCCATAAGATCAAGTGGCATCTTATCCGCAACACCAGACAAAGCTGGGAGAGTGTCGCGATCAAACGTGATCTGTGTTGCTGTATACTCTCCTAGGATTCTAAACCAGAGGAGAGTTTCTTTGTTGCAAGAGGAAGTAAGTGTTGGTCCGATATACTTGTCACCATCGCCAAACCTTCGACTTTCCTCTAGAATCTGGGCATATGCTAACTTGAGACAATTCGACACAGCTGGTTGTACCCCACTCCATATACTACCACATTCGCATAGATATCCCGTTCTACACTCGAAGACTATTTCGTCTTTAGTGTAATGTAATGTACGAGTGGAAAGCAATCGCTCTTGGAAACACCAAGCACGCCCAAATAACGGATATGTAGAATTGTTTTCATTTGAATTGAACATATGTCCATGGGCCAATGGTTTTCTGGCGAAGATTAACGGTTGATTGAGCTTGACCGGTGCTCTTGATCGATTATTGAGTGAGAGGCATGTGCTATCGCTGCCGTCAGACGATGTAGCCGCAATGGTGACATAGGAATTCGCATAAATAGAAGCCATTTGTGCAGATTGCCTTTGCCAGTCCGCTATATCGTCTTGAAGAATGCACAATGAGTCAATCCAAAGGTACTTCAAGCCAAGCTGGCGAGTGATGGCTATAGCGTCTTGAAATATTTTGGGAAGCTCGGCCCATATGATACGTTTCTTCCGTGATTTAAGATTCGCAAGTGTTGTTGTAAGGGCAGATGATCCCCATCTGTGAGATAAGGCAACATATCTACCATTCTCCGAGGCGCTCACGTAAAGTTTTAAAGCTTGTATGTTTTTGACATCGATAACCCGAGCTGGAAGGGGACTGATACTGTTGGACGGACATTTTCGGTGATTATCGATGCAATTTGAAAGCCACCTGCGGACGCTGTTATATGTGGCATTGGATTGTGAATCTTGAGGAACGTGAGACCTCTCTGGAATCGTCTTCAACGGGCTTGAGCTGTGAATCAGCCTCGATATTTTCCATGGGCTTGAGGAATCTACACGAGTCAGTACGGGAAAAGTGTATATTCAATTTCGATTTCTTAGGGAGAAGTGTTCTTGCCGTAACCAGCGCTCGGAGGAGGAGATAAGCACGAATATGTTCACGTATGGGATATAACGTACCTGATCGACGATATAGTTCCAGCTTCAAGGAGCGAAATGAGACGATCATGCCATCTTCAGCAGTTGCTGAAACGTTCACCCTTTCCGGAACCGTGCGACCGTTACCTTGGGAAAGTACTTGGGAGCGCGGGATTTCGGAGGGATTTTCCACCCATAGAGGCTCAAATTGCGAAATGCTACTCCGAAGTAATGAACACGTCTTGCATTTCTGCTTTGCAGTGGGTTTACTATCTTCTATGAACCAAGACCACTGCATCGAGTAATTCGCTTGATCCTTGAACGCCGCTTCGTCGAGCCCGAAGCATATTTGACAGAGGAGTTTCCCCTTTTTGTTACGTAAAGGACCAATTCTAGAATCTGCTAATTTCTCGAAATCGGGCGATTGCACGAAGAGGTCTACCAAGTTACTGCCCGAAGAAAGGTTATCTAGCTCTCTTCCGCTATGTTGCGGCGAAAGCTCGAGTTCATTATTCGTGCTTTGGGATGGCCCAGGTAGTTCGTCCATTTTGAGTTGTTTCGGCGTGCGTGAGGAGCAGGCTGAGGTGGAATGAGCTTTGGAACCGAGGGTGATCAGCAGGATCTATTGATAGGAGAAGAATCCACAGACCTATGCCTCTAATGTACAAAGATGCGGGTTTGGTATTGCGAGTGTTCCCAGGCAGCTAAATGTGAGGCTCGTACGATAAGAAGTTGATTCACGAAGGGCTGAGGTTTTCAGCTCATGCGGGAAAACATCCGGCCGGCCACTTGCATTGCTCCTCATGCACAATTAGTCATCCCACCTCTGGATACTGGTGTACAGTAGCACGGCGCCACTCCATATAAAATGCTGCTCGATCAGCCATACATCTCACGCGACTTCGCACCCACTCAATCTAGCCCCGACAATCCTAACGACCGTAGCCTCTCAAATCTCGGCATCATGCTGCTTGAGTTATGCTTTGGCACTGCATTGGAAGATCACGAGCTTCGGCAGAAATATCCTACGGGATCAACACTGAATCCTTTCTTGGACACGGTTGCTGCGCTGGAGTGGTCCCGGCGTGCTGTGGAAGAAGGGGGCCCAGAATTTTCAAACGCGATTTTGTGGTGCTTGCAGAATATGCCTGGAAGTGGGGAGTCGGATGGGAAGTTGGACAAGTGGAGGGAGGAGCTATTTCTGAAAGTTGTGGAGCCATTGAAATACTGTTATAATCAGTTGAGTGCTGTTGGAAAGCGACGAGACGAACTGCTTTGGAGCGAGTAGGAAGAATGTGAGGATTTGGACCCTCTAGATGATCACGATTGTGCTTTATGGGAGGAAGTCAGCCTAACGAATGGCTATGGTAATATATTATACATTTGTAGAAATAATTTCACTGTCGTTCTTAGGGGTTGATGATTTGAGATCCTCAAGAGGAACAGCATCAACGTTATCCACATGGTCCTTGTTATGGGGGCATTCATCCTCATCGCCTATCAATGCGCGTCAGTCAGCCAAACAACAAGACAACAGACTCGAGAGACTTACCTTCGCGACCAAAGTCATCCTCCGCTGATTGGATGAGCGCATATTTCCCCAGCCGATAGAAAGTAGTGAAGAGCTGAGCCAGCGCAATGAAGAAAGGCATGAATTGGCCCGGGGCGCTCAAGGAATGGACGCCTGAGATGTGGTTCCATTTGAGTGCCATCTCCACGTACACGATGATTCCGAGTTCGAGAACAATCTCGAACTTTCCTGTGCCCATATCTGGGCGCTCTCCTTCCTGTCTGGGAGCCTCCGCCCGCCATCCTCGTGTCCAGTCTCGGAAATGAGCGTATAGGAGGGCCGGTAGGACTTCATTCAGTCAGTATCGTAATGTTCAAAAAGCTTTTGAGAGACCTATTTAGCTTTAGATAAGCTCAGCACAACTTACGAAAAAGATACGATAAAACCCCAACTCCTCCACCTATCGTGCTTATCACCGTAGCAGCCTGACTGAATTTCCGGAACCAATGCCAAATACTAACTTTCGCAAAGAAGAACGCATAATCATCATGGCAAGATTTCGGCAATGTATCCATGCCCTTGAACCAAAACCACGTCGTCAACGCTAGCAAGCAAATCGTCTCTCCCATATAAATGAAAATCGTCATAGGCTTTTTCCAAAACGGGACACGACAGGCTCCTAGCTGCACGACGAGCAGACTTAGGATCGGGAAGACTTCTACGGCTTCGATTTCTCGGCGGAGGATGACGCGGAAGAGCACGGTGCCGGTTGCGAGGATGAAGATGACAACTGCATGGCCGATGTCATCGTCTACCTCGAGGAAATGGCTTGCGAGGCCGGAGATTTGGGCGGTGATTATTTGGAGGTAGAGACTGATTCTTATTCCTAGGCCGTAGAGATCGGGATTGCCCTGTACAGGGCAGGTGAAGTTTGAGCTCATGGTCGTGGGCTTGAAAAAGCCGTGCGATTACTCGCAAGAGAGCAGTACGTCGATTTTTGAGAATCGTTTTCAGGAGGGGGGCATGGTAGCTTCTCATAAATAAGATGCATGCATCGTGTTCTCGAATGGCTCACCGAATGATGCAGTCATGCAGCTGCAGTTGTAGCGCCTTGGTGGTGCAACCGCAGGGGGCTGTGCAGCCGTGGGGGTCGAAACCCACCCACTCATGGCCCGTCCCGCAGTGGACCCTCACCCTACAGCCTGATTTCCTCCAGACTTTGTGGAGGCTGGGAAGCCCAGAACACGACCTTTCAGGGGTGGCACGGTGGCACTGGTTTGAGGCTGCCTCGAAGGCTGACAAGCTGTGCATCACTACGGGAATATAAACTCTCGGTGGCTAGACGGAGTTTGACCCCCGATTTTCCTTTCTTCTACTTTCATTCAAGAATATCATGAAGAAGGACGATCCCCTATATCTGTTTTGACTAGAGGACCAAAATGGCAGCAACGAACGAACCGTGCCCCTTCGAAGGAAATTCCGACATATACGGTATTGGAGTTAGAATCGGCCTTTATTCGCAATGGGTCGCAACACTTCTCGTCACACTCTTCAGCCCCGGAGACGAAGAAGCGTTCCGCATCCTCAACCTCATCATCCAATCCTCCGTCTTTCTCGGCATCGCTCAGCAATCCAGTTCAGAAATCGACGCCGTCGAGCCAATTATCGTCATATTTCTAATGTGCGGATCTCTCTCAAGCCTCACAGGTGATGGAATGAAGAACTTCAGCCATGTGTCCGGCATTTTTCGAACCCTGTTCTACACAGCACTCTCATCATACGGTTGTTGGTTCTGGTTTTCCGGTCTGGATAATATGATTACGCCGGGGTGTAGAGCGATTGCATTCTTCGGGCGCACTTCAGTCGATGGTTGGTTCCGGTCTCTTGGAAAAGCAGTTTCTGTGTTCGGTCTTGTTCTCTCGGTACTCCTTAATGGGTGGAGCATTTGCGCAACCGTGCGCAGATTCCAAGATTTCGAAAACGCATTCACGCGGCCAAAGAAGCAACGCCCGCAGGTGGAAATTGGATACTTGATTCTGTCTGCGGGACTTATAGCATTCTCTATCGCTATTATAGAATATTTGATCCGGGTGAATCATGTCACTGGACTGTCGGAAATTGATGCTGTTGGGCAGCTAATTCCATTTCTCATTGGCATAATGGAATGTACGAGTATTTCGTGGAAGATCTTGGTGAAGAGGTTGATTTGGAAAAAGAGGTGCTGGTTTCTACTGGGAAAGCACTTATGAAGCACTTCATTATGGTTTGCTTCTTTGGCACTAAATTCTTAGATTATGAATCAGCAGTTGAGATGTCTCCAAAATACCAAACCCTTCATCCTATCACTGCTCATGACACCTCTATAATAGAATTCTCTTGCTTGCGAAAGTCTCTATTCGATCACGAAAGAAGCCAAATGGGAAGATTTGAAGCCTGAATATTATGTTTACCATTTTGGGCAATATAAAACAAACACCCAGAAACCCATCTTGCCATCTATCTTTTTTTGATCCTGAACTTCCAAGCAGAATTTTAATTCCCGAATTTCTTTCTCCTGGATCTTCTTCGGAGCTTGTGACCGATTGTCTAGAATGTATCTCTCAAACCACTTCCCAACCAGCTGCTGAGAGTGAGAGGAGGGAATGCTGGAATGAGAAATGCCTTCATGCTCATTGGCAAATGACTTGAAATCGATGCCACCACAAGCCCATTTCTTATACCACTTCATATCTTCGTACGTCTCTTCAACTATCTCCAATATTTCACTGTAAGCTTCTTCATCCTGATTAATCCCAAAAATAATCGCAACGAACGTTATGTGTCTTGGGAGGGATTGTTTTGAATGCAGCTGGACTACCGCTATATGCTTAGTCCTTTTATAGAAAACTGGGTTACCTGCAAGTAACAAGGCCCCGTTATTATCCGTATATTAAGTAAACCTTTTCTTGAGCTTTTATATTAATTTTTAGATCTAAGAGGATATTCCTTATAGATTCTAGCTCTTTAGCAATAGTATTTATAGTTATATACTCGCTTTCTATAGAGCTTTGTGCCACTATAAATTATAGCTTGGATTTCTACATAATTAGACTGCCGGCAAGGATAAATATATATCTAGTAGTGCTTTTAGCAATAGAAACATCCCTTGTATAGTTTGCATTACAATATCCTTAAAGGCAAGGGCTTTGATTAATTAAAGAGCAAGTGATTCCAAGGGTAGTCGTTCTTTTTAAGTATCCAAATACTCTTTTAATAGCTTGCACGTGATCTCGGCTAGGACTATAGGCAAATATAGCTAATTTAATTACTGCGAAAGTAATATCAAGCCGATAGGCTAAAGCTAGGAATAATAAAGAGTCAATTAGCATTTAAAAATAATATATTTCATTTGCTTTAGCCTTATTTTCATTGGAAGCTAGCTTAGACTTAGGGTCTATAAGCGTTTTAGCCTGCTTAAGATCTTGGAAATTATATTTATTTAGGATCCTTTTAATATATTTAGACTAGTAAAGTTTTAAATAGCCGTCCTTAGGTCGATAATCGATTTTAACATTAAAGTAATCCTTAATAAGGCCTAGCTCCTTAATTTTAAAATAGCTTTTAATGCTATTAATAAAAGAGTTAATAGTCTCTTGATTTAGACCAATTATAGCTATATCATCTATATGAATATATAAAATAATACTAGTAAATCGATTAACAAAAATGCTTCCTTTGGCTAAAATGCTTTCGAAGTTTAATTTATTAATTAATTTTTTTTAAGCGTATTGTATTGAAGAGGGAAAAGGCGTCTAAAACAACACAACAAAACAGAGGGCTGAAAACAATTACAATTGCTGCTCCTTGACGTTTGCTTGAGGAGGGAGAGGGTAGGGTATAGATACACGAATAGCAGTCACGTGCGGAGCCACGCGACCTGCCACACTTCACCCCACTATAGTATTTTGAAAGAATTAACGTGTGGTTGGATAGACCTAAGCAAGCCGGAAACTAGTTCTGTCTTTAGTGATATTATAAATCTGGGCTATCCTCTTTAATATAACATCTATATCCTTAATAAATTATATAAAAAGAAGCTTTATAAGAATCTTAAAATGCTTTACATAAGGCATTTTATTTAAGGGAAAAAGATTTAAATACCACACTTTTGGGACAAAAAGATTCAAATACCATCGCTTAATCTATGCCCTAGCATGTCAAAGACCCCCGCTAGAGCTTGTGACAGCAAGGTTAGGGGGTTAGACTAGGGTTAAGTTAGGGTTGGGTTAGGGTTCGATTCGGGGGGTTTAGGGGGTGTCCGACCCCCCAAGTGGTATTTTATAATTAATCGCTACAGTGTTAATATTGCTATTTTTGTCGTAGTTAGTTAGGTTAGGTACAATTTTGGCGGGGTAAATAGTATTTGAATCTTTTTGTCCAAAAAGTGTAGTATTTCAATCTTTCTCCCTTTATTTAATGCAATGCTTTTGGTGACAATTTAATATCAAAATAAAGCTTGGTGTCCGTCTTTTGGTGGTGATTTGTATGCGGTGCGGGACACATTGCTTTCGCCGACTAAGGGTAGGCCGACTATTATAGGATAACCTAGCGGGCTCTAGCGGCTCACCCTGACAGACGCTAAGCAGCAACCGACCGCCAGCCCTAAATGACCGTGATCACGTCTTTGCCAGCTACAACCTCAGCCTGCTATATCTCTGCTATCCATTGAAAGCTCTGTGAAAACAGCTCGCAATGCCTTACGACAGAATCCGGCTCCTCGCCCTTGACGGCGGCGGTGTCCGCGGCCTCTCCTCGCTCATGATCCTCCAGCAGCTGATGGCAACCGTCGATCCCGACTCGCCGCCCAAGCCTTGCGAATACTTCGATATGATTGGCGGCACCAGCACCGGCGGTCTCGTCGCCATCATGCTGGGCTGCCTGCGGATGACCGTCGACGAGTGCATCGACGCCTACACTTCGCTGTCAGACAAGGTTTTCGAGAAGAAGAGCCACCGGATCAACATCAGGGGGAAGCTCCAGGGCAGGTTCGATGCGGCCGAGCTCGAGCGGGCCGTTAGGCAGATCCTGGTAGACCACGGCTTGGACGAAGACACACTACTTAAAGACTCTCCAGACGCGGCTTGTAAGGTGTATGTTCACATCGACTCTTCGCCCAATGCATGTTAATTTGTCAGCTTCGTCTGCGCGACGAGCAAACAGACTAGCCATACCGTCTGCCTGACCAGCTACCGATCTCCCCGCGGCGGCACTCATCTGTTCGAATCGACTAAAATATGGCAGGCCTGCCGCGCCACGGCTGCTGCCACGTCCTTCTTCGACCCCATTGCCGTCGGGCCCTTCGACGAGGAATTTGTCGACGGTGCGCTGGGAGCTAACAATCCTGTCTACGCACTGTGGACCCAGGCCCAGGACGTGTGGGGCGACCAGCTGCAGGGCAGGCTCAAGTGCCTGGTATCGATCGGGACAGGGGTGCCCACACTAAAGCCGGTTCGCGATGATGTCTTGGGAATATGGGCTACCTTGAAAGAGCTCGCAACAGAGACAGAAAAGACAGCTGAGGGGTTCCGCCGCGACAAGTCGAGCCTCGATGACGAAGGACGCTATTACCGGTTCAATGTCGATCACGGTCTCGAGGATATCGGGCTGGAAGAGTCGAAGAGGAAGAAGGAGATTGCGGCGGCAACGGGCCACTACATCGCATCACAGGCCGTGTTCAAGCAAATGAAGACATGCGCGAATAACCTCGCTGGAAGGGAGGGTTAGTCTAGGTCTTCTCTAACTTCAAATCTATGATTTTTTATTATATCTGATCTTTCCTGATTTGATGCACGCTAGACTACAATACCTTCCAAACGCTATTCTCTCCGCTAAACATACCCATATCGAGGACCTTTGCTATATTCATCTTTGGACTGATACCCGTATTTCTCGTCTATGGAATTAGCAACATCTCTAAGACACAATCCGCTGCCAGCTTTGCTCGCCGCTACCCGGCCTGGCCTAGTTTAATATTTTGGAAAGGGAGAGGCGAGGACAGGCTAGCAGAGACTCATATCCCAGACGGGAGCAGCAACCTTTTCCTCAGCAGCGGGGAGGACCTCACCCTGCAAGGCGTACCTACGCAGATTAAGGCATGCGAGAACAACGTCGCAGGAGCAGAGTGTTAGTCTAGCGACCCTCTAACTACAACTTATCAATCCGTTGCCTTTAGCTTCTACTAATCTGGTATCCGTTAGATTGTGGCCCTTTTCGAACACTATTCACTCTACAAGGCATGCCAGTATCGCATAATTTTGTCGAAAGACCCTCTGATATCACCGAGCTCGAACGGGGCCTTCTTCCGCAACGACCACATTCCCAACAAAGCCAGCGATGCAAGATATTTGTTCTCTATGGACTTGGCGGAATCGGGAAGACACAACTTGCTGCAGACTTTGCTCGACGCCACCAGGCCACATTCAGTTCAGTCTTCTGGTTAGACGGTAGGTCGGAGGATCGGTTGAGACAGAGCATTGCTAGCTGTGCAACCAGGATACCAAAGGGTCAAATTCCAGACAGGAGCCGGAAAAGTGTCCCGAGTAGTGAAAACGACCTTGATATTATGGTAGTAGATGTGCTGGACTGGCTTGCACGGCCAGACAATACCGAATGGCTGCTCATCTTCGACAATGTTGACCAAAGCCACGGGCAAGGTGGGGCAACTGGCGTGTACGATGTTCAACGATACCTGCCTGGCGACCATGGATCAGCCCTGATTACCACTCGACTATCGCGGTTAGCGCAGCTTGGCAACTCGAAGCGACTGGCAAAGGTCGACCTGGACCTGGGCAAGGCTATCTTCCAGCAGTGGTATGGGGCAAAACTAGGTATATCTTTACCTGTTTGAGACTTAGGTCCAAAGCTTATCAAAATATAGTTATGGACGGGGCTGGCGAAGAGCTGCTGGAGTTACTTGACGGCCTGCCACTGGCCCTGGCGCAGGCCGCTTCGTATCTTCGCGAGACTGGGTTGGACGTCACGTTATACATTCAGCTTTATAAGCAGCAGTGGGACGATCTGATAAGGTCGGACAGCAAATCTGGCTCGCCACTCTTAAACTACGAAGAGCAAAGTATCGGATCGACATGGACGATATCCTTTAAGGCCATTGAAGCGAGCAACAAGAATTCCGCGAATCTACTCCTCTTCTGGGCCTTTGTCAACAATAAAGACGTCTGGTACGGTCTATTACAAGCAGCTGCGGATCATGGACACCACTGGCCTGAATGGCTTCGCGAAATTGCTTCTAACGAGGTCCTATTTTTAGACGCAGCGAGACTGTTACTTCGCTACTCAATGATCGAGATCCAAGAGTCCTCAAAAGGCAGTTTCTCTATCCATCCAGTAGTGCATAGATGGATGTCATATATACAAGATATCCGCCGAAAGAGAGAGTTTCTAGAGTTAGCAATAATGCTGATTGGAAACTTGGCATCGACGGTTGCGACTAAGGACTCTTGGGTGCTTCAGCGGCGGCTTCTTCCACACGCGGACACATGCTCATGGTGGATGCGGGAACTGCTTAGCAATTCTACATGGAGTTTCGAGAACACGTTGACAATGAACGCGATACATAGTTTGGGCCACCTCTATATATCTCAGGACCGGCTGAAGGAGGCGGAGTACATGTACCAACAAGCTCTTAAGGGAAAAGAGGAGGTGCTCGGACTGGATGATGTATCGACTCTCGCTGTAGTAGGCGATTTGGCTGCCTTCTACACCTATCACGGCCGGCTGAAAGAAGCGGAGGAGATATACCAACGGACGTTGAAGGACTTAGAGAAGACAGTCGGGCCGGATCATATATTGACTCTTAACACGTTCAACAATTTAGGTATCCTTTACACTGAGCAGGGTCAGTTAGAGAAGGCAGAGGTGATATATCAGCTGGCGTTACGAGGTTATGAGAAGGTGCTCGGACCGAACCACACGTCGACTCTTAACGCGGTTCACAACTTAGGTATCCTTTATGTTAGCCAGGGCCGGATGGAAGAGGCGCATGAGATGTGTCAAAGGGCGTTAGAGAATTACGAGACGGTGTTCGGACCGGATCATGAGTCAACTCTGAATACGATTCATACCTTGGGTGACCTCTATCGGAAACAAGGTCGAATAAAGGAGGCGGAGGAAACATACCAGCGAGCATTAAAGGGGAAGGAAAAAGTACTTGGACCAGATCACACGTGGACTCTCAAAACGGTCCAGAGCTTAGGCCGCCTTTACATTGATCAGGGCCGATTGAAGGAAGCGGAGGAGATGTATCAGCGAGCTCTCAAAGGCTACGAGGCGACATATGGATCGGATCATACGTTAACTCTCGGTGCGGTT
>Ga0302325_10027240_pt1 | contig 11854 bp, 11 predicted proteins | sample Palsa_T0_2_FD_201948 | JGI IMG/M metagenome (GOLD analysis project Ga0302325, IMG submission 201948) | Peat permafrost microbial communities from Stordalen Mire near Abisko, Sweden - Palsa_T0_2 | ecosystem: Environmental > Terrestrial > Soil > Palsa > Peat permafrost | place: Sweden: Abisko... | reverse complement strand
TTGCCGCGGACGCCAACCATGCGGCAGTAACATCCGGAGCAGGGTCGCTTGAGGCAGCGATAGCGGAAGACGCGTCAGTGGCGGAAACGGAACAAGAAAGCGCTGCCGTATCTTTGCCCGCCGGCGAATGGCCTCTAGCCTCATCGTCAGACACAGTCGTGACTGAGCCGGAAATTTCGTCACATTCTTCGCACGGTGTGGCATCTCTCGCGGTCGATCCGCCGTCCGCCGGCGCGGAGGATCTGGATGCAGAGCTGGAATCCCTGCTTCAGCCTTTGCACGGACTGTCGGAATCAAACGAGGAAATCAGTTCCACCGAAGCGCGGGCGCCGGAAGCATGGTCGGCTGGCGAGGCCGAAACCGATCCGCAACTTGCCGCCGCCTTGGCGCGACACGAGCAGGCCTCGGAGGAACCCGAGCAGGCTGCAGGTCCGGTCGAGAACCTCGATCGAGATGACCTTTCGCCAGAAGACATGTGGAACGCGGGATCGATCGTCCACTCCAACCTGGATCGTCCTTCGGCAGGTAGCTCCGACGCAGACATGCGGGCCTCGGAAGAAAAGACGCTGGAAAATACCCGGCTGGCGGAGCTGAAGGCTGCATTAGTGACCCCGTCCGCTGAGGCAGCGATGCGCGAAGATGGTTTTCGTCCACGCACGCCGGAGACGGAGCCGTCCGCGCAAGCGCTTTCTCTGGAAAGCGTATGGAGCCTGTTTCGCAGCCTCAACAAGAGTGTGCCGGCAACCGCTAACGAATCGGAACACGATGCGGCATCGCTCAAGCTTTTTGCCTCGGGCGCTATCGCGGATGTGCGCCAAGTGGACTCTGAGTCTGCCCACGCCGCCGAACTCGGTGCGGACGACACCGACGGGGCGACGAACAAGCACCCGCGCCAAGAAACGCAGGCGCGGGCCAAAGCTTCTGGAGTAGACGAATCGACTGATCGCGGCGAAAGCGACGAAGAATCCGAGACGAGACAAGAATCCGCGGCGAATCACCATCCACATGCCGCCAATTCCGGCCACGACGAACAAGATGAAACGGACGAAGCGGAGGCCCAGGACAGTGAGGCCGACGCCGACGAAGATGATGAAGATTCGTCGCCCCGCGCTGCTGAACCGAATCCGCGCAAACCAGACATAGTGCCGCAATGGTATTCCACGAATCCCGCGGCGGCGGCCAGCAAGCCGTGGAGCACGCCGGGCAGTACCGCGGTGCAGGGGACGATGGCCCCTACGCTGGCAAAGCGTGAGAGCGGTGGGAAGAGCGTTTTGGCTCATGCAGCGGCGACGCTGGTTCTTCTTGCGGCCGGGGCCGCTGCGTTTCACACTTTGCGGCCGTCCGTTTCATATCTGATGAAGGCGCCGTCGGCGCCACCTGCGGTAGACCCAGACGAAAACGCCGCGGCGCGAGACGCAGCGGTTGCTTCGTTATCGGTTCCTCCGCTGCCGGCGGATATTCAAGCGCGCGTGGCGAAGAGCGTCCCAACCGGTACCGCCAAGCCCGCCGAAGGCGCGTCCGGCAGTTCCGGAGTTACGCAAGTCCCGGTTCCCGGGGGCGCTTCCGCGCCGCTGCGCGTCGGTGAAGGTGTACGGGCGCCGCGGGTGCGCAGCAAAATTCAGCCGGTGGTGCCATACGCGGCGAGCGCGTCGGGAATCGGCGGGGACGTGATCCTGAGCGTGGTGGTGGATAACAGCGGGCGCGTCGCAACGGCCCGAGTGGTGTCCGGCCCTGGAGTGCTGCGCAATGCGGCGCTGGAAGCGGTTCGGCAGTGGGAATATGAACCCGCGCTGCAGAATGGCCGGCCGGTGGCGGTACAGATTTACGTGACCGTGAATTTCCCGCGTCACTGAGATATGCTTTCGAACCCATCGGGGCCATAATGGCAGGATTCTGGCAGCGTGGCCCGAGCATTCTTACCATACAGTATATAACATATAATATCTATTACATGTTGAGTAAGTCACCTAGATGTCGCACTATAACTTCCGCCGCCGTTGACGCCGCCACCAAACTGCCTCTAACATCTTGTCCGGAACTTTATTCATGGGCCCTACCTCATTTAAGGAGCAGCCGTTCTGGGCGGACACGCTGCAAATGCCTGCGGGCAGCGCCCAGCCTCTCCCCGAGAAGGTCGACGTCGCGGTGGTGGGAGCTGGATTCACCGGCCTTTCCGCTGCTCGCACCCTGGCCCAGCGGCGGGTTCGTGTTGCCGTCCTCGAAGCGGAATCGATTGGCTGGGGCGCCAGCTCCCGTAACGGAGGCATGGTCCTCACCGGGCTGAAGCTGGGCGTTGAGGAGTTGCGCGAGAAATACGGCGACCAAGCCGCACGCCGGATGTTTGCCGCTTCAGTCGCTTCGATCGATTGCGTCGAACGCATCGTTAAAGAAGAAAACATCTCGTGCGATTTCGAACGTTGCGGGCACCTGGAAGTCGCCTGGAAGAAATCCCATTTCGAGCGCTTTCGCCGCTCCGCCGACATTCTGGAAAGGGAATTCAACTATCACGTCGACGTGGTTCCGCAGTTGGGCCTGGACGTGGAAATCGGCTCCAAAATGTTCTACGGCGGCTTGGTGGACCATTTGAGCGCCGGCGTGAACCCCGCGCGTTACGTTTCTGGCCTGGCTCGAGCGGCACAACGGGCGGGCGCAGAGATCCACGATCGCTGTCGGGTGGAAAAAATCGAGCGGCTCGCAGGCGAAGGGGGAGCAAAACCGTTCCGCGTGACCACTTCGCGCGGGGCGCTGGTTGCTAACGAAGTGTTCATCGCCACCGGCGGCTACACCACCCCGGTCACTCCAGCGATCAAAAAGCGCGTCATCCCGATCGGTTCGTTCATCATTGTCACCGAGCCGCTTTCCGAAGAACTGGCCGCTCGCGCCAGCCCGCGTAACCGGATGATTTACGATTCCAAGAATTTCCTGTGGTATTGGAGGCTCACACCAGACCGCCGCATGCTGTTTGGCGGCCGCGCCGCATTTTTCCCGGAAACGCCGCGCACCATTCGCCGCAGCGCGGAGATTCTTCGCAAGGCCATGCTGCAAACCTATCCCTACCTGCGGGAAACAAGGACGGAGTACGCCTGGGGTGGCACGCTGGACTTTACCTTCGACGTCCTGCCCCATGCAGGCACCATTGATGGGATGCACTACGCGATCGGATACGCCGGCCACGGCGTAGCCATGGCTACCTACCTGGGACAAAAGATGGCCGAGCAGATGGCCGGCGCCCGCGACGCTAATCCATTTCTCGATGTCCCATTCCCCGGCGCCCCATTGGGCCTGTACTCCGGTACCCCCTGGTTCCTGCCCCTGGCCGGCGCCTACTACAAACTCAAAGATTGGCTCTCCTGATCGGCAATTTTCCCTTCGCGGTGATCCGCTACCGCACTGTGTAGCGTCCGCGCAAACAGTTATACTCTGGCGTCACAAGAGAATTGAGAGAAGGAAATTCGATGCGCGGCTTGCAAGGCAAACGAATCCTGATCACCGGCGGCGCCAGCGGCATCGGCGCGGCCACCGCCGCGCGCTTCCTCGAAGAAGGCTCGGTAGTCTGCATCCTTGACTCCAGCGCGCCGGGTCGCGCAAAAATCGCCCGCGAATTACCGGCGCTAACCGCGGCGCTGCCCTGCGACGTCACCGTGCCAAGCGAAGTGCAACAAGCGGTATCGCAAGCGGTCGCCAAAATGGGCGCGATCGACGTCCTGGTGAACAACGCCGGAATCAGCATCCGCCACAATTTTCTGGAGATCACTGCGGAGGAATGGAACCGCGTGCTCGCCGTAAATCTGACCGGAGTGTTCAACGTCGCCCAGCAAACCACGCAACACATGGTCCAGCGCGGCGGCCCAGGCGTGATTTTGCAGATGGCCTCCACAAACGCCTTCCTAGGCCACAAATTTTACGCCGACTACAACGCCACCAAGGCGGGCGTGGTGCAACTCACCCGCACCATGGCTCTGGAACTGGCCCCGCACATCCGCGTGAACGCGGTGGCGCCGGGCTACGTGATGACGCCGATGCAGCGCGCCGAATACACCGACGAAATGTTCGAAGAGGTAAACCGGAAAATTCCCCTGCGCCGCCACGCCCAGCCGCAGGAAGTGGCGGGATTGTTCGCGTACTTAGCCTCGGACGATGCGGCCTACATCACGGGCCAGGTCTACGCGATCGACGGCGGCGAATCGGCCGGGGGCCTGGCGAGCCGATGATGTCCACGCAGCCACCGGGCAACGAGACAGCCACCGGCCGGCTGCGCGGGAGAATTGCCATCATCACCGGCGGCGCTTCAGGAATCGGCTGCGCTTCTGCGTTGCTGTTCGCGCGTGAATCCGGCGTGGTCGCCATCGTCGACGTGAATCGGGAAAAAGGGGCGGAAGTGGCTGCCGAAATTGTGGCCACCGGCGGACGCGCCATCGCGATTTGTGCCGACGTGAGCAGCGAAGCGGATTGCCGGCATGCGATCGAAACCGTGGTGCGCGAATTCGGCGGCCTGCACATTTTATTCAACAATGCCGGGATCATTCGCCGCGCCACGGTGCTCGAAACGAGCGAAGCGGATTGGGACCGGGTGCTGGAAGTAAACCTGAAATCGGTGTTCCTGCTGTCCCGCGCCGCGATTCCGGTAATGGCAGCGGGCGGAGGCGGCTCGATCGTCAACAGCGCGTCGGGCTGGGGACTATCGGCGGGACCAATGGCCGCAGCCTACTGCGCATCGAAAGGCGCGGTAGTCCAATTAACGCGGGCTATGGCGATCGATCACGGCGCGCAGAACATTCGGTGCAATTGTGTTTGCGCGGGAGACACGGATACCCCGATGCTCCGCGAGGAAGCGCGCCAGCTTCACCAGTCTGAGCAAGAATTTCGAAGCGAGGCTACCCGCCGCCCGCTGGGCCGCGTCGGTACAGTGGAGGAAATTGCGAGAGCCGCGCTATATCTGGCAAGCGACGCCTCCGCTTTCACCACCGGGACAACGTTGGTCGTGGATGGCGGCGGGCTGGCATAGCTTCGCAATTCTTGTTTGCCGTTGGTTCAGCGCTCGGTGCTAACGGTTGAGAGGACCGATGAGGAAGCGCACAAAAAAATCGAGCGATCCCCCAACCATCGTCTTTGTGGGCGGCGGTAGACTGACCCAAGCCATGGTCGCAGGCCTCACCCACCGCCCATCGACGGGGCCCAAAAAAGCCCTGGCCAGATTTGAGCTGATCGTTCACGACCGTCACGCCGACAAACTGCGCGTTCTCCGCCGTCTGGGCGCGAAGACCGAATCGAACCTTCAGCGCGCCGTAGACGCCGCCGATATGTTGCTGATCGCCGTGCGTCCAGACTCGGTTGCAGCGTTGCTAGCCAGCCTGAACCTCGGAGGGCGCTCGCTACTGGTAGTGAGCCTCGCCGCAGGAATCCCGATCGAACGCCTGCGTCGTGAGCTCGGACCGCCGGTGAGATGGGTCCGGGCGATGCCCAGCCCCGCGTGCCGCACCGGCCACGGGCTCACCGCCCTGGCATTTGACGCGGCGCTCCGCCCGGCCGATCGGAAAAAAATTCGCGCTCTATTCGCTGTTCTGGGAAATGTGATGGAGATCCCGGAAGAGTTGTTCGACGTTTTCATGGTCACCTACTCGCCCATCCACGGTTACCACGCTTTGGCGGCTCTCGCCGCGGCGGGTACGCGCCTCGGTCTCGATCCAACCGCAGCGTTCACCGCCGCCACGCACGCCCTGGCCGATGGCATCGTCGCCCTCCGCGCCAGCGGCGCCTCAGTCGACGCTCTGCTCAAGGAAGCCGCCACGCCGGGCGGAATCTCCGTGGCGATCGCCGCGAGCAAGCACGCGTCCGGCTACTCTGCAATGATCGAACGCGCCCTACAGGCCGGAATTGACCGCGCAAGGTCGATGGCCGAGGAGTGATATCGCACCGCAGGCGGCCAAGCCCGCGAAGGCCAATCCGGGCAACGCAGCCTTTCGAGCTATTGCGCGCTGACCTCGTCTGGCTTACAATTTGTTCGATGTTATTCGATGGAGGGTCTTTCAAATGGAATGGACCACGCCTAGCTTCGAAGAGATCAGCCTCAACTGCGAAATTAGCTCTTACTCCAGCGCCGAAATCTAGAGTTTTCCAGTGCGGGTAAAAATCCTTGGCTCGGCAGCGGGCGGAGGATTCCCGCAGTGGAATTGTGCCTGCCGGAACTGCAGCGGAGTCCGGAGCGGCGCCGGCCGCGCCACGGCACGTTCGCAAACTCAAGTGGCCATCTCCGAGACCGGACGGAGGTGGTGCCTGCTTAACGCCTCGCCGGACCTGCGTTCACAAATTCTGAATTCCCAGGAAATGCGGCCCCGCGCCGGCACGCGCGATTCGCCGATCGCTTCGGTTGCGATCACTGGCGCCGACGTCGATCAAGTGGCGGGTCTTCTACACTTACGCGAGTTTCAGCCTCTGCAAATCTACGCCACCGAATCGGTGCGCCGAATTCTGACCGAAGGAAACTCGATTTTTCGCGCGCTGCAGCAGGTACCCAACCAAGCGTCCTGGCGCGTGCTTCCAGTAAACCAGGAATTCCTGCTCGATTGCGGCGACGCGCGCTCCGACGGGTTTTCCTGCGAATCGTTTTCGATCACCGGCGATTTTCCGGCATACGCGTGCGGGATGACCGGCAGCAACGCTCGCGCGGCGTTACTGGGCAATGAAGCGGTCGTGTGGTTGATATTGGAATCGGCTGCGGGCAAGAAACTGGCGTACATGCCCAACGTGGCGAAGATGGAGGATTCCTGGCTCGCGCGGCTCGACGCGTGCGACATCCTCTTGTTCGATGGCACGTTTTGGGACGATGATGAATTGATCCGCATACGCGGGGGAGGGAAGAGCGCCCGGGAGATGGGGCACATTCCGATCTCCGGCGCGGAGGGGAGCCTGGACAAGTTTTCCAAGCTCACGCGTTCGCGGAAGATTTATATTCACGTGAACAACACCAATCCGATCCTCGATGAAGACAGCCGCGAACGCCAGCAGGTAGCCGCCGCGGGCTGGGAAATCGCCGAAGATGGATGGGACTTGGAACTGTGAACAAAGTGGCCGACGCGGACGCGAAAACTAGCGTGGTTCTCACCGCCGCCGAACTGGAGGCGCGCCTGCGCCAGATCGGCGCCGACTGCTATCATCACCAGCATCCTTTCCACTTGTTGATGCATGAGGGCAAACTTTCGCGCGGCCAGATGCAGGCCTGGGCGCTCAATCGCTACTATTACCAAAGCCAGATTCCCATCAAGGACGCCACGATTCTGGCGCGGACCCATGATCCGGAACAGCGCCGTGCGTGGCGCTCTCGAATCATCGATCACGATGGCGACACCGGTGGCGGTGGCAGCGCGCACGCCGCCGGCCGTCCGGGCGGCATCGAAAAATGGCTGTCGCTAGTCGAAGCGGCCGGCGTGCCGCGCGAGCAGGCGATCCGTTACCAAGGCGTTTTGCCGGCGGTGCGCTACGCGGTGGATGCCTACATTCAGTTCGTGGCGAAGAAATCCCTGTTGGAGGCAGTCGCATCTTCTCTTACCGAGATGTTTGCCGGTTCGCTGATTGCGCTGCGCATGGATTCTCTGCGCAGACACTACCCGTGGCTGGTGCCCGGGCTGGCGTATTTCGAAGGACGCATCACCCAGGCGCCGGCCGACGCCGCATTCGCGCTGCGGTGGTCGACCGAACACGCGAAAACGCGCGAGGAACAGGAATTGGTTTGCGACGCCCTGCGCGCCAAGTGCGACATTCTGTGGGCGCAGCTCGATGCTTTGTACTTCGCCTACGTCGAACCGGGCTGGCCTCCGCCCGGCGCGTTTCGGCCCGAAAATTCAGTGCGCGAGGGACTAACGAAATAATGCCGCCCGAACTCGAACAACGTCCGCGCCTTGCTCCGGGATGCCGGCTAAGCGAGATGCCTGGCAAGAGCGCGACGCTGATGATGCCGGAAAGCGCGCTGCAGCTGAAGGGTCCGGGCCTGAAGATCATCCAGTTGTGCGACGGCAAGCGCACCGTTGCGGATATCATCCACATTTTGCATAAGGCATTTCCCGAAGCGCAGGTGGCGCGCGTGCAAAAAGACATCGTCGAGTTTCTGAAAACACTGCACGACCGCCGGGCAGTGGATTTCGAGTGATGATCTACCCGCTGCTAGCTGTGATTGCTGAAGTTACTCACCTCTGTCCTCTGCACTGCGTGTATTGCTCGAACCCCCTGGAAATGAAGTCACGCAAGGAAGAACTTTCTACCGCGAATTGGCTGTCGGTATTCGAACAAGCCGGCGAGATGGGAGCGCTGCAGCTCGATCTCACCGGAGGCGAGCCGTTGGCGCGGAATGATTTGGTCGAGCTGGTGGCCGGTGCGAGGAAGGCAAAACTCTACGTCAACTTGATCACTTCAGGCCTGGGATTGAACGAAGCGCGGTTAGACGCGCTGCTCGAAGCGGGGCTCGACCACATTCAGCTCAGTTTTCAGGACGCGCTTGAGGCTCGCGCGAACGAATTTGCGGGCACCCGCGCGCACGCCGCGAAATTGGCGCTGGCCGCACTAATTCGCAGCCGCCGCGCCGCCTTCACTATGAACGTGGTGGTGCATCGAGCGAATCTCGACCGCCTGGACGAAATTATCGCGCTGGCCGAAGACTTGTCGCCGCAACGCCTGGAAGTAGCGCACGTGCAGTATTACGGCTGGGCGCTCCCGAACCGCGAAGCTTTGCTGCCCACGCGCGAGCAACTCGACCGCTCTATCGAAATCGTGGAAGCTGCTCGCGGGCGCCTGAAGGGCAAAATTCGCATCGAATTTGTCACTCCCGATTACTACGGCAAGTTTCCCAAGGCGTGCATGGGCGGGTGGGGGCGCAAGCTGATGCTCATCACTCCCGCCGGCGAAGCGCTGCCGTGCCACGCGGCTGGCGTAATTCCTGATCTGCATTTCGACAACGTGAAACAGCACACGCTGCGCTGGCTGTGGGAGGAATCGCCCGCTTTTCAGCAATTTCGCGGAGAAGACTGGATGCCCGAGCCGTGCCGAAGCTGCGACCGGCGCAGCCAGGATTTTGGCGGATGCCGGTGCCAGTCTCTGCTGCTGGCAGGCGACGCGAGGGCCACCGATCCCACATGTTCGCTGGCGCCCGCGCGACCGGTGGTCGATGCGATCCTCGGGCGCGCGAACGGCGGGCCAGAAATTGCAAACGGGACCACGCATTCGGAGTGGCTGTATCGGGTGAACCCTGCAAACTAGTGCGAGCTCTTGTGTAGCTCCCTACCGATGATTTTCTAGCGCTGCAGTTTCTGCGGAGTTTCTTCCAGCAGTTCGCACCAGTGCGAAATTTGCTTTAGCGAAGGGGTATGGGTGTGGTCGAGCACCAGCGGGGTAATCGAAATGGCGCCATCGCGAATCGCGCCGTGATCGCTGTCGGGCGGGATATCGCCGGTCAGTTCCTGCTCGTGTAGCCAGAAGTATTTGCGGCCGCGTGGATCTTCGCCCGGGCTAAGCAAGTTGCGGGTGATCTTGGAGGATTGCCGCGTCACCCGCACGCCAGCTTTCCATGGCTGGGGCACGTTCACGTTGAGCACCACGCCCTTGGGCAATCCCTCGCGCAAGACTACCGGCGCGAGGTTGCGCGCGAATTCCGCGGCCACGGCGTAGTCGAAATCCTTCCCGCGATATGCAACCGACATCGCGAACGCCGGGATTCCATTGATCGCTGCCTCCATGGCCCCGCCGACCGTTCCGGAGTAGTAGATATTTTCGCCCAGATTGCCGCCGCGGTTGATGCCGGAGACCACCAAATCCGGATGTTCTTCGAGCAGCACGTTGAGCGCGAGAATCACCGAATCCGCGGGGGTACCATCGACGGCCCACTCGCGTTCGGCTACGCGGTCGTAGTAAATGGGCGAGCGCAGCGTGAGCGACTGCGCGGCAGCACTGCGTTCGCCGGAAGGCGCCACCACCGAGACTGCTCCGTAATTCGAGAAGATGCGCACTAAAGCGCGCAGGCCCGGTGCATTGATTCCATCATCGTTGGTAATCAGAATGTGCGGCCGCATGAGCAGGAAATCCTTTCAAGACCGTGGAGAGTGTGAACTCCCATTGTGCAGTGGTCCGCTCCGCTTTTCCACCATCGATACGCGCTGGTTGCTTCAAACAGTTAGCTCCAGCATCAATCGGCCGGCTCCCGGAAGCTGTACCGATTGATTTTCACCGCCGGCAACGTGTACGTAAGTACGGTGGAAAACCCGTACAAGCCAACTTTTCCCGAGGGAGCGATGGGCCGAATCGCCGACCGGGCGTTCCTGGAGAATTTCCTAGCGACCTGGAAGTACCACCATAAACTTCAAGCGGAACAATTAGCCTACGCGAATCGCGAGGCTGCGGTGGAAAGAATCGGCTACTACCATGGAGGAGATCAGCTCTACAACCTGGTGGGTATTCCGTGTATTTGGCACGAAGGGTGTCTTCGCGCTGCGTGAAAAAAGCTCCCTAAAGCCAAATTTATGGTCGGGACGACTGGATTCGAACCAGCGGCCTCACCCACCCCAAGGGTGCGCGCTACCAGGCTGCGCCACGTCCCGAACGCACGTCCAGCGTATCACTCGCGTTCGAGAAGGGTCAAGATCACGCGCAATTCCTCGCGCACATCCAGCAGTGAGATCCGCTGTTCCTCGGATAATCCGGCGGGCGCAACCGCGACTTCCGCAGCGCCGATCGCAGGGGCCGGAGGCGCCTGAGGCGCGGAAAAATTCAGGCCTTCCGGCGCGGGCTGCAGTTCGTGGGTCGGAATCTGTTCCTCGGCGAACGGCGTGTGCCGGCTGATGAATTGCGCCTGCATGTCTTCGAGTGCGACCGGAGCTTCGGCGTCGAAATCAGCGGCCATGGGAGGTTCTGGTTCAGGTTGCCCAAGCTCTTCGAGGCTCTGCGGCTCATCGACAAGAGCGCTGTCGCTCGAATTCTGGTCGTGTATGCCCGCGTCGAGGAAGCTGGCCTGCGCGCTTTCGGCACTGCGGTGCGGGTGCGGCGGCGTGGCGTTCGGGGCTGCAGACCTGCTGAACGGGACGTTGGTGGCGAAGGAAGGCCTGCCTGCCGGGGCGCTGATCCGGTCATTGCTTGGTCGCTCGTAGCTGGTCTGGTCGTTGCTGGGTCGCTCGCCGCCGGGGTCAGAGGCGGCGCCCGCTAGGTGCTTTCGCGCGCCGGCGATGGTGAATCCCTCTTCGTACAACAGGCGCTTGATCTTGAGGACGGTCTCGATGTCTTCCCGGCGGTACATGCGATGTCCGCTGGGGCTCTTCACCGGCTGCAGCATCGGGAATTCCGTTTCCCAGTAGCGCAGGACGAAAGATTTTGTTGACGTGATTTGGCTGACTTCCCCGATCCGGTACAGATCCTTTTCGGGCATTCCCGTCGGACTATGTGCAGCTGCCGCCATATATTTTTATCCTAGGCCCTTTTCCGCCGGTGTCAACCCGGTTTTAAAAGGCAAAAACGAAATTCTTCGGCGCTGGCCGGGTTGCGCCGAACTGTTGTTCAGCAAATCACTCCGCTAATCCCTACGGCGTGGTCTACCGCCGGATCTACCGCTGGGACCACCGCGCTTCAGGCCGGAACCTCCCCGCGATTTCCCCGGTGGTCCGCCGCGCGGCTTTCCGCCACCGCCGCCTCGCGAATCTTTGCCCTGCCGGCCGCGCGCATTTCCAGCCGGCCCGCGGTGCGGTGTTCCCCCTGCGGCACCGCCTGGTCTGCCCCCCTGTCCACGGCTTGCTCCGCCGCCCGGACCCGAACTTGTCCCCCTGCCCACCTGCCCCGTCGATGCGCTGCGCTGATTTTCGCCCGGCGTGGCCTGGCGATTCCC
>Ga0302325_10027239_pt1 | contig 11854 bp, 11 predicted proteins | sample Palsa_T0_2_FD_201948 | JGI IMG/M metagenome (GOLD analysis project Ga0302325, IMG submission 201948) | Peat permafrost microbial communities from Stordalen Mire near Abisko, Sweden - Palsa_T0_2 | ecosystem: Environmental > Terrestrial > Soil > Palsa > Peat permafrost | place: Sweden: Abisko... | reverse complement strand
CTTCGTGCTGCATGACATGTTCGACCTGCCCTTCGACCAGATCGCCGGCATCACCGGCCGGTCGCCGGCCGCGGCCAGGCAGCTGGCCAGCCGGGCCCGCCGCCGGGTCCGGGGCAACCCGGCGGTACCCGGAGCCGCGCTGGGCAGGCAGCGAGAGGTCGTGGAGGCGTTCCTGGCCGCCTCGCGCAGCGGCGACTTCGACGCGCTGCTCGCGGTGCTTGACCCCGATGTGGAGCTTCGCGCCGACGCGGCGGCCACGCCGCCTGGCCTGCCGGGCCACGTCACCGGGGCCGCCGCCGTGTCGCGGCAGGCCCGCGTCTTCAGCGCGCGCGCCCGGTTCGGCCGGATCGTGCTGATCGACGGGCTCCCGGGACTCGTGCTAGCGCGACGGGGCCGGCTGTGGCTGGCGCTCCGGCTCACTATCGCCGACGGCAAGATCACCGAGATGGACGTGGTGGCCGATCCTGACCGGCTCAGCCAGCTGACCCTGGCCGTGCTGGCGGACTGAGCCGCCTCGCTCGCCGAACGCGCCGCGGCCGGGGTCGTGGCTTTACTCCTCGGCTAGCAGCTGAGCGGCGGGCATGCGGCGCAGCAACGCGGCGGCCGCAAGCGCGGCCGCGGCGGCGATGATGATCCGGCTGCCCCGGCGCCGGCTGTGATGGCCAGCAGCCGGGCGGGCAGGTGCCCGGCCAGCACGGCGGCGGCGGCCAACCCGGACCCGGCGCCGATCAGCGAGCCGGCGACGCCGATGATCGTGCCGGCCAGTAACACCAGTCCCCCAAGGCCCCCCAGGCTGCTTCCGCCGCCGCCGCAGCCCGCCACGACGGAGCCTGGGGCGCACAGAGTACGTAAGACCGTACCCAGGGGCACACGCGCACCGATACCGGCGCCCGAAGGGGGCGGCCAGCCTGCTACTGGCCGGCTACGTTCTGCAGGCGTACCTCGCCGTGCGCGACCAGCTTGCCCGCCCCGTCGGTGATGTCGACCCGCCACAGCTGCTGGGTGCGGCCCTGACTGACCGGGACTGCCTCGACGCTCACCCGGCCCGCGGTGACCGGCCGCAGGAAGTGCGTGGTGTTGGTGAGCCCGACCGCGACCTGGCCCTGGTCGCGCACCGCGGTGCTCGCGCCGACGCTGGCGGCGCTCTCTACCGCGGTCGTGTAGACGCCGCCGTGCACGATTCCCCAGGGGGTGTGATGCCCGGGGCCGAGTTCCAGGTGGCCGGTGACCCGCGAGCCGCTGATCTCGTCGAAGACGAGCCCGGCGGCCTGCAGGAAGGCGCTGGCCTCCTCGAGGGACGCGGCATCGAGGCTCGGGCCGCCCGTGGCGGCCGCCGCCGTGGCGGCCGCCGCCGTGGTGCCGCTAGCGTCCATTACCGTTTCCTCCGGCTGGCTGGGCTGGTCTCGTGCCCTGGCCTGATTCCGCGCCCGGGCCCGGGCGCGGCTCCAGCACGAGGCAGGTGGTGGTGGCGTGCGCGTACAGGGTCCCGTCCGGCCCGGTGATCTCGCCGGCCGCGGTGATGACGCGCCGCCCCGCGCTGACCACGTGCCCGGTCGCCACGACGTGCGGCGTCTTGACCGTGAGCGCCTTGACCAGGTTCACCTTCAGCTCAAGGGTGGTGTACGCCTGGCCGCGGTCGAGCGAGCTGTGCACCGCGCAGCCCATGGCCGAATCGAGCAGGGTGCAGAAGACGCCGCCGTGCACTGAGCCGATCGGGTTGTACAGGTGCTCGCCGACGTCGAGCCCGAAGGTGACCTCGCCCCGTTCGATTCGCTCGACGGTCATCCCGAGCAAGGCCGCGATCGGCGCCGGGGCGATGCGCCCTTCCGCGATCCCGCGCAGGTAGTCCAGGCCGCTCAGCCCGGCCGCGAGGGCGGCGCCGACCATGGGATCTTCCCAGCTGACGACGCGCTGGCGCGCTGGCCCGACGGCGGTTTCCGCGGTCTCGGTCATCGGCCTGCTCCCGCACGCCTGCTAAGTTTTCTCATAGAACTCAGCGTAGGGGGAGTGCGTTCTATAACGCAACCTCCTATGCTTGGGATCGTGCAACGGACCAGTTTTGAGGACATGACCTGCTCGGTCGCCAAGTGCCTCGACATCGTCGGGGAGTGGTGGAGCCTGCTCATCATCCGGGACGCCTTCCTCGGCGTGACTCGCTTCGATGACTTCCAGGCCCGGCTCGGGATCTCCCGCAACATCCTCACCCAGCGGCTGAATCGTCTCGTCGAGCACGAGATCCTCAAACGGGTCGCGTACTCCGAGCATCCGCCGCGCTCGGAGTACCGCCTCACCGCCAAGGGCCGCGACCTGTGGCTCGTGGTGACGGCCATGCGGCAGTGGGGCGACACCTGGGCGGCTCCCGGCGGTCCGCCCGTGCAGACCAGGCATAACGCGTGCGGACACGTGGTCACCGTCCTACCAGCCTGCTCGCACTGCGGCGAGACGCTGGACGCGCGCGGCGTCACCGCCGTCGCCGGGCCGGGGGGATCGCAGGCCGCCTTCGAACGCACCCGGCTGGCCGGCGCCCTGCCGTAGCCCGCGCGCGGCACCCTCGAGCGTCCCCGGCAGGCCGGACCCCGGGGCACACGCAGCTGGCCGTGCGATAGTCCGCGCTCCCGCCGAGCGGGCGTACGGGCCGCTGGACGCCCCTTGTGCCGGTCCGGGCCGTGTTGTCTCATAGTGACTACGACCCGTCGAAGGAGATGAGTACAGCATGACTGTCACGATTGACAGGAGCGTCGAAGAGTTCACCGCCGCCCCACGGAAGCTGTTCATTAACGGGCAGTGGACCGACGCGGCATCGGGAAGGACATTCGACACCCCTAACCCGGCCACAGGCGAGACTCTTGCCAGCGTCGCCGAGGGTGACGTGGAAGACATCAACCGAGCCGTCCGGGCCGCCCGCACGGCCTTCGAGGACGGTCCGTGGAGCCGCCTGACCCCGTCCGATCGCGGCCGGATCATCTGGAAGATCGGCGACCTCATCCTCGAGCACGCGGACGAGCTCGCCCAGCTCGAGTCGCTCGACAACGGCAAGCCGGTCGCCGTGGCCCGCGGCGCCGACGTGCCGCTGGCCGCGGATCTGTTCCATTACATGGCCGGCTGGGCCACCAAGATCGAGGGCAACACGATCAACATCTCGGTGCCCTACATGCCGGGCGCGAACTTCCACTCCTACACGCTGCGCGAGCCGCTCGGCGTCGTCGGGCAGATCATCCCGTGGAACTTCCCGCTGCTGATGGCCGCGTGGAAACTCGGGCCGGCCCTGACCACAGGAAACACTGTCGTACTCAAGCCAGCCGAGCAGACGCCGCTGACCGCGCTGTTCCTCGCCCAGCTCATCGCCGAGGCAGGCATCCCCGACGGGGTCGTGAACGTCGTCCCCGGCTTCGGCGAGACCGCGGGCGCCGCGCTGGCCGCCCACGACGACGTAGACAAGGTCGCTTTCACCGGCTCCACCGAGGTCGGCAAGCTGATCGTGCAGGCCGCCGGGGCCAGCAACCTGAAGAAGCTCACGCTTGAGCTCGGCGGCAAGAGCCCCAACATCGTGTTCGACGACGCGGACACGGGCGCCGTCGAGGGCGCGGCCAACGCGATCTTCTTCAACCACGGGCAGTGCTGTGTCGCGGGCTCGCGCCTGTTCGTCCAGGAGGACCGCTTCGACGAAGTCGTCAACGGCGTCGCCGATATCGCCAAGGGCATCAAGCTCGGTCCCGGCATGGAGTCGGGAACGCAGATGGGCCCGCTGGTCTCCGAGGAGCAGTTCCAGCGGGTCACCGGCTTCCTCGAGTCCGGCCGCGAAGACGGTGCCACCACCCTGGCCGGCGGCGGGCGCTTCGGCGACCGCGGTTACTTCGTCGAGCCCACCGTCATCACCAACACCCGGCCGGACATGAAGATCGTCCGCGAGGAGATCTTCGGCCCGGTCGTGGTCGCCGCCCCGTTCCGCACCCTGGACGAGATCGCCGCCGAGGCGAACAACTCCGAATACGGCCTCGGCGCCGGGATCTGGACCAAGGATATTTCCAAGGCCCACGCGCTGGCCAAGAAGCTCCGGGCCGGGACGGTCTGGATCAACTGCTACAACGTCTTCGACGCCTCCCTGCCGTTCGGCGGCTACAAGCAGTCCGGCTGGGGACGGGAGATGGGCCACGAAGTCCTGAACAACTACACCGAAGTCAAGGCAGTAACCACCCAGCTGTAAACAGTCCAGAAGCGGGGGCCGGGCTAGGACGGCCCCCGCTTCGCCTCACCCGGCGCAGCGCCGTCATCGGACCTGAAGTACGGCGGGTCTATCGCCGTGACCGCGAGGTCAGCTCCCGGGGCAGGCGGCTTGTCCGGCAGGCGGCAGGTGATCATCGCCTCGCTCACCTTCAGGTCCGCTTCCCACCCGGCGCCCGCGGGCCGGCTGGCCAGGACCGTCCCGGTCAGCACCAGCCCCCGGTCGCGATGCGTCCCGGCGATCACCCGCTCCGGGTGGATCCCGGCGATGCCCTGCTCGCCGGGCACGAAGCCGAGGTAGCCGACGAGCTCGGCGACCCGCCGGGAGGACGGCCGCAGCACGACCTCGCTGGGCTCGCCGAGCTGGAGCAGTTCGCCGCGGTCGATGACGGCCAGCCGGTCGGCGAAGGCCTGGGCGTCGGCCAGCTCGTGGGCGACCAGCACGGCGGGGATGGAGCGCTCGGCGACCAGGGCGCCCACCAGGACGGTCAGGGTGCGCCGCAGGCTGGTGTCCAGGCCGGTGAACGGCTCGTCGAGGAGCAGCACGTCGCAGCGGGCCAGCAGCAGGCGGCCCAGCGCCACCCGGTGCGCCTGGCCGCCGGACAGGCGCGCGGGCATCGCGGACAGCAGGGCCTCGATGCCGAGCGTCGAGGCCAGCGAGGACAGCTCGGCGGCCGTCGGCGACGCGGACGGGGCGTAGCACAGGTTATCCCGCACGGACAGGTGCGGGAACAGGCCGGGGTCCTGGCGCAGCAGGCCGACCCGGCGCTGCCAGGGCGGTACGGCGCGGACCGGGGGAGCGGTCGAGGTCAGCACCCGGCCGCCGGCCGAGATGAGCCCCTGGCGCGGCTCGACCAGGCCGGCGATCACCTCGAGCAGGGTGGTCTTGCCCGCGCCGGACGGGCCGAACAGGGCGAGCCGCTCGCCGGGGGCAACCTGGAGCCTGGCGGCGACGGTGAACTCCCTGCGGTCAACCTCGACGTCGGCGTCCAGCACGGGCGCTCCAGATGTAGGCGGTCAGCGGCAGCGGCAGCGCGACCACCAGCAGGACAAGAGCGTACGGCAGCGCGGCGGACAGGCTGGTCTCCTGCAGTGTCGTGTATATCTGCATCGGTATCCCCATCGGGTTATACGCGATGATGACGACCGCGCCGAACGCGCCCATCGCCCTGGCCCAGGCAATAGACAAGGACATCGCCAGGCCGGGGGCGGCGAGCGGCAGCGTCACCCGCCGGAATACCCGGCGTGGCCGGTCACCGAGCAGGCCGGCCTGCTGCTCGAGCCGCGGCTCGACGCTGGCGAAGGCTGACTGGGCGCCGAGCACGTAGTAGGGCGCCGACTCGTAGACCTCCGCGATGACCAGCGCGAGAAAACTGTTGGTCGCGGACTGATGCAGGTGCGAGAGGATCTCGCCGATCGGCGTGTAGGGGCCGACCATGAAGACCAGCAGCAAGCCGATGACCAGCGGCGGCAGCAGCAGGCTGCACAGCACGCCGGTCTCCCACAGGCGGGGGAACGGCAGCTTGCCCCGGGCGAGCATCCAGGCCAGCGGAGTGCAGACGACCAGCAGCACCCCGAGGGTCACGAGCCCGGATTCCACCGAGATCAGCAGCGGATCAAGGGCCCCGGGGGCCGTCAGGGACTTCGCGATGGCACTGCCGGACAGGTGCACGAGCAGCGCGATCACCGGGCCGAGCAAGGCCAGCCAGATGATGCCCGCGCCGGCCACCGAGACGACGGTCGACACCGAACGGACCCGCAGCTGGCCGCCGGCGAACCGTCCCCACCCCGCGGGACGGCGCGGCCCGGGGGGTTCGTCCCCCTGGACCGCGCCGCCAGCGGCTGCGGCGGGGCTAGCTGCCCAGCTCACTCGTAATCGCGGAAGGGGCACCGGTGCCGACGACGGTCGGCGTGATCAAGGTGAAGCCGCCCGCCTTGTACTGGGCCAGGCCCGCGGCCGACAGGGTGTACTTGACGAACGCGGTGGCGGCCGGCGTGGGCTTGCCGATGATCGTGATGTCGATCACCTGCGGTGAGCCGGACTTGGTCTTGCCGTTGTTCAGCTTGATCGTCGCCTTGGCGTACGCCGCGGCGCTGCCCGTGCTGGCCAGGTTGATAGCGATCGGCAGCGGGACGTAGTCCAGGTGCAGCTCGACCGCCTGGGTGACGAACGCGCTTGACGCGTCAAGCTGGCCGGACTCAAGCGTGGTGTCCAGCGAGGACTCGCTGTAGAGCTGCGACGACTTGGCCGACGCCAGCGGGCCGCCGAGGATCTTCGTGACGGTGTCCGCTGGCAGGTGGTAATAGGCCTGGGCAAGCTCAAGCATGTAGATAAAGTCGCGGCCCTGCGGGTCAGAGTTGGGGTCGGTCCTGCCGAGCTTCAGGCCCGGGGTCTCCAGCAGGGTGAACAGGTCCTGCAGCGGCTTGCTGCCATCGGCGATGGCCTTGAACTGGCTGGCGTACTTGCTCTTCGGGTTGTAGGCCACCACCATCGAGGTACCCGCGTACGGGACATACCAGGTGGTGTACTTGGGCTCCAGCGGCGTGATGTTGTCGGCGCCGACGCTCTCGAACACGTTCGGGGTGATCTCGTTGGCGGCGATGTCCGTCTCCAGGTCGCCGGAGGCCCCGGCGCGGCCGGTGAACGAATCACCGGTGGCCGTCTTGAAGGCGGGGTCCGCGACGTTGGCGTTGAGGTACTCGAGCGAGGACGCGTAGGCGATGCTGGCCGTGCCGGTCGCGGCCGCCGTGCTCGACGCGCTGGCGCTGGCTGAACCCGAGCTTGAGGTGGAGGTCGAGGTCGACGAACTGCTGCTGCACCCCGCCGCGAGCCCGGTGCAAGCTATGGCGAGCAGAGCGACGACGGGCACTCTTTTCTTAGAAAAAGCAGGAATCATTCAAAGAACACTGCCACCGATAGTTGCGTGACGCAAGGAAACCAGACACCACTAAGGGGCTGGTCACCATCTTGTGATTTCAGCGATGCCTCGCGCATACCATCAATGCGGACAAACAACGGTGCGCGGGCGCCGTCAGCAGGCTCGCTGGCGCGGTCACCTGTCCTGGGGCATTGTGGACCGGGTGAGCACCCCTCAGCCGCCTGCTGGCCCCGACGGCGAAGACCTCAAGAGCCTGGCACGCAGCATGCGTTTGCTATTCGAGCTTTCGGCCCGGACGCTGACCGAGAACGCCGGTCCCTCCGAGCTCGCGCGGCGAGTCATCGGGCACCTAGGCTGCGAGCTGCCCGCCGTCGTCCCGGTGACGAAGCGATTCTCGCTGTGGGAGCACGTCAACCTCCAGCGCGGCGTCGACGCCTACCTGGCTGCGCAGCCCGGCGACCGATCCTGGTTCGGCGCGTCCGGCCTAGGCCACCGGCCGCGTGAGGACATGCTGTCCCTGATCAGCATGCCCGCGCATTTCGGCGGGGTCCGGCCCGGAGCCGCCGTCTACGGCACCGCGGCGACCGGGCCGGAGCGCAACGCCGAGGTGGTGATGTTCGGCCTGGTGACCTCCACCGCCCCGGACGGCACCCCGGTCGTGATCGGAATCCACAACGAGAGCCAGTACGGACCGAATATCTGCAGTCTGGAGGTGCTGGCGGCGGATCCGTCGGCGGGCGCCGCGACCCGGGATGAGATCGAGCGGCTGATGCGGATTCACGACGTGTTCCGTGGGCAGGTACTCAGCTTCACCGCCAGCGAGCACCACGGCAACGAACTGGTCTCCTTCCTGCCCAGGCCCGCGGTCGCGGCGGACGACATCGTTCTTCCCGACGGCCTGCTCGAGCACATCGAGGCGCACATCATCGGCGTCGCGGACTGGTCGGCCGAGCTGCTCGGCGCCGGACAGCATCTCAAGCGGGGCCTGCTGCTGCACGGGCCGCCGGGAACCGGCAAGACGCACACCGTCCGCTACCTGATGGGACGCCTGGACAGCTGCACCGTCATCTTGCTGACCGGGCTGTCGATCAGGTTCATCGACCAAGCGGCCGCGCTGGCCCGGCGCCTGCAGCCGTCGGTGGTGGTGCTGGAGGACGTGGACCTGGTCGCCCTGGACCGGGACTACGCACCCGGCGGCCAGCCCCTGCTGTTCTCGCTGCTCGAAGCGATGGACGGGGTCGGCACCGATGCCGACGTCACCTTCGTGCTGACGACCAACCGGGCCGACGTGCTCGAGACCGCCCTGGCCGATCGTCCCGGCCGGATCGACCTGGCGGTGGAGATCCCGCGCCCCGACGCGCCGTGCCGGGAACGCCTGCTCCGGGTGTACGCACGCGACCTGAGGATCGACGCCGACCTGGGGCCCGTGGTCGCGGGCACCGAAGGCGTCACCGCCTCGTTCGTCAAGGAGATGATCAGGCGGACGGTGCTGGCCTCGCTGCGGGCCGGCGATGCTCCGCCGGTGCTGCGCGGCGCCTACTTCGCGGACGTGCTCGACGAGATGACCGGTGAGCGGCAGGCGCTTACCCGCTCGCTGCTCGGCGGGAACCCTGGGGGCAGGAATCCGGCCCGTTCGAAATAGGGCGGCCGGCCTCCTGCAGGGTGGTGAGCCACGGGCCAGCCCGCCGGATCTGCTAAATGTTGGGTTAGACACCTGAAGAATGATGAGGTCAACGATGTCCCGCAGAACCACCCCTCCGTTCCGGGCCGACCACGTGGGCAGCCTGCTGCGGCCGCAGCGGCTGCTCGAGACGCGCGACGATTTCGCGGCCGGCACGGTCACGGCTGCCGACCTCCGGGCGGTGGAAGACGAGGAGATCATCAAGGCGATCCGGATGCAGGAGGAGGTGGGCCTGCAGTCAGCCACCGACGGTGAGTTCCGCCGGGCGTCGTGGCACATGGACTTCATCTACGCCCTCGGCGGCGTGCAGAAGGCGCCAGGAAACCTCGCGGTGAAGTTCACTAACCCCTCAGGAGCCATTGAATACACGCCGGCCGCGCTGCACGTCGGCGGCAAGGTTGAGCTCGACTACACGATCTTCGGCGACGACTTCAGCTTCCTGAAGTCGCACGTGAGGTCGGCGGTGCCCAAGCAGACCATCCCGTCCCCGAACATGGTGCACTACCGGGGCGGCCCGGCCATGCTCGATCCCGATGTCTACCCCGACCTCGAGCAGTTCTGGGGTGACCTGGCGCTGGCGTACGCCGACGAGGTCCGGCGCCTGGGCAACCTGGGCTGCACCTACCTGCAGTTCGACGACACCAGCCTGGCGTACCTGAACGATCCGGCGCAGCGGGCCGAGATCAGCGAGCGCGGCGAGGACGCCGAGCATATGCACCTGCGGTACATCAAGCAGATCAACGCGGCCGTCAAGGACAAGCCGGCCGGGATGGCGGTCACGACGCACATGTGCCGGGGCAACTTCCGGTCCTCGTGGGCCGCCTCCGGCGGGTATGACTTCGTGGCCGAGGCGCTGTTCTCCGAGCTGGACGTGGACGGGTTCTTCCTCGAGTACGACGACGAACGGTCCGGCGGCTTCGAGCCGCTGCGCTTCGTGCCCGAGGGCAAGATGGTCGTGCTCGGCCTGGTCACCACCAAGCGTCCCGAGCTTGAATCGCCCGACGATCTCAAACGGCGCATCGACGAGGCCGCCAAGTACGTGCCGCTCGATCAGATCTGCCTGTCCGGGCAGTGCGGCTTCTCCTCGACGGTGGAAGGCAACGCGCTGACCCGTGACCAGCAGCTCGCCAAGCTCCGCCTGATCGTCGAGACGGCGGCCGACGTCTGGGGCTAGCGGCGCGGCCTCCAGGCCTCGCGGTACGAATCGTGATAATCCGGCGTGCCGCCGGCCCGATTATCGCGGCTGCGCCAGGGAAGCAGCAGGGGCATGCTTGCTATCATCGCGGCGGTCATCTTCGCTATCGCCTGGATTATCAACGGCACTGGCACGGCTACCAACGGCTGGTTCGACGTCACCGACCTGCTGCTGATCGGGCTGGCGCTGCTGGCCCTGCATCAGGCCGGCATCGGCACCGGCTGGGGGCGCCGGCGCTAAGTCCGCGCGGACCGAACTGCGCACCAGCTCGGCGGACACGACCGCGAGCTTGCGCCGTTCGGCCCGGGCCTGGGCGCGCAGCTGCGCGTAGGCGGCGTGCGCGGTGATGCCCTGCTGGCCGATGAGCACGCCCTTGGCCTGCTCGATGATGGCGCGGGAGTTCAGTGCTGCCTGCAGCTGGGCGGCCAGCTCGGTCTGCTGCTCGCCCATCATCATGGTGGCGATGAGCAGCGCGGCGAGGTCGGTGAACGCGAGCAGCGCGAGCTCGGCCTCGGCGGACCAGGGGCGCCGGTCCTCGGACATCACCACGACGACGCCCACCGCGTCCTGGTTGTACGGGATCGGGCTGGCGAGCACGGCCCGCACCCCGCGGGCGACCGCGTGCTGGCAGAAATCCGGCCACCGCACTTCCGCGGTCAGGTCCTCGGCCCGGACGAGTTCCTTATCTTCGAAGGCCGCGATGCACGGGCCCTCCTGATGACGTGTCTGCAGCTCCTCCAGGTGCTTCATCCGGTCGTCGGAGACCGCGGCGTTGAGCAGGTGATGGTCGACGTCGGCGAGCATCAGGCCGGCGCCGTCCACCGAGAAGATGGCGTGGGTGGTCTGGACGATGTGATGCATGGCGTCCTCGACCCGCATCTCCCCGAAGCGCAGCTTGCCGAGCTCGTTCAACGCATGGCGCACATCATGCACTGAGACGTTCATCTGGGCCGCTCCTGACGTTGCCGGGCGTGCGAAGCCACCGGTCGGATCCTACCCATGCGTCATCCCTCGATTTCGCGATACACGTCGAGTCCGGTGAGCTCCAGGACCCGGCGCACCACCCGGCTGGGCTGGCGGATGATCAGGTCAGCTTCGGCAGGCAGCGCTGACCGGGCCGCGGCGATCAGCCGCGCGCAGCCGCAGTCCATGAAGTCAGTGCCGGTCATGTCCAGGACGATCCGCGCTGGCTTGCTCGCGACGGCCAGCCTGAGCTGCTCGTCGAGGACCGGCGCGGTCACCAGGTCCAGCTCGCCGCGGATGACGACGGTGGTGGCATCGCGGCCGGCGCTCACCTCGATCGCCACCCGCCCGGCAACGGACACGGGTCGGGGCAGCGCCCAGGAGGGAAAGAAGCGGAACAGGGCCACGTCACGAGGGACTCCCACTGGCAGCACCTAAAGGCTCAAGCCGGGTGCTGTCAGGGGGCCTCTTCCTGCGAAGATCCAGGAAACAGCGGGGTCAGCATTCGACCGTGCTCGGACCGCGGATTGTGGCGGCATGACGGTTGGGTACAAGTATGCCCCACCCTCGCCGGTCCGCAAGCCAGGCGCGCCAGGCCGGTGCCGGATCCGCGGCCGGGCGCCGGGTCTGAGATCGTGTTGTTATGCCATGGATTGACCTAACAGGTGCCGTCAACGTCCGTGACCTGGGCGGTCTGCCCACCGTCGATGGAGGTCAGACGGCGCGAGGCCGGCTGCTGCGGGCGGACAATCTGCAGGAACTGACACCTTCCGACGTGGCCGCGCTGGTCCGTGACATCGGCGTCAGCACCGTGGTGGACCTGCGCAGCTCGTTCGAGCTGAAGTCCGAGGGGCCGGCACCGCTCGACGCCGTCGAAGGGGTGCGCCATGCTCATCACCCGGTGCTGCCCGAACG
>Ga0302325_10027236_pt1 | contig 11855 bp, 8 predicted proteins | sample Palsa_T0_2_FD_201948 | JGI IMG/M metagenome (GOLD analysis project Ga0302325, IMG submission 201948) | Peat permafrost microbial communities from Stordalen Mire near Abisko, Sweden - Palsa_T0_2 | ecosystem: Environmental > Terrestrial > Soil > Palsa > Peat permafrost | place: Sweden: Abisko... | reverse complement strand
TGCCTCCGCTGGCGGAAAAGCTCTTCGCGTAGGCAATCCCCGACGTTGTAGCCGGCAGACTGCTGGGCGAAATCGTAATCGCCGGGTTCACGGTCAGCGACAAGCTCTGCGTGTTGGTGGCAGTTGCCGAATCCGTCACGGTCACGCCGAAGGTCGCGGTGGTGGGCCCGGACACCGCGCTGGGAGTACCGGTGATGACGCCTGTGTTACTAAACTGCAACCCTGCCGGCAAGTTTCCGCTGACCAGGCTCCAAGTGAACGGAGCGGTGCCGCCGCTGAGAGTGAGCGTCCGTGTGCAGACCGTTCCCGCCGTGCAAGCCTGCAGACTGGTGTTGATGGCCGGCGCCGGATTGATGGTCACACCGATGCTGACGCTTCCCGTTTCGTTGGTCGGGTCGGTGGCCGTGATGGTGGCCATAAAAGTTCCCGCGCCCATCGGCGTCCCCGAGAGCCCGGTCAAAGATCCGGTGGTTGGACTGACGGCAATCCCCGGTGGCAGTCCCGACGACGTCCAGGTATAAGTGCCGGCGCCTCTGGTGGCCTGAAAATACGGCGGCTGGGTCCCTTGCGGAGGCGGATAGGCTACTCCCGCGGTGCTCGCGGGCGGGGTACGCACCAGCGTCACCTGCACCGCCACGGTGCCTACCGCCAACGGATAGACTTTTGAGCTGGATGCCTGCGCGGAATCGGTTACTTGAATGGTAAAGGTGTACAGGCCGGTCCCAACTGGTGTGCCGTACAGCAGTCCCCCGGAAGTGAAGGTCATCCCCGGTGGCAGCGCACTCACGGTCGACCAGGTATAGGGTGGTGTTCCTCCCGAAACGGGCGACGAGGACGAACCGAACTGGTAGCTATACGCCGCCCCGACGTCAGCCGACGTCAGTGGGGTGGGATCGGTGATAGTGGGAGTCGGGTTGATGGTGAGGGGAATGTTCGCCAAGCCCACCGCGCCGCTGGGGTCGGTTACGGAGAATGCCGGAGTAAAGCTGCCTGAAGCCGTAGGTGTGCCCCCTAAAACTCCGCCGGAACCGATCGACATTCCCGCGGGCAATCCCGTCGCTGACCACTGCGGCGTTCCCGAGAGTCCGTTGGCGCTGAGGGTTGTATTCGGATACGGCTGGTTGATGGTGGAGGCCGGCAGGCTGTTCGTGGTGATCTGGGGGGCGATGCTCAGGCTGAAACTTTGCGAGTTCGTGAACGCCGGTATCGAACTATCGGCAACCCGGACGGTGAAATTCGATACCGTGGCGGTGGTGGCCGTCCCGGAGATTACTCCGTTTCCGGCGAGTCCGATTCCCGGAGGCAATTGCCCGGCCGTGAGGGTCCACGAGTAGGGGGCAGTGCCGCCGGTGGCCGATAGTGTGAAAGAGTACGAAACAGTGACGACGCCGGAAGGCAGTGGACTACTGTTGGTAATTGTGACCTGCGCCGCTAGGTGGGAAAGAAAGGCAAGCCCAACTACAAGTAGTCTTTTCAAGACTTGTAGTGTAATGAACGGTTCTCACGTAAGCAAGAAAAAACGCTACTGGACGCGTGCCCCTTCGATCTGACGCCCTCATCGGAGCCCCGACCGTAAAGGGAGTAGGCCTCTCGCCAAAGAAAATACTCTACTACCTAGGAAATCTCCGATGCCGTCTCTCAATTCGTCAGCTTCGGAAGCTTCGAGCTATCCCACCCGCCGCCCAGTGCTTTAATCAGCAGGACGCTCGCATCCATCCGCCGGCGCAAGATGTCGACTGCCGTGCGCTCGTTGGCCAACGCCGCGCTCTGCGCCGTCACCACCTCGAGATACGTCACCAGCCCGCCGGTATAGCGATTGGTGGAAAGCGCCAGCGATTGCTCCGCAGCCGCCACCGCGGCCTTCTGCGTGGTGGTCTCCTTTTCGAGCACTCGCAGCGCCGCCAGATTGTCTTCCACCTGCTGGAACGCATCCAGAGCCGTCTCGCGATACGTCGCCACCGTGGCGTCATAGTCGAACTCCGAGGCTTGCTGCGTGGCGCGGCGCCGTCCTCCATCGAAGACCGTCTGCAACACGCTCGGACCTACGGCCCAAAACCGGCTCGGCCAATTCAGCCAGTCGCCAATCGATTGTCCTTCCAGGCCCAACAACGCGCCGAGCATAATCTGCGGGAAGAACGCCGCGTGCGCGATTCCCACCTGTTCATTCGCTTCCGCCACCCGCCGCTCGCTGGCCGCGATATCCGGACGCCGCTCCAGCAACTGCGACGGCAGCCCCACGGGAATCGCCGGAGGCTCTTCGGTGAGCGGCAGCGGCGCGAGACTCAGAGCCGCCGGACTCTGCCCTGTCAACACCGCGACGGCATGTTCGAATTGCGCCCGCCGCACCGCGATGTCGGCATCCTGCGTCTTGGTGGCTTCCAGTTGTGTCTTCGCCTGGGCCACTTCGGCCCCTGCCGCAACTCCGCCTTCGAAACGATTCTCCGTCAGATCGAGCGCCTTCTGATACGCCACCACCGTATCGTCGAGCAGCTTTTGTTCCGCGTCGGCGCTGCGCAGTTCGAAATAATCGTAAGCCAGTTCGGCGTGGTAGCTGAGGCGCAGAGTCTCCAGATCGGCCTCGGTAGCCTGCGCTTCGTTGCGCGCCGCCTCAATCGAATGCTTCACCCGTCCCCAGGCGTCCACTTCGTACGAGACATCGAACGGCAGACTGAAATTGCCAAATTGGGAAGAAGTCTTCGCTGTCGCTTCCGCATAGGTGGCCGAATCGCGATTGGTGGTGATAGACGGGCCCACCGTCACCGTGGGAGAGCGCTGCGACTGTTGCACTTTGATGAGCGCGCGCGCCTGCTCGAAGCGCGCTTCCGCCGACTTCAGATTCTGGTTGGACACATCCACCTGCTGTTCCAGCGCGTTGAGCTGTGCATCGCCAAACAGCGTCCACCAATCGCCGCGCAGAGTCGCGTCGGAAGGGTGTGCCGCTTGCCATTCTTTGTATGCATCCGGCGCCGTCTCTTTGTACGCGACGGGCGACTGAATTACGGGCCGCTGATATTTCGGACCCACCGTGCAGCCCGCCGCCAGCAGCGCCAGCACTGCCACTACGCCTCGAAAAATCGGTTTCATTTGACGCTACCTTCGGAGCTCGTCACGCGCACGGCCTCCCCGGAGACCAGGGAGTCCGCCGGATTGGAGATCAGCTGATCGCGCATCGTCAATCCGGAAACTACTTCCAGTTCGTTGCCATAATCGCGGCCCACTGTGATGGGCACCAGTTGCGCATGCCCCTCGCGGACCACGCCTACACGCAGACCTTCGGAGCGGAACAGAATGGTATTCGCCGGGATGGTGAGCCCATGGCCCGCGCGGCCCGGCAGTTTCAAGTGCACCGAGATATACGCCCCCGGCAGAAGCTCGCCAGTAGGATTATCCACATCCACTTCCACCAGCAACGTGCGCGACGCAGTGTCGATGGCGTTGGCATTGCGCACCAGCGTCCCGGTGAAAGTGCGGCCGGGAAATTCGGAGAGTTGCAATGTGGCGTGCGCACCGTTTTGCGCGGCGCGGTTGTAAGGCTCCGGCACATTCACGAAAACGCGCAGCTGCTTGGTGGCCGCCAGATGGAATAACTCCCGGGCGGGCGTATTCGCTCCCGCATCGATCAGCGCGCCCACATCCGTATTGCGCGCCGTAATCACACCATCGAACGGCGCCGTCACTTTCTCGTACGATTGCAGATCTTCCAGGCGATGCACCGCGTTCGCGGAGGCGTCCACCATTGCTTTCTTGGCATTCAGGTCGCCGGTCTTTTCGTCGGTCTCCTGCCGCGAGACGGATTGCGTCTTCAACAGGAACTGCCAGCGGTCGGCGGTGGATTGCGCCAGTTTCAAGTTGGCATTGGCGGTCTCCAGGTCGGCTTTGGCCTGTTGTAGCTGATGGTCCAGCTCGGGTGCGTCAATCTCGGCCAGCAGTTCGCCGGCCGTCACGTGCGTGCCGATGTCCACGTACCACTTCTTCAGATATCCGGTGGTGCGCGCGTAGATCGGCGAGTCGGTAAAAGCCTGCGTGTTGCCCGGCAGCACCACTTCTTCGTCCGCGCCTCCCACTTTCGGATGCACCACGGAAACCGTCAGCACCGCATCTTCCTTAACCTGCTTTGCCAGCGCCGAAGCCGCCGCCGTGCGGCTATTGATCCCGAAATACACCAGCGCCGCGGCGCCTGCGGCAAACAACACGCACAGCACCAGGATGGTGGCGGTAGTTCCCCAACCGGGCGTACGAAGCGCGATCTGCGGTTGTGCTTCTTCTTGCGGTGTTTGTTCGACAGTCATAAAATCGCTTTCCCTGAACTACCAAAACTTAATTGGCCACGGATGGACACGGATGAACACGGATAAAACTGAAAGCAAATCGATGTTCTTGTCTTATCCGTGTTCATCCGTGTCCATCCGTGGCCAAATTTGTTCTTACCGATGCAGCGGCGCCATTTCCGATTCCCGCACCGGTTGCGCGGGACTTCCCTTGCGCATTCCATGAATCAAACTGAAAACCGCCGGCACGAAAACCAGCGTCGCCACCGTGGCGAACATCAGTCCACCAACCACCGCGCGGCCCAGCGGAGCATTCTGCTCGCCGCCTTCTCCCATGCCCAAAGCCATCGGGACCATCCCGATAATCATCGCCAGCGCGGTCATCAGCACCGGACGGAAACGCGTGAAACCGGCTTCGATCGCCGCCTGTATGGCATCATTATGTTCCAGCAGCCGCTCTTTCGCAAAACTGACCACCAGGATGCTATTGGCGGTGGCCACGCCCATACACATGATGGAACCCATCAGCGCCGGCACACTCAAATGCGTATGCGTGGCGAACAGGAAGGTGACGATTCCCGCGAGCGCGGCCGGCAGCGCCATGATGATGATGAAGGGGTCGAGCCACGATTGAAAGTTGACCACAATGAGCATGTACACCAGAATGATGGAGAACGCCAGACCTGCGAACAGGCCCACGTACGAGGTACGCATAGTGTCGAGTTGACCGCGAATGCGGAAGAAACTGCCGCGCGGGAGAAGATGCTGATTGGCCTGAACGATGCGCGAGACGTCCCGTCCCACGCCACCGAGGTCGCGGCCCTGAACCGAACCGTAAATATCCACCACGCGGCGGATGTTGTAATGCGACACCAGCGCCATGCCGCTGCCGCGCGAGACCGTGCTCACATCGCTCAAAATCTCGGGGTGCGTCGAGGCAGGCGCATTGATGGGAATGTTTTGCAGATCCTGCAACGATTGCACGCTGTATTGCGGCGCCTGCGCCACTACGTTATAGCTCACACCATTCTGCGGATTCAGCCAGAAGGTGGGCTGCGTCTGAAAACTGCCGCTGAGCGTGACCAACATACTGTTGGCGACGTTCTGCTGGGTGAGTCCGGCTTCCGATGCCTTGGTGCGGTCCACAACCACGTGCAGTTTGGGCTGGTCGGAAGGCTGCTGGATGCGTAAATCTCCCAATCCCGGCACCTGGCGGAACTTGCTCAAGAGCTGGTCGGCTACTTTTAGACTGGCCTGCACATCGTTGCCTTGCACCTGCACGTCGATGGGCGCCGGCAGGCCGAAATTCAGAATCTGGGTCACCATGTCGGCAGGCAGGAAATAGAAGGTCACGCCGGGGTATTCATTCGCCAGATCGCGCCGCAATTCGCGCACGTAATTCTCGGTAGGGTGATGTCCTTCCTTCAGTGAAACCAGAATGTCCGCGTCTTCCGATCCAATCACGCCCGAATTGCTGTACGCGGTGTTGATGCCGCTATAGGGCAGGCCGATATTGTCCAGAATGCTTTCCATCTCCGGGGCGGGAACGTGGCGGCGAATGGAATTCTCCACCAGGTCGCAAACCCGCGCAGTCTCTTCGATGCGCGTGCCGGCCTTGGCGCGGACGTGCAGGCGGAATTGTCCGCTATCGGTATTGGGAAAGAAATCGCGTCCCAGCCACGGCACCAGCAGGAAAGCCGAGAGACACACGGCCAGAAATCCCGGCACGAACAGCCAGCGGCGGTAGACCAGCGAAGTCAACATCAGTTCGTAGCCGATGCGCAGCCGTTCGAAACCGCTCTCGAAGAGTTGCTGCATGAGCACGAAAGGATTGCGCGATCTCCTCGCGCCGCCGTGATGTTGCGAGCCCAACAGATAGAGCGCCAGCGTGGGAACCAGGGTGCGCGAAAGAAGGTATGACGCCAGCATGGCGAACACCACCGCTTCAGCCAGCGGCACGAACAGATAACGAGCTACTCCGCCCAGGAAAAACATGGGCAGGAAGACGATGCAGATACAGAACGTGGACACCAGCGCGGGCACCGCAATCTGCGACGCGCCGTCGAGAATGGCGCGATGGATTTCCTTGCCCTGCTCCAGATTGCGGTTCACGTTTTCGATCTCCACCGTGGCATCGTCCACCAGAATTCCCACCGCTAGCGCCAGTCCGCCCAGGGTCATGATGTTGATGGTCTCGCCCAGCGCGCTCAGCACCAGTATGGAAGTAAGAATGGAAAGCGGAATGGAGACCGCGATAATCAGCGTGCTGCGCCAGCTTCCCAGGAAGACCAGGATCATAATGGCGGTGAGCAAGCCCGCGATGATCGCCTCGCGAATCACGCCCTTCACGGCGGCGCGCACGAAGATCGATTGATCGGCCAGCGGCTGGATCTTCAAGTCGGGCGGCAGAGTGGAAGCGATGGTGGGCAGCAGAGCGCGTGCCGAGGAGACGATATCGAGCGTCGATCCTTTGCCGGTTTTGAGAATCGAGACCAGCGCGCCGCGCTGTCCATCAAGCCGCACGATGTTGGTCTGCGGCGCGAAGCCGTCGCGCACATGGGCCACGTCGCGCAAATAAATGGTGGAGTTACCCACCTGCTTCACCGGCAGATCGTTCATCTCTTCCACCTGCTTGGGGCTGGCGTTGAGATCCACGTCATATTCGAACTGGCCGATTTTCGCCGTGCCGGCGGGCAGAATCAGGTTTTGCTGATTGAAGGCGTTGACGACATCGGTGGGCGAAATGCCTTTCGACTGCAGCAGCGCGGGATTCAGATCGATCATCACCTGGCGCTGCTTTCCGCCATAGGGATAAGGCACCGACGCGCCGGGGATGGTGACCAGCTGGGTGCGAATGAAGTTCAGTCCCAGATCGCCCAACTGCTGTTCGGAAAGCGTTTTGCTGGAAAGTCCCAACTGCAGAATCGGCACGCTGGAAGCGTTATACGTCAAAATCAAGGGCGGCACCACGCCCGGCGGCATCCCCCTCAGAATGGTCTGCGAAGCTCCGGTTACTTGCGCGGTAGCTGCGTCGACACTGGCATTCGGCTGCAAATAGATCTTAACCACCGCCAGTCCGTTCACCGTCATCGATTCGACATGTTCGATGTTGTTGACTAAAGTGGTGAGGATGCGTTCATAGACGGAGGTCATGCGCCCTTCCATCTCCTCCGCGCCCATGCCGGTGTAATTCCAGACCACGGCTATTACCGGGATGTTGATCTCGGGGAAAATGTCGGTGGGCGTGCGCTGGATTACAATTGGGCTCAGAATCAGGATCAAGAGCGCGAGTACGATGAAAGTGTACGGGCGATTAAGGGCGACTCGAACGATCCACATTGGGTGTACCTGGGAAAATAGATGAATTACGAGACGAAATAGTCTCGAAAATCTTCTCGAAATGGGTGAAACATCACAAGCCGTCAAGGGACCGGGCCGTCCGCGGGACGAAGAAGTGCGCAAGCGGATCCTGGATTCGGCGGCGCAGCTGCTGGAGGAGCGGTGTTTCGAGGATATTTCGGTGGATGCCATCGCCGAACAGTCGGGCTCGGGCAAAGCCACCATCTACCGGTGGTGGCCCAATAAGGCAGCGGTGCTGATCGAGGCCTTTCGCGAGCGCATCACCCGCGAGGTGCCCTTCCCCAACACCGGCGATATCCGCCAGGATGTGCGCCAGCAGTTGCAGAATTTCACCGAAATCATCTATTGGGGTCCGCGCGGAAATGTTTTTCGCAGCTTCATGGCGGGCGCGCAGGCCGATCCCGAAATCGCCAAGGCATTTCGCGAGATCTGGATCCGGCCGCGTCGCGCGGAAGCCCGCAAGCTTTTCGAGCGCTACATCGAACAGGGCGTTCTCGACTCCCGGCTCGACCCGGATCTTGCGGTGGAGTTGGCTTTCGCACCGCTCTATTACCGGCTGCTGACCGGATGGGGCGAAATCACTCCCGAGTACCTCGATCGGCTGGTGGATACCGTGTTGCGCGGGTATTTGACGCGGCCTTGATCGGTCGCTTTTGCGCCATTCAAATCTCGGAATCCCGAGCGAGTCGAAGAAAGCATTGGGTAGCGCAAATTGAAGAGCCGGCCGATTTTCGAATCCGCATTGCGCGACCTGCGGTCAGCTAGATGGGCCGGGACTCATCAAATCAAGGAGGCTCGGTGCGCAAACCACATAGATCGCGGTCCGCGCAGCGGTTTCGCCCAATCTACCTGTATGTCCTTTTTGGTATACTGTCGCTTTGAGCTGGACGGTCGTAACCCTCAATAGAGTCGTCGATCAGGAGGTGGAGGGGCTACCCGAGGACATGCGGGCACGGCTCACACGCATAGCCCTGCTCATCGAACAAAAGGGCCTGGAGCGCGTGGGGGAACCTCACGTCAGGCACATAGAAGATCGTCTTTGGGAAATGCGGATGAAGGGAAAGAGCGGGATTTCACGGGCGCTTTACGTGACTGCGGTGAGCCAGCGCGTGGTGATCTTGAGAGTTTTCATCAAGAAAACCGAGAAGACGCCGCGCCATGAAATCGATCTGGCCCTGTCGAGAGCGAAGCTGATAAAGACCACGGAGAAGTAAGCAATGGCGCGTATCACCGAACTGCACAAGAAATGGATGAAGGAGCCGAAGTACCGCAAGGCCTTTGATGCGCTGGAGGAGGAATTCGTCCTCGTCTCCGCCGTGATTGACGTCCGGAACCGCGCGGGGCTTACGCAGAAGCAACTGGCGCGGAAGATGGGAACCACGCAGCCCGTCGTCGCCCGATTGGAAAGCGGACGCTCCAAGCCGTCGATGCGGACGCTGGAAAGGCTCGCGGAGGCCACGGGCTCACGGCTGCTCATCAGTTTCGCACCGCGCACCGCGAAGCGGCCGGCTTAATCGGGATCGTTAGAGTTTGGCAACTGCTGCAGGCGATACTTCAGCGAGACGGCCTTCACTTCCCGCGCTTGCGAAAAAGCCCTTCTACGAGTTGTTCCGGCTGTTCGAAGGCATCGCATGTGCCAAGCAGATAAGGGTTGACGAGCGTCCGGCCTCGATCATCTGCCACTGGCGGACACTGAATCCGCAAGAAATCATGTCTTCCTGGGATAGTCGCGCCCACCACGCTAACTAAGCTGAAATCATCATGAGCAACAGTGCGTATCGTTTTCCGCTCGGCCCGAGGTGTTATACCTTCAGAGCCGATCTGCCGAGTTACTCCCCGCTCTGCTGCAGTAACTTAGCCACTAACCCCGTCCATCCAGTCTGATGACTCGCGCCCAAGCCTTCTCCGGTGTCGCCGTGGAAGTATTCGTGAAACAGCACCAGGTCGCACCAATGGGGGTCCGACTGGAAACAATCGGCGGCGCCGTTAGTGGGACGCCGGCCGTCGTCGCCTTTCAGGAAGAGGCGCGAGAGACGGCGCGAGATCTCGGCCGACACTTCCCACAGCGTCATCATGTGGCCCGAACCGGTGGGACACTCCACACGGAAGTCGTCGCCCAGGTAGTGGTGGAATTTTTGCAGCGATTCGATCAGCAGGTAGTTCAGCGGGAACCAGATGGGTCCGCGCCAGTTGGAGTTGCCTCCGAACAATCCGGTGCTGGATTCGGCCGGCTCGTAGTCTACAGAACTCTGCTGCCCATCGATATCGCAAATATAAGGATGGTCCTTATGGAACCGCGAGACACTGCGAATGCCGAACGGCGAGAGGAATTCTTCCTCATCCAGCATGTGCTTGAGAATGCGCCGTAACTGCTCCGGCGAAACCACCGAGAGCAAGCGCCGCTCCCCGCGTCCCGGCGCCGCCATGGAGGCCACATTCTGCGTGAGGTCGCGCCGGTTGGCCATGAACCACTCCATGCGCCGCCGGAAACCGGGAAAGCGATCAAGCACCCGCTGCTCCAGTGTGTCCACCGCAAACAACGAGATCAGCCCGACCACAGACCGCACCTTCAATGGCACTTGCCGGCCATCCGGCATGTGCATCACGTCATAGAAGAAGCCGTCCGTTTCGTCCCACATGCCATCGCCGTTGGCGCCCAGATTGTTGATGGCGTGCGCGATGTTGAGGAAGTGCTCCCAGAACTTACTGGCCACATCTTCGTACGCCGAATCTTCGCGCGCCAGTTCCAGAGCGATGGTCAGCATGTTGAGGCAGTACATGGCCATCCAACCGGTGCCGTCGGCCTGTTCGATGAATCCGCCGCCGGGCAGCGGCGCGCTGCGGTCGAAGACGCCGACGTTGTCCAGTCCCAGAAATCCGCCCTGGAAAACATTGTGGCCCTGGGCATCCTTGCGATTCACCCACCATGTGAAGTTCAGCAGCAGCTTATGAAAGACGCGCTCGAGAAAAGCCCGGTCGGGCTTGCCGCGCCGCTTGTGTTCGATCTTATAGACGCGCCACGTGGCCCAGGCATGCACCGGCGGGTTGACATCGCCCAGCGCCCATTCGTAGGCCGGCAATTGCCCGTTGGGATGCATGTACCATTCGCGCGTGATGAGCAGCAGCTGATCCTTGGCGAATTGCGAATCCACCAGCGCCAGCGGCAGACAATGGAACGCCAGGTCCCAGGCGGCGTACCACGGATATTCCCACTTGTCGGGCATGGAAATGATGTCCGCGTTGTACAGGTGGGTCCACTCGTGGTGGCGTCCTCGTGCAAGGTAGCCACGCCATCCTTTCCCTGGCATCGATCCCTGCGTTGCGGGCCACGAGGAGTTGCGCCGTCTCGAGGACTCCGGAACGCGTCGCAAGGTGCAGAATGGCAGATTTGTCGTCGCTTCTCCTGAAAGCAAATCACGGTCGATCCTGGATCAGAGCGGACCCCTTCCAGTTGGCCACGGATAACCGCCTGGTCGAAATCGTCGCCGACGGCAGCCTGGCAACAGAGCGACCGCATACCAGAGTACGTGCGCTCAACAGCTAGCAAAGGCCGGCTTCCCCGCATGCCGGATCGTCTCTAGCATTTTGCGCGGTCGGCGGGGGCCGGCGGTATAGGGCTACCGGACCAGCGGCGCGGCTGAACGAGTCCCGGAGGAAGTCGTTCTCGGGCTGAGTTCCCGGATCAGAGTGAGCAGTTGCTCCGCGGCGACGATCTCGGTTTCCTTACCATTGAGGAAGACCGTCGGCGTGGCCTCGAGGCCATTGGCGGCGGCGAAGTTCGCATCGCGCTCCACGAGCGCCTTGCCGCCATCCTGCGCCAGGCATTTTTCGAATTTGGACGGGTCGAGCCCTGGAACTCCCCGGGCATGCTCCATGACCTCCTGGCGCAGATTAGCGGGCGTCAATTCGCGCTGACGCTCGAAGAAGAAATCGTGAAAGTTCCAGAAGTATTCGTGCTTCTGCTGGTACGCGCAAGCGGCGGCCCCCGCCGATGCTTTCGCCCACGGATGCATTGACAGAGGGAGGTAGCGGAATACCAGACGCACGTTACCACCGGCGACCGGCAGCACTTCCTTGCGCATCATGTCGGCGAACTTCGCACAATAGGGACACTGAAAATCTGAGAACACCGTAAGTGTGACGGCAGCCTTGGGGGGACCGAGCGTGGGGGAATCCGCGCTTGCGACATCGGCAATCACGCGCGGTTGAGGGTGTTGCTTCGGAGTC
>Ga0302325_10027235_pt1 | contig 11855 bp, 11 predicted proteins | sample Palsa_T0_2_FD_201948 | JGI IMG/M metagenome (GOLD analysis project Ga0302325, IMG submission 201948) | Peat permafrost microbial communities from Stordalen Mire near Abisko, Sweden - Palsa_T0_2 | ecosystem: Environmental > Terrestrial > Soil > Palsa > Peat permafrost | place: Sweden: Abisko... | reverse complement strand
GCGGATTTGGAGGGCCGGGATTTGGAAGGTCGCGATTTGGAGGGCGCCGATTCGGAGGTCCGTGACACCGACGGCCGGGATTCTCAGGCGGCGCGCCACGTCGCGATCATCACCGACGGGAACGGTCGCTGGGCGCGCGCTCACGGTGTGCCCGTCAACGAGGGCCACAGCGCCGGGGCCGACACGGTCAAGGCGCGCCTGCGCGATGCCGCGGAGCTGGGGATCGAGGAGCTGACCGTGTACTCCTTCTCGACCGAGAACTGGTCGCGCCCCGCAGCGGAGGTGGAGGGTTTGATGGCGATGTTCTCGCAGCGGATCGCCGGTGAGAGCCCTGAGCTGCACGAGGAAGGCGTACGGATGCGCTTCATCGGGCGCCGCGAGGGTATCAGCGCGCAGCTCGTGGAGCAGATGGACGGCGCGGAAACATTGACTGCCGCCAACGATCAGATCACCCTATTCGTGGCCTTCAACTATGGCGGACGCGCCGAGATCCTCGATGCCGCGCGACGCTTCGAAGGGAGCACCGAGGAGGAGTTCAGGCAATGCCTGTACGCCCCGGAGATGCACGATCCGGACATGATCATCCGCACCAGCGGCGAGCGGCGGCTGTCCAACTACTTGCTGTGGCAGTCCGCTTACTCCGAGCTGATCTTTCGCGACGAGCTGTGGCCGGACTTCACGCGCACGGCGCTCGAAGAGTCGCTGGCCGAGTTCTCAGAGCGTCGCCGGCGCTTCGGCGGGCGATGAGCGGCGCGATGGCCGGCGACGCCCACACGCCTGCAGGCGGCTCGCGCAGAGCGGTCTCTCCCCGTCCCGCAAGACCTTCCGCCCGGGTTGGGCGTGCTCCTGGGCGGACAAGCTCGCGCAGGCCCCCGCCGCGCAAGCAGCGCTCGGATCTGAACGCGCGACTGCTCGCCGCCGTGCCCGCGATCGCCGTCGCGCTGTTCCTCGTAATCGAGGGCGGCTTGGTGTTCGCGCTCGGGCTGTTCGTGCTCGGCTGCATCTGCATGCACGAGCTCTACGCGATGTACGGCCGCGCGCACCCGGTCCGCCTGGCCGGCTTCATCGCGCTCGCCGGCCTCTTGGCGGCGGCGTTGTACGGCGGGCAGTTCCAGATCCTGCTCGTCGCGGTCGCGGCGCTGCCGATGCTGTTCGGGCTGACGCTGCTCCAGACCCGGCCGAGCGTGGGGGGGATGGCCGTGACGCTACTGGGGATCTACTGGATCGGCTTCGCGCTCGCCCATGCGGTGCTCCTGCGCGAGCTGCCGCACGGGCTGGGGATCGTGATCGATGTGCTCGTCGGCACTTTTCTCGGCGACACCGGTGCCTATCTGGGCGGCAGGATCTTCGGGCAACGTCCTTTGGCGCCGAGGATCTCTCCGAACAAGACGGTCGAGGGCCTTCTGATCGGCATGGTCTGCGCGGTCCTCGGCGTCTGGTTCGCCGGGCGCTACCAGGGCTGGCTGCCAGGCACGCACGCGCTCGTGCTCGGTCTCGGCGTGGCGATCGTCGCGCCGATCGGCGATCTGTTCGAGTCGTTCGTCAAGCGCGAGGCCGGCGCGAAGGACACAGGGCGGGTGTTCGGGGCGCATGGGGGGGCTTTGGATCGCCTGGACGCGGTGCTGTTCGCGGCCGTTGTGGGCTATTACATCTGGGCTGCCTACACGTAGATAGGATGCCCTATGAATGATGACAATTGTCATCATTTTTCGCTACCGTGTTGTGCATGGACGACGAAGACGAGCTCGCTCACAACTCGCTCGAAACGCCGGGCGCGCATCAGATGACGGCTTGGACGCTGCGCCTGGCAGAGAGCCAGCGCTTCGCTTGGCTGCTCGCCGCCGACCCGCATCTGTTTGGACTCTTCTACGCGACCTGCGCGGCGGCGGTCCCGGCTCCCGGACCGCTCGCGGGGGAGGGTGCAGTCGGAGGCTTGGTTTCCGAGAAGCTGCTGCCGACCCTCAAGGATTTGCAGCGCCAGTTCGGCAATGCCACCAGCGGCCGGTTTGCGCGCCTTTATCTGCAGGGTGTCAACGTGTTCCCGCTCGCCGAGAAAGACGACGGCTCCTATCGCAAAGCCATGCGGACGTGGCGGAAAGCAGCGGAGCGGAAGGCATCCAGATTCGTGACTGCGCAGGAGCAGAACGTGACCTGGGTCGCCGACCTGCTGGACCTCGAGAAGGTCGAGCGCATGCTGCTCATCTTCCAGCTCAACCGTCACCGGCCGGGGTTCTCGCAACTGTTCGACCTGCTGCTGGGCTCCGATCACGTCACGGCGGCGATTCTCGCCGATGCCTTCGACGTCGATGAGCTCGAGGTCGTCTCGGCACTGGCGGAAAGCTCGAAGCTCGTGCGCTCCGGGTTGCTGCGTGTTCGGGAGCGCCCATTGCGTATCGGTGAGCTGTCCACCCATCTGCGCGCGACGCTGACCGAGTCCGCTGATGGCGCGGCCCAGTTCCTTGAGCGCTTCGTCAAGCCGCTGAAAATGTCTCCTTCGACGAGCTCTCTCGCGCGTCTGCATGAGGACGACAAGAGGATTCTTCGAGGCATCCTGGGGCTACCGCTGCCCGAGGAGGACGGCCTGCACTGTCTCGTCTACGGCCCGAAGTCGGTAGACAAGCGCGACATGCTCTCGAGGCTCCTGCGGGAGGAGGGCATCGACGGCTATGCGGTCGTCGCCAAGCACGTCCCGGCCGGCGATCTCCCGACGTGGGTGTATATCGCTCAGAGTTACCTGGAGCAGTCGAACCCGGACGCCGTGCTGGTCGTCGACCGGGCCCATGAAGCGCTCGCCTCGCGTCGTATCAGCGTGCTCACCATCTTCGGCGTGGAGGACGAGGACGCCGCGGAAGAGGAGGAGGGTCGCGCCTCCGATGAAGGGCTCACCGGCAGTCGCGTGCGCTGCGTGTGGCTGACCGACCGCGCCAAGCTCCTGTCAGAGCGCAACCTCGGCGCCTTTCTGTTCCATTGCGAGGCGCTCCCGGGTTCGCGCGCCGATCGCCGCGAGCGCGTCACCCAGGTGATCTCTGATTTCGGCCTGTCAGAGCAGCTCGAGCGGCATCTGACGAAGTACAGCTTGCTCGGTGAGAAGCAGGTCCGGCAAGCGGCGGATCTCGCCCGCCTGCTGTCTACGGCACAGTCCGAGACCGATGGAGGCTCCCTCGCCGAGCGCGAACGCGTCATCAAGCGCGCGGTCGCTCAGAGTCAGAAAGTGCTCGGGCGCGATCGCACCGAGGGGCTGCGCGAGTCCGTCACCCGCTACAGCCTCGATCACCTCAACATCGCGGGACGCTTCACGCCACAGCAGATCATCGCGGCGCTACGCAAGCGCCCAAAGGGCTCGCTCTGCTTCTGGGGCATCCCGGGGGCCGGCAAGACGCAACTTGCCGAGCACATCGCAGTCGAGCTCGACCTGCCGATCCTGATGCGCTCTGCCTCGGATCTGCTCTCCAAGTGGCTGGGTGAGACCGAGCAGCAGATCGCGGGGATGTTCAGCGAGGCCGAGGCGGAGGGGGCGCTGCTATTCCTCGACGAGGCCGACTCGTTCCTGCGCGATCGCACGCTGGCTCGCGCGGAGTGGTCCGTCACGCAGGTCAACGAGCTGCTGCAGAGCATGGAGCGCTTCGAAGGCGTATTCATCGCGGCCACCAACCTGATGGATTCCATGGACGCGGCGGCGATGCGTCGCTTTACGTGGAAGCTCGAGTTCAAGGCGCTCGAACCAGAGCAGGCGTGGTCGATGTTCTGCGCTGAGGCCGAGTTCGACGCTGAGGCCCAACCGGAGCGCGCCGAAGAGCTCGAGGAGCAGCTCGGCGGCATTGCCGACTTGACCCCGGGCGACTTTGCGACGGTGAAGCGCCAGGCGAACATGCTCGGTGAGCAGCTGTCCCCGGACGCATGGCTCGAGCAGCTTGCGGCCGAGGCCAAGGCGAAGATGTTCGGCCTCAGGCGCCAGAAGCTCGGTTTCGAGGGCTAGGCAGGGCGAGACGTTTTCATCCGTCCGGCCCGCTTCGCGGGCCTCCTCGGCCGGATGAAAAGTTCGCCCTGCCTAGTTACCCAACGGATCCAACTCTGATCCAGGCCTGGTCGTCGTCGTGCGCCTACCATTGCGGATAGCCGCGTCGATTCTGCGAGCATCTCCGCCGTGCGCAGACTCCTCATCCTTGGCTCGACCGGCTCGATCGGCGTGCAGGCGCTCGATGTCGTCGCGCGCAGCGGGGAGCTGGAGCTCGTGGGCCTCTCGGCCGAGCGCTCATGGGAGACGCTCGTAGAGCAGGCCCGCGCGCACGAGGTCAAACGGATCGCGCTTGTCGACGAGGACGCCGCGGCGCGGGCAGCGGAGGCGTGGACCGATGGGGAGGTGTTGAGCGGAGCGGAGGGGCTCGTGCGGCTCGTGGTCGAGTCCGGCGCGGATCTCGTGCTGAATGCGCTCGTCGGCTCCGCCGGCCTCGGTCCGACGGTCGCGACGCTCGGTGAGGGCATCGACCTGGCGCTCGCCAACAAGGAGTCGCTCGTCGTCGGCGGTGAGCTCGTGAGCGCGCTCGCGGAAGCAACAGGCGCGCAGATCACGCCGGTCGACTCTGAGCACACCGCCCTGCATCAGCTGCTCGCGGGACAGTCGCCGGGGACGGTCGAGCGCCTCACGATCACCGCCAGCGGTGGGCCCTTCCGCGGCAGAACGCACGCGGAACTGGAGGACGTGACCGTGAAGCAGGCCCTGAATCACCCCACGTGGGCGATGGGCGGCAAGATCACGATCGACTCGGCGACGTTGATGAACAAGGGCCTCGAGCTGATGGAGGCTCATCACCTGTTCGGTACGCCCTATGAGCGGATCGATGTCGTCGTCCATCCCCAGTCGCTCGTGCACGGAATTGTCCAGCTGGCGGATGGAGCGATGCTTGCGCACCTCGGGCCCCCGGACATGCGGATCGCAATCTCCTATGCGCTACATGGCGGCGAGAGCGTGGGGTTGCCGATTGCGCCTCTCGACCTGGCGACGGTGGGCGAGCTGACGTTCGAATCGGTCGACCTCAACGCTTTCCCATGTCTGCGCCTGGCGCGCGAGGCGGCGCTGGCGGGGGGCACGGCGCCGTGTGTGCTGAATGCGGCAAACGAGGTCGCGGTGCACGCATTCCTGGAGGGGCAGCTGCACTTCAACGGGATTCCCGAGGTGATCGAGCGAACGCTCGCCGAGCTGCCCGTTGCGCCGGTGCGTGCGTTCGAGTCGCTATACGAAGCTGATCGCAAGGCTCGGATGGTGGCCGGTGAGACCCTGCTCCGCCTGCCACACTAGAGGCCCATGAGCTGGGTCCTGACAATCCTCGGCATCTGCGCGCTGGTGGTGCTGCACGAGCTCGGGCACTTCACCGTGGCCAAGGCCGTCGGCATGCGCGTGGAGCGCTTCTCACTGTTCTTCCCGCCGACGATCTTCAAGGTGCGCCGGGGCGAGACCGAGTATGCGATCGGCGCGATCCCAGCGGGGGGCTACGTGAAGATCACCGGGATGAACCCCGAAGAGATCAAAGACCTCCACCCCGACGTCGCGCGGCGCGCCTACTACACGCAGGCGCCCTGGAGGCGGATCGCGGTGATCCTCGCCGGGCCGGGGGTGAACATCGCGATCGCGTTCTTGCTGTTCTGGGCGATCCTCTTCTCGGGCAGCCTCAGCGGCGCGCGCACGTTGGAAAACCTCAACCCCTCGATTCCCACGGTGACCTCGACTGGCTCGGTGAGTGAGATCGTGCCGGGAGCGCCCGCTGTCGGCGTGCTGCATGTGGGGGATCGGATCGTCGCGGTCGATGGACATCCGAGCACGGTCGTACAGGCGATGCGGAGGATCGGGGCCCACCGCTGTACGGGTGCACTCACCGGCGGCTGCCGCGCGGCCACCCCGGTGCAGCTGACGGTCCGGCGAGCGGGACAGACACTGAAGCTCTCCGTCTATCCCCGCTACAACAAGACCGAAGGGCGGATGCTGGTGGGCTTCGGCTTTACACCGGTGGTCAAACACTATGGGGTGTTCAGCGCCGCTGGAACCGCGTTGCGCGAGATGTGGGGCACGACCACGAGCATGCTCTCGAACATCGGCAAGGCCTTCACGAGCGCGAAGGTCAGGCATCAGTTCCACAGCATCATCGGCGTCACCGAAATCGCGCACGAAACGGTCGTAGCCGGCGCCGGCTACGCGTTGGTCTTTCTCGGATTCTTCTCGCTCGTGCTCGCGGTGCTCAACCTGTTCCCGTTCCTGCCCCTCGACGGCGGGCACATCCTTTGGGCCGTAGCGGAGAAGGTGCGTGGCAGGCCGATATCGGTCATGGCCATGTGGCGCTACAGCTCGGTCGGGATCATCTTGCTGCTGTTCCTCGTGATCAACGGTGTCAGCAACGACATCAGCCGGCTCGGCGGCTAAGCGGCCACTATGCGTTGGGTGGGCGCACGCATACCCAGCTCTTCGTCAGCGGTCCGACCCGCTCCGCCAAGGCCGGCCCGAACAGCGCCTCGACCTCGATCCGCTTGAGCAACGAGATGTCTTCCCACTCGCCCGTCGCTCCCAATCTCCAGTAGGGACGGCGTAGCCGCGGCGCCAGCCAGTGTGCGCCTGGCAACAGCGCGTGGGGCTCGATCGGGAACGACCACGCGGGGGTCTGCACGAACCAGCCTCTGCCAACACGGCGGATCTCCCTTGCGAACGCCGCCCGGCGGGCCGGTGGGACGTGCTCGATCACGCTCGAGCAGTACACGAGCTCGAACTCCCCGTCGGCGAACGGCAGGCCCGCTGACGCGTCGGCTCGGACGAACGGCCCGGGGTAGTCGGGGCGCTCTGCAAGGTCGACGCCGGTGACATCAAGCGTCGGCTCGAGCGCGCGCAGTCCAATCCGTCCGCAGCCGACATCCAGCACTCGCGCTCCCTCCGACAGCCGCGTGAGCGCGAAGAAACGCGCGTGGCGCCGGGCGCGGGCGCGGGCGGCCAGGGGCGAGGCCAGGCGGGCGAGCGGACCATGCGCGGTGGAGTAGACGTCGGGCATCGTAGAATCAGCCTATGGCCTCTAAGCGGCAGATCCAGGTCGGCTCGGTCCCGATCGGTGGCGGCGCGCCCGTGGCGGTGCAGACGATGACCAAGACCGAGACCGCGAACCTGACGGCGACGATGGATCAGATCAGGACGGTCGCCGACGCCGGTGCGGACATCGTGCGTGTCGCGGTGCCTCGCGAGCAGGACGCGGAGGCGCTGAAGAGCATCGTCGCGCAGTCGCCGATTCCGATCATCGCGGACATCCACTTCAACCACACCCTCGCGCTGAAGGCGATCGAAGCGGGGGCGCACTGCGTGCGCTTGAACCCTGGCAACATCGGCGGGCCGGAGAAGGTCGCCGAGGTGATCGCCCTGGCGAAGACCACCGGCACGCCGCTGCGCGTGGGCGTCAACTCGGGCTCGCTGCCCAAGCACCTGCGCCAGCTCGAGTACGACAACCCCGTCGAGGCGCTCGTGACGGCGGCGATCGAGACGGTTCAATTGATGGAGCGCCTGGACTTCGAGAACTTCAAGGTCTCGATGAAGTCAACCTCGGTGCCGAACACGATCGCGTCGAACAGGATGCTCTCAGAGCGGATCCCCTACCCGCTACATCTGGGAGTGACCGAGGCCGGCACGAAGTGGTCGGGCTCGCTGAAGTCCGCCGTCGGGCTGGGCACGCTGCTAGCGGACGGGATCGGCGACACGATCAGGATCTCTCTCTCCACCTTCCACGCCGAGGAGGAGGTGAAGGTCGCCTGGGAGATCCTCAAGGCGCTGAAGCTGCGCGAGCGCGGCCCCGATCTGATCGCGTGTCCGACCTGCGGGAGGTTGCAGTTCGATATGGACACGGTCGTCGTCGAGGTCGAGCGGCGTTTGGAAGCCTACGAGGACCCGATCGAGGTCTCGGTGCTGGGCTGCGCGGTGAATGGCATCGGCGAGGCACGGCACGCCGACTTCGGGATCACGGGCGCGAAGGACATGGGCATGATCTACTCCAAGGGGGAGCCGCTGAAGAAGGTCCCCACGGAGCAGTTGGTCGACGAGCTGTTCAAGGAGATCGACCGTTACTACGCGGCCGGCAAGACAGTCCAGCGCGACGAGGCCGCCGCCGCCGAGGCACGGAAGTGGCTCGCCGAGAACGAGGACGACACGCAGATGACCCCGGAGCGGGTAGCCGCGATGGAGGCCGCCGCGGCCGAGGAGGCCGACGCGGTGCTCGAGGCGATGCTCGAGCCGGCGGTCGCGCTCGATGAGGCCGTCTCGCCAGTGGCCGGCCGGCGCTTCAGCCGTAGCTGAGCGCCTGCCGGATTCGGGCGTCCGTCAGGAGGCTGCCGAGAAACGCTCGGCCACCTTGTTCCAGTCGACTACGTTCCACCACGCGTCGATGTAGTCGGGGCGGCGGTTCTGGTACTTCAGGTAGTAGGCGTGCTCCCATACGTCCACCCCCAACAGCGGAGTCTTGCCGTCGGAGATCGGGCTGTCCTGATTCGCGCTTCCAACCACGGCTAGGCCCGAGCCGTCGTGCACGAGCCATGACCAGCCCGAGCCGAACTGCCCGACGCCGGTCTCCTTGACCTTCGTCTTGAAGTCCGCGAAGGAGCCGAACGTGGAGTCGATCGCCCCGGCGAGCTCGCCGGTGGGCTCACCGCCGCCGTCCGGCGAGAGGCTCTCCCAGAAGAGTGAGTGGTTGTAGTGGCCGCCACCGTTGTTTTTGACCGGCCCCTTCTTCTCGCCGAGGCTGTCGAGGTTCTTCAGGACCTCCTCCACTGGCTTATCGGCCCACTCGGTGCCCTCGAGCGCCGCGTTGGCCTTGTCCACATAGGCCTGATGGTGCTTGTCGTGATGGAATTCCATCGTCGCCTTGTCGATGTGCGGCTCCAGGGCATCGTAGGCGTAGGGAAGCGGCGGAACTGAATAGGCCATTGGGGCTCCTTGTCGGGTCTTGATCGAAGATTGGTCGGTGACAGCTGTTCTATCAAAGGGACGGCTAGGCTCTGACCCCACGATGCCGCGATTGTCCGAGTATCTACTGCCAACCGAGAAGCAGCCGCCCGCCGACGCGGAGGCGATCTCGCACAAGTTGATGGTCAGGGCGGGGCTCGTCAGGCAGATGGGCGCCGGGATGTGGACGTGGCTACCGGCGGGCTGGCGCGTGCATCAGCGGGTGGTGGCGATCATCCGCGAGCAGATGGACGCGATCGGCGCTCAGGAGATGCTGATGCCGGTGCTGCAGCCGGCGGAGCCGTGGCGCAAGACAGGCAGGATCGAGATCGAGGAGCTGTTCAAGTTGACCGATCGCAAGGGCTCGGAGCTCGTGCTGGCGATGACCCACGAGGAGGCCGTCACGTTCCACATCGCCCAGGCCGTGCGCTCCTATCGCGACCTGCCGCTGATCGTCTACCACTTCCAGGTCAAGGAGCGCGACGAGCCGCGCCCTCGCGCCGGGGTGCTGCGGACGAGGGAGTTCGTGATGAAGGACTCTTACAGCTTCGACCGCGACCAGGCGGGAATGGAGCAGAACTATGCGCTGCACGTCGGCGCCTATGATCGCATCATGCAGCGCACCGGCCTGCGCTTCTATCGGGTGGAGGGCGACGTCGGGATGATGGGCGGGCTGGGCGCGCACGAGTACATGGCGCCGTGCGCCGCCGGCGAGGATGAGGTCGTGCTCAGGGATGGCTATGCGGCGAACGTAGAGGTCGCGCTGAACAGCCCCGGCGTGGAGAAGGTCGGCGAGGAGTACTTCAAAGACGGCGAGCGGCTGACGAGCGAGCCGGCGATCGAGATCGGCAATATCTTCAAGCTGGGCACCCGTTACTCCGTGCCGCTCGGAGCCACCTATCTGGATGAGAGCGGGGCCGAGCTGCCGGTGTGGATGGCCTCCTACGGGATCGGGCCCGCACGAATCGTGGCGGCTGCCGTTGAGCAGTTTGCCGACGAGCACGGCATCTCCTGGCCGAAAGAGCTCGCGCCCTTCGCCGTGCACCTGGTTGCGATCGGCAAGGCCGGGACTCCCGAGCGTGAGGCGGCCGAGAAGCTCTATGAGACGCTGCTGGGAGGCGGGATCGATGTGCTCTACGACGACCGCAATCTCGGCCCGGGCGAGAAGTTCGCCGAGGCCGAGCTGCTCGGTTGTCCGCTGCGGCTGACGGTCGGACGCAAGTCCTTGGAGTCGGGCGAGGTCGAGGTTCAGCTGCGCCGGGGACGCCAATCAGCGGCGGGCATTCCACTGAGCGGTGAGCCCGCCGAGCTGATCCGGGCGGTGGACGAGCTGTGGCGGAGCCTTCCCTAGAGCGCGCGCCCCTGAGCATCCGCCGCCTGGTCGGCCTGGACCGTTCCGGGCCGCCCCCGCCGCAGGTTGCCCCCGGCCAGCCGCTGCGGCCGTGGACGCTGCCCAACGCGATCGGCTTCACGCGGCTCGTGCTGATCCCGGTGTTCCTGATCGTGGAGCTTTCGAGCGGCGATGGCACAGGCGCCCTGGGCGCAACTCTGTTCGCGGTGATCGCGTGGGGCGATTACGCCGATGGGATCGCTGCGCGCGTGACCGGGCAGTACAGCCGACTGGGCGCGCTGATGGACCCCGTTACGGACCGCCTGCTGGTCGTCTCAGGCGTAGTCGTGTGCTGGCATTTTCAGCTGCTGCCGCGCTGGGCGATCGCGGTGCTGGCGCTACGCGAGCTGGCGATGCTCGCGCTCGGTCGCTACGGCCTGGAGCGCGGGGTGCAGCTGCGCATCAACTGGCCGGGACGTCTGGCGGTCGCGCCGGTGATGAGCGCGTTCTTCTTCGCAATGGTTGGCTGGCGCACGGTCGGCGAGGTCCTGCTCTACATCGGTCTCGTGCTCGCGCTGGTGGCCACGGGGCTGTATGTGAGGGACGGAGCGCGACAGCTGCCCAGAGCCTCAAGCTCAGCCTGACCTTTTGGTCTATACTCGGAACTCCGGCGTCTGTGCCGGTCTGTCCGCTCCGGTACGTCCGGCGCAAGTCCGCGAGAGGAGAAAGCCCGCGATGGAGACGTTCCCCGACCTTGGCTCGCTGCAAGACGCCGAGCTGAAAGACCTGATCCAGGAGTTGACCGCAGAGGAGACGGACATCTCCTATCGGCGACGCATTCTGCACGGCAAGATCGACATCCTGCGCGCCGAGCTGGTCAACCGCCTGCGCAAGAAGCACGACGGCGGCGAGGTGATGATCACCGGCGACGACGTCCAACGGCTGACCGACATCCTCGCCCATAATCAGACCGACTCGGCGCAGGACGGCCAATCGTGATCGTCTTGGGACGCATCCTGGCGCGCGGCGCGCGGCCGCGGGTCTCCTAAGCAGGGTTGGGAGCGCGATGGCCCTGCACTGCACCGAGTGCGGCTTCGTCAACGACGAGGGAGCCAACTACTGCCAGCGCTGCGGCGCGCTGCTCACGCGCGGCGAGAGCGTCGGCAGCGGGGGGGATCCGGTCACCGCGACCTACCGGATCGACGACGCCGGCGAGCTCGTGCCGATCGAGGTCGACGATGTCACGGCGAACGGCCCGGCGCTCGTGATCCGCGCCGGCGGGGGACGCGTCGGCGAGAGCTTCGCCGTGGACCACGAGCGCATGAGCATCGGCCGGCGTCCGGATGCCGAGGTGTTCCTCGATGACGTGACTGTCTCGCGCGACCACGCGCTGCTGATCCGCCGCGGCGAGCAGTGGTATCTCGACGACTGCGGCTCGTTGAACGGGACCTACGTGAACCGCTCGCGGATCGAGTCTCAACGCCTGGATGAGGGCGACGAGGTGCAGATCGGCAAGTACAAGCTGACGTTCCACATCCGCTGATGGCGACCCAGATCCCTCAAGCG
>Ga0302325_10027234_pt1 | contig 11855 bp, 7 predicted proteins | sample Palsa_T0_2_FD_201948 | JGI IMG/M metagenome (GOLD analysis project Ga0302325, IMG submission 201948) | Peat permafrost microbial communities from Stordalen Mire near Abisko, Sweden - Palsa_T0_2 | ecosystem: Environmental > Terrestrial > Soil > Palsa > Peat permafrost | place: Sweden: Abisko... | reverse complement strand
AACGATAACCGAAGTTACGCGCAAACCCTGCTCGAGGGAAAGTGGCTGATCACGCGCAATTGGTTCGTGCAAGGCGGCTACCAGTATCAATGGCAAAAGTATCAGTCTGATTCAGAGAGCGCTGCGAACAACCGCATCTACATTCGAATTGGGTACCAGGGCCTCGCGCCTCAATAGGCACCTGACATGAGCGCATCGGTCCAACCTGCCGCCGTCGATGACTACTTCGCCTTGTTGCGCCGGCGCTACATCTACTTGATAACCATTCTGCCTGCGATGCTGTTCCTCTGCGTAGTCGCGGCGTATGCGATTCATCCGAAGTACCAAGCCTCGGCCACGATCATGCTGGAGCCGTCATCGGTGCCCAAAGAGGTCATAGCAACGACTGTGATCAGCTATTCGGATCAGGAGATCGAAATCGTGCAGGGGCGGGTGATGACGGTCGAGAGCTTGCTGCGCATCGTGCACGACATCGATCCATATCCGGAACGGCCAACGATGAGCGCCAGGCAAAAGGCCGAGCGCATGCTCGAGGACACGACGGCGGAACGCGTGGACCCCGTGACATTCAAGCCCCAGTCCGAGTCGAACGCGTTTTCATTGCACTACAACAACAGGAGCCCGGCCCTCGCGCAGCTGATCGACGCGCGCCTGGCGCAGCTATTTTTGACCTACAACCAAGTTCGGCGTACCGAGGCTGCGGACGAGGCGGCGGGATTCCTGCAGAAGGAGGCCGACACCATCGTCCGGCAAATGCGCGAAGTCGATTCGACACTTGCGGCGTTGAGAAATAAATACGGCGACGCGCAACCGGAATTTCTTTCGCGCAATCAGTCGATCGTCGAGGATACACAGCGCCAGCTCGAGGTCCTGCAGCAGCAGGTGTTGACGGCGCAGGAAAAGGAGTCGGTACTGAGCGTGCAGCTCAGCCAGACGAGTCCGAATTTGATCACTCAATCGGGAGATCTGACCGACCTCGCGACGGTGCGCGCAAAATTAACGGAAGCGGAGCAGCGCTACACGCCCGACCATCCCGAGGTAAAGCGCTTGCGGCATGCGCTGCAGACGCTCATGGACCAGCAGTTGGCGGGTTCGGCGTCCGGTCAGATCTCTCAGTCGGCCACTAACCCCCAATACAACCTGGCGGCCACGCAACTGCGCGCGGCGCGCGACGAACTGGCGGGCCTGCGCGCGCAAGTAAATGCATTGCAGGCGAAACTCGATCGCAGCCGATCTTTGGTGTTGCAGACTCCCGTCGCGGAACGCGAATTTTCCGAAATTATGCGCCGCAAGCAGGTGCTGCAAAATGAGTATCAGCAAAATCAGGATAAGCTCCAGAACGCCACCTTGGCGCAATCTTTCGAGAGTCAACAGGGCGGCGAGCGGTTCACTCTTCTGCGGGCGCCGACGCTGCCGAAGTCGCCGGTGTACCCGAATCGGGTGGGATTGATCTTGCTCGGACTGGTTTTCGGATGTGCACTTTCGGGCATCGCGATCGCGATATCCGAAAGCACCGACAAAAACATTCGTACCGTACGGGATGTGCCATTACCGGAAGGAACACCGCTGCTCGCGAGCATTCCGTTCATCGACAACAGTCGCGATCGGCGACGGCGTGTACTCAAGGTGGGGTCGTTCATCGCCGCATATTCCATCGCGCTGGGCGTGGCGGTCGCTGTGATACTATCTTCTGGGCATCGCTAGACTTTCGCGTAGTTTTCACAAGCGAATGCTTGGAGCGTGTGTGGGCATCCATGTCGATCATTGAACGAGCGATTCAAAAAGGCCAGGAGGGGCGGACCGGCAAGTCACGCCGCGCAACCGATGCGAAGGCGGATCTCGTGCTCGAGCAGGCGGCGGCCATCGAGGCCTCTGTGCGTCTTTGCGCGGAGCCATTGGCGGTTGACTCCAATTCCTGCAGGGAGCGTCGTTTGTTGTTGCAGCGCAGCGACGAGGGCGACGGCGCGGCCGTCGCGGCCTATCGCATGCTGCGGACCCGGCTATTGCACCGCGCGCGAATCAAAGATTGGGTTACGATCGGGATCACGAGCGCGGGACCCAATGATGGCAAGACACTGACGGCGCTCAACCTCGCTTGCAGCATGGCGCGCGAAAAGAGCCGGGAAATCGTGCTGCTCGATATGGACATGCGCAACCCCAGTGTGTGCCGGATGTTGGGCGTCGAGCCTAAACGTCAACTTCGCGACTATCTCGAGTATGGCGGCGGCACCAACGACTTATTCTTCTCGGCGGGCAGCGAGAATCTATTCGTTGCGGCGAGTACGGCGCCCGCGCAACATGCGTCGGAACTGCTGGCGTCGCCGCGATTCGATCAGCTGATCGGAGTAATCAAGAAGGGAACGGTCAATCCGATTGTGTTGATGGATCTGCCCCCGGTATTGGTTACTGACGATGCGTTGGTCATCGCACCCAAAATCGATGCGTTTCTGGTCGTTGCGTCTGAGCGGCTCACCAGCCGCGCCGAGTTGACCAAGGCGCTGGACGTGCTTGCGGAATTCGCAATTGCCGGTGTGGTGCTGAATAGAACCACGAATGCCACGCACGGATACGGATATAACTACTACGGATACGATGGCAAGGACGGCCCCGAGAAGGAAGCCCGGGAACTCTAGTGCGCAGTGAGCCGCTGATCCAAGTGGCCGATTCGTGACGCGACTGCGAATATTGGTGATCTCCTCCGATACGTTTCCGCCGGCGCGCGTGGACGTATCAGTTCTGTTCGGCGTGGAATTGGCGAAACGCGGCCATGAAATCGATTGGATCCTGCAAAGCGAGGCACCCTGTACCCGTCCTTATGTGACGCCGTGGGGCAGCGGCCGAGTTTGGGTGGGCGCTACGGATCCAGGCCATACGCTCTTCAGTCGTGTCAGGAAACATGTGCTTGGCATCGCAAATGACTGCAGATTATTTGCCTGCCTTCACAAGAAGCGATACGACGCAGTCGAAGTGAAAGACAAATTTCTTTCGGGACTCGTCGCGATTATTGCGTGTCGGTTGTTTCGGACACGATTCATCTACTGGCTCTCCTATCCGTTTCCGGAGTTCTACTTGATGCGGGCGAGAGATGGTACTGCCCCTTACCCATGGCTGTATTTTTTGCGAGGCAAGGCATTCGAATGGCTCCTGTACAAATGCCTGCTGCGCGCGGCCGACCACGTATTCGTGCAGAGCGAGCAGATGCGTCTGGATGTCGCCGCGAAAGGCATTCCCGTGAGCAAAATGACGGTCGTGCCGATGGGCATCGACGTCGATATGTTCTCCGCCATGGAGGAATCCGCAGACCGCCGTGTGCTGCCCGCGGGAATTCCGTGCGTCCTGTATCTCGGGAGTCTGAGCAAGGTGCGCCGCGTGGATTTCCTGTTCCGCGTCTTGGTGCTGGTGCAGGCGGCGATACCGGCTGTGCGGCTTTATGTCGTTGGGCGTGGAGACGAGGCTGACGACCGCAGTCTCCTTGAACAGGAGGCGGCGCGCCTCGGCCTGCAATCGTCAATCGTTTTTGTAGACCAGATGCCCCAGTCGGAGGCGCTGAGGTACGTGCAGGAAGCCGATGTATGTTGTTCGCCCCTCTATCCGAGCGTGGTGCTGCGAGCGGGGGATCCGACAAAGCTGGTCGAGTACATGGCCATGGGCAAAGCCGTCGTCGCCAACGATCATCCGGAGCAAAAGCGGCTCATTGATTCCAGCCGCGCGGGCTACTGCGTCGCGTACCAAGAGGAGCCGTTCGCCGATGCGATCGTGAGCATATTGAAGAACCCCGCGGAGGCGCGCCTGATGGGTCAACGGGGGCGTAACTACGCGCGGGAGCGCCGTGCCTACGCGGTCATTGCGGACACGGTCGAAAAGCAGCTTTTGACCATTGCCGAGGGCGGATGCAGTCACGCGTAAAGCCCAGACTGTGCATCGTCAGCCCGTATGAACATGGAGGTGGCGCCGAATATCAAATCAGCCTGCTCATCGATGCCTTGCATGCCACCGGACGATACGAACTCCACTATCTCGCGCATTTCGTCGATTCACCGGACAGAACCCGTAACTACGCGGTATCCCAGGTCGGGAGGGCTCGAGACGTACCCCGGTTGGGGTTCTTGATGGATGCGCCCACGCTCTATCGAAGGCTTTGCGAGATCGCCCCGTCCTTGATCTATCAGCGCGTAGCCTGCGCCTACACGGGGATTTGCGCCCTGTATGCACGACGTCGCTCCGTCCCGTTCGTATGGCATCTCGCGCACGATACCGATGCCGGTCCACAGGTGCTCGATCCGTCGCGCAACTTCGTGCGGGTCCGGTTGGAAAATTGGGCGGTTGCGTACGGCGCGCGCCACGCAACCCGAATCATCGTTCAAACCGAACATCAGTCGCAGTTGTTGCAGAGGCATTTTGCGCGGCCCGCGGACGCGGTCATCCCGAATTTTCACTCGCCTGCGGCTGAGAGCATCGATAAATCCGGCCCGATAACCGTGGTATGGGTCGCGAACCTAAAGCCGTGGAAGCGGCCCGAGGCGTTCCTCAATCTGGCGGAGAGTCTCGGCGGCTACAAAGGGGTTCGTTTCATCATGATCGGGGCGCCTGCTCCAAAGTCGGTCGACCGGGGTTGGGGAATAATGCGCAGAATCGATTGCGCCAAGAATCTACAGTATCTCGGCGCGAGGAGTCAGGTCGAGGTCAACGAACTGCTTGGGCGCGCACATATCTTCGTCAATACCAGCATGCACGAGGGGTTTCCAAATACCTTCATTCAAGCCTGGCTTCGGCAGGTTGCCGTAGTCACGCTGACCGTTGACCCGGACGGAGTGCTGGAGCAAGAGCAAGTCGGCATCGTGGCGCACTCGGAGCCAGGCCTGACGGCCGCAGTGCGCAGACTGATCGATCATCCAGACGTTCGGTCCGCCTACGCCGAGCGGGGCCGCAGGCACGCCGAGGCACGTCATTCGATTCAAAATGCGCACGAATTGATCGGACTCATCGACAGATGCTGTGGGCAAGCGGGCTCGCGGGGGCGGCACACGCCGTGAATATCTCGATTACGCCCTGGACGGAGCGGCACAGACCTTTGATCGCAGTGTTTTTTGTCGTAATCATCTATTTCCTGTCCGCCGCCGCCGCCTTTGACGGCTACTATACTCGCTACGGATTTCGCGAAAATCTGCCTAATTTTTCCTTGCCGAGCATGGTCGATGGCACCGCGAACCGGCCGTTCGTCTATCGACGGCTGCTGCCGATCATTGCAAATGCCGTCGACCAATCACTCCCGGCGAAGTTGAAGCAAGAGTTGGTTGCGGAGCTCATTCGGCCGAGTAACGATTTGCCGTCACAACACACCCGATCGGGTCTCAGGCATGGGGATGCCGACAATCCTCGGTATGCACTTCGGTACCATCTGATCTATTTCTTGGACTTTATGAGTCTATTCGCGGCATTATTCTTTGCGAGAGCGGTATGCATTCGCGCCGGCGCATCCGTGTTCGCGGCGACCTGCGCGCCGTGTTTATTTGCACTGGGACTTCCTCTCCTGCTTTCCAAAGGGGGATACCTCTATGATCTGCCGGAGGTCCTGTGCCTGTTTGCGGCGCTGTTCCTGGCCCAACGTCGATCGAGTTGGATCGCTTGGCTGCTCATTCCCGCCTCGATCCTTGGCGCGCTCAACAAGGAGACTTTCATCGTTTTCGTCGTTGCTTTGATTCCATTCATCGTGGGACGCCGGTCCCGCATCCGCGATTACCTGATCGTCGCGGGATCCCTGACGGGCTCCGTAGGGACGTATCTCGTGATCAGGCGCCTTTACGCTTCGAACCCCGGCGTAACGGTCGAAATGCATCTGCTCAACAATCTGGCCTATTACTCAAATCCATTGAATCTCGTAACGTTTGACAAGACATATGGGCTCCTCATGCTGTCTGGATACAGTGTTCTTACAATAGCCGTGATCGGGTTACTGCTGTCGCTCAGTTGGCGTCGCCAATCTGGGGCGGTGCGCCGTCACGCCGTGCTGGCAGCGGCCATGAATTTCCCGCTGCTCTTGCTGTTTTCGGCTCCGGGAGAGATTCGCAACCTGAGTATGCTCTATCCGACTCTGGCGTTTCTGATCGCCGGGTCGATTGACAGGCTGGTCCCCCAGCTGCGCGGCCCGGAGCCCCCTGATGCCGCGGTTGGTGCGTCCGCCGCGGCCGGGGCCTTCGGGGACGCCTAGGCGCACCATGAGCTCCCCACGCGTCGAAGAATCATCCGCGCTACGCATACTGCTGCTCGTCGCCGGCATTGCAGCGGCCCTTGCCGGATTGTACGGCCGATTCAAGGGAATCGGGACCTGGCCACTGGGTGTGGACGAGTTCTACATTTCCCGCTCGATCGACAATGTCCTGCGAAGCGGACTGCCGCGATTTCCATGCGGCAGCTTCTACACGCGCGGTTTGATTTTTCAATACGTGGTGGCGGGGCTGCGCACGCGCGGATGGTCGCCGGAGTTCGCCGGTCGCTTCGTCGCCGGAGTTTGCAGTCTACTGGTCTTGCCGCCGGCGTATCTTGTGGGCAAGAGAATTGGAGGCACGCCGGCGGGCTGGCTCGCGGTCATCATTCTCTGCGTGTCCGTTTGGGAAATCGAAATGGCGCGATTCGCTCGTATGTATGCGCCCTTCCAAGCCGTGTTCGCCTGGTATCTGCTCGCCTATCTACGTTACACCGTCGACCGGCATGCCGGCGCTCTGTGGTGGATGATTGCCCTGTCCGTGCTCGGCGTGCTGACCTGGGAGGGCGGTGCGCTCTTGGGGTTGGCAAACATCATTGCGGTGCTCGTGTTGCATCAAAACGGCCGGCTCAAGGCAGCGGATTGGCGCCGGTTGGCGGGGCTGTGCGTATTGCTCGTTCTGCTCGTTGAGGCTACTCGCGACGTGCGCGGTTTTGCCGAAGTGCCGGCGACGCAAGTCCATGCGCTCGAACAGTCCTCAGGGACGGTACAAGCAGCCTCGATATGGCTTGCGCCCCTGTGGCAGCATCCGGCTTGGAGCCTTGGATTGGCCGTGCCGCTGTTTCTCTTGATCCCGGCACTGAAATGGATTGCTGCGTATCGGGATCGATGGCTGGTTTGCGCTGGGCTGTGCCTGGTTTTATTGGCTGCCGCAGTACATCTGTTTCTCGTCTCCGGCGCCGCGCTGCTGACGATGTTGTTGCTGCGGCTCGTGGATTGGCGCGAGCTGAACGGTCGACGGGCGCGGTATTTCTGGGGGGCGCTGGGCAGTTTCTTGCTGTTCTGGATCATCTGCATCGCCTCGTCGCAGGCGCTCGACCAAGCGCGAATCGCCGGCCATGCGGGCGCGCCCTTGGCCGCGATAATGGGGCATATCGTTGGTTTTCCCGACATCTACGACTATATCGCGAGACCTTGGGGACGCACGCTGCCCATTTTGTCCGTCGAGATATTCGCCGCGCTTCTATACCTGTGCTGGAGAGCGGTCAGTACCGCGCGAGTCGCACCGGAGCCCGTCTCGGTGTTGCTGAGTTTGATCATCGTCATGGCACTTGCCGTCGGCGCAACCGACGCCGACCGTTTCGAAACGCGCTATACGTTTTTTCTTTACCCCCCGTTGATCATTCTGGGCGTCTGCGCGATTCTTGAAGTTGTTCAGCGGCAAAGATTCCGGCGCAGCATTCCACCCGCATTGGCGGCCTGTGTGCCGCTGCTGTGTTTCGGCGCAACTGAGGATTTTCAGCCGCGCCATATCCTGGAAGTGGACTCTGCCAGGGTCAATTTCCGGATCGGGATGTCTGCCGCCCGCGTCGCACACTACTATCCGCACGTCGACATGCGCGGGGCGGCCCAATGGCTCGAGGCGCGCGTGCGGCCGGGCGACGTGGTAATTACCGGGATCCCGACCCTCGATCAATATGATCATCGAATCGACTATTTCTATTTGGACGAAGGAGACAATCGATATGAAACCTATGTGTGCCCCGATAACCGCACCGAGAGGTGGTCGAACCTTCCAGTGCTGTATACGGCTGAGGCGCTGAATCCGATCGTCGCCTCGGGTCGTCGCGTGTTCGCCGTACTCTACCCGGCAACCGAGGAGAGCGTCGCAGCCTATGCGTCAAAGGCCGGCTGGTCGGTCATGCGCGTATGGAGCGCAGAATATGGTCACGCGGATGTGGTGCTCATAGTGATGAATCCCGCGAGCGCTGCTGCCCAGTGAGGCCGTCGGTCCGGCGAGCCCTCAATTGGATTTATTGATACAGGCTTGCAACGTGCGGGCGAACGTCATGGCCCTCATGCCGTGCATCATCTCGCGATGCTCCGCATCGATCCAGTACAATTCCACGCCGCCCGCGGCGAGCAACGGCCAACTCATCATCGGTGTGCGAAAGTAGTGCTGCAGGCGTCCGACGCTGTGATCGTACCGCCCGGCCCTGAATAAGGTCACCTTACCCCGAAACGGCCGCGGTCGGAACCGATGCGATGCACGCCGGTGGGCCTCGGAATTGCGCCGATGCAGTTCATCGGCGTACACATAGCGCTTCACCGACTTGGGCGGATCGCGCCGCAATATCTTGCGCAAGAACAGCTTGCGCCATTCGGATGGAGTAACGCGCAGCACGTAGCCGGCCCAAGACAACCGGAACCGCCACTTGCGATACTCCGGCACGTTCGTGCTCCACGCATCGCCTAGAAATACCAACCCGACCCGCTCACCGCTCTCCTCGAGCTGGCAGGCCATTTCATACGCGACCAGGGCGCCGAACGATTCTCCGCCAAGGTGGTAGGGTCCCGTGGCCTGGACCGAGCGCACGTATCGCAAGTACGTGCGCGCCATCTCCGGGATATCGTCGTGCGGGTCGTTGGCGGCATTCACGCCGAATGCCTGCAGACCGTACACAGGTTGTTCGGGATCCAGAAATGCAACGAAGTCCTTGTAGCCGAGCACGTTGCCGCCCCCGGGATGAACCGCAAACAACGGCGGCTTGGAGCCGCCGGAGCGAAGTGCCACGAGGGGCGACCAGTCGGGGTGCGGCGCCTCGCCGCTGATGATTGCGGCCATTTTGGCGATTGTCCCGGCGCGCAAGAGTATCGCCAGCGTGAAGTTTTGTCCGAATTGCGCATTGACGTGATCGATCAACCGAACCGCAGTCAACGAATTGCCGCCAAGGTCGAAAAAGTCGTCTTCGACGCCGATTCGTTCATAGCGCAAGAAAGTTCCCCACACTGACGCCAGTGACGCCTCCACCGCCGTGCGTGGAGCGCAAAACGCGGTTCGCACGCAAGGCCGCTCGGCTGAAGGTTCCGGCAAGGATTGCCGATCCACTTTCCCGCTGAGCGTCAGCGGCAACTCCTTCATGAAGACGAACACCTCGGGAATCATGTGTGAGGGCAATCGCTGGGCGAGAGATTCGCGCAGCGTCGACGGCAGCGGATCGGCGTCGCGCGAGACCACATAGGCCGCCAGATATAATTCACAGGCGTCATTGTGTCGCGCTGAAACTGCGGCATGTGCAACCGAATCGATTCCCTGCAACTGGGCCTCAACCTCGGCCGTTTCGACACGATTGCCGCGTATTTTCACCAAAAAATCTTTTCGGCCGCGATGCGTCAGGCAACCGCCGGCATCCGCCACGGCCAGATCGCCGCTGCGGTAGATGCGTAGATCAGCGTTGTCTGGATCGCACGACAAGACTCTTTCATTGAGCTCGGGCCGGCGCCAATAACCGCGGCTGATATATCGGCTGCGAATGGTGATCTCTCCCACTTCGCCCGGTCGAACTTCGTTGCCGTGCTCATCGAGCAAGCGGATTTCGAGATCATCGATGGGGTAGCCAAGCGGTACCATCGGGCCTGGCACGACCGTGTCGCGGCTGATTGGAAACTCACACGCCATTCCGGTCTCGGTGGAACCGAGACCGCAGTGCAGAATGCAGCGATCCGCGAAGTGCTTTCGGAAAATGTCCACGTCTTTGCTGGACGCCGCTTCCCCGCCCAATTTGATGACGCGCAGGTCCGGAAAGCCGTCCCTCGCATCGATAGCGTCCGCGAATTGACGGAATACCGTGGCGACGGATGCATATATGGTTATGCGCTCGTCGATGAGCCAGCGAGCAAGCCGTCCGACGCCCAATTGCCGCACGGGATACGTGTGAATCGATGCCCCGTTCAGCAACGCATTGAACACATCGCGCATGGCGCCATAGACGCTGCAACCGTAGAGCAGGCTGATCCGATCCGCCGGGGTGATCGCAAATGCGCGAACATGCCTGCGCATATTATGTATCACACTGCGCTGATCTTGAATTGCTGCCTTTGGCTTGCCGGTGGAGCCCGAGGTATACAAGAGATACGCCAGGTCCGAATCCATCGGACTGCGGCGCAAGTTGTGACCGCGCAGGTGAGCCGCCTGCGCATCCAGGTTGATCGCCTCGCAGGGCCGGGCGGCGATCGCAGCTGCCCGTTCCAGGTGTGCAGCGTCGCTGATCACCCAGCGTGCCCCGGAGTCTCGCAATATTTCCGCGTTTCTGTCAGGCGGAACCGTCGGGTCGAGAGGCACGAAAAAATGTCCCGCTTTCAACACCGCGAGCATCGCGGTAATGAACGCGCTGCCCTGTTCCATCAACAGCGCGACGGGCACATCCGCCGGCGCGGCGAGCGCTCGCAGCGCGCGTGCCTGACGATTCGCCGCCGCGTTCAATTGGTCATAATGCAGGACACCGGCAGATGTGCCGATCGCGGGACGCTTCGGGTATAAGGCGGCCTGCAATTCGAACATCGCGGCGATGGATCCTTCGGACTGGACGCGCCGCAGCGGGGATGGGGATATTGCAGACATCGGTAGAGTCCGGCCCTCTTATTCGGGAAGCGGCTCGAGTATGGCGAGGGGAGATTTTCAGATCCAATACCACGTCGGCAGAACGTGAGCAGCGCCCGTTATATCGCCGCGACGACCCCTCGCACGGGCATAACGTCTTTAGGCTTCACACCGGGTGGCCGCCACCAGGTCACTCTTGGCGGCGCGAAGCGCGGCCCAGTGCTGCATCCAGTAGCTGATCGATACGGCCAGCTGGATCGACCAAAGCGACAGGTAGGGAACGACGTAGCGAGGTCCTGGGTATTCGAGTTGCCAGCTGCCCCAGAGCGAACCAAAAAACACGAACGCCGAAAAGAGAAAGAAGGATATCCGAGCGTCGCCCGGTTCGAAGTCCGTCCTGTCGTGCAGCGTGCGGCCCAACAGGGGTGCAAAAACCCCCAGCAACACCAAGCAAAGGACACTTGCACCGATGGCACTCAACTTGAATCCGACATCTGCGACGGGAAGGAGAGCCACGGGAGCACTCGCTGCGACGAAGAGGGTGATCAACAGGATGCGCGCGCGCCGGCGATCGGCACCTCGCCTGACATACCTCCTCGCGAGTCGCTCGAGCAGCATGGCGATGCCTGATGCCACGATGAGAAAAATCGTGATGACATAGAGCCGCCGGAATGCCTCATGAACTCCCCGAAACCCCGCCTCCACAGCTCCGCTCACTGCCGCTGGGACATGCATGAGGATCGCCAGGGAGGGGAGAAATTCGGTCCTGTTCAGCGGATTCGCCCCCCCGCGCTGCTTGTCGGGCAGATACGGACCGACCCCAACGGTGGCGACGAATTTCTCGACACCCTCCAGCAAATAAAGGCCCGGCGCCTCGAGAATGGCTTCTCTCGAAAGCTTCCGCAGCAGGGGCTCCCGAGGGTCAGGCCCGGTGTAGTCATCCGGCGGGATCGGGGAAATCTCCCACCAACTTTTTCCCTCGATGTGCGGATCGATTCTCTTCAACGCCTGGTAGTCGCTGGAATTGGCAAGGGCGGCATCACTGAAATCCTT
>Ga0302325_10027233_pt1 | contig 11855 bp, 12 predicted proteins | sample Palsa_T0_2_FD_201948 | JGI IMG/M metagenome (GOLD analysis project Ga0302325, IMG submission 201948) | Peat permafrost microbial communities from Stordalen Mire near Abisko, Sweden - Palsa_T0_2 | ecosystem: Environmental > Terrestrial > Soil > Palsa > Peat permafrost | place: Sweden: Abisko... | reverse complement strand
TCAGGAAAAAGGTCTTAAAGGTACGGGCCGGACGTGGGACGCTGCTGTGCTTCCTGATCTGGGGGGATCATCCCGGGCGGGAGAGCGCGGCGCATCTGCTCGAGCTGGGAGCGAGCCGCCATCTGCTGGGCGAACAGGGTGGTCTGGATACCGTGGAACAGGCCCTCCAGCCAGCCCACCAGCTGGGCCTGGGCGATCCGGAGCTCGCTCTCGCTGGGCACCCCGCCCTGCTCGAACGGCAGCGACAGCCGCTCAAGCTCCTCGACAAGCTCGGGCGCGAGGCCGTCCTCGAGCTCCTTGATGGAGCTCTCGTGGATCTCTTTCAGCCGGGCCCGGCTCTTCTCGTCCAGCGGCGCCGCCCCGACCTCTTCGAGCAGCTGCCTGATCATGTTGCCGATCCGCATGACCTTGGCCGGCTGCTCGACCATCTCGGTGACCGGACGCTCGTGGCTGGCGTTCTCATCCGGCTCGCTGCCCGCTGTCCTTATGCCCTCTGGGCCGACCACGAGGACCTGCGGGTGCTCTGGTGATTGAGGGTTCATCCCGTGGCTCATTCCCCTAGTCTGTCCGATCACACCTGCTGCCAAGGCCCGGGGGGCCCTTCGGGCACCGGCAGGATCTTGCCGATGTGCTTACTGGCTGCCACGTTTCGCCACTCAGTGCCACCGAACCGGCGCGCTGGGTGTCGAAATCGCGAGTGCTTTGGCTTACCCTCTGATAGATGCACGAATCCCGCCCGAATGCGGCCCACCCATGAGGACCAAGGGGGACCCGTGACCACTGACAAACATACGCCGAACATCTCCGGCCTAGCGGCCCAGGATGCTGACGCCTTCTCCGATGACGACGTTCCCGGGGACCGGCCCGACGGTGCCGTCGGCCGGTCCGGAGCGCAGGTACCCGAGGCGGATACCTCCGCGGCCGGCCAGGCCAGCCGTGACGCCGGCCCCCATCCGCCGCCCGGCTCGGGCCGGAACTCGCCGGCCTATCCGCAGCCTGCGTTCTATCCGCACGACCTGGAGTATCCGCAAGGACCTGGCTACCCGCCGGCCTCCACCGACCAGGCCGGCCCGAGGAACCGACAGCCGGCCCCGGGGCAGGCCGGGCCGGGGCAGCCCGGGCCGGGGCAGCCGGGCTATCCGCCCGGACCCGGGCACGCGCTCGCCCCTGGCTATGAGCTCGATGCCGGCTACACGCGGCAACTGGGCTACCCGCAAGACCCCGGGTACGGGCCAGACTCCGGGTACGGGCCAGACCGCGGGTACGAGCCAGACCGCGGGTACGAGCCGCAGGACGGCCGGGCCGAGGACGTCGGTTACCTGCCCGACCTGGGCTTCACCGACGACGCGGGTCCCGGGCCGCGGATGGAGCCGCTCCCCGACCTCGAGGCCCCGGAGCCGGTACCGCCGCGGATAGTAGCGCCGCCGGGGCCGGTACCGCCGCCGGCTCCGGGGTCAGCCGACGTGCGCGAGACCTCAGCCTCCCTGACCACCGAGTCGCTGCTGCACGGCAAGCGGGTGGCGCCCGGATCGGGCTGGCGCCGTAACGTCTACCGGGTCACCGGCGGGCTGATCAGGTTCGGCGAATCGCCGGCCGAGATGCGCCGTCGCGATCTCATCAGCCGGGTACGAACCCCGGTCGCGGGCGGCCACCACCGGGTCGCGGTGCTGAGCCTTAAGGGCGGCGTCGGCAAGACGACCACGGCGGTGGGGCTCGGCGCGACGCTCGCCACGCTCCGCGGCGACCGGGTCATAGCGGTCGACGCCAACCCCGACCGCGGCACGCTCTCGGATAAGGTCCGGCTGGAGACGGCCGCCACGATCAGGGACCTGCTGCACGAACGGGACCAGGTCCGCCGCTACGCCGACATACGGGCTTTCACCTCCCAGGCGCCGAGCCGGCTCGAGGTACTCGCCTCCGATCGTGATCCCGGGGTCTCCGTCGCCTTCAGCGCCGATGACTACTGTGACGCGGCCCGGATGCTTGAGCACTTCTACTCGATCTGCATCACCGACTGCGGGACCGGCCTGCTGCATTCGGCCATGGCCGGGGTGCTCCAGCTGGCCGATCAGATCGTCCTGGTCAGCTCGCCGTCGGTGGACGGCGCGCGCAGCGCGAGCGCGACCCTGGACTGGCTGGAAGCCCACCATTGCGGCGACCTGGTCCGGAACGGCGTCGTGGTGCTTTCGGCGATCCGGCCGAAGAGCAAGAGCACCATTGACCTTGACCGGCTCGAGCATCACTTCGCCGCCCGGTGCCGTGCGGTGGTGCGGATTCCCTACGATCCGCACCTGGAGGAGGGCGCGGAGGTCGAACTCGAGTTCCTCGGCAGCGACACGGCCGATGCGTACCTGTCTCTGGCCGCGATCGTGGGTGACGGGCTGGCCCGGCCGCGCCGGCTGATTTCCCGCCCGGCGTTACCGTAGGCTGTTACGCACAGGAGGGCTCGCCTAGTGGCCGATGGCGATGGTCTTGAAAACCATTGTGGCGGCAACGTCACCGTGGGTTCGAATCCCACGCCCTCCGCTCAAGACCTGCAAAAAACGGTAGCTGACCTGGGCTTATACGCCTGGCATGGCGGTCGGCACCTAGTCCTCGCGTGCAGCTAGATGCAGCCAACTGCCCGTGCACGACATATCGGCGCAGTAGGAGGTGAAACCCGCGATCCTGCTGTGGCCCGTTTGTAGGGGGAGAAACAGGAGGACTATCATGCCGCGGCAGATCATCACCACCGCGAACGCGCCGAGATCGCCGCTGTACAGCCAGGGAGTAAAGGCCGGACCGCACGTGCTCGTCTCGGGCATCGTCGGCATCGACCCGGACACTGACAGCCTGGCCGGAGACACGATCCAAGAGCAGACACGGCAAGCGCTGACGAACTGCCAGGCCATTCTCCAGGCAGGCGGCGCCAGCCTGGACGACGTCATCGAGGTGGGAATACTGCTCACCAACCCTGGCGACTTCGCGGGCCTGAACGAGGAATACGCACACTGGTTCCCATCCGAGCCGCCCACCCGCTACGTCGCCAAGCTCGGCGTCGACCTAGCCGGACTGCTCGTCTCGATCCGGATGACGGCATTCACCGGCTGATCGTTGTTGGCGGGGGCTGGGCACGGTAGCGTTGCACCCGTGCTGAGGCAGGTCGCGGAGGGTGTGCTGACCCACCAGAGCGAGTTCTGCCAGAGCAACGCCGTTGTCGTGCAAGGCTGGGCCGGCGTGTTGCTCATCGACGCCGGGGTGCAGGGCTACGAAATGGCCTGCCTCGCGAACGACCTTCGCGAGTTGGGCCAGACCATTGTGGCGGGGTTTTCTACGCATCCGCATTGGGATCACCTGCTCTGGCACGCCTCGCTCGGCGCGGCGCCCCGTTACGGCACGGCCCGCTGCGCGGCCACTGCCCGAGATCGGCTGTCGGACCCGGGTGCGAAGGCCCGCATCACCGCCGCGCTGATACCGCCGGACATCGCCGAGCAGGTACCGCTGGACCTGCTCGGCCTCATTACCGGCCTGCCCGCCGAGATGGCGCAGATTCCTTGGGATGGCCCTGACGTCCGGATTGTCGAACATCAGGCGCATGCTCCGGGCCATGCGGCGCTGTTGATCGAGGAACGCGGCGTTCTCGTCGCCGGCGACATGCTTTCTGATGTCCTGATTCCGATGCTTGACCTGAACGGCACCGCTGACCCGATCGAGGACTACCTCGCCGCGCTGCGGCTGCTCGAGGGCGTGGTGGGCGACGTCGATGTCCTCGTCCCGGGTCACGGGTCCATCGGCGGAGCTGATCAGGTACACGCACGGATCGACCAGGATCGGGCGTACGCGCACGCCTTGCGTGACGCCCATGGTCCCAGCGACCCGCGGATCGGCCCATCGGCCACGTACGGCAAGGATTGGCTGCCTGGCGTGCACGCACAGCAACTCCAGCGCCTCGCCCTAAGAAGCGAGCGCGACGGGACGCCCGGCTAGCGATCCGCCTGCGGCTCTACCTCGGCCGGGCCGGGTACACCTCGGGCCCGCTGTACGGAGGCGGTCCCTGTCACAGCACCGCCAGCATGCCGCCGTCGACGTAGACAACCTGGCCGTTGACGAAGTCCGATGCGGGGCTGGACAAGAAGATCAGGGGCCCGATCAGGTCCTCCAGCTGTCCCCATCGGCCGGCCGGCGTGCGGGAGCGCACCCATGCGCTGAAGGCCTGGTCGGCTGTCAGGGCGGCGGTGAGCTCGGTGGCGAAGTAGCCGGGGCCGATCGCGTTGACCTGGATGCCGCTCGGGCCGAGATCGGCGCACATGCCTTTGGTGAGCATCTTCAGCCCTCCTTTGGTGGCCGAGTACGCCGCGATGCCGGGCCGCGCCACCTCGCTCTGCAGCGAGCAGATGTTGATGATCTTGCCGTGGCCGCGCGGTACCATCCGGCGGGCGACCTCGCGGCCGACCAGGAAGGCGGTGGTGAGGTTCGCGGCGAGCAGGAAATCCCAGTCCTCGTCAGCGAATTCGCGCAGCGGCGCGCGGCGCTGCGCGCCGGCGTTGTTCACCAGGATGTCGAGCGGGCCCGCGACCTGCTCGGCGCGGGCGACGCCGTCGGCGACGGCTTTGGGCGAGGTGGCGTCGAACGCCACGGCGTGCACTGTGCCGTTGGTCTGCCCGGCGAGGTCGGCGCGGGTGCGCTCGAGCCGGCCGGAGTCGCGCGCGTTGAGTACCACCGTGCATCCGGCCTGCAGCAGGCCCGCTGCCAGGGCCCGTCCGATGCCCCGGCTCGAGCCGGTGATCAGCGCGATCCGCCCGGAGATGTCGAATAGCGGGTGTCCCATCCAGGTGCCTTTCCTCTTGTGCCGGGCCATACCCGGGCCGGCTAGTCTTCCACGTCTTTGCCGCGCTCGCTGAGTTCATCCGTGAGCTGATCGTCGAGGGCACCCGCGGAGGTCTGGACGCCGCCCGCGCCCCGCGGCGTCCGCTTAGTTTCGAGCCGGCGCGCAGTCAAAGTCGCGTGCGGCCAGGCGCCGAGGCGACAAGCTAGGAGGACTCAAGTGGAAGACCGGAAGCTGACGACATGGCAAGGCTGATCTATTCGGCGATCGGTTCGCTTGACGGCTACGTCGAGGACGCCTCGGGGAAGTTCGAGTGGGCGGCGCCTGACGAAGAGGTGCATGCGTTCGTCAACGAGCTCGAGCGACAGATCGGGACCTACCTCTACGGGCGGCGGATGTACGAGACATTGGTCTTCTGGGAGACCGTTGATCCGGACGGCGACGGGCCGGCCGTGGCGCGGGAGTTCGCGGCGATCTGGCAGGCGGCCGAGAAGGTCGTCTACTCGCGGACGCTCGAGACGGTGTCAAGCGCCCGGACGCGGATCGAACCCGAACTCGACCTCGACGCGATCGAGCGGGTGAAGCAGAGTTCGGGTTCTGACATCAGCATCGGCGGCGCCGAGCTCGGCGGTCAGGCGATCGCCGCGGGCCTGGTCGACGGGCTGCAGCTACTGCTCGTGCCGGTTCTCGTCGGCGGTGGCAAGCAAGCACTGCCGAACAACGTCCGCGCGCGGCTCGAGCTGCTCGACGAGCGCCGGTTTCAGAGCGGGGCGGTCTTTCTGCGCTACCGGATGCGCCGCTGACTTGGCTTATGCGCCCAGATCCTCCCGGCGCGGCAGCTCCCCATCCATCCGGACCTCGCCCAGCCGTCCAGCCAGCGGACGATTCGACCCAAGACCTTCGGCGTTTCGCATGAGGCCAGCATGCCCGGGGCCGCGCCCGCAAGACCTCACCCGACAAGGGTGGTGCCCAGCAGCCCGGCATAACAGTGATCGGGCTCTGACTGAGCCCATCTGCTGGCCCGAGGCCCGTTCCTTAAAGAGCGCGGAAGCGTACCATTGGGGACACGCGGAGTGAGCTCAGGGTGCAGGAGGCTGCGATGAGGCTGCGACCAAATCGGCGGACCCTGGTGGTGTGGAGTACCCGCGGCGGCCCAGACAGGTACGGTCTCCCGTGGTTCACGCAGGTCCCGCGCAGGCGGATCCGCAGGTGTATCCGGACCGGCGCGCTGCTCACGGTCATCGGCCTGATGCGGTTGGCCCGCGCCGTGCAGGCCGACTGGCGGCTCATGGCCGGGGGCGTGCTTACGGCGGTTGGCGTCATGCTGCGCAGCGGTCCGCTCAGCGTGGTGATGATCCCGGGACTCCTGTTGCTCGTGGTCGCCCTACTCGCCCCGCCCAGTCCTAAGCCGGCCCGAACCCGCCGCGCTCAGCTCGAGCGCGAGCTGGGTGCATACTCAACCCCTGGCGAGCGGCGCGATCTTGAAGCAATTCTTGACCTGTACCCCGACGGCGCCACGTACGAGCTACGCGACATCCTCGCCAGGCAAGTCGCGCGCCGGGGGTAACACCGGAGCGGCCGAGGTTCGCTGGGCCTGACGGCGGGCTACCTGACGGGGGGCTAGTAGTCTCGGCGGCATGGGAAGCCAGCAACTGCCACCCTTCGGCCTGGTTCAGGTCGTCACCCGGTGGCAGTTCGCGCCGGTGGTCACGGGCTTCGTGGTGGTGGCGGCGGGCTTGTACCTGTGGGGCGTGCTGCGGGTGCGGCGGCGTCATCCGGCGCGGCCGTGGCCGCTGTGGCGGACCGGACTTTTCCTCGGCGGCCTGGCCGTGGTCGTGATCGCGACGCAGAGCGGCATCGGCAGCTACGACGACGTGCTCTTCACCGATCACATGATCCAGCACCTGCTGCTGATCATGGTCGCGCCGCCGCTGCTCGTCGTCGGCCAGCCGGCCACGCTGCTGTTGCACGCGAGCCGCAATCCCCTGCACACCTGGGCCAAGAAGGCGCTGCGCTCGCGGGTGATGACGGCTATTACCTGGCCTCCGTTCGGCGCCGCGCTCTACCTCTCCGTCATTGTCGGTACGCACCTCACCAGCTTCATGAACCTGGTCCTGACCAACGGGGCGGTCCACGACGGCGAGCATGCCCTCTACCTGGTGGCCGGTTACCTGTACTTCCTGCCGTTGATCGGGCGGGAGCCGATCAGGTGGCGGGTTTCGTACCCGTCCCGGATCTTCCTGCTCTTCATCGCCATGCCGGTGGACGCGTTCACCGGTCTCATCCTGGGCTCGGACAGCAGCAACCCGTTCCCCGCCCTGGCGCGGCTGCGGCCGAGCTGGGCGCCCAGCCCGATCGACGACGTGCACACCGGCGGCGCGGTGATGTGGGTGGGCGGTGCCGGGATCATGTTCGCCCTGGTGCTGGCGGTGTTTTTCGCCTGGAGCCGGGAGACGCGCAGCGACGGAGGACTCGGCTGGCTGGAGGTCGCGCGCCGGGCGAACTTCGCCACGCTGGTCAGCTCGCACCGGGATGCCAGCGCAACCGGCAGTGCAGCCGACGGGGCGCCGCAGCGGCCCGTCTCGGCCAGCGGAACGGAAAGCGTCGACGACGACGACGAGCAGCTGGCCGCCTACAACGACTTTCTGGCCCGCATCAACAAACCCCGGCAGCCCTGAGACGTTCCGGCGGTTCCCGGCCCGCGACACGCCGATAGGCCTTTCTAGGCAAATCTAGGGTTGAGGCTAGATCAGGCCATAGAGTCCGATGCCATGGATCCGGTGCGCAATCCGTACGCCCCAGGCGCGGGCCAACGACCGCCAGAACTCACCGGGCGCGACCGGGAGATCAGGCAGTTCGAGGTGGTGCTTGAGCGGATAGCCCGGGGGCGCCCGGAGCGGAGCATGGTACTCACCGGACTCCGGGGTGTCGGCAAGACGGTGCTGCTCAACACGTTCAGGTCGATGGCCCTGCAGCGGCTATGGGGCACCGGGAAGATCGAGGCCCGGCCGGACCAGTCGATCAGGCGGCCGGTCGCGGCCGCGCTGCACATGGCGGTGCGCGAACTGGCGCCCCGGCATCGCGCCCCGGACCGGGTCGAGTACTTCCTCGGCGTCCTCAAGGCGTTCGCCCTGCGCGACCCGAAGGCGCCGAAGGGATCCTCCGTCACCCTCGCGCTCGGCATCGACGTGCCAGCTGTGCGCGGCCGGGCCGACTCGGGTGACCTGGAAGTCGATCTCACCGAACTGTTCGCCGAGGCCGCGTCGGTCGCGGCCGACCTCGGCGTCGGGATCGCCCTGTTCGTCGACGAGATGCAGGACGTGCCCTCGGCCGACGTGTCCGCGCTGTGCGCCGCCTGCCACGAGCTTTCCCAGACGGGCGGTCCGCTCATCGTCGTGGGCGCGGGCCTGCCGCACCTGCCGTCGGTCCTGTCGGCGAGTAAGAGCTACTCGGAACGGCTGTTCCGGTACGCCCGCATCGATCGCCTCGAACGGGAGGCCGCCGACCTGGCGCTGCTCGCCCCGGCGCAGCGCGAGGACGTCACCTACACGGCCGACGCGCTCGACGCGCTTTATGCCGCCGCCGATGGTTACCCGTATTTCGTCCAGGCCTACGGCAAGGTCACCTGGGACGTGGCCGCGTCAAGCCCGGTGACGGCGGCTGACGTGAACGTGGCCGCGCCCGAGGCCGAGAGCGAGCTGGCCGTGGGTTTCTTCGGCAGCAGGTACGAGCGGGCTACCCCCGCCGAACGCGAGTACATGCGTGCGATGGCCGCCACCGGGGATGATCCGGTGCCCACCTCGATCGTGGCCGACGAACTCGGCCGCAAGCCGTCGAGCTTGTCGCCCGCGCGTGACGGCCTGATCAAGAAGGGGCTGATCTACAGCTCGGAGCGCGGTCTGATCGCGTTCACCGTCCCGCACTTCGGCAAGTTCCTGCGGTCTCAGCCGATCTAGCCGGTGCCGGTCTAGCCAGTGCCGGTCTAGCCAGTGCCGGTCTAGCCGAGGGCGGTCTAGCCGAGGACGGTCGGTCTGCCTAGACGACTATCGGGCCCTCTAGCGGATTCCCTAGAGTTACCTAGAGAACGGCAGACTCGCGCGCCCCGGCGAGGCCCAGGATCTCGTCGGTGGCGGCGTCGAGAACCGCCACGCGGATGGCGGGCCTGCGGGCCTGCAGGTAGACCGCGAAAACGATGTCTACCGGCCGGGCGTTCACGACTCCCGGGTACACCACGAATCGCCAGCACCCTTCCCGCCAGACATCGGTCGGCTCCGCGGTGGAGACCTGGCTGGCGTACCTGCGCCACGGGGAGCTTGCGCGCAGGGCGGACATGGTCCGCCCGACGGGAAGCCGTTGCAGCTCGCATGGCTCGGTATACCCGAGCCGGACCAGGAGATCGCCGAGTTCCGGCGACAAGAACGCGATCAGGGCCAGCTCGACAGCCAGGGCCGCGAGGCACATCTCGGCCTCGGTCGACGAGGACGGCATCCGGAGCGGGGGCAGGCCGATGGTGGCGACGGCTGCGGCGCACAGCACGCCGGAACGCGTGATGGTGCGCAGGCCGATCGGCGTGTCGCTGAATTCGCCGAAGCAGCCGCAGCCCGCATTCGGGCGCCGGTGCCTCAGCTCGTTCAGGGCGCCCACGGCGACGAGGAAGAACAGCGCGGTCGCCGTCCGCACGATGGTGGCAGGCAGGCGCGGAGCGGCATCGCCCAGCCGGCCGGCCGTGCCGATCAGCCCGAGGCCCAAGAGCGCCTCGGCCGTGAACAGCGTGACCACGGCCGGGCGCCGAAGGTGGAGCGGTACCAGCCCGGTCGCGTCCATTCCCGCTGCGGCGGAACGTGAATGCAGCGCCCGCCACGCCTTGGCCGCGCACCCGCCGAGCAGCATGACGGCGAGCAGCGGGATCTGGACCTCTCGCAGGGCGGAGAACATGCCCTATCCGCCGATCATCATCGTCGCGTTGAAGCAGCCCACTTCCAGGGCGCCGCCGAGTTCCACGAAGGCGGCCATGGTGAGGTCGGCGATCCGGCCCCGGGGTGAGGTTCCGCAGGTGACACAGCGATCGCAGAACAGCCTGGCGGTCGCTCCGCAGCTGGTAACCGGGAGGAGCCTGGTGCGTTCTGAGCAGTCGTTGCGCAGCCGGAGCAGGCTTCCCACCGACAGGTAGGGCAGGCGTACACAGCCGGGTCCCGTGGTGTGCGGGTCCACGGCATACAGGTCACCGGAAAACGAAGGCGGGCCGAACGTGCCATGCTCGCAGCTCGTCTCGGGATCCAGCGCAGGGTAGGCCAGCCCGAGCAGGTTGTCCGGCTCTTCCCCCGGCTCATGCCAGACCGCGGTCCCGCTGACCGGATCGGGTATGTGGCCGCTGACCATCGGCGCGGCGGGCTGGTGGCCGGCCCGGTGGGGAGGCTGCGAGGTGGCGGGTATCAGCGCCTGCAGGAAGCCGTCACGCTTCAGTCCGATCACGTCGATCAGGTAGCCCGGCTCGAGCCGGGGGAAGCGGACCTGAATCCGCCCGCGGGCGGCCGGGGGAATCATCACGATCCGGCGTCCTTTGGCCGGGCCCTCATCCACGAACAGGCTGGCCGGACCTTCCCGTTCGATGATCGTTCCGGTCACCCGGCCGACCTCGGCCCAGATGCGCTCCACCACGGGTCCGCCGGGGAGGCTGCGCCGCAAAATCGCGTGGTCGCCTGGCCGGAGCGCCGCGGGGGAAATCAACCCGCCTCGCCAGGCCGCCGCGGAGGCCGCCAGCACAAAGCGCTGCTCGCCCCCGTCGGTGAGCAGCACGAGGATATGCGGGCTGACGTCCAGGATCCGCCCGGTCACCGTGTACATCAACGATTGTTCCGCGGCCCCGGTGTCGTCATCCGCCGCCGTTACGGCCGGGAAACGCGTTGCGTCGGTGCGTCCGAGGACCGCTGCCCGCAGCAGCGACCGTCGTGCGAATCGTGCCGGACTGGCGGAATCCATCACATCTTCGTACCAACGGGGAATGTCCGCCAAATGCTGCACTTGCCCTCCGTGGGATTGCATGGGCCACAAGACCGACCATGCTTTGGCCAGACAGTTACGTCAAGGCATTCCGGCACCTTTGGCCGCGAGGACACAGAGATACATCCCTGGCGGATAGCTTCGACGGGCTGCCGACCACGCCGTTCTTGCACACAACGTAATTGCTGAACTACTTTAAGTAAAGTAGTTGGTATGAACTGCGTCGGCAACCACGGGGAATCGCGAGCCAGCGACCGTGACGCAGCTTTCCGTGAATACGTCCAGACCCGCGGGGCCGCGCTGCTGAGAATGGCGATCGTGCTCACCGGCAACCGGGCCGACGCTGAAGACCTGGTCCAGGCCGCGCTGGCCAAGACCTATCTAGCCTGGGACAAAATCAACGAGCGCGCCGCGCTTGACGCTTACGTCCGGCGCGCGATGGTCAACACGCACATATCGTGGTGGCGGCGCCGCCGGGTCGAGGAATTCCCCACCGATGAACTGCCCGAGCAGGTGGTGGCGGACCACGCGCGGGAGAGTGACATGGCCGAGGTGGTGCGGCGCGCTCTCGACCGGCTCCCGCAGCGCATGCGCGCCGCCGTCATGCTCAGGTATTTCGAGGACATGACCGAGCCGGAAATTGCCGCGACCCTCGGCATCAGCCTCGGCACGGTGAAGAGCACGGTGTCACGAGCGGTAGCCAGGCTGCGGATCGACGCGGAACTCGGCGCAAATTCGGACCCCTTATACCTAACGCCACCGAAGCTGACATGTCCGTCTTTATGGTAATAACGTCCGATTATTACCCCGGCTCTGGGCTTCTGCCGGCCGCCTGACTCGTGGCACTATCAGTTAGGCAGGTCAGGCACTGGCGAGGAGGTGGCTCTGTGCGCAGCACGATGATGGACGTCCCGCTGACGATCGCGTCAATCATGCGCTACGGGACGTCAGTATTCGGTAATCGCGAGGTTGTCACCTGGACCGGTGACGGAACCAGGCGTCGTACCTACGCCGAAGCGGGGCGCCGCGCCGCGCAGCTCGCGAACGCGCT
>Ga0302325_10027232_pt1 | contig 11856 bp, 14 predicted proteins | sample Palsa_T0_2_FD_201948 | JGI IMG/M metagenome (GOLD analysis project Ga0302325, IMG submission 201948) | Peat permafrost microbial communities from Stordalen Mire near Abisko, Sweden - Palsa_T0_2 | ecosystem: Environmental > Terrestrial > Soil > Palsa > Peat permafrost | place: Sweden: Abisko... | reverse complement strand
TGGGTGGTCAATGAATTGGTCAACCAATCTGACGCCTGCGTTGTGAATAACTACAATGGTGTTGCTGCATTGGTCTGCAATCTAAATAAATGTGAGCAATTACAGGGGGCGTCATTGGAAGTTATACGAACGTTGTTTACCAAGGCATCTGAGAAGTCGTCATGGAGCCCAATACGGTCAATGCCCTCCGACGCAAAAGCGTTGATGAATACGAGACAGGCGTCTGATGCTCCGTCTACAGTCGCTGTTGCGTTAACATTGATGAAGTCCCAGAGAATAGTGGTATCATCTTCGTACGCCCTTTCCTGCAACGCATCGAATGGAGCATTGATATAAGCAGGACTATTCGCACCAGATCCACCTCCGCTAATTATGGTACCATTAATAGCGACCTGAGAGATCGGTACAACTTGAGGAGTCCCAAAGAAACCAGGCAGGGCTTCGTTGACGTTCCCGCTCTCCCATCCCAGTACCCATGAACTAAATCCGGGAGCGGGATCGTTCTGGTCAGGGGCTTTAGCGTCATAGCCAAAGAGCGAGAGAAGATTTGGTGATGTTAACGGAAGGGCGTTGTTGACGTTTTTGACGAGAACATGCCCCTCGATTGCGCCGTCGAGGATGACTTGCTTCGCGGATGGTTTCCTGGCATTCACTGCTTTATGGGAAGCAAGGATATTAAAGGGCATACCGATGCCAGGAGTTGGGTAACCTTTGTCTTGGCCCATTTGATACCACGAGGCGATAATTCTGGAAAATTACTATTAGCGAGACGACCTGGATTTTGAGTGTTTAAAATACCTAGTGGCCATATCATTTAACCTTGACAAAGGAACAGAACCATTGCTGATGGCAGTGGTGAGATTCGAGCCCCAGAAGCCCTCACTATCTTGCCAAAGCTGTTAGTATCTATTTCTTCAAATAGCTTCTCAAGGCATACCTGGCATAGCCATGTCTAAGCCTGCGAGTGCAGTAGCAACGCCTGAATGTTGAGCAAACCAATCAGAGACAACGAAGCCATTGAATCCAAGCTCAGTTTTTAGCAAGCCGTTCAGCGTCTTGCTATTACTACAGCCATGTGAGTTGTTTAGCCTATTATATGAGCACATTACGTTCCCGGTGCCTGCGTGCACAGCATCTCGGGTACAAATCAGCACTGCTATGCAACTTCGAATACGGAGACCACATACCTTGGAAGGGCCAAAGATAGAGCTCGTGCATAGTTTTATCATCGATATTGGAGGAAATTGATTCAACATGCTGACCCGCAAGGTTGGTGGTTGGGTTTCTATTTGTCTCCTGCTCATTTCCAATGAAGTGCTATGAAGTTGTTAGTAGACGTTCGGTTTCGGAAAGCAAATACATTGGAAAGATACCTTTGTACTGGTGATTACTCCATTCTCCTGTATGCCTCGTACAGTCTCAAACACGAGAGAACCACAGAGATAGGGATCATTTGAAAATCCTATACAGATATAATAGCACCGCATCCGGATAGAGAAGAATTGATTGGGGCAACCTACCCTCCCAATTTCGTCCACCTTCACTAACACGCCCAAGTGGTCCAACAACTAGCATCATTAGCAAAACCCCAAAAGCGTATGGCGGGGTAAATGGCACCCGGCCCAAGAGCAATATTAACTCCTTTGGAACGGAATTCGCCGCCCATTGCCAGAGCTCGTTGGTATGCAAGATCTTTGTTCCAGCTGTGCCATGGGATCAGGACCTATGTGCAGATGTTTTGATTGGCACTTGGGAGTCTCACCCTGCACCCACATGGATACCGCTGGGATACCCGTTAACAAAATCGGTAGTTCTGACACCGTTGCCAGCATCTTGTAAGCAGAGCCCTGGGAATCCTAGGCGCTCAATGCTAGGAATATTTCCTGAGCAGCCATTTGTTGAACTGGCAATTCCGAAGGTGAGATTCGACTGTAATTATTGATTGAGCTTTCCTTCCTCGCCGATACAAATACAATTTCGTACCTTCTCATCCAAAGTCATTTGCGCTACTAGTGCTGCAGCTTTTTCGTATGCCTCAGACCAGTTGCCGGTTCCAGTTCCAATAGCTGTCAAAAAAGGTAATGAGTATTGCTAATTTCTAATAAAGGCAGGTTAAAGGGTGGGCTTACGGCTTGGGTAAACAGGAGGAGATTGGCCATAGAAAAATGAATCACTTGCAATATCCTGCGCATTGCAGACATCAACAAGTCCAGTCAAGGCTGCTATGGCTAAGGACAGTATCCGGATTGAAGACATGACGCGTACACGAAATTAAGGGCTCGGGGTGAATTGGTCGAATAAGCCTGAGATGGAACAAAGAGGCGGAACGTCTCCTCTTTGTATCTTCTCAGAGCTCCATCTTTTTTCTACATACTCTACAGAAGTGCATCTGGTGGCGAGGTCCGTAAATCCAGCCATGGCTTAAATGCACACGCTATATCGGTGAAAAGTCGGCAGCGAAGATTCCGTATCGCCACAGATACTAGTTGAGAAGCTTCCGATGTAGTGGGGCTCTTCCTGCGAACATCTCTGCATGAGTGTGGACGGGTAGGTGGATCTCAGATACAGAAAGTTCGATGTTGCTATACTACACTGTCTGTATTGAGAGTGACCTTCGGGTAAACTTCGTCAATCGCAACGTGGTTCCTGGGGTAGAAAGCCAGTTTTTAGCGGGAAGGCGCTCAGAACAAGGGGATTGTGGGGATTGTGGGGAACCTGGGAACCCCGATTCCCAAAAGTCGGCCCGATGTGTCAACCTTAGTTTGCTACTCTCTGGAGGAGCATCTATTCAAACTTACGAAGTCTAAAACCCCTGCTGCAGCTGTCGATGCGATGCAGATTTCATCATGCCCGCTTCCATGGAACCATGGAACCCCACCTCCCGGGTCAACGTACCTCCCACAGGCTACAAGCATATGCCGGTCCTCCATCTCTCAACTGCCTTGTAGCTGAGAGTATCGAATTGGTGGAGTCTATCCCCGCAGTAGGTTTTCCATGTGACTTCAATGTGACCGAGAATACTGCCGTTTCCGCGAAGAAATTAGCACTTTCTATTGAATCATGCATTTGGCCATCTTTGAGCTCCGCAACCCGGTGCGGGGTATGAGGGCTAACTTTTGCATGGAATTTCGGGTTATCAAGTGTTGATTTATAAGAAATGCTACACAAATCAGCAAGATGGCTGGCATCATTGTGAGAATTTCTTGGAACATTCGGAAAGTGGGGGAGAGCGAAGAACTGGGACCATTTGCATTTGAAATAGAAGCCGACAAGATCCAGGGACTAACTCGGTCTGTTGCTAGTTTTGGGTCCAGTGCATTCAGAGTAACACAGGAGGGGTTCCTCCCAGAAGCTCTTGCTTGCTATTAGTGAAGTATATCTGATTGTCTTAAATAGCAAAATCGGTGATTAAATTTGGGCGAGTCGAGATGAGATACTCTTCTGGAAGTTAACGGAGCTCTACAACCACCCTGAACGCTGGCGGGGAATTTGGTTAGTCTAAACAAAATGATTACTATCTCCTTGTGACTGTGGAAATCGCTGGAAGCTAGTCCAAATAGATGATTTAACCAGAAGAACCCACTTCTGGGCTTGCACCAACACATTCACTTAGTATAGGTACCTCAAGTTATTAATGAGCGCTAACACGGATCCCAAATTACGGTGAAAGGCTGATAAGGTAACGAATTCAGCTCGAAGTTGCGGTGATCAATGATCATCCATTATCAAGGGAAAACAAAAGAAAACAGCAATGAAATAACTAATAATAGCCTGGTCTTCAAGAACAAAGGGCTTGAACTAGCCGACAGAGCCACCTTTTGCTCTTATGTAAGACCTAGCGCCGAAATTGGACACTTGCTCATTGATGCAAAAACTATACATCCCCAGCATGTCAAAACATTATGGGGACTTCTTCTAACCACTCAATTATACAACAAGTTAGAAGGCGCAACCATTCCACTGAGCATTCTCTCAAAATCATTGGGCTCTGGACTTTGGATACCTCCAGAAGTGGGTTCTCTCTCTGATTTTGACGTAGAGAATCAGAAAGCCCTTCAGAGAGCCCCACGCGATGACCCAAATCTCTCAACAAGCGACGAGCTTAACAGCGACACAAGCTCAACTAGTGTGGCATGGGAGTCAGGTGCTGAAGATGAGAAAGGCCTCACTCGAGAGTCGAGAGGAGACTTGGTCATGTACAGCGATGTTTGAAGCAGGTACGAACTTGAACCCTCAGGGTCTGCAACACGTTATAGCAATGGCATGGGAAAACTCAATTTTCGTGACCAATGTGCTGCTCTCAGATCCCTCTGATACAAATAGTGCTCATAGCATTAAGAGGATCATTGGAAACGTAGGACGAGCTGGGTTAACTATGATGGTGGCGCCGGACAAGCCGCAAATCCTAGCTCCAAGCAACTGCTTTAGTCTCGTAAATCATCATGCATATCCTTCGCCCTCTGGTAAATTGGCGACATTCTCCGCTCCCAGAATCCCTGTGATCGTGTTTATGGGTTATTAAGTATTCGGGGTTCAGAAGAGGCGGGCACATACCGATCGATTATACCAAGTCGTTGCAGGAGGTGTATACGGACTTTATGCGCCGCTTGATCGATCACGATGGGAACCTGCCTGTTTTGGAGTTTCTGAAAAGAAATTCAACGGACCAAGGCGTGCCGGATCTGCCAACATGAGTTCTTGATTTGAGTGCTGAAGTCACTTCAACATCACTAGGACATATCTTTCAACAAAACGGCTGCAAATATTCTTCTTATATATCTTGGATCCGTAGGACTAGGAGTAATGGTTGCCTTGTAAGTCAAGCTCCTGAAAAACCTTATCTAGGACCGAAGAATCTTAGATGGAATATTCTGAGTACATTTCCAATTTGGAATGGATCATTGCAACTCGCACTTCTCATCCAGCTTGGAATGAAAGGGCCAATTAGCACCACCACCGTCATCGCGATAAGTTATTTCCCATATAGCACGATATTAGCCTTCAACTTAGCGGACAATTTCTCGCGAGTTGGCCTAGGAGTATCTGTCTTCCAGAAAAGAACCGCGCTAACTTACGCCTTCCCAATAATATTTCTTACTTCAATTATTATTGTGATAGGGCGGTCACAAGATGATATTACACCCTTTGCCCGGAAGCTTCTCAAATCTGTTATATTACTTGTACAACGTTATGCTGGCAGAATAATGCTTCCTTTTTACATGTTCCATCCTCAGCTTTGTATCAGGTCGAGACGAGGAATCCACTCTGTTACGATGAATGAAATATTACAAGATAGACTCGAAAATCCGGGACAGAATATCAACAGGAGGGAAAGGTGGGATGAAGCAGCGAAATATCTTCAATTGGCATAAGATATCGTGAACAAAGCAAGCGAACTTGATGAGGAAGTTTTATTGTTTATCACTTGTCATTTCAGGAAGATTTCAGTGCGCTCGAAAGGTTCTTATGAGAGTCCATGGGACCAACTCAGATCCTCGAACTCTGCGAGAGCCCCGAAGGGACTCTTTGAACAGAGTCGAAGATTGAAGTCACGTGATAAAGAGATATTGCAATATGATTCTACTATGGGGAGTACTGCAAGTTATAATACTACAAGTTATAAGTATAGTATCAAATTCTCACACAGAAGCGTTACAGGAGTCTCTATCTCGGAGTTCCTGAACCCATGAAATGTACAAAAGTTTAAGTTGTTAACACTTCAACCGGATTTTGCCTTTCGGGAACAGTTTAGAAAGTGATAACAACCAACATGACAGCGAAGATTTGGTCCTCAAGAGGGAGGCATTTCCCACGAGTTAGGGTACACACTGCACTGGCAGAACAAAAAAAACTGGGCAATCTTATCTTGTCATAGAATACGCACTTCTCACACCAAGCCATGTCACATCAAGATCTTTAACCTATATCGATCACCCTGCCACGAACCATAACAAGTTGATCAAACTGAAACACGAACAAGCTGAGATTTGGGTATTTCACTTCCGGCCGAACGCCTTTACTCAGACCTATAATACAGCAACAGCCTCCTCACACCTCTTACAAAGTTCATCTTCGACGGGAGCAACATATCTCCAACACCTCAGGCACTTGTGATCCTTTGGCGGTAACACCCACGCCGTGCCCTTCCCCCCGGGTGCATCAAAGTCACAGGAATATTTCCACACGCCCTCAATACCCCCATTGAGCTCCACCGATGAGACAACGAAGATGGTTCCAAGCTCATCTGCATAGCGCTCAAACACATCCCAAGGTTGGGCAGGAAGTTGGAGGATAACTGAAGATTCGAGAGAAGAGCCGATGATCTTCATGGCTCTTGCTTCTTCCTGTGCTGTTTTGATTGCTGTATTAGCGCTCAGCAACCAAGGAAGATCGGCAAGGAGGCTGTCGTCTCCAACAGCGCGATCAAGGGCGATGATTGGGTCGGCGAGAGTGCGATGGAATGGGTGGACTTGAGGTTCTGCCTTCATCCACTCGGGTCGATGATCCCAGGTTTCTTCCACAAGCATGGGAGTGACGGGAGTCAACATTCTTAGTAAACCGTGGAAGATCTCTTCTATGACCCCACCACCATCGCCGCAGTACAGTCTGTCTTTCATTGCCTCCAAGTAAAATGCGGAGAGATCGCTGCTAATCCATTTGTTGATCGCGTTGACACCTTTGTAAAACTCGAAGTTATCGTAGGAGGCGGCGACTTCGGCCATTACTGTCTGAAGTTGAACAAGTGCAATTCGGTCCAGCTTAGTGATGGGTGCAGTACGTGCGCTTGGATGCATGGAGCCCAAAAGCATCTTCAGAGTCATGCGGTACTTCAGTAATGCGGTGTGGTTGAACTGGAGAACGGGCTGTCCGATGATCAGATCTCGAGTGTAATCACTAGTTGCTACCCATAGTCTGAGAGCATCTGGGCCGAGTGCTTGAGAGATTGGTCCACCGGCCTTCTTTCTTGTCTTGACCTAGGAGCTGTTAGCATAAAGGTAAGCAAGCAAGGATGGAGATTCTACCGGAGGGAGCAATGACCCATCAATGATCTGACTGGGTGCGATAATGTTCCCGATGGATTTAGACATTTTCTTTCCATCCTGATCCAGCGTGAATCCATGAGTGACGCATGTCTTGAAGGGAGCCCCTTCTCGCCCAGACGCACTGACGTGAGTCAACAAACTCGACTGGAACCAGCCTCTGTGTTGATCTGTCCCCTCAATATAAACATCAGCTTCCTGGTCTGATTGAGTCCAGCTGGTACCACTGTCGAACCAGACATCCATCGTGTCTTTCCCTCTCCTGTATTGACCCTGCAAGCCTGGAACAGTCCAGGCTGGATCATCTGGTGAGTCGGTCCACCAAGCGTCAATACCCCTCTCGTAGATCACAGATATGATATGGGCGACGCTATCGTCAGTGAGCACTGCAACTCCATCTTCGTTGTACAGTGCTGGGATAGGAACACCCCAGGCGCGTTGCCTGGAGATACACCATTCACTTCTTCCCTTCACGAAACTCACCAGTCTCGCTTGACCACCTTCAGGGATAAATCTTACTTCATCCAGTGACTTTAAGGCATGGTCTTTCACGCTTCCAACATCAGCGAACCATTGCTCCGTGGCGCGAACGATGACTGGCAGTTTTGTCCGCCAGTCATAAGGATATTTGTGCTTGTATTTATGAACAGCAAGTACTTCGTCCCCGAGAATCTTCAGTACCTCCGAGCTGCCTCCATCAAGTACCGGCTTGCCCTCCAGAGCTTGTGGGTCGTCAGGAAGAGCAGCTGAGGTGAAGCAACCAAGATCGTTAACTGGTGCATCAGCATTGATTCCTAAGGGGGTACAGACATCGTAGTCTTCCATTCCATGGCCGGGGGCCAGGTGGACGAGGCCAGATCCGGATTCAGCAGAGACATAATCTGCGTGAATTACTGGTTGAGGTACGGATCCCTTGCCTCGGAGAGCATTGACGTATTGTGTCCCCACCAAGTCACTTCCAAGGATGGAATCAACAACCACTTCCACAGAAGTTTCCCCAAATAGCAATTTCGTGAGTTGTGGCAACCTCCTGCTTGCAATGAGTAGCAGATCCGAGCCGCTTTTGACCACCGAGTATTCCACATCATGATGGACGGCAATTGCTCTATTCGCAGGCAGCGTCCATGGAGTAGTCGTCCAGATAACAGCATAGAGACTTCCACTCTCCGGCAATTTCCCCTTCAACACGTCCGGGACACTGGTAACAGGAAATTTAACATAAGCCGCCGTCGACACATGATCCTCCTTATACTCCAGCTCCGCTTCCGCAAGAGCAGTCCTCGAAGAAGGTGACCAATATACCGGCTTATATCGTCTGAAGATCAAGCCTTTCTTCACCATCTCCTGAAAGACACCCAGTTGTTTGATTTCGAAAGTCTTGTCCATTGTCGTCCAGGCCTTATCCCAATCTGCCATAACGCCCCATTCTCGGAATCCCTTCATTTGTTCCTTCACCGTATTCGCCGCAAGTGATCGGGCTGCTCGCCGCACGCCGACGGCATCCAGGACGCCTTGGCCATTTTTGTGTAGTTCTCGTTGCTTCTCGAGGGCTTTGATCTCGATCGGGAGGCCGTGGCAATCCCACCCTGGGACGTAGACTACTCGCCGACCTGCACACCACCTATATTAGCACCGATTCAACTTTATCTGACCTCAGAAAGCGCCAGGGCGTGTGCGAAGAGCTCTAAAGCACATTTGACTCACCCTGCTGAACCTTCACCCTACAAATGACATCCTTCAAAATCTTATTCAATGCATGCCCAATATGCAGCGCTCCATTCGCATACGGCGGTCCATCATGCAATAGAAATGGCTTCTGGGCAGCGCGCTCCCAGCTCTGCCACTCATAAAGGTCATCGGCGCATCTCTTTAGATATTTGGGTTGATCCGCGGGTTGGGGCCGATGTCTAAATTGGCTGCTTCAGCATCCCAATTAATATGAATTTCAGATCTTGCTTACGGGAATGAAGATTTAGGTAATCGCAATGTTGAGGACCAGAACTTGGCCGGTCGTACTGGCATCGTCTCATGTTCTGAGGCTGAGGAATCTTTCTCTTGTAGGCTCGCCATTCGGAGGACGCGTTTTCAGGCTCAAAGATTTTAGTGAGGCACCAACGGAATTCGGGGGGAGAGTCACATTTGTAGATGATACTCCTGACTCATTGGGATGGAAATTTATTATGCTACATTTATTCGCTCCACCGAGTCATCCATTCTTTCTTATAGATGCCGTGCTACCCTAACCCAAATCCCGAGGAATCCGTCATTTGCCCCATGCTCCTTCCCAACTACAGCGCCTTGATCTATGCTAAAGCCAGACAAATATTCCCAATGCAATATCAAAAGACTGTGAGTCCACTCACAGTGCCGTTCTTTAATACCTCAAACACCAATCCAGGAAACCCAAAGAGAGTTGTGTTGCCCAATCCTCTGACATCTTCCGTTCCGGAAGGATTCGTCCTCTTTCCACCAACACTCTCTTCCCAACCGCCCAGCAATTCACAGCTGCTTCCCGGACTGTCACCCCAGTCACGGTTTAATACCATCCCGCGCTGACGAGCTTTAGCCTCTTCGGCGTTTTTGTAAATACTCTTCCACTCTTCGTGCAATCGTTCCTCGACATCCTCAAAAGGGCTTTCCGAATTGATGATATCTTGTCCCCTCCCGGGCCTCAAGTACTGGATCTCCCATCGGCAGCGTCGATGCCGATTGAATGGATACGATCCAGGTACGTTTCCATGCAGAATTAATTTTGTGGCAACTAGACGACTAGGTGCATCGGTAGGAATGATATCCTCGGGATTTGCTGGCTTTTTGGATGGCGGACATTGTGATGGAGTTGTGGGACTGGAAATCAAGACGTCAAAGCCGTGATAAAAATAATTGTAAAAACACTCTCCAGTCACATTTCCAGCCACTTCACAATCTTCATTCTCTTCCTCTGAGTCATCAGTTGCAGTATGAGCTGAGGATTGATCGGTGTCTGTAGAATCGTCCTGCAACCTCATCTCATTTGCATCTACTCGACTATGATTTCTGGAAGTTGGCCGAGCTTTATGAATAGACATCCGTTGATCGTTTTTTCGATATATCGCATCTGGAGGTCCAAGAAGTGTAACAAGTTCTTGGGGTGATGTCAAGCCCAGCTTGATCCAGAACGATCCATCTAGCCGTACCATCTCCAGATCTCCTTCTCCGTATATCCGTATAAGTCGTACTTCGTCTGCAACAGATTCTTTGCCCTTGAAGATAGCAGCAAACTTATCCCGGGGGTCTAGAGTCTGTACATATAATTGTTCGCGCGCATCAGGCCAGGAATCTCCTTTGAAGATGGCCATTGAGGCAGCAGGATGGCTTGTAGAAGAGGACAGCAACGACACGAAGTCTTTCTTTGGGGACCACGTTGAACTGGAAAGAGGGAAGGAAAAGGCAATTCCTGGATACGATAGAACGTATAATCCCATCCCAGTTTCATCGCCTGCCTCTGGCTGAATATACTCGCCAGGAAATGTTGGACCTAGTAAACGGTTGTAGATATGCCGAAACGTTGGTCCTGACAAGCTTTCTGGTTGTGCAGAAGCTGTCTGCGCAGCAGTTGGCAGTCGCAGCACATCTTTATCCTTGTATGTGAGCTGACTCTTGGTGAAGTCCAGCACTTCGATCAACCGTAGTCGCTGCTGGGGTCCATCGAATCGTAGACGTAGGCCGTTTCTGGGAAGATTGAGTATAACCGGCTCTTTGACGGCAGACGTATGATCATAGACCAAATCGAGCTTCGGAAATCGCTGCGGTTCAGCTTTCAGTCGCGTGAGGATGTCGTGAAGTGAAGCTCCGAGAACTGTGATGCTGTCAGTGTAGCTCGTCTGCCTGAAGTGAATTATAGAAAGCCCACCTAGAAAGCCCAAACCCTGCCCTGGATATATTTGGGCTGCGAATAGCGACATTCTTGTTGCATTCGGAGAAGAAGAGAATGCTCCTCTCTTGTTACGCATTCTAGAGCTATTTCGTGGTTGATGGCCCGCGCTAACGTGGAGGGGCAGGTTGCTGGGTCAACCAGGAGACAACGTCGGCTGTGATTGACCTTTCTAGTTCTACCAGATCAACAACTCAACGACATCGCCAACTCTCGAAAATCGAAAACTGTACCCAATATCATCGTCGAATACAGGAATTAATTTCACCTTTTCAAGCTTGGAATTGCAAAGCAACACGAGAAGATTGCCATCAGCAATCAGCGACGCGCATCGAATATTCAGCGCATCTCGACGTCGAGACATCAACAAACCCCGTCCACAATTGCATGGCAGGACTTCCTCGGCCGGCGACTGTCGTGCCCACAAGAAAAAGCAGTATGCGACCACCACCAAGGCCTTCAACGGCGAGATCACACTCAGTTGCGCCACCCTCATCCCGAATTGATCGATCGGGTGCAGCATCACCAGCAGAATCTTTGGTCTCGATAGCTACCACACATGGAGGAACGAAGCGGAAAGAGCGAGACTTTGATCACGATGATGAGGAGACGAATATAAATGTCGTGGTGCGATGTAGAGGTCGCAATGAGCGCGAAGTGCGAGAGAACAGTGGAGTCGTATTGCAAACAGAAGGAGTGAAGGGCAAGAGTCTGGAGCTTTCGATGGGTCCCAGTGCGCTCAGCAACAAGACTTATCACTTCGATAAAGTTTTTTCCTCGGCTGCAGACCAGGCTATGATCTATGATGACGTTGTCACACCTATCCTGGATGAAGTGGGCATTTTTCCTGTGGACCGTTTAAAATCGTGATTCTAACATTTTGTAGATGATTGCAGGCTACAA
>Ga0302325_10027231_pt1 | contig 11856 bp, 12 predicted proteins | sample Palsa_T0_2_FD_201948 | JGI IMG/M metagenome (GOLD analysis project Ga0302325, IMG submission 201948) | Peat permafrost microbial communities from Stordalen Mire near Abisko, Sweden - Palsa_T0_2 | ecosystem: Environmental > Terrestrial > Soil > Palsa > Peat permafrost | place: Sweden: Abisko... | reverse complement strand
CGACGCAACGGCCCTTCGAGCCGAACACCATCTCGCCTCGGTTGTCGCCATCCCCAACGCCGTGCGCCCCCCGGATGGGGCGTGGCCGGCGCCCGGGCCCGAGCCCCGTTTCGACCTGCTGTTCGTGGGCAACCTGAGTTACGCCCCGAACGTCGAGGGCGCCCGGTGGCTGGCGGAGCAGGTCGTTCCCCGCTTGGGGGCGGTCAGGGTGGCCATTGTGGGCAGCCGCCCGGGGCCCGATGTAGTCGCCCTGGCCGCCACCGATTCCCGCATCACCGTGGTGGCCGACGTGGCCACGGTCAGCCCGTGGTACGCCGACGCCAAGGTCGTGGTGGTCCCCGTTTTGGCCGGCGGGGGCACCCATATAAAGGTGATCGAGGCGTTCGCCCACCGCCGACCTGTGGTGTCGACCCGATTGGGCTCGGCCGGGCTTCCCTTCGGGGGCGACGACACCGGCCCGCTGCTCGTGGCCGACCAGCCGGGCCCCTTCGCCGCCGCCTGCCGGCGGTTGCTGGACGACCCCGCCTTGTGTTTGCGCCTGGCGGAGCAGGGCGAGCGCGATGTGCTTCGCACCTCGACGGTGGCGGTGGTGGCGTCTCAGATCGCCCAGTTGGCGCACCGTATCCTGTCGCCATGATGCGCGGTCCGATGCAGGTGGGCGGGGTGGACATCCATGAGGTGGCCGACGGGTACGTCGTCTACCAGCCGGACCGCGATCGGGTCCACTACCTGAACCACACAGCCGCGCTGGTGCTCGAGTTCTGCACCGGCGACAACAGCATCGACGACATCGCCGGGATCCTGCAGGCGGCCTTCGAGTTGCCCGCGCTCCCCGACGAGCAGGTCGAGGAGTGCCTGGAGGTCCTCCGCGACGAGGGCTTGATCAACTGACCAGCGGCCCGAGCCCGAAGCGGACCGTCCCCTTGGTCACCGCATCGATGATCGTGCGCGACGAGGAGCGCCATCTGGAGGCGTGTCTCACCTCGATCGAGGACGTGGTGGACGAGATCGTGGTGGTCGACACGGGATCGGTCGACCGGTCGTGCGACATCGCCCGGTCCCACGGTGCCCGGGTGTACCACCATGCCTGGGGCGGCAACTTTGCCCAGGCCCGGAACGTGGCGCTTGAGCACTCGAGTGGGCAGTGGATTCTGTACATCGACGCCGACGAGCGTCTTCGGCCCACCAGCCGCGCCGCCGTCGCCTCGCTCCTGGGGCAGGCCGAGGAGGTGGCGTTTCGGGTTTTGTTGCACCCGTTCGCCCACGCCACCCCGTATCTGGAGTACCGGTTGTGGCGCAACGATCCCCGCATCCGGTTTCGGGGGACGATCCACGAGAAGATCGTCGACGCCATCGTGGAGGTGGCCGACGCCGACGGCCGCTCGATCGGTGACTGCGCCCTGACTCTCGACCACGTCGGCTACGAGGGCGACCAGATGGCCAAGCACCGGCGCAACCTGCCCCTTCTGGAATCCCAGCTGCGCATCGACGAGAACAGCGTCTTCAACTGGCGCCACTTGGCCCGTGTCCTCGACGCCCTCGGACGCACCGGCGAGGCGGAGCGAGCCATCGAGCGTGCCGTTGACCTGGTTCGACGGGCCCCCGGGTCGGCGGACGACTGCCTGGCCTGGGTCGAGCTCATCCGATTCCGGGATCGTGCGGGCGACGACGTGACGGCGTTGCTCGACGAGGGTCGGCACCGGTGGCCCGGCAACTGGTTGCTGGTCTGGACCGAGGGACAGTTCCTCCTCCAGGCCGGGCGCTACCACGAGGCGATCGCGGTGTTCGAGCGGTTGTTGGCCGTCGATGTCGAGACCTTGGCGCCGCTCGGGGTGGCGTATGACGACCGGATCTTTGGCCCGTTTGCGCACGACTCGTTGGGCCTGTGCTGGTTCCGGCTGGGCAACTTTTCCCAGTCCGCTCGCGCCTACGCTGCGGCCGAGGCACTGGCGCCCGCCGTGCCCGAATACCGGGTCAAGCGGCTCCTGGCCGAGGGCCGAACGGTGCCTGTGGCCGACTAATGTTCATGGTGCTCGGCTTTCGCGCTCGGGCGGACGGCGACGATTTGGGCGATGGGGGTAGGCATGTCAGACGAAGAGTTCGAAGCGGAAGTCGTCAAGCGGGTTGGGATGGACCGCCGGACCTTCGTGCGGCGGCTGCTCCTGAGCGGGGCGTTCGCCGTGCCCGTCGTCGCCTCGTTCGACATGGCCACCCTCTCCATGTCGTCGGCCGCGGCGACGACGCCCAACGGCTCCGCAGGCCGCACCAGCCTGGTGGCCACCGGTGCCATCGTGGAGATTGTTGACCAGAGCCAGTTCATTCTGGAGTTCTTCAACCTCAGCGCCACCTTGACCACGGTGACGCCGCCGGCTCCCGTCAGTGGGCAGACCATTGTCTTCTCGTCGGCTGGCCACCGGCTGGGCACAGCGGTGACGGACGGCAGCGGGGTGGCGTCGCTGTCGGTGCGAACCAACCTGGCCAAGATCATCGAAGTGGTGCAGGCCGACGGCTACAAGGTTCACTTCGCGGGTACGGCCACGCTGAAGCCTTCGTCCGCCCAAGCCGCTCTGGTGGTCTCCGCGCCGTAATCGGTAGCTGCCCGGGTAGGTCGTTGGCTCCCGAATCTGGTCCAATCCCCGCCTCCTGAGGTGCCCGAGTTCCCGCTCCCGCTTTGGCCGTCGGCAGCGCCGTCGCAATCGGCGCGGGCGCGTTGTACCTGGCTCGTCGCTCCACCACCGGACCGACGCCCGCCTGGTCCTTCGGTCGCATGATCCGTTCCGCCGCGACCGCCGCAGCGGGGTCGTCGCCCTCGACTCAGTGCGAGCGCGTGCGGATCGCGGCCAGTTGGGTGCTGTGCGCCACCAGCGTTCCGGCTGCGTCCCAGATGTAGCAGGATTCGTCGAAGCGGCCGCCGCTCACGAGCTGAATCCGCTGCAACACGCGAACGGGACCGGGAGCGGGGCGCGCCCGCACGTAGGCCGTGAGCTCCAATGTCGGCACCCATCCGGTGACCTCGATGTCGAAGGTGGCCGGGGGGAACGAGTCGAGCGCGAACAGGAGGGCGACAGGATCGAAGGGAGTGTCGTCGGCCAACGCCAGCCATCCCCGAAGTTCGCCCCGGCCGCTGGGCCGGCCGGTGGCGAAGGCGAGGCTGGCCGGTTCAAGCCGCACGTCGACCTGAGCCATGAGCTGGGCCACCATCCCGTTCGGGGCGCGTGCGGGCAACCGCACACAGTCGTCGAAGGCGACGTTGCTGATGGATGGCAGGCCGTCATCCCAACGCGGTGCGACCTGGTCGCCGAGTTCCCCCGCCGTGAACACGGCCTCGACACAGACCCTGTCGTCCTGTACCAGTCGAGCACGGATCTGGCTTACCGAACGGCCCAGTCGCAGGGATTCGGTCTCGACGATGGCCCCGCCTGGTGCGGGCGCTCGAACGAAGTGGGCGCTGGCCGCGATCACGTGTGGGTGGGCGCCCACGGCCACGGCGGCGCGGCCCAAGATCGAGAGTAGGTAGCCACCGTTGGGCTTGCCGGCAATGGTCCATTCGGGGCTGACCTGGGCGGTAAAGCGCCCAGGCTCGACCTCGCTCAGGTTGGTGGCTGCGGCCCAATCGACCACCGGGCTGCTATCTGAGCTGGCACTGTCGGGAAGCGTCATCCTCATCTGTCCTCCGGGCGGGGAGTGGCTGGGCGCAGCCGAGCTCCGATCCATACACTACTGTATTGATGACCGCCGGTCCGTCAATGGCCGACCGGACCAAACGCGGTAGACATGATCGGTGGCCGCCCCAAGTCGAACACCTCGTAGCAAATGGATCGAGGAAGGCTTGCGGGCGCTGGCTGCCGGTGGGCCCGACGCGGTACGAATCGAGCCCCTGGCGGAGACGCTCGGTGTCACCCGGGGCGGCTTCTATTGGCATTTCAAGGACCGCCGCGACCTCCTCAACGAACTCCTCGACCGCTGGGAACAAGCCAGCACCGACGATGTGCTCCAACGGGTCGAAGCCGAGGGTGGCGACGCCCGGCGCAAGGTGCGCCGGGCAGGCATGCTCACGTTCTCCCGCGACCTGCTCCCTGTCGATCTTGCGGTGCGTGACTGGGCTCGTCGCGACCCTGCGGTCGCCGACCGCCTTGAACGAGTCGACAACAAACGTATGCAATACCTGCGGTCATTGTTCGGCACGTTCTGCCCCGACGAGGCTGAGGTCGAAGCACGTTGCATGCTCGCTTTCTCGCTGGCTATCGGCAACCATTTCATTGCCGCCGATCACAGCCCGCGCAGCCGGGCCGAGGTTCTGGAATTGGCCCTCACCCGGCTTCTGGACTGACGGGCCCTACGACGGGATGGGCACTCCTCGAGTAGGCGGGGACATGGTGAGATACAGCACGATCCGGGGGAACGAGGCACGGTTGGGTGAACCGCCGTGGGGCAGTCTGTGATCCCAGATGACGAGATCGCCGGCCCTGCCGGGCACGGGCTGGGCATCGGGAACCAGTCCCGGTGCGTTTCCATCGAGTACCCGCTCCCGCGGGCCAGCCAGCCACTGGTCCATCCGCCGGTGAAAGCCAGGGACGCAGGTGAAGGCGCCCTGATCGGCGGCCGTGTCGGTCAGGTACAAAAGCCCCTGGGTCCCGAAGGGCACCCCGAGCGCCAGGTCTACGTCCCAATGCAAGCCCGGTCCGGGGAAATGCCAGGCGTCGGTCTCCGGTGGGTTGAGTCCGCAGCGGTCGGTCGTCATCAGGAGGTCGGCCGTGCCCCAGAGTTGGGCGAATGCCTTGTGGATCCGGGGCGACTGACGAGCGGCCTCGAGCGCCGGATGTTGGAATAGTTGGACCATGGTTCGGTTGAGTTTTGTCGGGTACCAGCTGGCCGGGTCGGACGGGGAGCAGCCGAGGTAGTCCCAGACGGCTTGCTGCGCCGAGACGCAGGTGTCGGCGTCGATTGCTTCGGGTACCACGACAAGTCCTGTTCGCCGCCAACGTTCAAGTTGGCTGGTGTCGAGCACCGGCGGTGCTGCTTCCACGGTGGCCAGCCAGGTGAGGGTGACTGCGTCGTAGGGCTGGTCCAGGATGATGTCGTTGACTCGTTGCACTCGGGCCGGATCCAACGACCCGCCCTTTTGATCGAGGATCCACTGCTCGAACTCGGCCAGGGTCGGGCCAGAGCGCCACAGCTCGGTCATCGTCGGCTCAAGCCCCAAGCCGAGGCCGTTGAGCACGATCCGGTCCCGCTCCACTTCCTCGGCGTTGGAAGGCGCGACGGCACGACCGCGGCGCGCCTCGATGATCCGGGCCCACATTCTGGCCAGGTGCGCCACCCCAAGGGCGCGAAGGTCGTCGGATGCGGGCAGCGCTTCGGTCTCGACCGGCTTACGGTACTCGGTTTCGGGCCGGCGGCGACGAGCGTGGCCAAGGTCCGCAAGACCTTCGAGGCCGAGAACGCCCCGGCGCGGGCGTTGCGGGGCATCAACCTGAGGCGTCCCCGCCCGCCATCATCGACGGCAACAAGCGACGAGCCGCCGAAGGCCAGGCCCAGGTGGTACAGGCCTACCACTTGCCTTTGGTGGACCTTGGTGGACCTTTGGTGGACCGCGTTGTGCAAACTGGGCGAGGATCGGGTCTTCGGGCGTGTCCGAGCGACGAAAATCGCCGTCTGACACGCCCAAAGCCTCAAACCTCGCCCAGTTGCGGGTTCAACTACCGGAGTGTGCATCGGCGCGGTGGCGACGCCACGCACCATGATGCTGACCAGTTCGTAATGACCTCGACCGCCGTGGGGACGTGGAGCCAGAGGTAGCACCGGCACGGGGTGGCATGGCGCCTCCGACACGTCCCAAACGGATTCCCTATCGGCCCCATGTGTCCCCTAGCTCAGCGTTTTGACACCGGTTTGGAATGCCTGGACAGTCCGAAGAGCTGAAAGCGGCGTTCAACCCCGGCAGTGGATGGAATGTTGTCGCCGAGCGAGCACGAGAAGTTCGGCTTCAGCCTCCCTGCGCCCGGTTCCAGCATATGTATTTTTCCGTGTGCCGCCGTCCTCATACACAGATGCCGGAGCGGTGGCCGACCGTGCCAAACGGCATTCGTTCCGTCCCCAGACCCAGCAAAAAGGAGCGTCCCATGGCAGATCTTCTCACATCCGCAGCAAACGGCGCCGTAGCGCAACAGCCCGCGGCGGCGCAGGCGGTGCAGCCCGCGGCGGGTGGTAGTGGTTATCAGCCCACGGGTCTCCCGACCGAAGCATCCCTTATCGGCCGGTTTGTGGCGTTGCTTACGCCGATCTTCGTGATCGTGTCGGGCGCAATCGCAGGATTTGTTGCCAAGAACTTCCCTGGCGTCACCCTCGACCAGACCCAGATCGTGGCGTTCATGATCGCTGCTGCAACGGCTGCATTGTCGGCAGCCTGGAAATGGCTCCAGGGTTGGCAACAGCATGAGCAGCTGGTGGCGGCGGGTAAGGCCGCTCCGTACAAGGCCGGTCCCGCAGTCGGTGCGGTTGCGTAGCCCAAGCCCAGGTCGGGACGTAGGTCCTGACCTGGGCTGCCAGATTCTTCGCCTGCTATCCGTCGTACTGTCATCTCTGAAGGAGCGCCGTTTGTCAAGGGAGTGCCGGGCTTGTCCGGCGCCTTTGGCTGGTGTCGTGATGGATGCATTGTCGGTTGACGGGCGCGGTGCTTGGCGAGGCGGAGCGCTCACTCATCAGCGGCGCTTCAGGCGCCGGGCACGAGCGCGGCCAGGAAGGCACCCGCATCAAAATGCCCGTCATCGCCGACATGGACCCACCACGACGGAGCGGCGTGCCAGAATGACGGACACAATACGACCCCGGCTCGGTTGAGGATTGCCCCGACGTAGCTGAAGGACGACCGGCTCATCACCAGGATATCGGCGGTGGCAAAGGCTCGTAGGCAATCAAACGGCGGGTTGTTGATGTATCGGGCCAGGTTGGGCACGCCGTCAAAGTCTTCCAGGTGAGACATTTCCGGGCTGACCACGGGCGAACCGCTGAATCGGTGGGGCAACGAGTGGCGCCCCGGCACGATGGTGAACTCCTTGCTCGGCACCTCGGTCCACAGCTCGATCTGATAGCTCATCTTGAGCGCATCCAGGACCTGTACCACCTCCTGGGCGGCCTGCACGTAGAAGGCATTGGGCAGGATCCTCTCCGGGACTACCGCGCTCAGGTCGCCCCGGCGCACATGTAGGACGATACGCATCGGCCTTCCCACGCGAGGCGGTGACTGGAAGGGGGAGAGGTCCCGGCACACCCGGTAGCAATCAGGGAATTGGTCGGCAATCCCGTAGGGCACGTTGGCGGAAACCAGAATTCGTCGTCCCCCCGTCTCATGGCCGTCGAAGCGGTGCACCAAGGCCTGAATGAGATCGCTCGTGATGTTGTCGGCGCACAGCCGCTCCAACTCCTCGGTCGGGGAGACGTCGGACGGGAGGGGAATGATCTCGTTGAACTGCTGATGAAATGCGGGATCGATCTGATCTTGTTCCAGGGCCCAGAGTCCCTGGTACTGGACGCACTGCAGGGGCGAATGAAGATAGGCAGCACCAAGGAGCCGCGCCACCGAGAACGTCCCATAGATTCTCTGTAACTGGGCGCCGACACCGTCGTTCAGCGCACTGTTGTTGTACGTGAGGACCAGCTTGGTGCGGAGATCGTTGCTGTGGAGATCGTTGGTGTGGAGATCGTCCATCGAATTCGTTCAGGACGACGATGACATGGCGCTCGTCACCCAGGCGGCAAGTGCGGGGAGCTGGTCGAACGCCTTGCCTCGTCGCTTCGGGTCGGCCTGATACTTGCGGCCCAGCGGCCGGCGGATGGCAACCACCGCCGCCTCGGCGGTCTGGCGCAGGTCTTGTTCGCGAACCGCGGTCACGGCCATGGCTTGCACCACATCGAGAAGGGCGGCGAGGAGCGCCTCGAGCTCGTCGCGCACCGCCCGGGGAATGGTGTGGTCGTCCCACGCCACCCCTGAGATGCGTCCAATGTGCTCACGGATCTTGGAGATCAGGCGGACGAACTCGTACATCGTTCCTCCCGCCTCGAGGCCGGTGGGCACGGGCGGCTGGCGAAGGGTGTCGACCCATCCGAACAGGGCGGCGAAAGGCTCCGAGTAGGACCGGTAGTCACCCAGTTCGACGTTGTCGGTGGTCCACGTGCCTGATCCGCCGCCGCTCACCAGCGGTTGGGCGGTCGCCGGTGCCCGTCGGTCACGCTCGACCGGAACATGACACCACCGGCAGGTGCCGTCTCCCAGCAGTTCCAGCGGCGCTCCGCAGTTAGGGCACGTGGGCGCCTGTACCCGGACCGGCTCGGTGTCAGCCACGGCGCCGAGTATCACACACGCCCGTGCTGCGACGTCATGGTGCGGGCGGCGCTGTGGACCCGCCACCGGGGCTGCGGCACCCTCGTCTCAGGCCAACCGGCCGAGGCGGCGGGAAACCATCTCAGCCAGGCACCAAAACGGACTGGGCACCGTCTCCGAAACTTCCAGCAGCCCGAGGGGGGGTGTGTGAGTAGTCGGGGTGTACACCCCGACACACACACCCCCGACCAGATTCCGTCAGAACAATGAGGGATAAACGTTCCGTGGCGACTTTTGGCCAAAGAATCGACGATAAGTACCCAGAGAACCGCGATCCCTCACAGATCGCGGGATAGAGGGCACGAATCCCCCCCACTGCTAGCCGCCGGCCCGACGGCGCTCTTGGAAACGCGGCGCACTAGCGCTAGCCCCTAGGTGCTTGGGCGGGACTCCGGGTCAGGGGCGACTGTCTCCATGGGGTCGACGACGCCGCGGTCGGGCGTGGACCGTTCCACGTTCTCTTTAACCGAACCAAATTGGGTCCTATCCGTGGTGTCGCTCACTGAAGGAATGTCGGTCTCGTCGGCCATCGGTGAAAACTCCTTTTCGAGCATCAGATGCTGTGTATGAAGGAGATACCCGAAGTCTGTGCCAATCAATCAGGCGGCTTCGCCCTGCCAGGGCCAACCCTTCCGCGACATCCCGCCAGGAGGCTGAGGTGTACCATTTTCCCAGGTCCAACGCGCCCGCCGCATCAGACGCGGGGTGACCGGGACCTGTGCGGAATGCGCACCCGCTGGTGGACTGAAGCGCCGGGTTCGGATTGCCCGCAATGCGACTCAGGCGCTGCGCGGTCCGGGCCGCTGGGTTCGCTTGGCGCTGATGACGCCGGTATCGAATCCAGCCAGATGGAGGCCGCCGGCGAAGCGGGCGTGCTCGACCTTGAGGCAACGGTTCATGACGACGGCCAGGCCCCCGCTGGTGGCGATGGCCGCCGCCTCGTCACTCCACAGACCCAGCTGCGCCCAGAACGTGTGCGCACCCACGGCGACGGCCTCGGTTGCCACCCCCGGCAGGTCACCCTCCTTGCGGAAGACGTCCACGACATCCGGCGGCTCGGGCAGCGCGTCGAGGGATGGGTAGACCGGGTGGCCCAGGATGGAGGTCTCTCGGGGGTTGACAAACCAGACGGTGTAGTCCGTGCTGGAACTGAGCAGGTAGGTGGCCACGAAGTTGCTGGCTCGGGCCGGGTTGGACGAGGCACCGACGATGGCGATGGTACGGGTCTGCTCCAGTATTGCCAGCCGCTCGCGCGCCGACGGCGGCCGCCACTGGTCCGGCGCCGTCACTGATCCGCAATCACTGGGCGACCTTCGATGCGGCGCGCAGCGCCTGCTCGAAGTCCCAAACGATGTCGTCCACGTCCTCGATGCCCACCGACACCCGCACCATGTCGGGGCTGACGCCGGCCGCAGTCATCGCCGCATCCGAAAGCTGCTGATGGGTGGTCGACGCCGGGTGGATGACCAGCGTCCGTGTGTCGCCCACGTTGGCCAGGTGGCTGGCCAACTCGACGCTCTCGATGAACGTCCGTCCCGCCTCGCGGCCGCCCCGCACGCCGAAGGCGAACACCGCGCCCGGGCCCCGGGGCAGGTAGCGGCGGGCCAGGGCGTGGTAGGGGGAGTCGGACAGGCCGGCGTAGGCCACCCACGCCACAGCCGGATGTTCGGTGAGGTACTTGGCCACCGCCAGGGCGTTGTCCACGTGGGCGTCCATGCGCAACGCCAGGGTCTCCAGGCCCTGCAGCAACAAGAAGGCGTTCAGCGGAGCCAGGCATGTACCGAAGTCCCGCAACTGCTCGACTCGAAGTTGGGTGCAGAACCCGTACTCGCCGAAGTTGTCCCAGAAACGAAGGCCGCCGTAGCTGGCCACCGGTTCGGTCATGCGGGGAAAGTTGCCATTTCCCCAGTCGAAGCGCCCGCTGTCGACTACGACACCACCGATCGACGTGCCATGCCCACCGATGAATTTGGTCGCCGAGTGCACGACGATGTCCGCTCCATGCTCGAACGGGCGGCACAGATGAGGGGTGGCCAGGGTGGAGTCCACGACCAGCGGTATCCCATGGCGGTGTGCCACCTGGGCCAGGGCCTCGAGATCGGCGACCACCCCCGACGGGTTGGCAATGGTCTCGGTGTAGAGCGCCTTGGTCTCGGGCCGCACGGCTGCCTCGAAGGCGGCGGGATCGTCGGGCGTCACGAACGTCGTGTCGATCCCGAGCCGCCGCAGCGAAACATCGAGCAGGGTGTGGGTCCCGCCGTACAGCGCGGCGCTGGCCACGATGTGGTCGCCGGCCGAGGCCAGTCCGGCAAAGGTGAGGAACTCCGCCGCCATCCCGCTGGAGGTGGCCACCGCCCCGATGCCGCCCTCGAGATTGGCGATGCGCTCCTCGAAGGCGGCGACGGTGGGATTGGCGATGCGGGAGTAAATGTTGCCGTACTTCTGCAGGGCGAACAGGTCGGCTGCGTCTGCCGCGTCTTCGAACACGAAGCTGGTGGTCTGGTAGATGGGAACGGCCCGGGCGCCGGTTGACGCGTCCGGCCGGTTACCGGCGTGCAGCGCCCTGGTCCTAAAACCCCACTGGTGATCTTCCATAGAGGGCGAAATCGTACTGATCAACCGGCGTTGGCGACTTCGTCGAGGTACTTGACCAGGTGCCCGGCCAAGTCCCGGGCGTCGTCGCCCACCCCGTCGATGAACGTCGACTTGCGCCGGCGGAGGAACGGCGCCCCCATCAGGTACAGGCCGGGCACCGGGGTCACGCCACCGTCGTGGCGGACCCAACCCTTGCCGTCCAGCACGGGGATCTCCAGCCAGGGGTATTCCGGCTGGTACCCGGTGGCCCACAGCACCGTCTTGATCTGGCCCGAGCGCAGTCGCAGCAGCAGGGGCGGTGAGGACGATACTGCGGTGGCGGGGAACCGCTCGGGCGGCTCAGGTTCTCCGGCCCAGCCGTGTTCGTCGGCCCAGGCGTCGAGGGCATCGAGCAGGCGGCCCAGCTTGAGGTCGGCCAGCGTGCAATTGTTGATCAGCGACCCGGCGAACTGGGCCACCCCTTCGGCGGTGATCCGGGCCAGCCGGCCTACCACGTTCACACCCAGGTCTTGGAGGGCGTTGAGGTCGATGGTCGCCCGGCTGGTCGAGCCCACCAGCTGGAACGAGGGCAGGTGGCGGGCCCGGACGATGTCGTCCATCTGGTCGTAGCGCTCGTCGAGGATGCCGGCGGCATCCAACCACCACATGATGTCCATGCCCCGGTACACCCGGGGCGTGCGCACATGACCGCCGACGCTCAACGTCACGGGGTGACCGGAGCGGTGGATCTCGTCGGCCAGTTGGATCCCGGTGGACCCAGCGCCGACGACCAGCACCCCGCCTTCGGCCAGCTGGTCGGGATTGCGATATTCGGACGGCGTGATGGAGTCGATGCCCTCGGGCAGGGCCTCCGCCACCTTCGGGATCTCGGCTCGGTTGTA
>Ga0302325_10027229_pt1 | contig 11857 bp, 11 predicted proteins | sample Palsa_T0_2_FD_201948 | JGI IMG/M metagenome (GOLD analysis project Ga0302325, IMG submission 201948) | Peat permafrost microbial communities from Stordalen Mire near Abisko, Sweden - Palsa_T0_2 | ecosystem: Environmental > Terrestrial > Soil > Palsa > Peat permafrost | place: Sweden: Abisko... | reverse complement strand
GCTCACCCACGGCGTGGGGCCGATGCGCACCTACGGGATCGGCGCCGCGCTCCTCGACCTCGACGACCCCACCCACGTTGTGGGCCAGCTACGCCGACCTCTCCTGCGCGCCCTTCCCGACGAGCAGGACGGGTACGTTCCCAACGTTGTGTACTCGTGCGGCGCGCTCCTGCACAACGGGACCTTGGTGCTCCCCTATGGCATCGGCGACTCGGCCATCGGGGTGGCGACGGTCCCGGTCGCGGCGTTGCTCGCCGACTTGACGGGCACCAGCCGGGTCGGCGTTAGTAGCTGACCCTCCGCGGTCAGCACTAAGCAGGGGAGATGACCACTCCGCTCAGCTTGCGCTTCGTGGTCTCGGCGCCGGCCGTGGCCGATCTTCCGCCGACCACGGGCGAGGTCGCGGTCATGGGCCGGTCCAACGTCGGCAAGTCCTCGCTGATCAATGCCTTGAGCAACCGGCACGACCTGGCCAAGGTCAGCAAGACGCCAGGGCGGACACGCCTGCTCAACCTGTTCGAGATCACCGAGCCGGCCGGGGGCACGGTCGTCGACTTACCCGGCTACGGCTACGCCGCGGTGTCGCGACAGACCCAGGCGGGATGGCCGCGCATGATCGCCAACTATCTGACCGACCGCGCCGGCCTCCACATGGTGATGGTGTTGATCGACGGTGAGATCGGGCCGACCAAGATGGACGTCGACATGCTCGGCTGGGTACGCGGGCTGGGTGTCCCCCTGACGATCGTCGCGACCAAGCAGGACAAGGTGCGTCAGCAACAGCGGCTGCGTCGCAAACAGGACTTGGCCGCGGCGTGCTCCGTCCCGGCAGGGGACGTCCTGTGGGTGAGCGCGGCCAAAGGCCCGGGCGTCGACACCCTCCGGGCGAGCGTCCGAGCCTGGCTCGCTGGCTAGCTTTCGGGCCTGGCTAGCTTCCGCGCCTGGCTAGCAGCCGCTTCGGGCGGGGGCGCTCACCGGCGCCGGCCGGTCGCCATGGAAGGCGACCCGCTCCATGCGACGGGGCCCGGTGAAGTCGAGCATCGCGTAGTGCATGGTGCAACGGTTGTCCCAGAAGGCCAGATCGCCGGCCCTCCAATGCCAGCGCACCAACCGCTCGGGTTGGATGGCGGCGGTCTGGATGAGGCCGAGTAGCGCGTCGCTCTCCGACCGGCGCAGGCCGTCGATTTTGGTGGTGAAGAGCGGATTGACAAACACGCTGCGCCGCTCGACCTCGGGGTGGGCTCTGACCACGGGATGATGCACCGGCGCGGCCGCGGCCGTCCGCGCCGCCTTGTCGCCACCCTCGGCGTCGCGTTGGGAGAAGTAGCCGCCGGCCTTCGACGGATCGTGCGTCGCGCTCAGCCCGTCGAGAAACCCCCGCAGCGGCGCGGAGAGCGACGCGTACGTCGCGGCCATATCCGCCCAGATGGTGTCCCCTCCGACCTCGGGCACCACCTTGGCGTGGAGCATGGCGCCCATCGGCGGACGCTCCTGGAACGTGAGGTCGCTGTGCCACACGTCCGCTCGCGCGCCCTCGTCGGAGTTGAGGGCAAGGACTTCCGGGTGGCCCTCCACGCTCGGCTCGACGGGGTGGGCCTCAGTGAGTTGACCGAAGTGACCGGCGACGGCAGTCAGCGCCGCGGCGTCAAGATCCTGATCGCGGAGGAAGACCACCTTGTGATCGAGCAAGGCGCGGTAGATGGCAGCAACCGTGTCGGCGTCGAGGTCGTCGGCCAGGTCAACCCCGGAGATGGTCGCACCGAGGGTCGTCGTGAGTGGCGTGATCGCAAGGCCGGCCATGGTCGCGACGATAGGCGCCATGATCGCGAGGATCGGCGTCGGATCAATGCCGCCCGGGCGGGCCATGGGCTCGGAGCCCACTCGCATGGACTTCTGAGGTTGCCTTGAGGATGCGGGTCCATCCTCAGTTGCATGAGCGGGACCCTTCCGTGGTACGTGGCCCGAGCGTCGGGCTTGATCGCCTGGGGACTGTTGGCGGCGTCGGTCATCTGGGGACTGCTGATGACGTCGAAGGTGCTGCGCGGTCGGGTCAAGAACGCCTGGTTGCTCGATCTCCACCGGTGGCTCGGGGGCCTCGCTCTCGTCTTCACCGCCATCCATGTCATCGCCATCCTGGGAGACACCTACGTCCACTTCGGCCTGGCTTCGGTGCTCGTCCCGCTGACCGCCGACTGGCACCCGGTCGCGGTGGCCTGGGGGGTGGCATCGATGTACCTCCTCCTCGCCGTCGAGGTGACGTCGCTCCTGCGATCCCGGCTCAGCAACCGGCTGTGGCGACGCGTCCACGTTCTGAGCTTCCCGCTCTTTGTGTTCAGCACCATCCACGGGCTGAGCGCCGGGACCGACGGCCGGACGCCGATGGCCATCATCACCGTCGGTCTCATCGCCGGTGCCGTCGCCGTGCTGGTCGGGGTGCGCCTCCAGAGCCGTTGGCAACCGACGCTACGGTTTGGCGACCATGTCTGATCCGGTCCACCAACCTCGGGTGCTCGTCGTTGACGACGAGGAGCACATCACCGAGTTGGTGGCCATGGGGCTCGGGTACAACGGCTTCGACGTGGAGCGGGTCGGGTCCGGTCGGACCGCGCTCGACGCCATCGAGCGGCACAAGCCCGACCTCATCGTCCTCGACGTGATGCTGCCCGACCTGGATGGGTTCGAGGTCGCCCGGCGACTCCGAGAGCGGGAGGGAGCCGGTACGCGCATCCCCGTCATCTTCTTGACGGCGCGGGACACGACGGCCGACAAGGTGCAGGGCCTCCGCCTCGGAAGCGACGACTACGTCACCAAGCCGTTCAGCATCGAAGAATTGATCGAGCGCGTCCGCGCCGTGTTGCGGCGGGCTGGAGGCGGTCATCCAGGCGAGAAGCGGCTGTCATACGCCGACCTCGAGCTCGATGAGGACACGCGAGACGTGTGGCGTGGCGGTCGCCGGATCGAGCTCACGCCCACCGAGTACAAGCTGCTCCACTACCTGCTGGTCAACGCCCGGCGGGTACTGACCCGCGACCAGATTCTCGAGCATGTCTGGGACTACACCTTCGCTGGTAACGCCAGCGTCCTCGAGACTTACATCAGCTACCTGCGCCACAAGATCGACTTCGACGACGTCGCGCCCACGCTCATTCACACCGTCCGGGGCGTCGGCTACAGCCTGCGGCTCCCGCCGGGGTCGTGATCCGCCGCTCGGTCGTCGGCGCCGACGGGGCCTCCCTCAGCGTGTGCGACTGGCGCGAGGGCACTGCGCCGGCCACTCCTTTCCTGCTGGTCCACGGCCTGGCCTCCAACGCCCGTCTCTGGGATGGCGTCGCCCGGCGACTCACCGCCGCCGGTCATCCCGTCGTGGCCGTCGATCAGCGTGGCCACGGAAGGTCGGCCAAACCCGATGTCGGCTACGACACCGACACGGTATGCGCCGACCTGATCGCCGTGCTGGACGATCTCGGGTGGCAGCGCAGTATCGCCGTCGGCCAATCGTGGGGCGGCAATGTCGTCGTCGAGCTCGCCGCCCGCCATCCGGAGCGGCTGGCGGGGATCTGTGGCATTGACGGGGGCACGCTGCGACTCGCTGACCGCTTCAGCAGCTGGGAGGAGTGCCGGGCAGCCCTCGCCCCTCCTCCCCTCATGGGGACGCCGGCTGAGGTCGTCCGCCAGCGGATGGAGGCCATGCACCCGGACTGGCCTCCGGAGGGGATCGACGGAGCAATGGCATGTTTTGAGGTCCGAGCCGACGGGACCATCGCGCCGTGGCTCTCCCTCGAGCACCATTTGGCCATCCTGGCCAGCCTCTACGCCGACGATCCGGCGCGGCTGTGGGGGTCCATCACCGTGCCCACCCTGTTCGTCGGCGCGGCCGACGCGACGCAGGTGGCGTGGACGGCTCGCAAAAGGGAGGAGACGGCGACCGCGGTTGGCGCGCTGGCCCATGGGCGGGCCGTGTGGTTTGAGGGGGCCGACCACGACGTCCACGCCCAGCACCCCGCCGAGGTCACGCAGGTGCTTTTGGACCAGGTGTCGGACGGCTTCTGGCGTTGAGACGCGGGGCGGATCGGGGCGGGCTGGGCGGCCAGGCCGGCGAACGCCGGCCGCGCGTGGGCCCGAGCGCTCATGGTACGTACGGTTTAGACGTCCCGGACCCCTAAACGACCCATACCAGTAGCGCGGGACCGGGAGTTGCGACCAGCGCGGTGGCCGGCGCCCGGCGGGCCGGGCGGCCAGGCAGGCGAAAGCCTGGCGCGCGTGGGCCTGGCGCGCTACTGGTACGTACGGTTTAGACCTGCCGGACCCCTAAACGACCCATACCAGTAGCGCGGGACCAAGGCGGCGCCTGGCGCGCGCCGGTCGCCGCGTCAGGACGTCGCCGGGGTGGTCGTCAGGTTGTAGAGGGTCACCCCGCCGACCGTCGTGGCCGTGAAGTGGCTCTCAACCCAGGACGTGATCTGGCTAGCCACCGTGGTGGATCCCGTCGACGCCGCCGACCCAGGGGCCCCGCCGCCCCCACCGACACCATTGCCGGCGGCGATGAAGTAGTGGATCTTGCCTTCAGCGACATACCGCTCGAAGGTCGTCAGGCTGGGGGCTGGGTCGGTGCCGTTGAAGCCTCCGATGGCCATGATCGGCTTGGACGTCGCCAACTGGTAGCCGGAGGCTTGGTTGGAGCCCACCGTGGCTGCCACCCAGGTGTAGTGGCTGGAGTCGACTTTGAGGGCGGTGGTGAGAGCGGCGCTCGGCGCGCTCGCGTTGAGGAGGCCCCCGACCCCGCCGCGACCGAACCCGCCGCCGGCCCCGCCACCGGGGAAGCCGCCCGCGGTACCCCCGCGGCCGCCCGCAAAGGCCCCACCGGGTGCCGCTGCGCCCCCGGCGCCCCCGGCGCCCCCGGCGCCTCCAAAGCTGGCCGACCCGGGTCCGCCAAACCCGCCGCCGGTCCCCGTGCTCGAGGCGCCCGGGGCGCCGCCTCCGGGGCCGAAGCCGTGACCACCGGGTCCGAAGCCCCCGCCGGCGATGGCGGGGCCCGCTGATGGGATAGCGCCGCTGTGGGTCGTGGAGACCGTCGACAAGGTGTATGCCGTCGGAGCCGCGAGGCCGACGACGAGGGCGGCGACGGCCACGAAGGCAGCCACGCGGCCGGGCACGTGGAGCCACATGATGATCAGCACGGCCAACCCGAGACCGGCGATGAGCTCGGCGCCGCGCAGCCAGGGTAGCCAGGTCGGCGTGCGCTTGAGTAGGAAGTAGCCCCATACGACGGTGGCGGACAGCGCCGCGGCCAGGACGCCGCGAGCCGCCCAGTGATCGCGCCGGGCCCACATGGTCGAGCCGCCGATACCGATCACGGCCCCGATAGCCGGTGCAAGAGCGACGGTGTAATAGGGGTGGATGATCCCCTCGCCCAGGCTCAGGACGACGGCTGTGCCGACGAGCCAGCCACCCCACATCACGAGGGCGGCACGCGTGCGGTCGGTCCGGTGGGCCCGGCCGATGAGGACAAGCCCCCCGATCAGCAGGATGAGGGCGCCCGGCAGCAGCCAGGAGATCTGCCCGCCGAAGTCGGCATTGAACAGGCGGAGGATGCCCGTGGCCCCCCAGCGTCCCGTGGAGCCGCCGCCGCCCCCGACGCTGCCCGACTCGCTGCCGGTGAGGCGACCAAAGCCGTTGTAGCCGAAGATGAGGTTCCAGAGGCTGTTGTCCTGGGAGCCGCCGATGTAGGGCCGGTCGGCAGCCGGGATCAGTTGGACAGCAACGACCCACCAGAAGCTGGAGGCGACCAGCGCCGCGCCGGCAGCGAGGAGCTGCACGAGACGGCGGCGCAGCGGTGTGGGTGCGGCGATCAGGTAGGCGAGGGCGAAGGCCGGCACGACCAGGAACGCTTGGAGCATCTTGGTCAGGAAGCCGAGGCCGACCAGCGCGCCGGCGGCGACCAACCAGGTGGTGCGCGTCGTCTCGATGGCCCGCACCGTGGCGTAGGCGGCCAGGGTGAGCAGCAGCACGAGGAGGGCGTCGGGATTGTTGAAGCGAAACATGAGAGCCGCGACCGGCGTCAGGGCAAGTACGGCTCCGGCGAGCAGGCCCGCCCCGGCGCCGCACCACCGCCGCACGGCGGCGTAGAGCACGCCGACGGCGGCGACGCCTTCCAGGGCCTGGGGGACCAGGATGCTCCAGGCGTTGACGCCGAAGAGGCGCGCTGAGAGCTCCATCACCCAAAGTGCGGCCGGGGGCTTGTCGACGGTGATGAAGTTGGCGGCGTCGGACGAGCCAAAGAAGAACGCCTTCCAGCTGGTGGCCCCGGCTTGGACGGCGGCGGAGTAGAAGCTGTTGGCCCAACCTGAGGCGCCGAGGTTCCAGAGGTAGAGGGCGGCCGTGGTGGCGAGGAGCGCGATGAGCCCGGGGCGGGCCCAGCGCGGGTCGCCCGCCGGCCCGGTAAGGAGGCGCCCTACCCGTGAGGGGCGCCGGGGCGGATCGGCCGGTGGCGGGACCGGCGTCGACTGGCGGGGAGCAGCCGGGGGGAGCGTGAGGGTGGTCATGCCACCACGTTCGAGCCCGAAGCTCAGACTGGGCTCAGACCGCACGCCGAATCGGCTCGGACTTGAGACCTCCGGCCCGTCATCGTGGGCGCCAAGGCCACGCCCCCCAGGTAGCGGCGGAGCCCGTCGGTGGCGTGGATGCATCCACGGTCGTCGACGGCGAGCGCCTCGGCACCGGTCCCGCCCACGATGTCAAAGGGGTGGTGTGAGCCGGCCAACACAACGGCCTTGGCGAGGACCTCGGCCATCCACGCCTCTCCGGCGACGACGGCGGCGAACGCCACCTGACTGTCCGACGGCTGTCCGGTCCGCGGGTCGATCAGATGGTGGCGCTCCTGGCCGGCAACGCTCCACCTGCGAAGGAGGCTGGTCGATGTGGCGACGGCGCCGTCGGCCATGCCGAGAAGCGCCACGGGGTCGACCGAGAGGGGGTGCTCCACGGCAACTGTCCAGGCCGCTCCGCGCGGTCCGATCCCAGCGACGCGCACGTCCCCGCCCAGGTTGACACAGGCCCCGAGGGCCCCCGCCGCCATGAGCTCGTTGGCGACGAGATCGGCCGCCAGTCCTTTGCCGATGCCGCCCGGGTCGAACCCGGTGCCGGGGGGCAGGCGGATGGCTGTGCCCTCGATGGCGATCTGGGCGGCCCCGAGGCTGAGGCGGCTTGCCGGGGGCTGGGCGTCGGCCGGGGGCGACTCGAAGGAGCGGTCGTAGCCCGCCCGGATCAGCGCACCCAGGACCGTCGGGTCAAACGCCCCGCCGGACAGCCGCCAGCCCTCGAGCGCTCGGCTGACGAGCGTGATGGTGTCGTTGGAGACCGGGAGCCAGGAGCCGGCCGCGGCGTTGAGCCTGCTGATCTCGCTGGTCTCCACGAAGCGGCTCCAACGCCGCTCGAGCTCGTCGATGCGGTGCCGTCCGTACTGGAGCAGGGCGGGGTCGGGCCCCACGACGATGAGATGGGCGTCGCTGCCCATCGCCCGAAACCGCAGCTCAGCTTCCATGGCTGGCCGTCGTCGCCACAGAGGAGGGTGTCGCCGCGGTGGCCACCGTGGTCGACGGTGAGACAGCGGTCCCGGAGACGGCGACGGCGGCTGGGCTGGCCGATGCCGCCGGCGTGGGCGCGGCGCCGGTCAGGGCCAGATAGCCGGTGATGCCTACGAGGCTGGCCGCGCTCACGATGCCCGTGGTCACGCGAGCCCGGCGTGCCGGATGACGGCGCTTGCGTCGGCCACCGCCCGCCCCCAGGGGAGCACGAGACCCAAGGCCGGTGGACGACGGGTGGGCAGGGGTTGTCATAGCCAAAGCATGAAGCCGCCACCTCAGACCAACCTGTGAGAACGCTCCATTCCCCCTGAGCTGTGTCAAGGGTGAAGCGACTAGGGCCGGGGCCCGCTCACGGGGAGTCGGAGGGTGAAGAGGGCGCCACCGCCGTCGGCGTTGGCGGCGGTCGCTGTGCCCCCGTGGGCGGTCGCGATGCTGGCGACGATGGACAGTCCAAGCCCGGCACCCGTCCCGACCCGAGCCGTGTCGGCCCGCCACAGGCGGTCAAAGACGTGCTGGAGGGCGTCGTCGTCCAAGCCGGCGCCGTGATCACGCACGGCCACGACGGCCCACCCGTCGGACAGGGCGGCGCTCACTTCGATCGCCGTACCGGCCGGCGTGTGCCGCACGGCGTTGGTGACGAGATTGGCAATTGCTTGGCGGAGGTGGCCTTCGTCGCCGGCGACGACGATCGGCTCGGGGGCGGTCAAGGTGAGGGTGCGGTCAGGAGCGACGGCGGCCGCGTCACTGCACGCGTCCGCCGCCAAGACGGAGAGGTCGACCGGGGCGCGCTCGGCCACCCGGGTCTGGTCCAGTCGGGCCAGCAGGAGGAGGTCGTCAACCAGGAGCTTCATCCGGGCCGACTCCTCTTCGATCCGTCGCAGGATGGTCGGCAGGTCGACGCGAGCCTGATCCCCGCTGACTCGGAACAACTCGGCGAAGCCCTGGATCGACGTCAGTGGGGTGCGGAGCTCGTGGGACGCGTCGGCGAGGAATCGGCGGAGGCGGACCTCGGTCGCTTCGCGTTCTTGGAATGCGACCTCGATGTCCTCCAGCATGGTGTTGAGGGCGAGACCGAGTTGACCGACCTCGCTGGGGCCGCCGGCCGGACTGACCCGCTGGGAGAGGTCGCCGGCTGTGATGGAGCGTGCCGTGCCTGCCATCCGCTCGAGGGGGCGGAGGCTTCGGCGCAGCAGTAGCCACGACCCGCCCGAGAGGAGCAGCAACAGCAAGACGGCGCCGGACGTCTCGATCAGGACGAGCTGGTGAAGGGCGTTGGTGACCTCCGTGGCCGGCACGGCGACCACGGTGATGTTGTCGTCCCGCCCGCCCACGATGAGGACCCGAAACCGCCCGGACCCCCCGATGGACCCGACGGTCAGCAGACGGCCGGCCGGCCCGACCGTCGTCAGATCCGACGGCAGGCGGGGCTGCGCCGAAGAGGACGACAGAGGGATGTAGCTGAGTACCGTTCCTGTCGGCGAGCGCAGCTCGCCGTAGTACGTGCCGGCCGGGACGCCCACCGGGGGAGCGCCGCCCGCGCCACCACCACCGCCCACGCCAGCCCCCGCGCCCGCCGGCCCCCCGACACCCTCGACACCTGCGCCCAGGGGGAACGTCGGAGGCTCGCCGCCAGTGGCGGGATTGCGCCCGAACGTGAGGCCGGCCGCCTCGTCCAACTGTTGTTGGACGAGGGGCTCAGACGAGCGGATCTGGGTGTCGAGGCGCTGATACTCGGAGTGGGCGTAGAGCACGTACGTGACGAGGCCGAAGCCAGCGAGCCCGACGGTCACCAGGGCGACGAGCGCCAGCACGAGCCGAAGGCGCAGGGTCACGTTCGGCACTCCCGGGCGCCGATGCGCTCGATCGGAGGGGCCGCATCCATGGGCGACGATCCTGGCTCACCCCGTCGCCCCCCGTCGATCATGCGGCGCTGACCAGTGTCGACGCCGACTCGCGCGTGGCTGGAGCCACCGGGGCTGGAGCCACCGCCGAGGCCCCGGCGCCGGCGTCGGCGGCACTGGCGCTACCGGCGCGGAACAGGACGCGATCGAGGATGACGTATTGGGCCACCCACAGCGTGCCGAAGGTCCCGACATTGGCCCCTTCGGCCGCAAGCGTCCGCAGGGTGATGCCCAGCCCGGCCGAGCTGGCCCATCCGGCGGCGACGCTGACGGCGAGGGTCGACAGGCCGAGCCCGGCGAACGAGAGGGCGCAGAACGGGCCGACTTCGGCCAGCACGGAGCGTTGGCCCTTCTTGTTCCAGACCCACCGTCGGTTGAGCTCGAATGAGGGGATCGTGCCGATCCCGGTGGCGATGACGTTGGCCCAGCCCGCCGTCGTGGCGCCGGTGGCGACGAGCAGCCCGAGCAGCGTGAGGCTGACGGAGGTGGAGATGGCCGACACGGCGGCGTAGCGGATGAGTTTGTGGATCAGCTTCATCGGGCCGCCTCCGACGTTGCCCCGACAGCGGCCGGCCCGAAGACCCAATGGCGAAGCAGGACGAAGCGCACAGCGGTCACGAGCGCGTTGGCGGCCGTGAGCGGAGCGAGGTCCACCGCGACCGAGGTGATGCCGGCCCAGCCCAGGGCCAACAGGGTGATGACCGTCGTGGCGATGGGCAGACCGGCGAGGGCGAGGCCGGCGGTGTAATGACGTCGACGTCCCTGACGCCCGCGCTGGGCGAAGGTCAGGCGCCGGTTGGCGGCGACGTTGCTGGCCGCGCAGACGATGAGAGCGACGACGTCGGCGGGGATGGGGCCGATCGACCCGGCGAGGACGACGAAGAGCAGCGCGAAGAGGGCGGTCGTGACCGCGCCGACGCCCGCGAATCGGATGAGCTGCCCGGCCAGCCCGGCGGGCGCGGCCGGCGCCACGACATCCGGATCGGGGATGGTGCCTTCGCCGGCGGCGAACCGGCGCAGCATGCGCCAGATCCCTTTGAGATCCTCCCTGGCGGTGCTGCCGACGTCGACCCGCGAGTCGGGGTCGTCGATCCAGTCGACGGGGACTTCGTGGATGCGCAGGCCGTTGTGCTCGGCGAGGACGAGAAGCTCGGTGTCGAAGAACCATCCGTTGTCCTCGACCAGCGGCAGAAGGGCGTGGGCCACGTCGCCGCGCACGGCCTTGAAACCACACTGCGCGTCGGAGGAAGCGTTGTGCAGGGTCGCTCGGAGGATGAGGTTGTAGCTGCGGGAGATGACCTCTCGCTTGGACCCCCTGACGACTCTCGCACCGGGTGCGAGCCGGGAGCCGATGGCGACGTCGGAGTGGCCCGACAAGAGGGGCGCGGCGAGCGGGAGGAGGGCATCGAGGTCGGTGGAGAGGTCGACGTCCATGTAGGCGACGACGGCTGCGGTGCTCGCCATCCACGTGGCCCGCAGGGCCCGGCCGCGACCCTTCTCGTCCAGGTGCACGGCTCGCACCCCTTCGAGTTCTTGCGCCAGCCGGCAGGCGATGCTCCAGGTGCGGTCACGGCTGGCGTTGTCGGCGATCGTCACCAGCCACGTCAACGGGAAACGCTCGGTCAGGTAGCCGTGCAGCCGCCGGATGGAGGCCTCGAGGTCGGCCTCCTCGTTGTAGACGGGGATCACGATCTCTACATCGGTGGGACGGTCGCGCCGGTGGGAAGCCTCGACGGTGAGAAGGGTGGTGGAGGTCATGATGCGAAGATGGGATGGACCCCTGGGCCTGCCCTAGGCAAGCCCTGGGAATTCACTCCGAATCGGTGGCGCTCGTCTGTCCAACGGCGAATATGTCCCGTCCGCCCGAGACCGCGGTGCCAGCACGCAGCAGGGGCGCGCTCGCCCCGGGGCCGACGCCACCCGGCGCCGCCTGGGGTGGTGCGCCGGGAAAGGTCGGCAGGCTGGTTGAGCCGGTGTGGGAGACGAGGGCGCGCACACCCACCGCCCCGCCCAGCCCGACGATGGCCACTGCGGCCAGGTTGGCGGCGAGAACGGGCAGGGATGGCCTCGCCCCACCGGGCGAGTGGTCAGGTACAGGCGTGCGGCCGAAGGCGCTGTGGCTGTCGTGTCCTTCCGTCCCGGTGGGGTCCGAAGCCGGTTGGGCGGTCATCAGGCCTCGCTGGCCGACAGCTCGTACAAGGTGCCGCCGCTGCTGCTGCCGCCGTAGGAGCTGGCCGCCACCTCGGTGCCGTGGGCTGTCACCCAGCTCGAGATGGAAGTGCCGCTCCCGCCGCCCGGTCCGCCGCCCCCGCCCCCGGAGGAGACGAGCACGTAACGGACCTTGCCGGTGGCGACGAGCTTCTCGAATTGCGT
>Ga0302325_10027228_pt1 | contig 11857 bp, 7 predicted proteins | sample Palsa_T0_2_FD_201948 | JGI IMG/M metagenome (GOLD analysis project Ga0302325, IMG submission 201948) | Peat permafrost microbial communities from Stordalen Mire near Abisko, Sweden - Palsa_T0_2 | ecosystem: Environmental > Terrestrial > Soil > Palsa > Peat permafrost | place: Sweden: Abisko... | reverse complement strand
GACCTGGGTTCCCTGATTGCGGGACGACTGCACCTTGACGTCTCCGCCGTGCTTACTCACGATATGCTTCACCGTCCACAAGCCCATGCCGTTGCCCCGATCGCCCTTGGTCGTTGCGCCAAACTCGAAAAGATGCGGCATCAGTTCGGGTTCGATTCCAGGACCCTGATCCGAGACCAGGACCTGGACTCCGGCGTCGTTCCCTGAAATCTCAACTGTGATAATTGTCCGATTGTCGTTGACTGCCTCGCACGCATTGCGGATCACATTGACCAACACTTGTCGCGCTTCGCCTGAGAAGGCCACCACCTTGCAGTCCCCGCTGTGCTCCATGCGGAGTTCGATGGACTTTTCGCGAATGATCGGCGCAAGCAAAAGTCGAACCGAGCCGACTGCCGCGCAAAGATCCACAATTTCTGGGTTCGTCGCCTGCCGGATAAAAGAAAGCGCGGTGTCGGCAATGGCCAAAACCCGCTGTGCTTCCTCACCGGCAACGCGGGCCAGTTCAGCCACGCTGCTGGATACGCCTTCCGAATTCGCAATCAGGTACTGCAAGTTCTGAATGGCCTGAAGGGGGCTCTTGATCTCATGGCTTACCGTTGCCGACATCCGGCTCCAGTCCTCCAGCTTCCGGGCATCGAGCAGGCTTTGCTGCATCTTGAGCTTTTCGTCTTCGGTGCTGGCCACGCGATGGGCATAATCGTCGATCGCAAATGCGATCGACTGTATGCGTCCAATCAGCATCAGCGCCACATACGCGGATAGAAGAGCCGTGACGACGTTGGTGACTGCATCCACCCAGAAAATTGGGTTCCAGGTAGTGATAACCTCCATCAGATGCGTCGATCCGCATGCCACGATGAAGAGCGCAAAGCCCACCACGAAGTAGGCCCATTCGCGCACAATCAATCTGCCTGTGCGGCGAACGAGATAGAGCAATGTACAGCAAATCGCCAAATAACTCAGGAAGGTGATCAGGTTGGTGACCACCATCGTCCAGATCAACTGAGGGTCGGATGCCCAGCAAACCGAGTGCGGCACCAGATCGGTGTTAACGAAGCGATTCAAGTTGGATTCCCCGGTGCGCCGGCATCCCGCGGAAGGAACTCCGCTGGATGAGCCGCGCTGCGAATTAGATGTATCGGGAGGCCTTCGGGTTGCCGTTGGCTGCATCCTCTGCCAGTTTCAGATCTGTCGCGTGGCTGAAAAAAGGACAGGCAGCCGCCGGACTCCCTGCAACTCTTTCCAACTATCGGAGGTTGAAGATCACGTTAACCGTAGTATCGACCTCGACTGGGTTTCCGTTCAGCAAGTAGGGTTTGTATTCCCATTGTGAAACGGCCCACATAGCAGCACCAATCAGTGACGGCGATGGCCCTTCCACAACGCTAAGATCGTGGACCCGCCCGTCGATTCCTATCAACGCCTGAAGCACTACCTTGCCTTCCTCGTGACTGCTCTTGGCTTGCTGAGGGTAGTGAGGTCGAACTTGCTTAAGGAGATGGCCCTGCGCGATTCCGGAGGTTATTTCCACACTCGGCGGGTTCGAGACTGCCTGTGCGTCTTGGGCGGGAATCAAGTCGGGCGAGGAAGCCGGAATCCTCTCAAGAGCATCCACCGTGGCCGTCAGGACCTCGCGGCTGCCGTCGAGGATTTTGATCTCCTTGGCCAGATACACGCCTTGGGCCTGAACAATCCGGTTGTAAATCACGGATGTGGCCCCGAAGGCATAGTACGCCCGCAAAATCGGACGGTCCGGCGAAAAACAGTAGGTCGGAAACTCTCCAAGAGGTGCTCCCTCCAACGGGCCTTCCTGCAACCTTTTGGGTACCAGCATGACGCATGGCAGCTTCAGGGGACCGAACTTCTGTTCTTGCTTGTCAAACCGCACCTTTCCGGGATCGAGACTCTCAGGCTTGGGTAGCGGGTTCAGGAAGTCCGACTGGAGCTTGCGTTCAAAGAAAGTGAGAGAATCTCCGGAAGCCACGTGGGAGTGCTGGCCATTCACGTGCCAGTCCGTCTGAGAGAGTCCGGATCGCGTCCAGGTGCTGCGGTAGGTATCCGGTGACGCCCACCAATACTCATATGTTCCAGGATCGGAAGGCTTGCCGCTTTCATCGTAGAGCTGATAACTCACCTTCATGTGCCATGGCTTAACCGTAGGAGCGGAAAAATCATAGAGTGGACGAGCCGCAGCGAATATCGCCTGCGGATCTTTGGGTAGCTCCGGCAGGGGAGCGGGTGCCGGCGCGGATTGGCCAGCGGCCGACGCAATCAGCATAGATTGAAGCAAGATCATCCAAATTGTGCGCATAACTCCGCCAGACTAACATGGCAAGCGAGAATCGGCTACGAGTGCATGGCTTTCGTGCCAGGTGACCGTCCTTCTCGCGTCCTTTGGGACAACGGTGGGTACGACCGCAGCCTGCACTACAAACCATCCCCCGTTCATTGCGCGTCCGGCAGATCCGAACTAAGATGGAGCTGAGGCTTGAGGTTCAAATGCACACGGACTGGTCGGATTGCGAAGAGGTTGAGCGCGTACCCGGCAAAATGAACGGTGAGCCCGTCATCAAGGGGACCCGCGTCCTTGCCGAGACCATCGTCTCGAATTTCGAGTCCGGCAGCTCTCTCGAAGAGATCCATGAGAACTATCCTCACGTTCCCATGGACGCGATCCGCAAAGTCATCGGCCGCCACCGGCATCAGCTCGTCGCGTGAAAATTCTGCTTGATGAGAACCTGCCGCATGGTTTGCGGGCGCTTCTGTTTGAACCTCTCGGATAGGCTCCTTGCAGAAGGCTGGCAGCCGTCCTAAGGAAGGTCCGATCAAGTCAGCTCGATGATTTCCTCAGGGGCTAAAGCCCATATGCTTTTTTGCCTTTTACGTACGGGCTGAAGCCCGTACCCTTCAAGGCCGCGACTTCTTCAGAGATTTCCTACGGATGCGTCGTCTTCGTCCGCGCGGCTCCGCTCAAGCTGTTGATATAAGCTGCGGAGGCGGCCAGACGCACCGGGAGTTTGGAGTCGTCAAAGAGCGGGTCGATTGCCTTGGCGTCCGAGGACCGGTGAAATTCGCCGAGCGCCTTCAGGGCTGCCGCCCGTACGCCCGGATCTTTATCTCCGATGGCCGACTTCATCTGGTCGTGTACGTCCTCGGTACGCTCCTCCGCGAGGAGATCGACAGACTGCACCCGCGCCGTGTCCGCGCCGTTCTTGCGGGCGTACTCAACCGCCGCCACTGAAAACCCGAATGGTCCCAGCGCCAGAGTCGCTCCGGTTTCCACTCCAATCTTTTCGAGCGCCGACTTGCTGTGCATGGTGCGCGACATGTCCTGCTTCGCTCCCTTGAGCACGGAAGGTTTGGCTTTGCGATCGCCCGCCACAATGGCCTCCAGGATGTCTTCTCCGCTCTTGTCATGGAACTGCTTCCACAGCGTCGTAGCCGCGAGAAAGACCACCTGCGGCTCAGGATCGTTGAGCAGCGCCTTCACAGGCGCCACCAGTGCCCGCGACCTGGTTTTGCCCGCTGCCAGCACGGCTGCGCTGCGTATGTCGAGATTTGAGTCCTTCATCGCCGCGGCAATCAATCCATTCGCGCGCGTATTCGAGCCGAGGCTGCTCAGCGCATCCAGCGCCTGGGTCTTGTACTCCAGTTGTTTTCCGTTTTGAACATTGTCGGTGAGCGTCTGCCAGCACTGTTGCACAAGCTCTGCGGGCGTCTTGGGCGCGGCATCTGCCTGCGGCTTGTCCGGCGCAGGCGGTTTTGGCGTCTCCGCGGGCTGGGTCGCTTGCGGCGAAGCAGGCGTGCTCTCCTGGGCCGCGGCTTTTCCGGCGCAGAGAGAGGTTACAAGGAACAAAGGCAGAATGCTCTGGATCGCAGCAGAATACATCGCGGAACGGTCGGGCAGGTTCATGAGGGCATTCTAGGGCCTCACGACCGTCCAAGTCTTCTGAATCCGTAGACGGCGGCGGGAAGGCGAAGAGGGAGCGGGACCGCGTATCGTTCTGCTATCTTGATTGCGTCCGATCATACTCGTGAACCCAAGCTCGTCCATTCAACTATCGGAGCCATTATGCGCCTTCTTGTTTCGCTCGCTCTCCTATCGTCTGTCAGCCTGGCCGCACAACAGGCCGCTCCGCCGCAGACTCCGTCCGCGACAGCCACCACCGCCGCCGAAGCGCCTGCGCGCGACACCAGCTTTATCGACAGCGAAGGCCGCGCCCACGTCACGCGCGTCGTTCCCGTCCCTCAGAGCCTCAGCATTCAGTCGCGCTCCTGGCTTTCGCAGCCCGTTCCCGACGGCGACCCGCATGATTCGCTCGAAATCCGGCGCGCGGGCACGGACAAGGGTTCCTTGCGTGGCAAGGATCAGTGGCTGGCCCTGTATCCCGCCGCCGTCACAGACGACAAGATCGCCGGCGTCCCGGTGCACATCGTCGTTCCCGAGGGCCTGCCGGATGCGAACAAGGACAAAGTGCTGCTCAACCTGCACGGCGGCGGATTCAACTCGGACTCCGGCAGTTACACCGAATCCATCCCCATCGCCGGCATGACGAAGATCAAATGTGTCGCCGTCCTCTACCGGCTCGCGCCGGAGAATCCCTTCCCGGCAGCGGTCGATGACTCAGTCGCGGTTTACAAGGAGCTGCTCAAGACTTACAAGCCGGACCACATCGTCATCTACGGCACCTCGGCCGGCGCCATTCTGACCGCCGAAGTGGCCGTGAAGCTCAAGCTGCTTGGCCTGCCGATGCCTGCGGCGCTCGGCGTCTTCAGCGGCATGGGAGACTTTGCCCGCGCGGGCGACTCGGCCTCCATGTACGCGCTCAGGGGGCTCTCCGGTCATCTCGACCTGCCGGATGACTCCGCGCCGCACGACGACTACTACGTAGGCAAGACGGACCCCAAAGATCCGGTCCTATCGCCCATCTACGCCGACCTGCACGGCCTGCCGCCGACGCTCTTTGTCACCAGCGGCCGCGACCTGCTGCTGAGCGGGACGGTCAACCTGCACCGCGCCTTCCTGAATGCCGGCGACGACGCGCGCCTGATCGTCTACGACGCCCTGCCGCACGCCTTCTGGTACTCAACGAAGCTGCCGGAGGCGCTCGAAGCCAACCACGCCATGGCGGATTTCCTGGCGCTGCATCTGTCAAAATGAATCTGGGGCCGAGGTTCGGGACGTGGTTTCCAATCTTCAGATCAGAGATTCCCTCCTCGGGGCGCTTTACCTATGACACGAGCAGTACCCATTGTTTTCGCCATAATTTTTCTGGCCGGCTTCCACCTGAGCGGACAAGCACCGGCCGCACAACCCCAGGCGCATTTTGTCGGCTCTCAGGCCTGCCAGCGATGCCACGCCGAGGAATTTGCCGGGTGGAAGCAAACCCGGATGGCCAATGTCGTTACCGATCCGGCTCTTCATCCTGAAGCCGTTCTGGGCGACTTTGCCCATCCCGATGCGGTGCGCGGTTTCGATCTCTCCCAAGTAGCGCTGGTTTACGGCAGCCGCTGGAAACAGCGCTACTTTGCGCGCGCTACGAATCCCCAAACAGGGCTGCCGGACTATTACGTGTTGCCGGCGCAATGGGATGTGGCGAAGAAACGGTGGCTTCCTTATCACGTGGAACCCAACACCGACTGGTGGGCCCCGCACTATGGCGCATCCAACCAGGAGCGTCCGACTGGCCCACTCTGCGATGGTTGCCACTCGGTCAACTACAACATCGCCACCCACCAGGTCACCGAATGGAACGTGGGCTGCGAAAAGTGCCACGGCCCCGGCAGTCTGCACGCGAACCACCCTACAAAAACCAATATCGTCGACCCTGCGAGCCTGGATGCAGTGCGGGCCAACGACACTTGCATCCAATGCCATAGCCAGGGCCGGCCTTTGACGAACCCCATTCCTGCGTCCGCCTCACACCAGGAGTACTACGATTGGCCAGTTGGCTACCTTCCCGGGCAGCGGCTCGCCGACTTCTGGAAGCTTGAAGATCTGCGCCCCGGCGTTACCAACTTCTACCAGTTCGCCGACCTTTCTGCCCACAAGAACCGGATGCAGGGTAACGATTTTGTCCAGAGCAACATGTACCATCGCGAATTGCGATGTTTCGATTGCCATAACGTGCACAGCAACCAGAATCCCTCCAACCTGATCGCGCGCGGCAATCAGCTCTGCCTTTCCTGCCATGACGCCAAGAATCCCGCCGGACTGAAGACCACGGTCTCCGAGCACACCCATCACACGCCCGACAGTCCGGGCAGCCAATGCACCGCCTGTCACATGCCGAAGATCGCTCAGACGATCAAAGACGGATACGTCAGCAGCCACACCTTCCGCTTCCTTTCACCCGTCTTGACGGAAGAGTCCGGCATCCCCAATCCATGCACCGGTTGCCACGCCGATAAAACCACCGCGTGGGCGACCGCGCAATTGCGCAACTGGTCGACGACTTCGCCATGGCGCGTGGCCAACTGACGCCGGCACAATCGGCTACACTCGCAAGGAGACGGATACCGACGACGTAAATTCCTGCGAGAAATCATGATCCACAACGGCCGCCGCAAGCTCCCTTACGATCCCGAAGAAGCCCTGGCCCACCTGCGCGCCAAGGACGCCAAACTCGGCGCGCTGATCGACCGCGTCGAGCCGATCGGCGGATTCACTCTCAAGCTCGACATCACAGGGCCGCCGTTCCACTCGCTGCTTGAATCCATCATCTACCAGCAACTACACGGTAAAGCCGCGGCGAGCATCCACAAGCGCGTGCTGGCGCTTTATGGAGACGCGGAACCGATGCCGCAGGTCCTGATCGACACGCCCGACGAGATGCTGCGCGGCGCCGGCGTCTCCGGCAACAAGATCAAGGCTCTCAAGGATCTGGCCGCTAAGACCGTCGACGGAACAGTGCCAACTCACGCGGCCATCCTCAAGCTCTCCGATGCCGAAATCATCGAGCGGCTCACCTCCGTCAAAGGCATCGGCGCGTGGACGGTCGAAATGCTGCTGATCTTCCGCCTTGGCCGCCCGGACATTCTGCCGGTGAGCGATTACGGCGTGCGCAAAGGCTTCGCGCTCACTTTTCAGCGCTTACCCAAAAATCGCCCGCTCGCCGCCGCCGACCTGCCCAAAGCCGATGTGCTGCTGAAGCGCGCCAAGCGATGGGCTCCCTATCGCTCGGTCGCTTCGTGGTATATGTGGCGCGCCTGCGACCTGGCTGCGGCGGGAAAAAAGCTCATTCCCTCAACGGATTAGCCCGCGAATTCGCCAGGATTCGGGCGGTTTTCACATTGGCAGTTCCCTTCCGCTCCGACGACCCGTGGGAATTTCTCTTACAATGGCCCGTGCGGGACTACTTCTTCGACCAGGTGCCTTCTTACTTATGCCTCTTCCGAAACGCTTCGTCTGCATTCATGGGCACTTTTACCAGCCGCCGCGCGAAAATCCCTGGCTCGAAACCATTGAAACGCAGGACTCCGCCGCGCCTTACCATGACTGGAATGAGCGTATCTGCTCGGAGTGCTACGCCACCAACGGCGCCGCCAGGGTAGTCAACAAAGCCAACCAGATCACCCGCATCGTGAACAACTACGCGCGCATGAGCTTCAACTTCGGCCCCACGCTGCTCAGTTGGCTGGCCGAAAACGCGGCGCGGACCTATCGCATGATCCTGGACGGCGAGCGCCGGAGCCGAGGCCTTTTCGACGGGCACAGTTCGGCGATGGCGCAGGTCTACAACCACCTGATCATGCCGCTGGCCAACCGCCGCGACCGCCTCACCCAGATTCGCTGGGGTATTGCCGACTACACTCAGCGCTACGGCCACGCTCCGGAGGGCATGTGGCTGGCCGAAACCGCCGCCGACACGGACACCCTGCAACTGCTGGCCCAGGAAGGCATCAAATTCACCATCCTGGCGCCGCGCCAGTGTCAACGCGTTCGTCCGCTCCCGAGCGGCAAGGGCGACGCGGCAAAGCCCGCGCCGGATTGGATTCCTGCCCCCAACGCTTCGGTGGATCCGACTCACCCTTATCTCGTCCGCTTTCCCTCGGGACCGCCGCTGGCCGTGTTCTTCTACGACGGGCCAACCTCCCGCGCCATCGCATTTGAGGGGTTGCTCAACTCCGGCGAGGGCTTCGTCGGCCGGCTCAAGCAGGGCTTTCAGGACAACAACCAGCCTCAGCTCGTTCACGTAGCCACGGACGGCGAAAGCTACGGCCACCATCACAAGCATGGCGAAATGGCCCTGGCCTACGCCCTGCGACTGATGGAGCAGGACGAGAATGCCCGGCTGATCAACTACGGCAGCTTTCTGCACCAGTTTCCACCGGCATGGGAAGCCGAGATCTACGACAACTCCTCCTGGAGCTGCGACCACGGCGTGGAGCGCTGGCGCTCCAACTGCGGATGCAACGGCGGTAAGCCCGGCTGGAACCAGCTGTGGCGAGCGCCTCTGCGCGAAGCCCTGGACCAACTGCGCGATACCCTCGCCCCGCTCACGGAGCAGGCCGGCAATCTGCTGTTCAAGGATGTTTGGGCCGCGCGGGACGGCTATATCGATGTCATCCTCGACCGCAGCGAAGAGAGCCTGGATCGCTACTTCACCGCATATCAGAGCCATCCGCTCGCTGCCGAAGAGCGCGTCCGCGCGCTGGAACTGATGGAGATGCAGCGCCACACGCAGCTCATGTACACCAGTTGCGGCTGGTTTTTCGACGACATCTCCGGCATTGAGACCGTGCAGATCATCGCCTACGCCGCGCGCGTGATTCAGATCGCCCAGGAACTTTTTCTCAACGAAGTCGCCGGACTGGAGGCCGCCTTCCTCGAAAAGCTCGCCCAAGCCAAATCCAACGTTCCTTCGGCTGGCGACGGCGCCAAAATCTACAGTGTCCAGTGCCTCAAGATGGAGCTAAGCCTGGAGCAGGTGGCCGCGCACTACGCCATCAGCTCCGTCTTTTCTTCCTTTGCCGACGAGACAGAGATCTTCTGCTATCAGGTCCAGCGCATCTCGTACGAAGTCTTCACCTCCGGCCGCGGCCGCCTCGCTCTGGGCCGCGCCCACGTCACTTCGTCCGTAACCGGCCAGGCTAAGGACTTCTCCTACGCTGTGCTGCACTTCGGCGACCAGAACATCACCGCTGCCGTTAAATCCTACTCCCCTGCCGACGCGGAGGCCTTTGAGAAGGTCGTCGCGCTGACCCGCGAGCAGGTCCGCAGCGCCAACTTCCCGGAAGTCATCCGCCTGCTCGACCGCTATTACGATCTCGACTATTCGCTGACGTCGCTCTTCCGCGACGAGCAGCGCCGCATCCTCAAAATCATCCTCGACTCCACGCTCTCCGACATTGAAAGCTCGCTCAAGAACATCTACGAAGACCACGCCAGCCTGCTCCATTACCTCTCGCAAGCCGGCCTGCCCAAGCCCGCCGCGCTCTCGCTCGCTGCAGGATTTGCCGTGAACGCCGGCCTGCGCCGCGCTCTCGAAGCCGATCCGATGGATCTCTCGCTCATCCGCTCGTTCCTCGCCATGGCGAAGGCCGACGAAGTGCCACTCGATACCCCCACGCTCACCTACGTCGCCGACCTGCGCATGAAGCGCGCCATGCTGGAGCTGAGCATGTCCTCCGGCAACCTGGAAATCCTCGACCGCGCCTTGTCGCTGGGGCGCACCCTCACCGAGCTGCCCTTCGAGCTGAACCTCTGGCAGGCGCAGAACATCTGGTACGAGATTCTGCGCAGCTCGCCCAACGGCCTTACGGCCCACGCACCCGAAGACCGCCCGCGCTGGGAACGCGATTTCCGCGAACTCGGCTGCTGCCTGTCGATCGCCTGCGACGTGATTACCGCCGAGGAGCCGGTGCCTGCCACTGCCCCTGGAGATTACTTGATCGCCGAAGCGTAGGCCAATCCGGGTGCCCCACGTCTCGCTTCTGAACAAATCGAGATGTGGGGGCTATCTACTTGATTTCCGTACCCGATAGCGAAGCCCCGTAGTCCAATATGTAAGATTGGCTCGAGGCTCTCGTGAATCGCTCCATTTCCACCCGCTTTACACTCCTTGCTCTGGCGTTTTTCGCGCTGCCCGTTCTCGCCCAAGACGTTCAATACGCCCCTCAAGGCATCCAGATTCCCGGGCCTTATTGCGCCGGTATTCCGCAGTGGTACGCGGGCAAGCCGCGCACCTGTCAGCCGGGCGAGCTTGCCTTCTGGCTTTCCGACATCACGCACTGGCGCGACGAGCGCCGCCTGCGCATCGGCTTCGACCCCACCATTTACTCCAATCCCGGCCTGCAGTGGGCGCAATCGTCCTTCGTCCAGCCGCAGATGATGATCCACGATCGCTATTTCTACGATCCGGAAACGCAGAAATACACCGTGGACAAGTATCTGGCCGACGTGGAGGCCCGCTACGGCGGCATCGACAGCGTGCTTATCTGGCACACCTACCCCAACATCGGCATCGACAGCCGCAACCAGTTCGACATGCTCTCCGATATGCCCGGCGGCGCGCCGGCGGTGAAGCAGATGATTGCCGACTTCCACCGGCACGGCGTCAAAGTCCTCTTTCCGGTCATGGTCTGGGACCAGGGCACGCACCCCGATCCGAACCTATGGAAGCAGCTCAGCAATGAGCTGGCTGAGGTGGGCGCGGACGGCGTCAACGGCGACACCCTCGACGGCGTCCCGCAGGTGCTCGCCACCGACTCCATCGTCAGCGGCCACCCCCTCGCGCTGGAGCCGGAAAACGGCCTGGGCGGCGACGAGAAAATCAACTGGAACGTGCTGAACTGGGACTACTGGGACTACCAATTCACTCCCTCCGTCAGCCGCTATAAATGGCTGGAAACACGCCACCAGGAGCACATCTCCAATCGCTGGGCACACAATCACCTCGACGACCTGCAGGAAGCCTTTTTCAATGGCATCGGATTTGAAAGCTGGGAAAACGTCTGGGGCATCTGGAACCAGATGACTCCGCGCGATGCCGAGTCGCTGCGGCGCATCTCTCTGGTAGATCGCGCGTTTGCCGCCAACCTGGTTACGCCTGTATGGGAGCCGTTCACTCCGACGCGCAACTATGGCGTCTTCGCCAGCAAGTGGCCAACCCCGGCGCAGACGGTCTGGACGCTCGTCAATCGCAACCCCTATGAAGTCGACGGCGGCCAGCTCCAGGTGCAACAAAGCCAGGGGATGCATTACTACGACCTCTGGCACGGCGTCGAACTTGAGCCGCGAATTCAAGACAACTCCGCCATCCTGGACTTCTCCATCGAAGCGCGCGGCTACGGAGCCATTCTCGCGACCGAACAGCCCCTCACACCCCAGATCCAGCAGCTTCTTGTTCGCATGAAGTCTCTGGCGGAAAAGCCCCTCATGTCGTTCTCCAACGAATGGGAAACCTTGCCGCAGAGCATCGTCGAAATCCCGAAGACGGCTCTCGCTGCCGCAGCGCCGGCAGGTATGGTCCGCGTCCCCGCCGCCGATTACACCTTTCGCGTCAACGGCATCGAAATCGAAGGCATGGATGACGAAGGCGTCGATGTCCAGTACCCATGGGAGCCTTCGGCGCGCCGCTATCATGAGCACCATATGCACATCGACAGCTTTTATATCGATAAGTACCCCGTAACCAAGGCGGATTTCAAGAAATTCCTCGACGCGACGCATTACTCGCCCGGCGACGCGCATAACTTCCTCAAGGATTGGGCGAACGGTAGTTACCCAGAAAACTGGGCCAACAAACCGGTAACCTGGGTCTCTCTCGAAGACGCCCGCGCCTACGCCAAATGGGCTGGGAAGCGCTTGCCGCACGAGTGGGAGTGGCAGTACGCCGCGCAAGGCTCGGAC
>Ga0302325_10027227_pt1 | contig 11858 bp, 10 predicted proteins | sample Palsa_T0_2_FD_201948 | JGI IMG/M metagenome (GOLD analysis project Ga0302325, IMG submission 201948) | Peat permafrost microbial communities from Stordalen Mire near Abisko, Sweden - Palsa_T0_2 | ecosystem: Environmental > Terrestrial > Soil > Palsa > Peat permafrost | place: Sweden: Abisko... | reverse complement strand
GTGGCCGCGTTCTACCGCCCGGCCCGGACGGTCGGTGGCGACTTCTACGACTTCATCCCGCTGCCCGACGGCCGGGTCATGTTCGTGGTCGGCGACGTCACCGACAAGGGCATCCCGGCCGCGTTGGTCATGGCCAGCACGCACGCGCTGCTGCGAGATGCCGCGCCCCGGCTCGTCTCGCCGGGCAAGGTTCTCGGCCACGTCAACGACATGCTCTGCGTCGACATCCCGGCGCACATGTTCGTCACCTGCCTGGCCCTGGTGCTGAATCCGGCCAGCGGCCAGGTGATCTTCGCCAACGCCGGTCACGACGTCCCGTACGTGCGGACCCAGGGCGGCGTGGCCGAACTGCGGGCCCGCGGCATGCCGCTCGGCCTGATGCCCGGCATGGACTACGAGGAGAGGCGCTTCCAGTTCGAGCCCGGCGACTGTGCCCTGCTGCACAGCGACGGCCTAGCCGAGGCGCACGCGCCTGACCGGGAGATGTTCGGGTTCCCGCGAGTCTCGGCGCTGGTCGGCAAGGGCCCGTCGGGAGAGGCCCTCATCGACCTGTGCCTGACCGAGCTCAGCAGCTTCACCGGACCTAATCACGAGCAGGAGGACGACATCACGCTGGTATCGCTACAGCGCTCGCCGTCGGCCTGGCATCAAGGCGACCCAGAGTTTCAGGGGGATCAGGGAGGCGTGTGATGACACAGGTAGCCCGGCCCACGCCGGAACGGCTCGATGCCTTCACCTTGCCCAGCCAGCCAGGCAACGAACGCCTCGCGCTGGCCCGGGTGGCCGGGACTGTGCAAGGCCGCGGACTGTCCGACGCCAGGCTCGAGCGGCTCAAGACCGCGGTCGCCGAGGCCACCATGAATGCGATCGAGCACGGCAACGGGAACCGCGTGGAGATCCCCGTCGAGGTCGAGGTCACCCGCAGCGGCAATGACATCACCGTCTCCATCAGCGACCAGGGCGGCGAGGCGCATCCCGTCGACGGCGACCACGAGGAGCCTGATCTGGTCAAGAAGCTGGATGGCGACCAGAGCCCTCGCGGCTGGGGGTTGTTCCTCATCCGCAACATGGTCGACGCGATGGACATAACGACCGACGGCCAGCGGCACACCATCTGGCTGACCATGCGAACGACAGGAGCTGCACATGACGAGCATGTGTGAGGCCACGACCCGGGTCCTGCCCGGAGCCGCCGTCATCGAACTGGCGGGTGAGGTCGACGGGTCCGCCGCCGCGGTCCTGACCGACGCCTATGAGCGCGCCGTCACGGCCAGCGCCGACTCAGCTGACCTCGGCACGATCGTGCTCGACTTCGCCGCGGTGGACTACATCAACTCCACCGGTATCGCGCTGATTGTCAGCGTGCTGGCCCGCGCGCGGGCCGAACGCCGGAAGGTCGTTGCCAGCGGCCTGTCCGCGCACTACCGCGAGATCTTCGATATCACCAGGCTGTCGGACTTCATCGAGCTCTTTCCCGATCTCGACCGCGCCGTCAGCCAGCTCGGCACCGCGTCACAGAGCGTAGAGGGAGGGACCAGATGAACGCACCAGCGATCACGATGGACGTCCGGCGGTTCGGCCAGACCACGGCCGTCGTGGATATCAGGGGCGAGGTCACCGCGGCCTGCGAGCCCGTGCTGATGTCGGCCTACGAGGCCGCCGGCGGCCCTGCCACGAGCAGGCTGGTACTGAACTTCGGCGGGCTTGAGTACATGAACAGCGGTGGCATCGGCATGCTCGTCACCTTGCTGGTCCGGGCGAACCGGCAGCGGCAGCAGCTCGCGGCCTACGGGCTGAGCGAGCACTACCGGGAGATCTTCGAGCTGACCAGGCTCGATGAGGCCATCACCATCTATGACAACGAGGAATCGGCGCTCCACGGCGTCGTGAAGTAGAGGACACGCCATGGCAGAGACAGCAGGGCCGGACAAGGTAGCCACGGCCGAGCAGATCGGGCTCAGCGCCCGCGAAGCCGCCGCCCCGCCCCGGGACGCGGCTCAGACGGCCCCGCCGCGGGACGTGGGTCAGGCGGCACCGCCGCGGGATTCTGCTAGCTGGGCCCGCAAGGTGGACCGACTGGAGGTCGACCACCGGTCCGGGGTTCGCGGGACCAACGTCGCGGGCCGTAGGCTCACCGGTCCGGTGCAGGGCTTCGGCAAGATGTGGCAGAAGACCTACCGGATGGACGCCGGGTCGCGGATCACGCCGGAACAGGCGATCGCCACCTGGCGGGAGCATTTCCCCGAGTTCTGGCCGAAAGGCAACCGCTTCGCCGGCGCGCTGACCGGCATCAATCCAGGTGACGTCGCTCTGCTCGACCTGTCCATCGGGGGCGGGGTCAAGCTGTCAACCGGCGTTTTCGTCCTGTACGCCGACGCCGAGTCGTTCACGCTGATGACGCCGCAGGGTCACATGTTCGCCGGCTGGATCACGTTCTCCGCCCAGCGTGAGGGCGACACGACCACCGTGCAGGCGCAGGTCCTGATGCGCGCGAACGACCCCCTGTACGAGGTCGCGATGACCCTGGGCGGGCACCGCAAGGAAGACAAGTTCTGGGCCGCGACGCTGACCGCGCTCGGGCGCCGGCTTGGGCTCCCTGACCCGAAGGTCGAGACCCGAAGCACCTGCGTGGACTCCAAACGGCAGTGGCGTCACTCCCGCAACGTCTGGCACAACTCCATGGTGCGCAGCGTGCTGCAGACGATCTCGGCTCCGCTCGTCGGCCTGAGCCGTCTCGTTCGCGGCATGAACAGCAGCACCAACGGGTAGCGAGCCGTTCATGCGGGCAGAACTTGATGCGGTCGTCGTCGGCAGCGGGCCGAACGGCCTGGCCGCCGCGGTCACGATGGCCGCGGCCGGATTGCGGGTTCAGGTCATCGAGGGCGCGCCGACGATCGGCGGCGGCTGCCGCACCGAGGAACTGACCCTGCCCGGCTTCTGGCACGACGTTTGCTCGGCGGCGCACCCGCTGGCGGTCGCGTCGCCCTTCTTCCGGCGTTTCGACCTGGCCGCACGCGGGGTCGCGCTGGCCCGGCCCGAGGTGGAGTTCGCCCATCCGCTGGACGGGGGCCGGGCCGCGATCGTGTCCCGCTCGGTGGCCGAGACGGCTAGCCGCCTCGGTGCCGACGCCCGTGCCTACCAGCGCCTGCTGGGTCCGATCACCGATCACATGGACGAGATCTGCCAAGCGATCCTCGCGCCGCTACGCCGCCCACCCGCGCATCCGCTCGTGCTCGCGGGCTATGGGCGCCATGCCGTGCTGCCGGCCGCCACCGTGGCCAGGCGCTGGCACACCCAGGAGGCCCGGGCCATCATGGCCGGGGCCGCGGCCCACGCGATGATGCCGCTCACCGCCGTCCCGACGGCGGGGATCGGGCTGATGCTGACCGGGCTGGCGCATGCGGTGGGCTGGCCCGTCGCGGCGGGCGGCAGCGCCCGGATCACCGATGCCATGGCTGACGCGCTGATGGGTGCGAGTGGCAGCATCCAGACCGGCCGGTGGGTGCGTTCCCTGTCCGAACTGCCGTCCGCGAGCACCGTCCTGCTCGACGTCTCCCCGCGAACGCTGACGCTGCTGGCTGGTGACCGGCTGCCGGTCAGGTACCGAGCCGCGCTGCGCCGGTTCCGGTACGGACCTGGCGTCTGCAAGGTGGATTTCGCTCTTTCCGGGCCGGTGCCCTGGACGAATCAGGACTGCCGCCGGGCCGGCACGCTGCACCTGGGCGGCCCGTTCGAGCAGGTCGCCGCAGCCGAGGCGGAGGTGGCCGCGGGCAAGCACCCGCAGGACCCGTACGTGCTCGTGGTCCAGCCCGGCGTCGCCGATCCGTCCCGGGCCCCGGCTGGCCGGCAGACGCTGTGGACCTACTGTCACGTCCCGTCCGGCTCCGACGTGGACATGACCAGCCGCATCGAGGCGCAGATCGAGCGGTTCGCGCCCGGTTTCCGCGACCTCGTGCTGGCCCGCGCGGTGCGGACGGCCGCCGATGAGGAGGCGCGCAACCCGAACTACGTCGGCGGCGACATCGGCGTCGGCCTGCAGACCCTCCGGCAGACCGTGCTGCGCCCGGTGGCCAGGTGGAATCCGTACCGCACGCCGATCCGCGGGCTTTACCTGTGCTCGTCGGCGACCCCGCCGGTCCCCGGTGTGCACGGCCGGTGCGGCGAACTCGCCGCGCTGACCGCCCTACGCGACATGTTCGGCATCCGCGAAGTCCCTGACATAAGCCCGGCCCGGCTGCGCCCCACCGTGGGCGCCCCCACCGCGCGATGACTACTGGCGGGTGCCCGCGATAGATCCGATGATAGGCGCGCCGGCCGGATTCTCCGGCGTCGCGAAATAGGCGACACAATGCAACGCCCGGTCACCCGTCGGCCAGGTTGACGAGTCCGGCACGATGTTGGTCCAGGTGTACTTCGATTTCGAATATGCGATTCCGACATATGAGGAAAACGCGGTGTCGCACTCCGCGTTGGCATCCTTGCTAATGGTGCTATTACCCGGATATGCGCCGCCCTTGGGCCAGAACCCGCTATTCGCGTAGAACACTTCCGCGGTGTGGGACTCGCGGCACGACACGGCCTCGGTTATCTTCGGCCACGGGGTATTGCTGTTGAGGTCCATGTTCGAACCCGTCAGGCAGTCCCCGACCTGGAACTGGGTGAGCTGCAGGTTACCGACCGTGGGCGTCGCGTTAGGGGCGGGGGACGTGCTCCGGCTTGGGCTCGGGGTGGGGGTGCCGGTCTGCCGCGCCGCGGGCGGCTTAGGGGAATTGCCGCGCAGCGCGAGGACCAGTGCGACGACCACGATCAGGATCGTCGCGCCGACGCCCGCGGGCAGCAGCCACCGTGGCCGCTTGCTCCGCCCACCCGGGCCGGACCGGGTGGGCGGAGCAAGCGCCTGGTCGGCCTCCGGTATCCCGGACCCGGCCTGGCCGCCGGGAACCGGGGTCTGCGGCGTGCCCGCCAACGCCCCGCCCGGGCCCTGAGCGGCCCACCACTGGTTGCCGGCGCCCCCGCCGCCGCCCTGGAACCCGGAACCCCCGGGCGCGACCGGATCGGCCTGGCCAGTGGAATAACCCTGCGGCGCAGGATATCGCTGAGCTCCCGAATACCCCTGATGGCCTGGGCCCGGATACCCCTGCTGGCCCGGACTGCTCTGCTGGCCCGGACTGCTCTGCTGGCCGGCGCTCCCCGGTGCATCCGGATAGCTGTCGACGCCGAGGCCCGATGCCTGGGGCGTCGCCCGAGTGGGCGGCTGAGGTGCCGGCGGTGGCGATATCTGCGTGGGCGCCTCGGGCGTGTCGTTCGCGCCGGTCGTGGTGTTGCTGCCGGTCGTGGCGTCGGTATTGGTCGCGGGGTCATCGGTCTCCACGGCGGCCGCCATCGATCCGGCCATCCCGGCCACCCCACCGGGCATCGCGACCTCAGTGGCGTCTGCCGGGTCGGCATTGAACGCCGGGTCGAAGGTGCCGGCCATGCCCGGCTGATAAGAGCCGGTGTTCCCCGACGCGGCCCGCTGCCCGGACAGGCCAAGGAGCCGGGGCGGCAGCCAGTCGGACAGGTCCGCAGCCGAGGGGTACGCGGCCGAGAGCTCGGCGAGAAACTCCGGCGCGGTGGGCCGCTGTTTGGCGTCCCGGGACAGGCTTCGTTTGATCAGCGGCCGGATGTTTTCCGGGACCTGATCGATGTTCGGTGTGCCGTACACGACGCGGTAGAGCAGCGCGGCGGTGTCGCCGGTACCGAAGGGCCCTTCACCCCGGGCGGCGTAAATGAGCACGGCGGCCAAGCTGAAGATGTCGCTGGCCGGGCCGACTGTGAGCCCTTCGGCTTGCTCAGGTGACATGAAGCCGGGTGAGCCGATCATGTAGCCGGTACCGGTCAGCGACGTGGCCTCGGCGGCCGAGGAAATGCCGAAATCGATGATCCGCGGCCCGTCCTGGGCCAGCAGCACGTTCGAGGGCTTCAGGTCACGATGGATGACGCCCGCCGCGTGGATCGCGCTTACCCCTTCGGCCAGCCCCGCGGCCAGCGCCAGCACCGACTTGGGCGGCAGCGGTCCCTGCTGCTCGATCGCGTCCGACAGCGATGTGCCGGGCACGTACGCGGTGACCAGCCAGGGCACCGGCCCGTCGGGGTCAGCATCGACGACCTGGGCTGTGTACAGGCCGCCTACCTTGCGCGCCGCGGCGACCTCACGGGCGAACCTGGCTCGGAATGCGGTGTCCTCGGCCAAGTTCGCGCGGATCACCTTGACCGCCACCATGCGGCCGCCCGGCGACCGGGCGAGGTAGACCCGGCCCATTCCGCCGCTGCCAAGCCTGCCGAGCAGCAGGTAGGGCCCTACCCGCTGAGGATCCCCGGCTTGCAGCGCAGCCAACTGGTCACCCCCACCCACCGTCACACATCGTGCCAGCTCGCCCCAATCGCAGGAATTACACACATACCACGGATCCGCGCGACGGTCAGGCCCCCGGATAGCCGACATTCGCCGTCCGTCGACAGCTGACGCTCACAATATCGGCAATTACCGTTAAAAGTGCGGTAAAGGGATGATCAGCGACGAAAGAACCGTCCTGTACGGCCCCGTTTCCCGGGGACCAACAAGAACGGCCCTGATGCGACCGCCTGGGACCTTCAGCTGGCCCGCGGCGAAGCGGGGTTCAATGAGCGCTCGAAGGCCCGACGCGCGCTGGCCCGGCCGCCAGAATAGCGGCCGGGCCGGCGTGATGAGTGCGGATGATTAGTGAGGGGTCAGGGGAGTTGTCGGCGCGATCTAGTTGCTGCGAACCCAAGTGGCGCTGAAGTTCTCTCCACCGCTGAGCGAGGAGACGGTGTCCTCATCGCGTCCTTGGCTATCTTGCATGATGATCTCGGTCAGGCCTCCGGCGTTGCCGATGGCGGAGCCGTTGGCCATGGAACTCGTGAGGCTCACCGTGCCGAAATCGGTCAGCGGCAGAATGCCGCCACTGTTAGTGCAGCACGGCGCCTCGACTATGACCTCAGCGGAGGAACGGGCCGCACCGCGCACCGTCACCGAGGTGGTGTGGCTCCAGCCCTGCGTGGTGTCGGCGATGTACAGGCTGAACTTGTTGCTGCCTGAGTAGGTGACCGTGGCGTTGAAGTGGTCGCCAGGTTTGACGGTGTTGCTGTAGTTCTCGGAGGCAGCCGGGTACGCCTCGTACCAGGCGTAGTACTCGGCGGTACGCCCGACGCAGTCGACCTCGCTGCCGGTCTGCTCAACCGTGCTGCTTGAGTAGCCGTCAAGGCCGACCCAGAAGGCGGCGTACTGGTCACCGCTCTTGCAGGTGCCGGTGGGCTGGGTCCAGCTCGCTGAGACACTGGTGTACGTGCCGGTGGTCCCCGCGTAGCCGGACCAGTTCGTGCTCGAGACCTCGTTGCTGATCCCGCGCGCCTGTGAGCTGGCCCCGCCCGCCAAGCGCATCGTTCCGCCGGGATTGAATGTTCCCGCGGTGGTCGAAGCCGACGCGCTGGTCGCGGTGAAGGCCGTACCGGCCGCCAGGGCCAGCATGGCCAGGAGGATGCACCATCGTCGTAGCATTCAGGCTCCTTAGCTTCTCGGTAGCTCAGCCCGGGTGGGCAGATCGTGCCCGTTAAGAGAACGTTGTTGATTTATGTCGGGCTAGCTAGGGGTTGCGGCGAGTCGACTCTCGGTGAGCGTAACGCAACAAGTCGATCAAGAAAAGATGTCAAAGCAACCTTTTGTGACTCGATTGTCACGCAATTGCGTCCGGCCCGCGCGCCTCGCGCAAGTACCCCCATGGTCCGGTGCCCCGTACTGGACATCTCCGTGGGTCAACCAGGATGCGCCGTCGCGCGCCGACGGAAGTTGATGCCACTATCGTCGTGAAATTGTGCCTTTGCGACCGAACCGCTTCCGGTCCCTCCGCGTCCAGCGCCGTTCGCGATCTTCGGCAGGAGCGCAGGGGAGGCGGTCCAGCACATACGCAGTGCTCGCTGTGGGCCGCCGCGCGTGCAGGCTGGCGGCTCTCCAATCCTCACCTGCACCAAGCACGCACACGAATTCCAAATACCGGTTCCCGGCAGGGATTTCCAGCCGGCATGATGGACAGCTGTGCCGGCAGGAGTCGGCACGATGTGCCGTCCTGCCGGCAAAATCCGGCCGCGCCGCCCCCTCTGTTGGCCCCTAGGCGCGTCCGGCGCGGACCGGCGAGGGTAGCTGACCGAACCTCAGAGCTTGACCGTCGTCTCGATCGCGATCCGCCCCTCGACCGGCGTCAGTTGCCGGACGGCAGTTCCTTCGGTGCGCTGCCCGGACCGAGCTGAGCCTTCATCGCGGCGAGCTGGCTGTCCACGTCCGCGGACGTTCCGGCTTCGTCGAGCTCCTTCTGGATGTCGTCGGTGTCGCCGCCGACGTCTTCCAGCACTCCGGACTGCAGCAGTTCGTCCAGGGCGCCCGCCCGCGACTGCATGGTGGCGATCTTGTCCTGAGCCCGCTGCAGCGCCGCGCCTGAATCGCCCAGCGTCGTTGAGATGCCCGCCACGCTCTCGTTCACCGAGGTCATCGCGCTCGCGGCAGTGTACTGGGCCTTGAGTGTTTCCTTCTGCGTCCGGAACTTGTTGACCCGGTCCTGCAGGACCTGGAGCGTCTGCTCCATCTTCTGCTCTTCCTCGGTCAGCTGCTGGTGCTGCGGTTCCATCCCGTCGATCTGGGACTGGGCCGCGGCCTTGCGGGTGAGCGCCTCCCTGGCCAGATCCTCCCGGCCCTGGGCCAGCGCCGCCTGGGCCTGGTCCTGAAGGTGGTCCACGGAATGCTGGAGCTGCTGCTCCTGCAGCTCGATCCGCTTGCGTGACGCGGCGATCGTCACCAGCGCCTGCCGGACCTTGGTGATCTGGTCGAGCATCTGCTCGTAGGACAGATCGAGCATTTCATCGGGCTTCTCGGCGGCGTCGAGCGCCTTGTTCGTTTTGGCCGCGAGTATGTCGTGGGCCCTTTGGAAGAGAGACATATCGATCTGCTCCTTGTCGACGTTGACCTGACGGCTCCAACCCGCGGCTCCACCAGGCGAGCTCCACCAGGCGAGCCTGTGGCGGCGAATTTGAAGACGGTTCTGCCAGACCAAACCTATGCGGCAAATCTAGCTGTCAGCTGAAAACCGGCGTGCACATGCCCGCCCGGTCGCGCATCACGACACACGTCAGTCCCTTCTAGACCTTTACGGTCGGTTTCTTTACCTTAGGTAGGAGACGCAAGGATGAAGGAGGGCCGCCATGGCCACCCCCGGATCCGGCCTATCCCGCGGAGCCATCGGGCTGCGCGAGGTCCTCTTCCAGTCGGTCACCTCGATGGCCCCGGCGGGCGCGGTCGCGCTGTCGATCGCGGCCGGCGCCACCTACGCCGGCGGCGCGCTGCCGCTGGCCGTCCTGCTCGCCCTGATCGCGTGCCTGCTGGTGGCGACGTCGATCGGGCAACTGGCCAAGCACCTGCCCAGCGCCGGAAGCATCTTCACCTATCCCGCCGAGGCGATCCACCCAGCGCTCGGGTTCCTGGTCGGCTGGGGGTACGCGCTCGTCGAGGCGCTGCTCGGCCCGATCACGATGGTTCTCACCGGCTACCTGCTCGGTTCGATCCTGCACAGCGAGTTCAACTGGCCGTTCACCGCCACCTGGGTCATCTTCATGATCGTCGCGTCGATCCTGGTGGCCGCGCTGAACTTCCGCGGGGTCCAGGTCAGCGCCCGGGCAGGCACGATCCTGGGCTCGTTCGAGATCGGTGTCTTCCTCGTCCTCGCCGTCTGGCTCATCGCCAAGGCCGGCTCGCACAACACCGGCAACGTCTTCACCCTGCATTACGCCACGATCAAGGGCTACAAGGGCTTCTCCGGTATCGCCGCGGGCTCCATTTACACCATCCTGGCCTTCATCGGTTTCGAGGCCTCGGCGCCGCTGGCCGAGGAAGCCCGCAATCCGCGCCGCACCATCCAGATCGCCGTGGTCGCCTCGTGCCTGGTCATCGGCCTGTTCTACGTGCTCACCACGTATGCGGGCGACGTGTTCTTCGGCCCGGACAAGTTTGTCAGCTTCGGCGGCCTTGGCGGCGGCAGCCCGTGGATCCAGCTGGCCCGCGACGCCTGGGGCCTGGGCTGGGTGGTGGCGTTCCTGGCCATCTTGAACTCCACGTTCGCCAACGGGAACGCCGGGACGCTGGCCACCACCCGCACCTGGTACGCCATGGGCCGGATCGGCCTGCTGCCAGCCCCGCTGGCGCGGCTTCATCCCCGCTGGAATTCCCCGTACGTCGGTGTCCTCCTCCAGCTGGTGCTGACCCTGGTCATCGGGCTGCCGGTCGGCCTGAAATACGGTCCGACCACGGCCTTCGTGCTGCTGGCCACCATCCTCACCGGTGTCATGATCGCCATTTACATGGTGTTCAACCTGTCCTGCATCTTCTTCTACCTGCGACGGCAGCGGTCGGAGTTCAACGTGCTACTGCACGCCGTGATCCCCGTTCTCGGCATCCTGGCCTTCATCCCGGCCTGGCTCACCGCGCTTGGCCTCGGCTCGAGCTTCCTGAAGTTCGTCACGCCGCTCAGCTATCCCTCCAGCCTGACCGGCCCGGTTATCGGCATCTGGTTCGTTATCGGCCTGATCGTGCTGGCCTACCTGTACGCCAGGCATCCCGAACGGCTGCCGGAAATGAAGAAGGTCTTCGCCGACGATCCGCTGCCCGCCTCGGACGAGCCTGTGGCCAGCGGGGGAGTGGCATGAAGGCCGACGAGGGCTACATCGAGGTCCCCGGCGGCCGGGTCTGGTACCGAGCCGTAGGCGAGCAGAGTGATGCGACCCCCCTGCTTTGCCTGCACGGCGGCCCCGGCTTCACCCACTACTACCTGGAACCTCTGGAAACCCTCGCCGAACACCGCCGCGTCATCTTCTACGACCAGCTGGGCTGCGGCCGTTCCGACCAACCCGACGACCTCTCGCTGTGGACCGTGGACCGTTTCGTCGAGGAACTGGCCCAGGTGCGCCAGGCGCTGGGCCTCGAGAAACTGCACCTGTTCGGCAGTTCCTGGGGCGGCATGCTCGCCATGCAGTACACCCTGGACCGCCGGCCCGACCTGGCGAGCCTGACCCTGTGCGGCAGCCCGGCCAGCATGATCCGCTGGGTCACCGATTGCGAGGAACTGCTCGCCGAAGAGCCAGCCGAGGTCCGCCAGGTCATCCGCGAACACGAGGCGGCCGGATTCACCGCCTGCCCGGAGTACCAGTCCGCCATCCTCGGCTTCTACCGCAAGCACGTGTGCCGCCTGCGGCCCTGGCCGCCCGGGCTGGAACGCTCTTTCGCCGAGGCCGGCTACGTGGTCTACAACACGATGAACGGCCCGAGCGAGTTCACCGTCACCGGCACCCTGAAGACCTGGTCCGTCATGGACCGCCTGGGCGAGATCAGCGTGCCCACGCTGCTGGTGGGCGGCCGCTACGACGAATGCACGCCCGGACACCTGACCGAGATGCACGGCCGCATCCCCGGTTCGCGGCTCGCCATCATCGAGGACGCCTCCCATCTGTGCTTTGCCGAACAGCCAGCTCAGTTCAACGACATCATCAATGAATTTATGGACCGAACGAGCGCTGGTTCCTCCACCTGACCCCGTCACTCGCCGGCCTGCGGTATGAACGAGGGATGCTGCGCGGAGAAATGATCGGGCTGCGGGCCCTGCAGGACGCTGACATCGAGATCTTCGAGACCGAGCTGATAAACGACGTCCTCACTAGGGTTCGCAGCGACGCCAGGCCCTGGCGCCCGGTGGCGCCCGGCTCCGCAGACTCGCCGTACCGCAACGCCGTGGAACCCGCCACCATGGTCCGCTTTTCCGTGG